>Ga0181612_165340_pt1 | contig 10294 bp, 5 predicted proteins | sample HoacroProtozoa21_FD_119630 | JGI IMG/M metagenome (GOLD analysis project Ga0181612, IMG submission 119630) | Hoatzin crop microbial communities from Cojedes, Venezuel. Combined Assembly of Gp0051906, Gp0051904, Gp0051908 | reverse complement strand
TTTTTGGCAAAAGTGGAACTGGAAAAAAAGAATGGGGGGGAAGTGAATTGCCGATTTAAATTTTTTTTTTCGGCTTTTTTTTTTTTTTTTTTTTTTTTTTTTTTTTTTTTTTTTAATGTCACTGACACCAGGTATTTCATTTTTTCTCCAGGAACCATGGCTAGCATGTCACTAACACAAATCCCTCTTCCCTTTATTATTGTTTTTAAACATTCTCTAAATACAAGACTTTGTGCCTTAACTGATGTTCTCTTTATTATTTTAAAGGTCCCTTGCTTTTGGTAGAAAGTTAATGAATATGTAAGCTTTTCCTAATCCTTAGATATGTCAATTAAAATTGATTTGTATTCAGGAAAGAGGAGAGGAATATTTTCCTTGATATGCTGTAAAATACTTAATGAGCAACTTTTTTGTTGTTCTTTGTGGGTGATGTTTGGTTTGTTTTTGCTTACTTTGCAACGTTACATGGGGAATGATCAAAGTTGATCTGTTTCGTGCAATGTCAAAGAGGCCATCACAGCTACCAGGGCTGGTTCTTCCTCCAAATTATGGGTGGGGAAGTATCCTGTCATTTGTCAGTAAGTATCACTGGTGCCAACGTCCTCTCTGTCGTGTGCTTCTGTGGCTCTTGTCCACCATTTTTCTGGCACATGTGCACAGGTACTGTCTGAAAGCTGGTGCCGTTGGTCATGGATTCAGCACTCAGGTAGAACTTAATGCAGTAAGTCTACTGAAAGGAGTGTTGATTAATCTTAAAGTGGATCAGCTTTTAAATGTCCTGAATATTTTCTCTTTTTTTTTTTTTTAAAAAAAAAAAAGGCTTTGATAAAACTTCAGTTCTGGTATTTGAAAATATTTTATTTTTAAGCAATTAATAAAAGAATCAAATAAGTACAAATACACCAAGAAATTAACCCATCAAAACAAAATATTTTAATCAGGTCAAAATACAATTTTTTCAGAGCATGCTGAATGTTGCTTTATTTGATTTCTTTTTTTTTAATATTTGCCTTTCTGGTTAAAAATGAAAACTTCTAATGTATTGAAAGTGCATGCAATCACTGTCATTCCAACAAATTTCCTGAATCACATTATTTCTCTTTCACTGAGACAACTAATGTTCAAATTTTAAACCGATATGCAATAGGTGTAAATCCATAAAAATAAGGTTTCCAGCAGCATTTCACTATTTCAGTATTAATGAGGGCAAAATTTTGTCATATGCTGGCATTTGTGAACGATTTGCTTTAGGCTAACAAACACGTATTTTTCTCTGAAAGCAAAGAATCCTTTCTCTGAGGATTAGGGAATATGAAATTTCTGCAAAGAATTACTGAGATACTTTTGTCCTGCTCTGAACATTCTTGGCTCCTATTCTTGGGGGAGGGAGGGGAACCTAGCAACTTTCCTGTTATCAACAAATCCTTTATATATTTTAAGTCCTTTGTGCTAGCTAAGGCTAGTCTAGCCAGCTACACATGCTGCGAATTGTTCTTTGTTTCAGATTTTTTTAAGAAAAAGCAAAAGCATCATTAGTTTGAAAACCGATGCAGCAAGGGTGTAATGAGAGAGTAAATACAGTGGTCACACAGGAGTTATTTCAAATGCACTCTTTTGTATTTAAGCAGTGAATTTGCTCTTTAATTTAAAATTTAAGAACTTCTCAATTTTCTAGTCAGCAAGCTGCCTTCTCACTATTTGTGTTCCATGACTGTTCTTTAGGATTTGTAAACATTGCTCTTCACAAGTATGTTCATTTCTATATGTTCTTTTTAAAATATTCAGACTCTTAGTAGGAAATCACAATTGTGTCATGTTGTATCAGGTTGTACCACATCACGCCTCTGCCTGCTTTGATGTGACCTAAAGTAACGTCCTGTATAATACATGTATCATAACTATGTTAGTTCAATGTGACCAAATCTGAATGTCAAAACTTGGGTTAACAACTACTCTTACTCCACCAGTTAGCGACCGTTTGCAGGTAACAAAGGAATGACGTGAGAAGCCCCATTTCAGACATGTGTTAATGTACATTTACAATCAGCATTGATGGGGCCCAACAGGAAAGGGTGACATGACTTCTGTAAGGCAGGCACAGCCTTTGAACCTTGTAATTTTTTCTGATGGAGAGCAGAGGAACGTTGAGGCAGGCACCTTTCTGAGATTGCCCCCAAGAGCAGTCTTGTGCCACTCGACTATCCCCCTAATATCTCAGTGCCTCCTACATTCAAAGTTGGGTGTGTTAAGAACATGCTGACATCTTTTGTATCAAAACTCTATAAAATGCACCTCATTTTACTCTTCTGGGTTCTTCTGAAAAACAAATTGTTCCACAAGCAGCAGAACTTCAGCACTTTGCTGTATGAGTGTTTCCCATGTGGCTGCTCTGGTTTCTGACCTCATGGCTTTTTCCTCAGTGATCACTTTAACCTGGATGTCTTTCCTTTACATGGTATCTACTTTTAGGAACTAAGTAGAAATTTAATACCTTTGAGATTTTTACTTTTCTGTCAAGAGTTTGTTGAAATTAGCCAAGAGTTTGAAGAAAGGGACAAACAGAAAGGTTGACTTGGAGAGGTGTAATCACATATACCTTCTTTCTAAAAACAGATTAAAATCAGCTTTTAAATTTTATTCAAAAAAAGTTTTTCAGGTCATTTTAAATTAAGGCAGTGAGTACCCTCCGGTAAATATTGTTGTGTACAATTGAGGCCCAGATGCAGCAGAAATTGAGACATCAGAGTTATTCCTGCTGGTTTAAAATTGCAAGAACCTCTGATTCAGTCTTTACCATCAGCAAAAAAAAAGATTTTTTACTACAAAACATTCACAAGAATTATTTCTTCCATTATTGAATGTATCATGAAATGTTTACTGCAAAGCAAGAGACAAACAGTATTTCCAAAGAGGACAGTGAAATGTAATGTAACATAGACAAGACCTGCCAAGCAGCGAAAGCTGTCTCCCTCAAATAAGCAAAAAGATTTATATATGGTGTTGAAATTGTGACTGGTGCTTCGTCTCATTGCTGGTGTATGAGGCTCATTATGAGAGAACAAATTAAAGTTACAACGCAGAAATTTGCACAGGAGACTTATCTCTTGTGTGGACTGCTTCCAAAACCATGTCCCAAAGTAGTGGAGATGGAGCTGGTGATTAGTAACAAAAGGAGAAAACGCTGCTTGACAACACTGGTTGATTTAGCTTTAAATTCTGGAGAGTCAGACCAGAGAGCAGAAAGGGGGATTCAGATGTGAATTTCATGCACCACAATATGCCAGGGTGTTTTCATCCAAGTTACGGTCTATTCAAGTAAACAGAAAGCTTTTGTAAAATTTACAGGCTTGATGGCGATGCGGTTTTCTCATTCAGTGTTTTGGCTCAGATTCTGCTCAGTTTTACACTGCTTGAAGTTGCAACTCATTGTATAAAAGACTACGGGATTTTGTGTCATGGGTATGGTATCTTCTGTGTTCATCAGGTGGAGATAAATGCTGGAAGGAAAAGGCTCCTTAGCACTCCCAAGTTGAGCGTGCATGTTTGGTTATGCATTGTCACCACAGAAGTTTACTGACCATAGAATCATGGAATCATTTAAGTTGGAAAAGACCTTTATGATCATAAAGTCCAACTGTAAAGCAGTGCAAAAGCATTATTTCATGTACCTGTCATTACTCTTAACCACAGAACTGAGATCTGCTGTGAGAATATTTTATTTTTGTTCCTGCGTTTGGTGCTTTCAAAGGGAAACATTTATCCTGGACAAAGGGTACAGACAAAAAATTTTAAAAGTAAGGAAATCACAGAGGTGAATCAGGGTGAAGTGGGTGAACAGGGGCTCTCCATCACAGTTGGGAAAGGCCACGAGAGAGCGCAATGCCTGTGAGCTGGTGAGAGGACCCTTCGTATTGATGCAAATCCTGCGGCTCCCACACTCGATGCAGTGTGGCTGTGGCTGCTGTCTGAGCACTGAGACCCCCACCTCTTGAACAGCAAATTCAATTTGCTGTTGCTGTGTTTGTGCCTGTGAGCAAGTTGGATTCCCACCTCACTCCATCTGCTCACAGGCACAAGCACAGCTAAAGGGATCCAGTTTCTCATTTAAATGAATACTGGTGGGAGCTCGAGGTATTCACTTCACTCTGATGAAAGCCTGGAAGCTGTTCAAAAACTGGAGAAAAGTAAAAGACTGGGTCTGTCTCATTTGGATTGCTCTTCAAGGAAACAGGAGCTGCAAGAAGATTAAAACTGTAATGACAGGGTAGGAGCAGATGTTCACTCTCAAGGGCAGTGATGGAAAAATAATTATAGCATATGTTGGTATCCTATAGACAACAGAAGACTTGTACCAGTAACTGTAAGTTGATAGATCCAGATGAAGATGCCAGTACCTCTCATCTTTATGTTCTAATACACTGGGAACAAAAGAGAAAAATAGAGACGCCTTCTCTCACAAACATGCAAAAACTCTGAGAAGCCGTGAGACGTAATTCAAGAAAGGCAAGATCATTATAATGTGTTTTCTTTTTTTTAGTATAACAAAGAGGAGAAAATTGATAATTAGTGTTGGATGGAGGGTAGAAAGGAGGCTTTTGAGAAGATACTACCTTTTGGTTACCTGGGGAGGATGGAACTGTGAATCAGAGAAGGGGCTGAGTTGCATCCCAAATGTATGAATTCAAGCCTTGCCTGTAAGTAAAAAATCTAGAACTAAAGAACTGGAGAAAAAAAACCGTAAAGCAAGAAGCAAGAGTCTGGAGAATGAATGCTATACTGGTTAGCATGCAAACCCATCTTTAAAATACAAGCCAGGCTGAACATACATAGCAGTGGTTTTTAGGCTTCTGCTGGTAGTTTCCACTTCTGGTTGTGATCCTCACAGAAGAATTTGATCCTTATTTTCAGAACTACTGATAGAATAATGCTTACATACGCCTGATGCAAATCATCAAATATAGGCAAGTGTTTCAGCTTGCAGTTTGTCATGTCTAAGATTTCAGCAGATGATATTTATTTATTTAATCAAAAGCAGATTTTATCTAACATTGGTGTAAAGCTTCCAAGTATGCAGATACTTTTTCTCTTCTCTCTATAAAGAAATACCGCTTTCACTGGGGAACTCTAGAAAGCTGCTCCTGCTCAAGGCAGTAGTCTTGGTTAGCTAAAAGGTAATTTACAATGTTTGATAGCAAAAGCAGTAAACAGCAAGTATTGCCCCTGGCAACTTTATTTAGAATGTTACCACTAATATCAGTGGAACTGAGCTTCCACTCTGTCTCCTTAAAAAATGTCTCTAACTGTACAAAACCAGAGATAACACAAAGGTTTCAAAAAGCTAAAAAGTATTGTCCTTGCTTACTTAATACACCTTGTTAGAAACCTTTCATTTGCTGTCTTTTTGTGTCTATTTGACATTTTCATCAATGTGGGCCATTGTGACAGAGCTCAGGATTTCTTTTGGGTGTGAAACTGTACAGTGAAAGTCAGATATCCAAATTCATGTCGCAGGGAATTAATACTTTCCCTGCGTTCTTCCTGCCAGTTGGCCTGCAATTCTGGCACCAAACAGTTCAAAAGTGAATAATGAGAGAGATCAGGAAGAACTGAGTTTGAATCAAAACACCATGGAGAATATTACAGGATGACAGATTATTTTTAAAAAATCTATTTCCTTTGGTTTCTAAATACATTATTCCATGTGCATATGGAACCTATACAGGGACAGCAAATTATAATACAGTTTTCTCTAAATGAAAAGGATCACATTCTTTATTATTACAACACAATGAATAAAGAAGAAGGAAATGAACAGAAAATGTTGAAGAAAAAAACAAGTATATATTTTCACTGCAGTGTTTGAAATTGTATGGAAGTGTTTAAGTCTATCCCTGCTTCTGATTCTTCATTTGCTCACAGGTTTCATGTTATCAAAGACAGCTAGGATAGCTAAAGCATCAGTTACTGCCAGACTGGCAAATACCCAGAGTTTGCTAGAGCTATGGTGGAAACTTGATGGTTTGAAATGCTAGGTTCTATCTTGATCTTACAAAAGTTATTTTACTTCTAGTGATTTTTCCACTGCCTTCTCTCTCCTGCTGACGTTTGTAACTGTGCACAGCATTTGCTCAGAACTCCCTCTGCACTCCTCTCCAAAAGTGAGACACTCCCCTCACTGAAGTCCAGGAAAAACTGCCAACTGATTGAGCAACAAGAGGATTTGCCATGCAGCCCTCATCTATACATGGCTCAGAGGTAAAAAGCAACAAACAGAAGGCTGACGCCTGCAGTTCCTGTAGCTTTTGAGAAATAAAGTGTTCTGTAGCTTAGTGGACAGATAAGATGCTCACGCCTATTAACTAAAAAAACAAAATGCACTGGTATGGCAAAAAACCATGTCAATACTGTACTCCCTGGGATGTGCAGTCAGGGTATGTGTTAAACTTTTACACAGGACAGTTCAAGGCCACTGAACTCTGTTTACAGCAAAGACCTGTCCTTTTCTGCCAAGAAGTTAGCTGCACAGTGATTTTATCTACCCGTTTGAATAGACTAGAGGTGTTTAGCTAGTTCTTGGACTGGGACTTTGCTTACAGTTGTGTCCCAGATCTGCTGTGTATGTAACTGTAGATCTTCATCTGGCATAAAGCCATGAGTAATCAATTCCTGAACAGAAGATCTGAGATGGAGAAAATATAACAAATGTTTGTTGGGGAAAGCAGCAGAAAAACTCCAGCCAGTTTGGCTAGACTTACTAGTACCAGTTCAGCTCCAGCCATGCAAGTTGTGCTAGCTCCAACAGAGCCACTGACGTTCTCTGCACAGCACTCCTCAGTAAAGCGGTTCTGCAAAGGTTCGCTAGATTCAGCATGGGAGGACATAGGCACATGAGGAAAAGTTCTCCAGGATCTCACCCTGAGCTCAGATTAACAAACCTGGCAGAAACCAGGACTTCTAAGGAGTTGGTTAGGGAGACACTGCAGCAGCTCTGCTACAGATAGCCTCAGTTGGAATTAGCCTGGGTGCATCCAGATTTACTGTCTAAGTATATACTACTAAACAAAACCGCACTAGGTCCATTTCTCTTTCCCAACAGCTAGCTGATATTGTCTTGGTATGTTCATACTGTGCAGCTCTCCTGAACAAGTTAGCATCTAAATTGCCTGTTTGGGTTGGTTCATGTCCATACCTGAATATCGCCTGGGACTGTGTCACTTACCAAAGACAAATTGTTCTACAGAACAAGTCTAACAATTTCACAGAGTAGACAACAGTTCTTTTGACTAGGTTTGTGCCCTGGCACCATATAATTTACTAGTAGAGGTGTAGCCACTTCAATTTAGAACTGGATCCAAAATGTCTGCCCTATCATCCATGGAGGCTTGTCTAGTTCACCAGCAGAAAAGAATATTTTTGAAACACTAAATCAGAGCTACTTACGAAGAGTTTGGTGCAGGTAGAATTCATACCTCTAGCTGGACCTAAGCTTAGTTAGTGTAGTCAGCGATCATATTGCACTCTGTCTGCTTTCCTTCCTGATTCTACAAACAAAGAGCTTCATGTAAAAATATCTTTGTGCAAAAGTAGCTTGAATCAAGAAGGTTTCATCCTGTATTGTTTCCTGGTCCAAAGGGTACAGTTCTCAAGGCAGTATAGCTTTGCCTATGTGATATTGTGCTTTAAGCAGAAACACTGTGGGGCCTGGGGTCACTCTGCACCCCATGACCTGGATATTCGTCATTGATAATCTCACTGCAAATAAACTAGAGGACTACCATTTCATTAAACTTATGAAAATACATCGAGGCCTGCCAATATTCAGAAATTGGGTTCTCAACCCATTTTACAAATCTGGGGACAAACAGATGTTGACATTTAAATTTAATTTTTTTTTTTCTGTGCAGTACTTTTGTACATTAAGTGCAGATTTTTATAACTGAGAAAGAATGACCAGTAATAAAATACATGAAAATGCATTGTACATTCCTGAAAGTGCCTGCATGTCTGTTGGGTATGTAAAATATGATCTTGGCTGAGTTTGACTGTGAACTAGAGAATAAGAAAAAATTAAGAGTGCCAGATATTATTTTTAAGTATTCTTTTTTGTATGTCAGCTAAAATATTGAAAAGACTAAGAGGAAGGGAAGCTGAAGAGAAAAGGGGAAATGAGCAGAGTGAATTAACTTGAACAGGCAGATCCCCTGAATGTGAGCCCTGGAAGGCTTTGGCCGCACTGCAGGAACCCAGGCTGAGCCCCCCATGCCCTGCGTGGGTCTTGGCAGCTGGGGCTTGTGGGCAGCACCGCATGCCAGACCAGCCTTTGCTACACCCATCCACACCCAAGACTTAGCATTTGCTGGTAACTTTAGCAAGCACCTTCCCATCACTCTCTTGGTCATCAAGTCATGCTGGGTGCTGTAAGCAAAGCAGGGCTAAGCCCAGCAGCTTGAGGTGGACCAGCACCATGGCTCTGGTGAGGCCACCTCATGCCGCCTGGGGACAGAGCAGGTTGTGTGCCACTCTGCTTTGGGGCTGAGAAGAGCTTATCTGTGTGGAAGTGAACTGTGCTGTGCCATCTGGCTTTGTGACCAGAGAACAAGCCTGGGCCCAGTAGAGCTACTAACACAGGCAGATCTCTAGAAAAGACTCCATTTTATTGCTTAATTCCTAGCTGGGTTAAGACAACTTATAGACAAACGTGTATCCTTTGAGAGGCTGTTGTACCATTTTAGCATAAGAAATGCATAGACCTACAGAAAATAATGAGCACACTTACAGACGTTTCTGTATCATGGTTTCCTCTCAGCACTCACAGGAGTTTTGGCCAAAGACAGCATCCTTTGAAGATTCCCTGACTCCTCTTTCCTATAAATGTTTTTCTTTCCACTGAATCATGTTCTTTCACTCCCTCCCTTTGCTGCAGATTACTTTTCTATGATTTTGGCTGTTCCTGCATTTACAAGAGATTATTTTGCTACGAAAACATACATTGAGCTTCCTGTCTCCCATTTAAAGCTAACTGACATGAACTTTGAGTGTCTTAAAATTATATGCACTATCATTCTTTTGTTCAGCCCTTGGGGATTTTCCACTCTCAACTTTTTCTTTTTCAGCAGAAATTTTGAATTACTGCTTCTTCTTGTCCAGTTCAAGGTACTCCTATCAAAATGAGCTTTAGGAAAATAAATATTACCCAGTTCTTTCAGACCTTGGATACAGCAATGACAGTAACTGGCTTGTTCCATGGTGTAGAAACTTCTTAATCAAAACCAAAATTCATGTATTTTGTTACTTCCTGTAAAATTACATCTCTGTCTCTTGTTATATTTGGTACATTTATGCTGTCCCCAAATAATCAGTTTATTGAGAAGTGGGTGAAAATGAGGCCTGGTATTATAGGATGAAAGGATAAGCTTTTTCTGGGGAAAAAAGTCTGAACAGAATATTTATAAGACACCTTAGTATAGTTTAGAATATCTTCAGAGTTCTCCAAGTATCCATAAAGATCTGAGCACTGCTGTGAACTCTAGAGCGCAATTCAGATGAGCCGGTACTTCAGGGTGAGCTGAATTCCCCTTTCCTCTCCACTGACCACACAGACTATATTTCCTTTGCCTACAGCTGATGCTTCTACAGCAAGCTCATATAGAAAACCATGTTACGAACAGCTAAGTTTAAGGACATAGGTTACTTACCTATGCTAAGTTGTCTGGTACCTTTTGAGATAGCAAGGGACATTCTGTTTGGCCTTTCAGGAGCTGCTCCAGAAGGCATGAGAATCATGCAGGTCTTGTGTCACATCTGTTAGCCCCATGTAGATAAAGTCAGAACTACCGTATGGTTATAGACTCCTATTTTGGGGCAACCTAAACATAAGCAATCGAACACTTGACTCTGGAGAGAAATTCCGCAGCTTGTCTGAATGTCACCAAGTGCTTTAATTTCTTTGAACCTGATTCGGTTGAAATCATAGAATCACAGAGTCATTCAGCTTGGAAAAGGCCTTTAAGATCATTGAGTTCAACTGTTCACCTAACATTGCCAAGTCTACCACTAAACTATGTCCCTAAGTGCCACCTCTACTCCTCTTTTAAATACCTCCAGGGATGGTGACTCAACCACTTCCCTGGGCAGCCTGAAATTTTTCCTAATATCCAATGTAAACCTCCCCTGGCACCAACTGAGGATGATTTCTCTTGTCCTATCGATAGTTACTTGGGAGAAGAGACCAACACCCACCTTGCTGCAACCTCCTTTCAGGTAGTTGTAGAGAGCAATAAGGTCTCCCCTCAGC
>Ga0181612_164778_pt1 | contig 10294 bp, 11 predicted proteins | sample HoacroProtozoa21_FD_119630 | JGI IMG/M metagenome (GOLD analysis project Ga0181612, IMG submission 119630) | Hoatzin crop microbial communities from Cojedes, Venezuel. Combined Assembly of Gp0051906, Gp0051904, Gp0051908 | reverse complement strand
GTTGAGGAGAATCCTGTTTACATCCTGGGCGAGGTGAACGGCAATGGCTGGGATCCCACCAATGGCGTTCAGATGACCTACAACAGCGAGACTGGCAAGTACACCGCCAACGTCACCACCACTGGCGCTAACAGCGGTTACAGCTACTTCAGCTTCACCAAGGCCCTGGCCGACGCCACGAGCGAGACCCCGTGGGACGACATCGCAGCCTATCGCTTTGGCGCAGTGAGCAACGGTGACTTCCTCGTGATGCAGAACATGCTGGGTCAGGAGCTGTCACTGGATGCCGATGGCACCAGCAACGCATTCATGCTGGTTGCAGGCACCTGGACCTTCACGCTCGACCTGGAGGCTCGCACGCTCGTGATTGACGGCGAGGGCAACTGGCCCGCCAGCTATGACGGAGACGTTTACGTCCTGGGTGAGGTGAACGACAACGGCGGCTGGTTCCCCAATGTCGGCTCACAGATGACCCGCGACGAGGAGAACAACGTTTACACCATCACCATCACCACCAAGGGTGAGAACGATGGCTACAGCTACTTTAGCTTCACCAAGGCCCTGGCCGAGAACGACGGTGACAACGGTGGCTGGGACGAAATCGCCGGCAGCCGTCTGGGCGCTACAGCTGGTGACTATGAGGTTACCGAGGAACTGATGGGCCAGAAGCTCACCATCGCCAGCGGTGACAATGCCTTCAAGATTGTCGCTGGCACCTGGAACGTCACCCTGAGCGTTGACGAGAGCTATGTTATCATCGAGAAAGCTGCCGACAAGCATACGCTGGTTGGCGACGTTGACCACAGTGGTGACTTGGCCATCAACGACGTGACCATCCTCATCGACCGCGTGCTGGCCAGCAAGACAATTGACGGCTGCTGCGACATCTGCGCCGATGTTGACGGCGACGGTGACATTGCCATCAACGACGTGACCGCACTCATCGACCTCGTGCTGGCAGGTGGCAAGTAATTCTTGTCACAAACGAGATGAATGATTAACGAGCAGCGACCCCCTGACGGGGCCGCTGCTCTGCTTTGCCGTCCAGTGGAGTTCGTCGAGCCCGCCATGGGCAAAACGACCCATGCGACGCAAAATCCAAATAGGAACCGCCATGTTTTACATAGCCACAAGGCTATACCATGAGAAAAATTCAATTTCAGCAACCCAAAATGCGAGTTCTTCAAACGTTTTTACTAATTTTGCATTTGCCATTGGACTCTACAGCGCAAAAAAGTGCAAACTTTTATGCCATTTTTAATAATGTATGTGCTAGAAGTGTTGTAAATTTGAACGCTTTTTAAACTATCAATGAAATAACTCTAACTTTTTTGTTATTATATCAATTCTTCATTTCAAAGTATTATGAAAAATTTTTCCTTTATTATGACAATGCTGTTTGCCCTGGTGGGCTTGCAAGCAAGCGCTGCCATCTATATTGTCGGCAACGCCCCCTTTGGTGATTGGAATCCCGCTAATGGTACCGAGATGACCGACAACGGTAATGGTATCTACACACTGACCAAGACCGACATCGATATGACAGCTGGTACCACGTTGTCTTTCAAGGTGGTAAAGGATCACGAGTGGGGTACTGAATATCCCATGAGCAACTACGAATACACCTTCGACGAGTCTGGTGTTTATACCCTCGTGTTCACCTTCAACCCCGAGACTCATGAAGTTGGCTTCACCGCTACCAAGACTGACGAGAGTGAAGAAAAAGAGGAAGTCGAAACAGTTTACATCCTGGGTGAAGTGAACGAAAACAGCTGGGATCCCACCAATGGCGTTCAGATGACCTACAACAGCGAGACTGGCAAGTACACAGCCGATGTCATCACCTATAGTCCTAACACTGGCTACAGCTACTTTAGCTTCACCAAGGCTCTGGCAGACAGCACAAGTGAGACCCCATGGGAAGATGTCGCTGCCTATCGCTTTGGAGCAGTGAGCGAAGACTACCTCGTGGATCGGTTCTCTCTGGGTGATGAAATGCCACTGGATGCTGATGGCACTAGCAACGCATTCAAACTGGAAGATGGCGAGTGGACCTTCACGCTCGACCTGGAGGCTCGCACGCTCGTGGTTGAAGGTTCCCCCTACTTAACCTCTACTTATTACGGCGACGTTTACGTCCTGGGTGAGGTGAACGACAACGGCGGGTGGTTCCCCAATGTCGGCTCAAAGATGACCCGCGAGACTCCTTGGAAGTGGGAACACTATTACACCATCACCATCACCACCAAGGGTGAGAACGATGGTTACAGCTACTTTAGCTTCACCAAGGCCCTGGCCGAGAACGATGCTGACAACGGTGGCTGGGAAGAAATCGACAGCTATCGTATAGGTGCTCCAGCCAATGACTATGAGGTAACCGAGGAACTTTTGGGCCAGCAAACCTACTGGACCATTGGCGACAACGCCTTCAAGATTGCCGCCGGCACCTGGAACGTCACCCTAAGCATTGACGTAGGCTATGTTATCATCGAGAAGGGTGAGTCCTACCTCATTGGCGACGTGAACCACGACGGCGAGGTGAACATCACCGACGTGACCCTGCTTATCGACCGTGTGCTGGCTGGCCAGGCAATCAGCGGTGTGTATGACGACGAGTGCGACATTGACGGCGACGACGACATTGCTATCAACGACGTGACCGCACTCATCGACCTCGTGCTGGCAGGTGGCAAGTAATTCTTGTCACGTCACATCTTGTGATTTGCAAACAATGCGAGAGCTCACCCCATTGCTGGTGAGCTCTCGCATTGTTTATAATCGCAACCACTTTGGCTCCAAATTTCACCAAATTGTAACAAAAATAGGAATTTCTAGACATTTTTCTCACAAAAGTTTGCCCCATTCAGATAATTTCACTACATTAGCGGTCTAAAATCATTTTTCACATTGTTTCACCACTATTTATCAAACATCAACGACTATGACAAATGGCATTATCGCAATCATCGCCGGCATCATCATTGGCTGGCTGGGAGTAAAAGTGTGCACTGGCACCATTGCACGCATCGTTAGCATTCTGGGGACAATCGTCACCATCATCGGCATCGTCCTGCTGGTATTGGCACTGATGGGTAGGTAAACAGCTTGCTACAACACCCCAACATCAAGGCTGGGCTTGAATGCCCTTGTGGTCAGTTCAGGCCCAGCCTTGATTATCTTTTCACGGTTGCCACCCTCATGCGCCAGGGAGCGCATGGCGGGGGGGGATAACGTCATCAGTTCACCTCATAGTCCACGCAGGCTCTTGCCTGCTTGACATCGGCAATGAGGGAGGCGGCTGCCACGTGAGCAGGATGCTGGGCATAGGTGGCAACATCGGTCATGGTGGGCACAACCGCCGTGAGCACCACATCCCAATCCTCGCTGGGATTCTGGTTGATGCCCACCTCGATGCTGTGCAGCACGTCAATCTGCTGCGGCAACGCCTCCAGTGCCTGCTTGAACCGCTGGGCGGCCTCCAGCCTCGCTTGTGGCGTGCCATTGAGTTTAAAGGAAACAATGTGTTTGACCATATCGTTAATGCCTCTTTTTTTAAAAAGGAAAAACACTGGCCAGTGGAGACGGACCAGTGTTCCCATCGTTATCATGTTGTTTTATTAATCCTCAGCCTTGGGAGCCTCGGCAGCTGCTTCGGCGGCAGGAACTTCTTCCTGACCCTCCTCGGCGGCACCTTCTTCGGCCTCGGCAGCAGCAAGGGCAGCCTGACGGGCTGCATCCTCAGCCTTGCGAGCGGCACGCTCGGCGGCGAGCTCAGCGGCATTCTCGGCAATCACCTCAAAGGGGATTTCGGCAGCCACTTCCTTGTGCAGACGGACATATCCCATATACTTGCCCGGGGTCTTGACACTCTCGGCAACGCTCACCCACTTGCGGTCGGCCTTGTAGCCGGCTGCCGTGAGAGCGTCATAAACCTGCTGTGCACCCACCGAGCCATAGATGGTGCCCGTGGGAGACACCTTGACGGGGATAGTGAGTGAAACGCCTTCAAATGCCTTGGCAGCCTCCTCGGCGTCGGCCTTGGCCTTTGCAATCTTGTGAGCCTGCTGGCGCAGGTTCTCGGCGTGAACCTTCAGAGCCGACGGCGTGGCGAGCACAGCCTTGCCCATGGGGATGAGATAGTTGCGGCCATAGCCGTTCTTCACCTCAACAACGTCGTTCTTGAAGCCGACGTTGACGATATCTTCTTTCAATATAATCTTCATAGTTGTATTTCCTCCTTAATGCGTTGTCGTGGGTTATTTCATCAGGTCGGTCACATAGGGCAGCAGGGCCAGATGGCGTGCACGCTTCACGGCACGGGCCACACGGCGCTGGAACTTGAGCGAGGTGCCAGTGATGCGGCGGGGCAAAATCTTGCCTTGCTCGTTGAGGAACTTCTTCAAGAACTCGGGGTCCTTGTAGTCAATGTACTTGATGCCACTACGTTTGAAGCGGCAATATTTCTTGCGACGATTGTCAACCGACAGCGGAGTGAGATAACGGATTTCGCTCTGGTTGTTGGGTCTTGCGTTTTGTGCCATAGTTCTTTATCTCCTCTTTTTGATTAGTCCTTACTTTCTTCTTTCTCCTCCTGAGCAGCAGGCTCAACGGGGGCAGCCTCATTCTCAATCGGGGCAGCCTCCTGAGGGGCGGCAGCCTTCTCGGCCTCTTCCTGGGCGGCACGCTCCTCAAGCTTCTGCTTGCGGACAACGCGGCGCTTCTCGGCATAGGCAGCAGCAAACTTGTCCAGACGCACAGTGAGGAAGCGCAAGATGCGCTCGTCACGACGGAAGGCAACTTCCAGCTTATCCACAATCGTGGGCTCGCCGTCAAACTCTACCAGATGGTAGTAGCCAGTGTTCTTGTTATCAATGGGATAGGCCAGACGACGCAATCCCCAGCTCTCCTCGTTCACGATAGTGCCGCCGTTGTCGGTCAACACTGTGGTGAACTTTTCTACCGCTTCCTTCATCTGCTCGGCAGACAAAACGGGAGTTAAAATGAAAACGGTTTCGTAGTGGTTCATAAAGTGTTTAAAATAAATGAATTAATAAAATTTGTGCTAAAAGCGGTGCAAAGTTATACATTTATTTTGAACCTTGCAAATTTTTAACGCTCCTTTAATCATCAAGCAAGCCCAAACACACCCCAGATACTGTCCCAAAAAGTGTGTCTGATCAATAGTGATTACTAAAAAAGGGGCCATCCCTTGCGAGACAGCCCCAAAGTCTGTAATTTTGTGTGACAAGATTTCAAAAAACAGACATATGAATTTGGCAAAATTACAAATTTCTGAGCTCATGCACAAGCATGCGGAGCGAGAAAATGGCCTCAGTGACCTTTTTGACGGTGATTGCTGCCAAATTTCAATCAAATACCAATAAAAAATGTGAATAATTTGGTCGTGTGACAAAAAAGGGGTAACTTTGGGGTGATTTATCATTAATTTAACTCTTACAAGACAACTAACATCTATGCCCAGAACTATCACATTCAACGAGCTCAGGCGCATCAAGAACCGCCTGCCCGAGGGGTCGATACACGTCATTGCTGATAAACTCAATCTGCCGGTGCAATCAGTTAGAAACTACTTTGGTGGCTCCAACTATGAGTTTGGAACTAACATGGGATTCCATCTTGAGCCTGGACCCGATGGCGGCTTTGTCGTGCTGGACGATTGCCAGATACTGGATATGGCGTTGCAGATCCTTGAGCAACAGGAGCAGAAGGAACAACAGCAATAATCACCACCAAACACTTTTTTAATGCTTTAATCCTCTCAACACAATGGACTCAAACAGTAACAATACCAACGACCCCAACCGTTTCATCACCGTTGCCATACACACGTTTGACCGCGCGGTGGACCTCAAGAATCGCCTTGAAGAAGAAGGCATCGAGGTCGTGCTGCACAATGTCAACCTTGACGAGGCGGTGCTCGCCTCGGGCGTGCGTGTGCGCATTCGTGAACGCGACCTGCCACTGGCACTCAAGGTCATCGAGTCGCCTGACACGCGTGCGGGAAACAAGCACACCGTGCTGCTGCCAGTGGACTTCAGCGAGTTCTCGTTGAAGGCTTGCCGCCTGGGCATGGAGTATGCGCGTCGCATCCGCGGCAAGGTGTTGTTGCTGCACAGTTACCTCAACGAGCGGCACTCGATGTCGCTCCCCTTTGGCAGTGACCGCTATGACAGCCCCGACGATGACGTTAAGGTCATCAAGGAGGTGGCGCAGCAGCGCATGACACAGTTCAAGCAGACCCTGCTTGACATGATTGCTGCTGGCGAGTTGCCCAAGGTGAAAATTGACACCAAGGTTACCGAGGGCATCCCCGAAGAACAAATCCTGCACGTGGCACACAAGAATGATGTGGCACTCATCGTCATGGGGTCTTGTGGCAGCCACAACAAGCGGCAAAGCGTCATGGGCAGTGTCACCGCCGAGGTGCTCGATGCCTGCAAGTTCCCCATTTTCACTGTCCCCATTGGCATGGGCGAGATGCACCTTGCCGACATGAGGCGCGTGGTGTTCTTTTCCAACCTCATCCAGCAGGACATCATCTCGCTGGACGTGTTCGCACGGATGTTTGAACTCAAGTACATGGAAGTCACCATTATACCCATTGTTGAGAAGCGTGAGCGCAAGCTTGTGGACCAGTCGCTGCAACAACTGCTGCAATATTGCCGTGAGCATTATCCTGAGTGTACTTTCAAGACCAAGCGCATTGCTACCAAGAACTTTGTCAGCAACTTTGAGCAGTTTGCACATGAGCAACACATCGACCTCATCGCCATTCCCAACAAGAAGTCCAGCATCTTTTCACGACTGTTCAATCCCAGCATTGCCCACCGTGTCTTGTTCCAGACCGACACTCCCATGCTGGTAGTTCCCATCTGATGACATCCGTTTGTCGCCATGGGGTGGGGTGGTCATGATGCTCCCCCGTGCCTGTCTTGTTGTGTTCACGCTTTAAAAACTGGCAAGAATGTTCCCTGGGAGGGCAAATTGACGTTGAATGGTGGCATTGGGTGTGTTGTTTTGGACAAGCGGGCTCAATTGCATGTGAAAAAATGCTTCAAAGTGAGTGGTTTTTCAAGCAAAAATGTGTACCTTTGTCACATTGTTATCTGAAAATTTAAAATTAAGACTAAAATATGAAGACTTATCTCGTGACTGGAGCAGCTGGTTTTATCGGCTCAAACTTTGTGAAATACATCTTGAGCAAGTACGGCGATGACGTTCGCATTATCATTGTGGATGCGCTCACCTATGCTGGCAACCTCGCCTCGCTGGGCGACGACCTCAAGCGTGACAACGTGACGTTTGTCCGTGGGGACATCGGCGACCGTGACCTCATCATGAAGCTCTTGCAGGACAATGATGTGGACTACATCGTCAACTTTGCCGCCGAGAGCCACGTGGACCGCAGCATCACCAACCCGCGCCTCTTCCTTGAGACCAACATCCTGGGCACACAGAACATGCTGGATTGCGCACGTGCCGTCTGGTTCACTGGCAAGGACGAGCAGGGACACAACACCTATGCCGACGGCAAGAAGTATTTGCAAATCTCAACCGATGAGGTCTATGGCTCGCTGCCCAAGGACTATGACGAGCCCCAACCACTGGAGGTGAGTGATGACGTGCGCGAGGTCATCAAGGGACGCACCGACCTCAAGACGTATGGCAAACAGTGCTTCACCGAGCAGACCCCACTGGCACCACGTTCGCCTTACTCGGCATCCAAGACCAGCGCCGACATGATTGCCATGGCCTATCATGAGACCTATGGTCTGCCCATCAACATCACGCGATGCAGCAACAACTATGGTCCCTACCATTTCCCCGAGAAGCTCATCCCCCTCATCATCAAGAACATTCTGGAAGGGAAGAAGCTCCCCGTCTATGGCAAGGGAGAGAATGTGCGCGACTGGCTCTATGTCGAGGACCACTGCAAGGGCATCGACATGGTGCTGCGTGGTGGACGTGTGGGCGAGGTCTATAACATCGGTGGCTTCAACGAGGAGAGCAACATCAATATCGTGCGGCAAGTCATTGCCATCATTGCACGCATCATGCGCGAGGAACCGCAATATCAGAGTTTGCTCAAGTGCAAGGTTGAGGACATCAACGACGACCTCATCCAGTTTGTCACCGACCGTCCTGGACACGACATGCGATATGCCATCGACCCGTCCAAGATTGCACGCGAGCTGGGCTGGTATCCCGAGACGCCCTTCACCGTGGGCATCGAGAAGACCGTCCGCTGGAACCTCGACCACCAGGATTGGGTGCAGAGTGTCACCAGTGGTGACTATCAGCGATACTATGACGAGATGTATGGCAATCGCTAGATTGAAACTCAGATTTACAACCTAATTAAGAAATAACCACGACAACAAGACACAATGAAGAAATTCCTGTTCATCGCAGCGATAATGGCCTGCATGTGTTGCGCCAGCTGCAACAACGACAAGAACGCCAACAACGTTAACAACAATGGCGACAACAAGCCTCTCATCGAGAAGGAAACACCCATCTCGACCGAGAAGCCTCAGATTCCAGGTCACGAGCAGGGTGATAAAGCACCCAGCCCAGAGGAACGTGCTGAACGTGCTGCCAAGGCTAAAGAGAATGCCAAAGTCTATAACACAGCCCTGGAATACCTCAAGGACAAGCACCCCGACTTTGAGGGATGGGACGTATCGGTCGTGCTCGATTCCATTCAGCGCTTTCAGGATCCAACTTACAGCAAGAGCACCAAGCACATGGGGGTATCGTGGAAGCAGATGCGTGACATGCGCGAGACTGCACGCACCAACAAGCCTGAAAAGAACCACTAATCGTCAGTCTCAACACTTCACATCAGGCACGAGCCGCGGCAATGCTGTGGCAGTGTCCTCATGTGTGTGGCTAAATACCATTCACGATGAAACAAGAACCGACTTTCTCTTATGATAACTCGGTGGTGAGGCGTCAGGATCGTCTCTTGTCCCGTGACCGTGCTTTGCAGCTGCTGGCCCAGGCCGAGTATGGCGTGTTGTCGATGTGCGACATTGATGGTACACCATACGGCATACCAGTCAATTATGTGTGGGATGGAGCCAACGTGGTTTACATACATTGTGCACCCGCGGGACGCAAGCTCCAGTGCATCGACCACAACGGACGTGTGTCATTGTGTGTGGTGGGCAACACCCAGCTCATGCCCACACTGTTCACCACCCAATATGAGAGCATTGTGGTGACAGCCGATGCTGTGCGGCATCTGTCCGATGACGAGCGGCAACGCGCTGTCGAGCTGCTGCTCGACAAGCTTGCCCCTAACGACAAGCAACGCGGGCTCAAGGCGGCTCAGGCCTCAATGCATCGTCTGGAAGTCATCCGACTTGACATCACCTCCTGCACCGGCAAGTGCAAGCACGTGCCATCTTCTCATCAATAGCACCCCATCCACCTGGCCCGCCGCTGCCATTGACAGGCCATCGACCGTGCCATTGAATTTGACCAGCCTTGGCTAATCGCTGATTGGACAAAATAGCGTTGCGTCCGCTGTGTGCAGATGCGAGATAATAGCGGATGGTGCACATTGGTATTGACAGCCTTTAAAGTGAAATGACAGAACGGCAGGAAAAACGACTGGGATAACGTAAGTTAAGGGCGAAAATTTGGTGGTTTCGAGGAAATGACATAATTTTGTACTCCCTTTTAAGCAGAGGGGATAAGCGGCCCAGGTGGTGGGTCGTATATTTCTGGAAGAGGTACTTGAAATTCCAAGCATTAAGAGACGGCCTTGAGCCGCTCCAACCGAGCAATCTCATAAAAGCCACGGTGGGAAAGTAATGTGATTTATGAACTTTTAATCATAAATAAAAACAACATGAATACATTTCTTGAAATTTTGCTGAAAAGAGCGGCGCTGGGACTATACGATTCCAGCCTTAATAAGTCATGCCTGCGCATGCATGGCAACGATGTGTCCTCATCATTGTGTGGCGTTGAAATGGCACTGTAACAGAGTAATATTGTGCCTTTAAAAAAGAGAAGTAAAGTAATGGGTATTTTTAAGACAATAGAGCACGGTAGTGTTTCATAAAGTGTGTCTGAAGTTGCAGACTTCAGAGTGACGCTGCAAAGTTAATTCATATTGTTCATATCTCCATTATTATCGTCTGGAAAAAGTGATTTGTCCCCAGTTATCCGCGGTAGGACGCGGTCAAAAGCCTTGTGGTCCATGGCCACACTGCCCATTAGTGTAATCACGGATTCTTCATTAGGCATGGCTGTTCTCATC
>Ga0181612_136509_pt1 | contig 10295 bp, 5 predicted proteins | sample HoacroProtozoa21_FD_119630 | JGI IMG/M metagenome (GOLD analysis project Ga0181612, IMG submission 119630) | Hoatzin crop microbial communities from Cojedes, Venezuel. Combined Assembly of Gp0051906, Gp0051904, Gp0051908 | reverse complement strand
CCACCCGGCTGTGTTCCCTCCTGGCTCCTGGTGAAAATTAACCATGTCCTGGCCGAACCCAGCACAAACCCTCTGCTAGGGGCAGGGACATTTTCCACTAGACCAGGTTGCTCAAAACACCATCCAACCTGTCGTTGAGTACTTCCAGGGAGGGGGCATCCACAGCTTCTCTGGGCAAACTGTTCCAGTGCCTCACCACCAACACAGTAAAGAGTTTCTTTCTTGTATTTAATCTAAATCTACCTTTTTCGGTTTAAAGCCCTGTTGTCCTATCACTACATGCCCTTGTAAAAATCCCTCTCCAGCTTTCTGTAGGCTCCCTTCAGGAACTCGAAGGCTGCTGTACGGTATCCCCTCTTAGTATGGACAAAAATCAGTAATTTTGCAATGTGAGCTTAGGAATCCAGAGCAACAATTAATGTATACAGTGCAAGAACAACAGTAAAAGCTGTAGTATCATAGGAATTTAGAGGCTATATGACCGTGTCTCACTTACAGGAAAACACGTTCATAGAGACTGGTATTCCTTATTTAGTACCCTCTTTGCTTGTAGTTTTTAGCGTGGATTACAATGATGAACTTGATATTCTGGTCAGTGGCTCTGCAGACTTCACTGTGAAAGTGTGGGCCTTATCAACAGGAACGTGCCTGAATACCCTTACTGGACACACAGAATGGGTCACGAAGGTGGGAATATTGATTTTTAATTAATCTTGCAAAGCACTTGCAGTAAGTTTGTAACATGGTTATAAATTTCTGTGTCCTAATACTAACTCTGCATCTGGGTGTAGAATCTGGGGAACATCAGGAAATACTGCAAAGTAACATTTCAGCAGAAAAAAGTACTTAAAGAAGTTCTAATTAAACCTTTCAGACCACTGAAGCTATTTCTATTCCAAAGCAGCTGGAATAATATTAGGAGTCAGTGTTTGAATCAAAGAGTGAATAAAAACAAGGTTTCTGAAAGAAAGCTACTTTTAAAATTGTGTAGAAAAACTAATTATCTTGGTAACTAAAATCTGAGCATGAAAAGTGTTCTGACATCAAGAAACAGTATTTTTCTTCTGAGTATTTTAGAACTTGGAAGTTGGGGAGGTGATTTTAGACGTGAAATATGTACGTTCGCTTATTAATACAGTAAATTGTCACTAGTAGGAAGAAGAAAAGTGTAAACTGTAGTGTCCAGTTGCTAGAAGTATTTGTATTGCCTTTATACAACAGTACAGTATGCAGTTTGTCAACAAAGTGAAAAATGCAAATAAATGTTTGGTTATTTAACAGCATCAACACAAATCATTACATACTTCAATTACAGGTAGTTTTGCAGAAGTGCAAAGTCAAATCTCTTATGCATAGTCCTGGGGATTATATTCTTCTAAGTGCAGATAAGTATGAAATAAAGGTATGTATGTATCATTTTGGTACCCAGGGAATGGGTGCTTTGCTGAAGTTTACAAATAATCTAAGACTTCATTTTCTCCCATATTCACTGCTTGTAAAGTTGCGTACAAGACATGCAACTCTTTGGAAGCTAACTTTTCAATACTTTCTTTCATGTTTAGATTTAAGTGATAGCTCTACATGAATGGTAATACAAAAAGTATGTGCTTTCAGTGCATGCCTACTATGTTAACTTGACAGTGAAGCACTTAACCTCAAGTACTCTAACTGTTGGGGGCTTTGTGGCTATGGAAGCACTTCATAACTGGAACATTGTTACATTTCTGTCCATTGGATGGTTGGTTTTTTTGCTGTTCTTTAAGGCACCAATTTTTGCTGGGATTTTTTAGGCTAGAAACAACACATACTGCAACAGTATTGTAAGACAAGTAACTTACAGAATTCATGTTCCTACCTAAACGAGATAAATATTTCTGAAAAAACATGGACACGTTTACCTGATGTTTAAGAGAGACTATGAGGCTTGCTCTATTTGTGTAACGGTTTATAATGTGAATGTTTTATGGTCTTAAACTGTGTTTTAATTGTAGATTTGGCCTATTGGAAGGGAAATAAACTGCAAGTGCTTAAAAACACTGTCTGTTTCTGAAGATCGCAGCATCTCCCTACAGCCCAGACTGCACTTTGATGGTCAATACATAGTGTGCAGCTCAGCACTAGGATTATACCAGTGGGACTTTGCCAGCTATGATATTCTCAGGTAAATCTGTTTAAGACTTAGGCTTCTTTAAATAAGAAAGAAGTAGAACATATTAGTTTTAATAACTTACTTTAGATGTAGGCCAAAAGAATCTTGATAAAAATTCTGTAAACTTACTTTACACATATTACAGGTTTAAATCTAATTTATCATCTTTTAATACAAATCATTTGATTGCTGTTTTAGTTTCTGGTCACAGGCTAGTCCTCTTTCATATTTTCATTCTGTATGCTGAAGAGTTTCAGTATAGACTTAAATAAGACTGCAGTGCTGTAGTTCTGAATGTGAAACTGTAGTGACTAGAAATGAATGTTGCCATGGAAACGGCCCTACAGCGAACCAGGCAGCCATTTCTGGGGGTCCTTTGATGGGACAACAAATTAGAAAGACTCTTTTTTCCTTGTAGCACTACTGATCTGTCATTCTCGAGAACGCTGTGGAATGATAGTGAAATCTATCAGGCTGCAGGAAGGGATCAAACAGGATGGCATTCCGTTTCCATAAAAAGAACGAGTCTGTATCTGTTAGAAATGGTGCCATCAAAGATTGTAACTTATTAAAGAAAAAATTGCATTTTAGAACTGTTAGCAGACTCTTAATAGAAATGACCCAAATATTTGTACAGTATCTAACCTAAGGAGATCTATTCCAAAAGAAGTGCTTCTTATCAAGAAGAATAACTGAGTAATTTCACCTCCTGTTTTACCCTCCCATCATTCAAAAGAGAAAGATGTTCTTTTACTGCTGAGAACAGATTTTCATCGCTATACATTTTTGTGCCTCAGTTCTGTGCTTTAGGTAATGCTATGATCAAATGCTCAGTCAGTTGTGGAAAACTTAGTCTCTTCAATTTCTGTTCCAAGTTTTAGTTATTAAGGCAAAAATATCCTAAAGGTGTAGGGGAACTAACAAACACTTTTATTTCCCCCTAAGATGAAAATGCTTAACTTACGCTAAGTGTCAGTAAAATAGCATTCTGTTAAGGACCGATCTGGAATGATTTCTTACCTTCTTATCATAAGAAGGCACTTCTGTGTTTTATTTCTAGCTTTTAAAAGAGTGGTCAAAAGAATAATAAGAGGCTTTACCTCTTAATTTAAAGATACGGAGGCATGAAATCCCTATGGAAATTTATTGTGACATACATTTTCTCTTTTTTGTGTATCTGGAAACAAGACTTTTTTTGTGCTTGCAGAATCCCTTTCAAACCCTAACCTTTACTTATGTTCAGAAGTGTGTGTCCTGAATGCACAAAGCCAGAACTGAAACCACAGGCCTGACTGCAACTAAGTGTTCAGTTGCTTAATTTGAAAAATTTGCATCCAATTCTTTCTAAACCCTTTCAAAATGATGAGTTTAGACACTTGTTTTCTACAGACACATAAGGATTTGTTCTAGTAATGCAGGTTCCTGACTACATCGTGACAGAATTTCTAACAATATTGTCTTGTCTTCTAGGGTTATCAAACCTCCTGACTTCTCAAATGTGTCCTTGCTGGGCTTTGGAGAGATATTTGCTCTACTGTTTGATAACAGATATCTGTATATAATGGACTTGAGGACAGAAAAACTGATAAGCCGCTGGCCTCTACCAGAGTATAGAAAGTCAAAGAGAGGTTCAAGCTTTTTGGCTGGTGAAATGTCTTGGTTAAACGGACTAAATGGTCAAAATGATATGGGCTTGGTTTTTGCCACCAGTATGCCAGACCATAGTATCCATTTGGTGTTATGGAAAGAACATGGCTGAAAAGCTCATATATGCAGAATCTTCAGGAATATATGGACTATCAGCAGTGTGTCCATAATGTGAGACTTTGCATGAACCAAAGTTGCACACCTAATGGTATCATCATGCAATGCACAATCATTTACTTTCATTTGGGCATTTGGGAATGGGTTGTTTTGGACATAATGCAATACAGCATGCTAACAGTATTCACCAGAAAATTTTGTCTGTACTCATGTTTAAGCATACCTATTTGGGCTCTGAAGCATAACTTGTAACATTTAAACCATTCAAGTCCACCATCAGGTCTGAAATGAAGTAGTGCTTCACCTGACTTCAGACCTATTTGTTGTTGTTGAAACAGGTGAAGCTACTATTTGAGAACCATAGGCTTTTGTACATGTAACAGCAAATACTGGTTACAGTGCATGGCTGCTTAACTCACATGAGAAGACAGCAAACCCCTTCTCCAGTATCATTCTCTTAAAATGTTTTTACATTATGATAGCTTTAAATACTTAGCCTTTGAAATAGAAGAATCAAGTGAGTCCTTTAACTAAGATCAGATGCTAACAATAATAATTTGTTAAGTTTGGGAACATGTCAATATGAACTGTCCTCAGCAAGAATGAGCCAACTTTTCATCTGATAGAGCTTACCATCACAATTAACCTTTCAGAACCTTTCACAGTATTCATCATATTTACTGATGGTAAGTCAGAATGGCTTGATCAGTATTTTATAGTCCGTATTTCCTGTAGTTTGTGTGAGAACTTAGTTCACAGGTAGGCAGAAATATGATGAATGGGAAGACTATGTCCAATCTTTACAGCAGTCACGCTCTTACATTAAATGATGTCTAGCAGCCATTCACTTTTTCCAAAAGTTGAAGTTGATATAATCATGCACTTGAAGTAGTTTCTACATCTCATTTTGGAAAGCAGGGGCAAATAAGAGTGAGAATGCCACATCTCTCGGAGAAAAAAAAAAAAAATCAAAAGTCTGGAGAAAAGCACAGGAGTAGAAAAAGGTCTTTTGCTTTGATCATCGTAGGAGACCTGATGTACACAAGTTAACTACTGAGGAGCAAATACCTATCCACATACTTTTGTGGTATTTGACATGTACTTAAAAGCTGTATCTATGACATCACATGCTTTAGAAATGCTTTAGGTTCATTCCCCTCTTCCCTGACAATAAAATCTCCCCTTAATGTCTTTTTTTTTTTTTTTTAACACAACTCGAAAACATGAGTTTCCATGAAGATTGGCTTATGTCCTTGAAAAGATAAAACTGCCACGCATTACTACTGTTAGTATGATTTTAATTTTTTTTCTTCCCACTATCCAAGGAGACCTAATTTCATAACTTGGTACTGAATGAAGGCCAAGGTTCCCAAATGTATGCAGTACCAGTTACACCAATGGAAGGGAAGTTTTCAGATGAAAGAATCAGTATTTGAGTGACGTGGTGGGAACTGCATGAAGTCACAGTGGAGCAGTGTCTCTTGAATACAAGACTAGAGTCTTAAGTACTCAGTTTTCCACCTTTACTCACACAAACTTACTTTGAAAATGTGTTTGTAGTCAAAGATTTATCAAATGGAAGCCAAATTCACAGCTCTCAATTCAAACCACACTGGGTTACAAATTATCATCTCTTAGAACTTTTGTCTCACTCAAACATGAAGAAAAAACTTACATGAACCAGAAAGCTTTCAATAACTTGTCTTGAAACCCATTTCTCATCATTCTCTAATGTGGGAGTAACTATACTGTGTGCGGTAACTCAGCTTACTCTAAAGGAACCACGTGATGATGGGCCACCTATAAAATACTGCATTAGCTTTGCAAGATTACTTCACAGCAGGATTTTGGATGGGAACATGCCAGAAATGTCCTTGTACCTAAATTAGTGACATAGGGAGTGAATATTTGGACTACAAGATGAATGGAAAATGGGCTGGCCTGCCAAGCTCAAAAAGTGGTCATCAGTGACACAAAAAATCTAACTGGTAACCAGTTAATAGGTGTGTTCTGCAGCAGCTATAATTGGTTAATTGCTTTATTAGTGACCTTTATGATGCAGACTCCACTCAGCAAGTTTCCAACAATACTAATTTGGAGAGGAAGGGGGGGACCATGGGAAGGGCAAACAGTCAATATGAAAGAGAACAGGAATGCTATTCGGAGGGTCCTCAACAAATTATACAAGTGGGCTCACAGAAATCTCATTAAGTTTAAGCAAAGCAAATGCACCATCCTGCACCTGAGACACAATCACCCCACACAACAGGCAGGTTGGAGCCAACTAGATAGAAAGCAGCTTTACAGGAAAGGACCTGGAAATGCTGTTGCACAGCAAAATTGAACAGGATTCAGCAGTATGCCCTTGTGACAAAGGTGGACAACTGTATAGTGAGCTGTACTAACAAGTCCATAGCTAGGAGTTCAAGGGAAAGGATTCTTCACCTCTGTTCTGCGCTCAAGGACGCATGCAAGTTCAGTGTTGAGTTCCCCACAGACTAACACACTGGAGCAAGTCCCTTGAGAAGCCACAGAGAATGGACAGGGAGGTGGAGCAGAAGATATCTGAGAAACTGTTACAGCCAAGCTCAGCCTTCCAGAGAGAACAGTGGGGAAAGGGAAGGTGGCAGTGGGCATGGGGTGAGGAGGCACTGCTACTGTCTCCAGCTACCTATTAAGAAGGTATAGAGCAAAGTCAGACTCGTCTCAGCATCATGCAGCAGGACAAGGGCCAATGGTCACCAATTGCAGCAAGAGAAATTCCAACTAGCTCTTGTCTGCTCTGAGTTTAAGACCAGAACAGGTTTCCTAGAGAGATTGTGTGTCCAGATTAGCTAGACAAAGTCCTGAGCAAACAATGCTACCTTACCCTGCTTTGGAGCAGGGACTTGGACTTCCAGATGTGAGTTTAAAATGCTAAATGGACCTCTTGCCAAGCAAAATAGTGCCACTGCAGCAGGCAGCTTTGATGTTAATACAGCTGTCAGAGTTTGTTGATACAGACTTTGGGAGATGTTGCTGTCAGTGTGAAGCAAATACTATGGTTTGTTAAAGGCCATGAAGTGCTAATTGGTAGTTGGAAAGGGATTCTGCCGCAAGTATTTCACAAGTTGCAGAAACTTTTAAACAAATTAAGAACTCTAAATTCTTTTCTGCATTGTTCCAGGGTATGCAAGCAGAAAAGCATGATGAGAAGCATCCAATACACACTACACTGCTCTTCTATCCTTTTAGTTTTAGAAATTAAGTTTTTGCCTGTTACATACCAGTTGATGATTATTATAAACACAATTAGCAAACAGTAATTTACAGACTGTCTCTTGAAGACTTCCAAGTTAAAGTTCCGCCTGGACATTTGTAATGATACTAATCCACTAATCAGAGAGCTCCTTAAGGGCCTAGGTATGCGCAACCAGAAAACAGATGCAGGAATGAAAACATGACACTGGTGTAGAAACTAAAAAGAAGCATACCTGCTCTCACAGACGCGCTTCTCTGTCACACAACAAAGTATCAGACTATCACTGCCCCCAGATGTCCCTTCATAGGAAGGTTCTAATACATTGCCACATCAGTACAATGCACATAACTTTGGGGGCTTTGCAAACAGAAAAAATATGTCTCAAATTGTAAAACTACAGTGAGCAAATGTTTTTGTTTGCTCTGCTTGCCACCTGACCCTTCAGCAGAAGTTAATAACTAGTTGGCACTATTTTTAGATAGAAGTTGGAAAAGATGCAGCTTCTATATCGTTATACCTACATAAGGAAGCAATATAATTCAATGTACCCATCACATCAAGGACTAAAATCCACCTCGTGTCTAGTATTCATGAATGAAGGAACAGTTTGTTATGATGCTTCAAGGTCCCAGAAAAAGAACAAAACTATTAGGTATCACAAGTCGTTGTTCATCCATCTTTCCACCTGGAAATAACCTTTTCAGTTCACAGTAGTATCTTTTTCTTCAACATCAGTCTGTATCCCTTGCCTCTGTTTTAAAGCTTTCCAACATGACTCAGCACTTTACTGCTTAAGTAATTCAGTACAGCTGTGGGCAACAAAAGTGGGATCACCCTTCTTAAACGTACACATCTCAAAAACCCAGTTGAACAGTCCTCTGGATCAGCAAAACTCCAACAGCTATGTTTAGTGTTACAATACAGCACCACTTTACAAACACTGGTTCCAAGAATATAAGGAGTTCATTTGTTTTACAGCTGACACTGGTAGAATTTGATCAATTATTTTCAGAATGCATTTGTTTACCTTTTACTCAACTTGTACACACAAATTTTGTACCCAGTGACATACAAACTGCAAGAATTAAGCAACGTTACCTTTAACACCAATTACTATAGTTGTATTTTTTGTACATAGGGTGTAAAATGTGTATAGCCTTTTGCAGTATTTGAATCAGTGGAGAAATACTGGGTTTTCTTAAATTGAAAACAAACTCATTTTACATTTTCCAAAAGAGGTAATACCATCGGCATTGATCCTTGGTATCATTAAATGACTCACGGTTCTGCTACAAATTCCTGTTTCCCTTAAGAAGAAATACCTCTAACAAGTTGACAGTTCCAGCGCTACAGCTGGTGTGTTTTCTTATCCTGCCTCGGTGACAATGAGTTACAGTGTTAATGCTAATGCAGCTCTTCATCTGGGAGATGCTGTCCCAAGCCATCTTTTAATGGGTTCCACTAAGCACGACTGTATTTTTTTTATCCACCAAGTACTTCAGAGATACAAATAACCAAAAATCAATTCATTCCTTCTTCAGGTAGTTTACAGGTTCATGTACTAGCTAAAACATATATGAAGACAGGAAAAGAAAAAGAGAGAAAGCTAGAAATCGGTACATTAACTTTCTAATTGCTGCACAGTCACTTCCTAGGCCTTGAATGATGCCCTTTAATAGTTATATGCATGTAAAAGAGCTATCTTCTCACTACGCCTCAGCTCTCACATCTTACAAAGTTGCAGCAGAGACTTTACCGGAAGAATCCAATTCTTAACAAGCACCTGATCACTGTTGACTCTTACAAGGTGCCATGTCTCAGTTCACAAATCAAATGCATTTACCTTTGTACAGTACATAAAAGGGCCGTTCTCCTAAATCTCTGTAAAATGTAAACTTCATGTGGAAGTGATTCTAATGCAACCTTTAAACGACATCCTCTGCTTCCCCATAGTACAGGTAGCTCTCCCCTTTCCCTCCTTATAACCAAGGTTTTAACTTTTGAGCTTACAGTATGGTTTGATATAGTACCTTGTTAACATTCATGATTAATGATGAGTTATATCGCCACAGTGTTGTATCCCTGATGAGGGATGCTCTGGGAAGGTTTCCTTGAAGGGGCACCCGACAGTGATAAATGAGGGCAACATCCATGGGAACATTCACACTATTCCCATAAGCACGTAGGACAGAGTGGACGGAAGTCTGAATCACCTTTCGTGGATCAATTATCATTTTCCTGGGGTTGAAAACCTCTTTCCTGTCAGGCTCTCTGTGAACATGCTGTAGTATGTTAACACCCGGCACAGTGTTCCAGGATGAAATGTTGAACACGTAAGTAGATATGGTTTCTGGGAAGATATGGTTCTCAAAGAGGAAAATGCCAGTCCCTGGGTTTTGCTTCTGAAGACTGTTCATCATTGTCTTCCAGTCTGGGTGCTTAAGGGGAAGAATGATTTCATCAGCATCATTAAGAACCACAAACTTGCTCCTCCGCATATTGCGGTATATACAGTCATTTAGAGCTGTGATTTGTCCATAGTAGCCAATGTGTGTTCCATCTTGCATGAAGTGCCATTTAGAAGAAACCTTCAAGTATGAATTTATTGGCCAGGGAATTATCTCTGCGGTTCCTTCTTCCGTATAAAACTTCAAGACTTTCTCCATCAGATGGCTGCAGTTGTTCTTATAGATCACCACTTTCTGTACCCCAAGAATCTTGTACATTTCCATACTCTGTATAAACTGCAAGACATTGTTGTAATTTCCAAACATGGCAGAGATGCATACAGTGAAGTCAACAGAAAAGGTCTCAGCCTTGCGGTTTTTAATTTCAAACCTTGGCAGCTGGTCAATATTTCCATGTGGAGACTGGTGAATTGATACATGTGTCGGATCACAGTTTTCAGGTTCCAAACAAACTATGTCTGCTGCACCGTAAGGGAATCCAAATCTGTCTGAGTGAACATCAATTTTTGCTTTTGATACATACACCTTTCCATCGGGCTGACAGCAGAACCAGCAGTATAGTTGTTTTACATCTTCATGGTGAACAATCCCAATCACACGGGTGACTTTGCTTTCTCTGTCATCAAAGTATGGGGATATAATAAACGTTCTGTTATCTTTTAATGCTGTTATT
>Ga0181612_117914_pt1 | contig 10295 bp, 10 predicted proteins | sample HoacroProtozoa21_FD_119630 | JGI IMG/M metagenome (GOLD analysis project Ga0181612, IMG submission 119630) | Hoatzin crop microbial communities from Cojedes, Venezuel. Combined Assembly of Gp0051906, Gp0051904, Gp0051908 | reverse complement strand
GTTCTGCTGTGTGCGGGGGTGGGGGAGTAGCGCCCCCCCACCTCCCCTGCTGGTGCGGCAGTCGCCGGTGGGGGGGTCGCAGCTGCGGGCGCAGGCGCAGGGGCGGCAGCCGTAGGCACCGAAGCCCCAGTAGCCGGGGAGGCATTGGTCGCAGTGGGGCCCCGCCACGCCGGGCTTACAGGGGCAGTCGCCAGTGCTGGGGTCACAGGAGGTGTGGGGTCCCAGGGGGAGCGCGGCTGATCCCAGGGGGTGGCAGGAGCAGGCTGTGGGGGACACCGCGGGGGAAGAGAGAGCATCTGTGAGTGTGACCGTTCTGCGGGACGCAGGCAGAGGAGACGCCTGTGAAACCGCCGCTCTGCCTAGGGACTATGATGCTTCTGCGCTTTTTCCCTCTCATCTGTACAAATCTGACCAGAATCTCCCTTTAGAAACCATATGACTTTACCTTTTGTGAGGTATCTTAATTATTCAACCCACCTTGGTTTTTCATCATGTTTTGCCAAACAGGCCTTTATTACCTTCCTTCTAGCATCTGGACTCCAGTCCAACCAAGTACTCAGGGATGCGCCTGGCTCACGATGACATTTAAAGAAGCTGTGGGGGCTTCACTGCAAAACTGAATCAGAGCATAACTGCTTTCTAAAGTAATAACAACTGTCTTGCATCCAGGAGGTTAAAAAAAACCCCTCGGAATGGTCATTTTAATTACAGTGGAGGATGAGTCTGTCTCTGTCTGATTTTCTTTTAAAGCCATTATTTGAAAACATGAAAAAAAAAAAAAGAATGAGGACACCAATGGCTCAGAAATATGCTTTTGCATATAGTCCAGGACATGGGTTTGCAGAGTGCATGTCAGAAATGCCAGCCGTGCTTTTTTTCCTCTGGCAGGAGAGCAATGCACTGGAAGAGTACCGGGACACACTGGGAGAAATGGCCATTCTCACAAATTAGAAACGATGCCCTAAAATACGTGGTGTGAAGATTTCCTTGCCTACTTCTTAGGATTTTTCTTTTGCGTAAATGTGATTTGTGTCAGGTAGAAGACTACAAGCTTTTTTCCCCCAAAGATGTTCATCTTTCCAAAGACCAGAAATACAGTTATCAACAGTGTGAGCCAAACCTCTGCCCATGTGGCCTGGCCAGCAGGCAACACAGTGTCCTGCAGGACCAGTAGCAGGGTGACTCGTGCTCTCCTTCCCACAAGGTTTGGTTGTCTGAGCAGGACATGTTATGGTCAGCCTTGTGCATTACGGCAAAAAATTCCCTCTTGAAAGACTTTTGTCTAAAACTCAATTTACATAAAAATTGGTTTTCCTGGAAATTTTCATTTAGAGGGAAAATTTTCATCAAATTCTAATATGAATATTTTTATTTTGCATTTGTGAAGGCAATAAAGCACAAAAGCCACGGCACGCAACACAGCCTTCCTTTCTCTCAAAAGACTTATTGCTGCCCACATATATTTAATTTTGCTCTGACAACATTTTTGTGGTTTCAGGAATTTGATATACCTGGAGTGTTGTTTCAAAATATTAAAGGACAGATTAATACTGACAGTTAACTTGGAGGTGACTACAATTCCAAAATCTTTGCCAAAGTAATCCCCAAATATTCCCCACCCTTTCAATTCCCAAACAAATATAATTATATAAAATTAAAAGATTAGAAAGCCTCTCCACAAACTGCATAACTAGCTGCAGGCAGCGAACTCCGGTACCTTTCATAGCATAGTTTTCAACAATGCTTACCGAGACTTGCATACCTTTCTCCTGAAGTCTGTGAAGTGTTTTACACCTGACACATGTAGCCAAATGCTCTCTTTCCCTACTAGATGTGGGCATTTCTGGCATTCCTCAGCCCCTTCAGGGAAAATATCAAGCACTTAAAGCCCTTCTATTCTCCTGCAGTCAGTGAGCTAAGCCCACTGCTCAGAGAGAGATTTGGTCCTCTTTCGGTTGAGTTTCAGCTGAGTTTTACACTCAACCCTGCTGGGGTTGGAGCTTTTTATGTTTTAGGCAATGCTTTCCCACAATTTTTTCCTAATAAAAAAATTAATGACAGTGACAACACTACGGTGAGGCAAGAATATTAAATGTACAAAGATTATTATGAAAAATACAGCTGCAAGCTCACAGGCAATTAAAATGGCAATTAAAAGTGAGAATGTAGTTGGCTATACTTTGTAATAAAAGCTGCAAAGAAATGTGTTGTAAAGGTTGGTCATTCTTACTTCTTGCTGCTCACCCACCTCCATGGACCCTGTCCTTCCTGGCTGTTCCCCTATGGGCTACCAAGGTGCCGACCTGCTTTCCAACGGCGGCTGGCGAGTTGAGGCTTCTTGGTCTTGCATCTTGGGTGGAGGCCCAAGATGACACTAAGTGGCATTAATCTGGATGCTTTGGGTGGCAAATCTACAACACAGTAAATGTTTGGGATGTGCTGCAGTGGCAACATGCTGAGCAATGCAGAGACACAAAGTGCAGCCCATCCCCACGCACTGAGCACAGAAACGAGACTATGGAGCTCAAACGTGAGTGCGTTGCATCAACTTTGAAAGAAATGCATGAAAATAAGACCAGTGCTTCCGTACTACACAAATGGCACGAAGAAAAGGACTGCAGGACTGATTATACAACATTTGACAGCTTCAGCTACTGCTCCCTGCTGCGCTGAGTGTTGGTTTTAGACCCTGTTTTCCTCCTTCCACCCAATCTGCACCTCACTGTAGCACAGGGAGTAGGAGATGCCCCCCAGGAAGGTGAGAGGAGCAGTCGAGCAGCAAACAGAGCAGCTACAGACGGTGCTGGATGGCACTTCATGGTGGACACACAGGCGCAGAGCACGAGACTCTCAGTGCGAGGCTTCGGGACAGTGCCTGTCTCATGCACTGTGGCCACTCCACCGGCGAGGCTGGGAGTGTCCACGGCCGAGGGAGCTCCAGTGGGAGAAGGGCTGGCTGGGCACCACTAGCCTGGGACCAAGAGAAACCTTCCACAAACTTGATCTTCTTGCTTTCTTTCAGATTCGTAAAGCAGCATCTTCAAAATGCCAATTTGCCACCCTGTACTACATAGCAATATTTTGCATGTGACTTCCACACACATATGAATTAACAGCTGCCTGTCCCAGGATCGCATACACTGATTGGGATCGAAACCCAGGGAACGAGACTCCAATGGACCTGGATTTCCCCGCTCTGGATTGGCGATACTGTTGTGGTTTCTTCAGCTGCCATCTAACCTTTGGAAATAACAAACATTTACCCTCAAAAACCTACAGCTGAAAAGCAAAAATAAACATGGCAATTATAAAGCCCGATTTATTGTCCAAAGTTATACTGTAGTTGAGGCTTAGAACTTCATGAGGGTTGTAACGAAAAGGACCAATAGGTATGGTGGGGGGAAAGAGTCATCAGATTGCTGTTTTAAATGGCAGAATAACTCGCTTTATAGGGTACACACCTACTCCTGAGCAAATATTATATACACTCTTTGCCTACAAGAATCTTTAAAGTATCCTTAAAGATTATGGCTTAAGAGCTGCTTTATTTACTTTGACCCTGGTATTTTTAAATTTTCAATGCTCCCCTGTGGTTGAGCAATGCCGTGGCCTTCCCTGAAAGAGTAACAGGGCACCATGCATGTCCCTTGTTATTGCAGACCATGGCACGGTCCTTGGAAATGTGGCAGGCATAGGCTGTAATCGGTCTTATATAATTCAATTTAACAGTCATTAGTCATTTGCCGTGGTCCTGAAAGATGCCAGGGTCGCCCATCGGATGCCTGGTCCCCACGTGCAGGGAGCAGCCCCAGCAGCAGGAGACCAGATGGGAAATGGTGAAGGGTTCTTAGGGAGGACATTTGTGAGGGTGTGAAAACCCCAGAGAGAAATAATCTGTGTGTTTGTAGTGATAGGGTCTCTGAAAGGAAAGCATTCAGATAATCTCTACATTTTTGTGGATCCCAGTTTATGCTGAGGAAAGTTGTCTCCCTGAGATACTGGAGTACTCCATGCTCCATGTAATTCATGAATACAAAAAAAAAAAAAAAAAGAACAACCAAGTAGATGTACTTGATGCAGAAGGTAAATGAATGTAGACTTTTGCTCACTGTACTCAAGGCTACCTTACAGTTCTTGTCAAATACATATTACCTCTGGCCTTTAAATACCAGATTTCGTGCATACAAGTGGAATGCCACAGACCCGTGCTTTAGAGATGAATGCATAAAGCCGGGAGGACCAAGCACCAGCATACGTCATCAAAAATACCCATTAATCACTTCACCTCCACAGCTTCCTCCTGTCCAGAAGGGCTGGGAGAAACTTTTTAATGAAGTCTCCTGGGATTCGGTTAACATATACCTAATGCTGTGATGTAATGCCTGACTTCATCAGTGCTGGTCTAACTTGCACACAGGCACACGCACACTGCTGGCAGCCTTCCCTTCGAGCCATGGCTGTTTTGCAGTGGTACATCCAAAGACCTCCATTTGCATCTGGCTTTGCAAGGAAGAAGGCTCCGTGCTGGCCAGCCCAGGAGGTGCCGTTTGACTTCCTCTCAGACCCTCCAAACAGCCACAGGGTTTGGATTGGGCATTTCAGCACCAGGAAAACCGTACGATGGGTCTCTTGTGAAACTCCATCTCCCTGACGAGCTGCATGAGACACGACAGGAGTTGGCAGCCTCTCCTACCACCTCAAAGGTGAAGGGCATTATTTTTAGGTGTCCAGAAGACCTCACTGAAATCAGTGCCAAAGCGTGACTTGGCTTCTTTGGCCTCAGAAAAGTGCATGCTTTTCCCTGATGGGAGCTGGCACATAAAGAGCATCAGGAATTACAACCTTACTGAATCTAGCACAATCCCAGTAAAAGCACATTTCGGAGTCTGAGGGTCCCATACAGAATTTATTTCAGTCTTTCGTCCTGTGTTATCTACCAGGAGTCAGTTAATCCAAGGGGTTTTTTTTCAATTAGCAAAGCTGAATCTATGACAGAAAAAACCCCTCAAGCCCATGCTTTGGGTCTAAGTGCAAGATTTAAACCTGTTTTTTTAATAATGAGACTCCAAAACCAAAGTTTGTTGCCTGGCAATAATTACGGAGGGAAAGTATCTGATGTTTCGGAGAGGAGACTTGGAGCTTTGATGGACACAAGTAGGTAAAGGAACTTTAAAAAGTCATTAAATCAACTGTTTAAAAAAACTATTTTGTGTACATACTACAGCAGTGAAATAATTATTTACACAAGAATACTGTGGTCAATTCTGTTTTCATAAAGAGAATTAGAGTTGTGGAACAGGCAATTCAGCTGTTGCTGCTCCTCCTTGCAAGGAGTGAAAGGTGGAGAGGAGGAGAACTTCTGCGACAGGCTGGGGGGCTGCTGGGAGTCTCACAAGGATGGAGCAGGATGATGTGGTTGTTCCCCATTCGACCCCGCAGACAAAAGTGAAACCACACACACCCTCCCAGCCCCGAGTGCAGCTCCCAACCCCAGAAGGGTTTCTCTTCCTTTAAACGCAGGTCCTTCTCCTTTGGAGGAGAGAGGTGTGCTTAGTGTAGCCCCCAAAAGACTCAAACAGGGTGTCAGTCTGATTTTTTTCTGCCACCCGTGAAGGTCCTCCTCCAGATTTGGTTCAGTGAGGAGAAAACTGCTGAAGCTGGTGGGTGGCTGTAGGCACAGAGCAGAGAGCATGCCTGCACCCTATATTTAGCTGACCTGTGTAATGTGCTCAGCGTGGCTTGGGGATCCGGAGTCCCCCATGGTGAGTCACCGTCCTCACAGCTGTCCCTGGAGAGCGTGGCTTTTGGATCACTGCTTTTGCGCTTGGGAAATATTTAATTTCACATGTGGCCAAGTCATTGCCTCTGGCCTGGCCTTCTCGGTGTCACACCTTCTGGAATATCACTGAAGTCAGGTTCCTGTCTCTCCCTCCATACCCACCTGCTGCTGCTGTGAACACGCACTGGTGGGTGATGCTATTTCTCGGCTGCCCCCCTGTTGGCTGAGGCACCCTGCTTCTGAGGCTGCGGCAATCGCCAAACAAGGACAACATGCAAACATGATGCAGCATTTGCTCTCCAAAAATAGCATGAGAAAGTCAATGAATCATCTCTCTTCCCCTGCCCCCAAGCTACGGGGTCCTTGAGATAGATTTGTCAACAGCATCTGCAGGCTTTTGCCCTGCAAACTGCACCACTGTTTTTTGCAAACAGCATCAAAAAGGGAATTCAAAGAGCATCCTGTCCTTCACTGAAGCAAGAAGACAGATGCAACAGGGGGAGGAAGGTCTCACCTTTCCTTTGACACGCTCCCACTTGAGAAGCATTTTACTAGTAGAAGGTCGCTGACTTACGTTTGCAGGCGTCCGGGGCAGAGAAGGGCTTCCTGAGGTCCCGGTAGAAGCCCGGCTTGCAGCGCTGGCAGTGCTGCCCTTCTGTGTTGTGCTGACAGTTGTCACAGACGCCGCCGCTGCGATTGCCCGATGCCAGCCATGCATCCATGTCAAAATGACACGTGTCGGCATGCCCGTTACACTTGCACGCTGGGGTGAGGCCAAAGGGAACAGAAGGACTCATTACGGCAGTGTAAGATGTTGTTTCATAGAAGAGAGACAAAAACCCAAACCACGTTTTGGAATGGGAGACTTGATATGTGAACCCATTATTCATTCAAATGCATGAAGTATCACCACGTTTTCATCCACGTTTCCCAGCCTCTAGAGCTGACATTTAAAACAAAATAATTTCTTTCATTTTTTTGTTTCCAGTATGGGTTTCCCAGCACAAGGACAGCAACGTGGCCAGGCTGGTGCAGGCACACCTCCCACATTCACTGCTCCTGCTGGGGCACGATCCTTCCCTCCTTGCTTTAGAAAACAGCGGTGCCCCGTAGAGCATCTGCCATGTGGGGTGCTCCTTACAGCTGACGGAGGAAAAAGGCAGGTGAACGGGAGGTGTGTGAGAGAGGGCAGGCATCTCCCTTTCCCTGTGCTGGCAGTGGAGGAAGTCTCGATATCCACATGCCTGAGGTCAGGGGCCAAGTGAGATCTGTTCCAACCCCTGCTCGTCAAAGACTGATGGTGGGAACAGGGACTCACTGTCACTCCTTTGGGGAACATCTGTACTACAGCAAGGTAGGACAGCATAGAGGCAGGCTGATGCTAGCTTCAAGTGTTGATAGCATCCTAGCCACACCAGGACAGTGCTCAGCATGCCTGCAAACCTTCCTAGGGTGGTGCGGTTAATCCTCAGCACCCTCCCAGCTAGACTGCTGCTGTCACTGAAGATTGCCCCGTGACCTCTGCGGTACCCTCCAGACTGCACTCCCCCCGAGCATCCCTCCCCAGCACTGCAGAAGCAATCCTCAAACCTCCCCAGAGCCCAAAGCTCCTGCTGCCCCCAGTGCCCAGGGTGTGAGCAGAGCCCATGCCCAGCAGCAGAAGACCATACCTCCTATGAACGTGTCTGTCAGCAGTGCCCATGGAGGGGACAATGCTGGCCCCCTGTAGCCTCCAAGGCACCCCGGCAGGCTGCAGTCTGCCCACAGCAGAAGACCTTGTCTCAGGGAGATGTGCTTGGGTCCCATAGAATGGCCAAACCAACAGACAACACGGTCTTGTGAGGATTTCCAAGCGAGGGGCTGTGTGAACAGGGCCGTCCCCACCATACAAACAAGCCGTGGACGCCGGGCAGGAGCGTGGCATTGGCACTCCACTCACTGAGCTGCTCCACAAGCACCTGCCCACCACCCCAGTGTCAGCTGCCGCATGGAAACCCAGGAGAAAGGTACCCAAGGAGGAAGCATTTTGCTCTGGAGACGCTGTTCCCGGCTGGCTACTTACACTGACACTCCTTGGGGGCTCCGGTTTTGCCGTCGGCAGCCTGCCAAGGCTGGTCGTTGTAGAGTGGGGCACAGTGCTGGCAGTGAGACCCTGCTGTGTTGTGCTTGCACATGCATTTCCCATGGACCTAGTAGGGGAAAGAGCAAGGGTCACCCACAGCAAATCTCAAAGAGTCCCCAGGGCACAAGCAATACCCATGTACAGCAGATACCACACCAGCTAGATGCTATTACATAGACCAGAAAGAGGGCTAGCACGATGTCTGCCTTGATGTCCCATTCAGCCAAAGGCAAATGTTCTGCAGTTACACTTTCAATTAGATTAGTACTTCTGGATCTGCATGTCATGGTATTGGATAATCATACCATTTTTTATTTTTTGAGATCTAAAAGGATCTTTAGCAGACAGTTTCCAGCTGCAGCATGAATTTCCAGGTAGGATTAAAAAAAGCCGAGATGCAAATCATCCTTGGGAAACACTCTAAAACCTTTCTCTTTTTCTCCCTCCCAAACACAAATACACCTTGGCAGTACTGCAGGAATAGCACCCACAACCTCAGCATCCACCTCTGTGTGCCTAGCCATCATCAATGTAAATAAATATGAGAAAAAAGAAATTCAAACCCCTGAAACATAGATATCTTCTCATCCTAGGCAGAATCTTTGTCCCACAAAGGAAGAACCAAGGATAGCACAAGAACCATGAGTGACTATACTGAGATATGTTCATGACAGATGATAGATAATTTAACAGCTAGACAGCCTAATGTAAGGGGGTAATTAGAGATGAAAAGCCAGCGTAGCACGCTTGGTGCCAGCTGCCCTGTCAGCCGCTGGCATTACTCACACTGTTGGCAAATGCATAGAAAACAGAACGTAGCCAGAGGGCAAGAGCAGCCCAGCAGCCCGTGGATGCAATGAAATCAAGCTCGGAAGCAGCATGGCTCTGCCAGCAAGGCTGAAGGCCCTGCCTTTCCCATGGACCGTGGCAGGCAGCTACCTACCGTAGCTATTTCGGTGGCTGCCTGTGCTTGTAGCTTTACTCTGCTCAACGTTTTGCTTTTAAGTACAGTTTTACTAAGAGCATCTCAGCTGCAAGCCTCTCCAGACGTGTGATGCACGGCCAGGCTCGAGGTACGGCTGGCGTCCTGCGTGTGCTGAAACACGAGCTGAGCGGTGCCTCACCACCCTGGTGCCCCTTCCTTTGCCAGTCACGGAGAAAGTGGCAGAGAAAGGAAGGCAACAAACTGAGCATGACTCGGCTTCTCCTGCTGCTCGGTAACGAACCAGAGACCTCAGCCTGCCCTGCCAGCGTGGCCCTGTGCTCGTGCCACAGGTTGGCCATAAAACCCACGGAGCTGGGGAACCGCACCAGCTGCTGGCTGCTTTGGGCATCCGGAGCAACACAGGGTGGTTGGGGTGGCTGGTGATCCGGCCCGGAGCTGGGGCACAGCTTTAACTGCTACTGGAAAACGCTACCTTCCACTCTGTTTAACTTGCGGTTTTACAAGTGTGCTGTTCCTAACTGTACGACTTGCTGCCAAGACCTGCCATGAAAAGGGTTCCTGTGAAAAACCCAACCAGTAAACAAAATAGAAGAGGACCTTGAGCACATTGCAAACAGCTCCTGCTTGTTACGTAGGTGAATGCATACACACTACACACACTCCTGCTCATGATGACTTTCGGATTTTTTTTTTTAATTAATAGATTTCAGCCGCTATTTCACAGAGATCAGATGTAACCAGCACAGATAAAACTCCCAAACTGACCCTGAAGGTACTTAAAAGACTTTTCAGCAGCAATGCAAACTGGAAAATCTTTCAAAAACTTTTCAAGTGATGCTTTCCTGCTTTATTAAAATGTCTGGATCGTCAAAGCAGGGATAAGCAAAACACAGTACAGCAACTGGACTGCATGAGCAATAGACGGATACAGATGGAGTCAGGCAGAAAGCGCAAGCATCTAAGCTAAAGCACAAATACTAAGATAACATCTCTTTCTGCGCTATTTTGGCCTCATCACAGATACCAGTTGGTCTCACCGCAGACACTAGTTGGTCTGTCTGGCTTATTGTATTGACATATGCTTAAATGTGTGCTAACGTTTGAAAATAATGAGAAGCAAACATTGAAACGAAACAAAACAAATTTGCAGAGGAATATTTAGTTCTCAAAGTGTGTCTTGCGTTTTCAAATTTTCATTTTTGCTGCCACTTGCAAAACGTTCTTCAAACTCTCAGATACCTTGTTTTACTATATCAACACAGCAAGAAAATTTGTCTCTCCTATATTTTTTAGGCAAAGTCCACACACACACCAATGTTACAGAGCTACTTTACACACATTTGAAAGCATGCACTTGCATGAAAACAGAAATTTGTTAAACTTGTACTAATCAAGTGGTCATCTTCTGGTGGTTTTGATGAAGCCCTAACTCTTTGATGTCTTTTTTT
>Ga0181612_177877_pt1 | contig 10296 bp, 3 predicted proteins | sample HoacroProtozoa21_FD_119630 | JGI IMG/M metagenome (GOLD analysis project Ga0181612, IMG submission 119630) | Hoatzin crop microbial communities from Cojedes, Venezuel. Combined Assembly of Gp0051906, Gp0051904, Gp0051908 | reverse complement strand
TACTGACTTTATATTTCATGAGTTCTCTGCCTCTGCAGTTTTAGGTACCAGATGCCAGGGTAGAAAACAGAACAACTCTAAAAGTCTCTCAGCATTCTTATCAACCTATGTTGAGTTTAGCAGAGAGGTACCCCCTTCAAAGGTAAACCCTTCGCAATGTCCTCACCTAATACACCTCCACAATCTACATTTCACTGGCTTTTGATCACAGCTTCTGTCTGCAAGTTTCACCCTGGCTGGGCAGGTCTTTATCCTCTTTAAGGCTATCCATAAATATCTCAATTCACTTCATCACACCTCTTCCTTAAACACAAAGTAATTCACACCGCAGTAATTTTTCTTTGTAAATCAAAAGGATAACACTTTTAGTAGGAAGACTAGAGAAATCTGCAGCAGTACATATTTTTATATTTTAATATAACTGTTAGCATATAAAGATGCACATCATATGAATGTACATCACCGTACACGCAGTACAAAAACAAGCAAGCATACGATATGTATGTCTAAGTACTCTAATGCATGGCTGTAGTGAATCATATTGTAGGTCCACTTATCCAGGTCCTATCTCCAGCAACGGCCAGGAGGAAAGGTGTGGAGGAAAAGTCTTAGAAATAGGGTAAGTAGGGAGTGGTCCTTTTACCAGCATAGTCACACTGTCTTTGGCAGGAGCTGACCTAGGGACATCCTGAGTAGGAAGCAGCACCTGGACTGTTGTATTTTGTAGCAAACTACTCGTCATTACCCTGTCTTTGAGCTTTTTAGTTCTTTCAGCCTTTTTGTGCTTACAGACTTAAGGATAGGTTGCATGAAATATGTATTCTCTTGTTAATTTTAAGTCTGTTATCTCATAATAGTATTGGGTGCCCTATGTTTTTTGGGTGATGAGGAATGCAAAATATTCATTCTCTATTTATCTGCTCTTGCCATTCAAGACATTATAAACCTACATCATTCCTCTCACCTCCTTCCTGTCATCTCTTTTCCAGACTGAAGAGTCATCACCTGTTTAGCTTTTCTTGTGACAGATGCTCTATACACTGGAGTTATCTAAGGACTGCACGTGACCTGCAGGGCAGGTGCAGTCTCGGGGGGCACTCAACCATCCTGTTCTCCCAGTTGTGCTGCGCAGGGAACCTCCTGGAGCTGCAGCTCCCCTCTAGACTTCCTGTGCCAACCTGATCTTGGAGTAGGTAGGAGGGACTCAGTCAAGAAGCTGACAGACCAGCCACTTAGATCTGGGAAGCACTCCTAGACTCCATGCTGCACACAGTCTTATCTTTTCTTCCTTTGCATTTTCAAAACCCATCAACCACCTCCAAATGGTGTATCTCAGGTGGAGGTACTTAACAGAGAGACACAGAAGTAGCCTAGCAGTGTTTCCCTTTTTGTTCCTTGAGATGCAATTCCCACGTTAAAGACAAACATTTTTTTGCTACTTTTAAGCTATCTCCTGTTGCGCTAAAGAGCCTAGCCAGGGTCAGCTGTTCCTGAACAGGGCCTCTGTACTCAAGAGGCACTTACCAGCTTCTGAGACTGAGAGGAGCACATTTGTATCAACAAGTGCTTGCGCTACTGTTTTGTTGTCATCAGATTTGGTCTATGCAGACCGTAGTTGACTTTCACGATCTGAACAGAACAAACCAGCCTGGAAAACACCGCAGTAGTACAACCTGCTGTTCACCTTTCAGAAGCACAGAGCACAGTACTGGGGCTATAGTTACAGGACCTTTAAGCAGTGTTTTGTACTCTGACCCTCCTAAACTGCTCTGAGGACTGTGGTGGTCTCACATAACTTCCCAGAAATGCCCTATGAGTTGCAGCACTGCTTAGTTTCTCTGTGCAATGTTGCACCCGTGCAAGAAGAATCTTTGTTCCTAACTGTCTGGCTTCATAATGGACTTGAGATTGTTGGAGTGTAATTGAAGTAATTATGTATTGAATGCAACAGGAAACGGGTGTCTTAACTTCTTTTTAAAGAATTACAAATAGCGTTTTCATAAGGCTCCAAACGCTACTCCCAAAAATACAAAAATCACTTAGATAGATGTGAAAGTTTCGCCCAACCCATTTGACAGACTAATATTCAATAAGCTTCAGTTTGTAGAGACAAGGATCAAATTAAGGGTTGTAAAGATGCAAGCAATCAATAGTTTTGATTATGGAATTTTTTGAGATTTTAAGCATATTCTTATGAAATTAATTTATAGACAGTTCTTCACAATTGCTATAACTTTTGGGATGAGTTATTTGCAGGTCCTAAAGTAGTGGCTAATATGTACAACATTAACTTATAGCATTCTGCAGAAGTGTGAGCTAATGCAACGTAAAGTCAGAGCCACATTCATAAGGAAAATATTTTGCTGTTCGGACAGAGACACCTTTCACCTCCATGCATAATCAGTCAGTGAGTTGAGGGTAAGAATAAAGAGATTATTCTCCATCCTTACAGTGCAGGAACTCAGTCTTCACTAATGAGAGGACATATTGAACGTTGTATTTTCTAAAATAATACTACAAGAAATTGAATTAAATTTACATTTTTGGGCAAGGCCTTCCTCAACATTAATCTGCTTGAAGTCTCCCAGACTTAAAGGGTTTCTTGTCTAGGTCTAAACGGCAGCAGTAGCAGCAAGTGTGAGTTAGCCCAGAAAATGGTAATTTCCTGTCAAGAGCCCTCCAACAAACGTCGCTTTTATATCTGGCAAAGATCACTAGGCCCCAGTGTTTTGAGTTCAGCATGCTTAAGCACTCTTCATTAAACCGGATGTAGAGTGTGAAAGGTGATTCAGGCAGCATGGGCAGGCATCCGCCCAGATGGCTACGCTTTGGACACTCCAACAAGGCTGAATAGATGCTTCATTGGGTGAGTTAATAGTCAGGCAGGGGCCAATGAGTACTTTAAAAATATTGTCTTTCAATAGTCTCTTCACTGCAGGGAAAAAGAAGTCACTGACTCATTTGCGATTAGCTGACCTACCATTACAAAACTTTCCGTCTTGCATTCAGTCATAACAGAATTTATTGTAAAATACTAGATATTTAGAGTCCATGTTATTTTCAAGCAATTATTCTTTTTACATTCATGACACATTCATAAACACAGCTGCATCGGGTGTGCTTGATGAAAAGGAAAAGCAGCACACTGCATCCTGTCCCCTCGTGCACAGCCATCAGCCCTGCCTTCTTAGTAAGCCTTAGCATGGCCTCTTGACTGCAGATAGGAGGAGGATTGTCTGTCCTTTTCCATGCATCCTGAAGTTCATTCTGGGATCCAAGGTTTCATTCCCCACAACGTCACAGGTCGTGTGTGTCCACGCTACCTAAAAGACGTTATGTGGCTTCCCCACATAATGCCATGTACAACCGGGAGATCCACCACAATATTCCCAGAGTTCATTATGTTTCTCTTGCTCGTAGATTAAAGTTTTGCAGTCTACAATTTATCAAGTAGCAACTTATCTCAGCTGAAGCCAGGGCTTTCTCTTGGCATTTGTAAGGGGTATGAAAGCAAGTAATTCTCCTGTTATTATAAGTCGCAACCTCAGTTTCACAACCTCAAAGGAAAATGGCACTGAATCAGGATGGCAAAGGACCCTGTTATGGTTAACAACAGAGTAGATCAATTATCGCATTGGGAAGAAGACAAGAGATAACCATCAATGTATTACAGCAACAGTCTAGATGAATCTTCTTGTAAGTATATTCTTTAATACAAGAATCTACAGAGAATTCAGGTATAGATCAATGGGTAATACAGGTAAAGAACATGATAATTGGTATCAAGTAAAACACTACTGAAGACAAAGAAGAATGTTTCTAGCTTGCACCACACCTTGCAGCTCTGCAGGTGACATACAGAAAACAGAAATTTAAAATTATGTTATTTGTGTAGTGTGGTTTTTTCCCAGTGATCCGTCCTGGTCCTGAACATCTCAAATCATTTTGTACACAGTCGTTAGTGGGACATTTGAGATCAGCCAGGAAAAACAACCTATGGATTTGACAGCTATGGAAAAGGGACTTTTATTTAACTTGAGCCAATCTAACTAATGGATTATATCATGTAGCAAGAGGAAGAAGAGAGCAATCTTCTGAGGACTGCTCGTCTTCTGTCTTAAATATTTATCTCAAGGTCTGGTAAATTCATCCTGTGGCAGCAGACAGCACAGATGACTCACTTTTATTAGATGCCTGACTTTTTGATAACAAAAGATATGAATTCAACCCTGAAGCTATAGTGAATCCCAAGACAGCTTGTTTCCCCTGTATTCATTATAGCAAGAGCTTTGTTCATGGGGGTGTTCAGGTGAAGGCAGTCAGCAGGCACTAGCATGGAAATGACTTACGCGTATTGCCAGTGCAGACCAGGCAAGCAGCGGCTTAAATCTATTGGCTAGTCTCCCAAACATTGAAAATATGAAAATTGTTCAAGGTTTTCTGGAAGCTCTTATGTTTACTTAGAATACTTGCAGGTTGGTTGTCTTTTGACAGAATGCCCTGTCCTTAATTAATGAGGTAAAGGGGGAGAACCATGATCCTAAATTCAAATCACCTCGTTTAAAACTTCAGAGGTCGAGTTTCATTGTTGCTGGGCACTGGCAGCTCTTCTCTTCAGCAAAAGCTTCTGGAAAGCAAAGTCTGAAAACATGATTCTTCTGCAGAGGAATATAAGGCTTTCTGTGGTCAGTGCCTCAGCTCTGCTGAATTTTCCTACTGAAAATCAGCCTTTTGCTGAGGTGAAGATGGAAATTTAGGTGACATTGCATAGACCTGTTGCCAGTGTTGCCAATACAGCTTATTCTGACAGCTGTATCAGCAGTAGCAGTTGAAGTGTTGTCGTTCCAGTATGGTGCTGCCGTTTGCCAACCTGTTTCAGCAGCTGCCTGCACAGGTAAATCCACAGTCTCTGTGGCGATGAGGAGCACGTGCTGAATAACGCATCGTACAGCTTTGATGTCTTCCCTCGCATCTGCTAACTGGCCTGCCTCCCCATGCCATGGTGGAATATGCCACCTACCTACAGTATGTTGGTCAAAAATAGTCTTCTCTTTCTCCTCTCTAATCAAGAGAGGCCAGCATGTGGCTTTTGAGCTGCCTGCGGCTTGTGAACAGTTTGAATACGTTTGCCAGGGCAGGGCTGCCTTCCTGGCCGCAGTCTGCAGGGAGTCGGCACAAACTCCTGGTGGAAACACTGCTGTAACTGCCTCGGGGACCCGCCGACGCAACGGATTAACCCCAGCCCTGCTCGGCAGTGGAGTAACTTAACGAGACCTTTGGGGAATCCCTGCCACCTCCCTCCTATGAACGACTACAGCAGCGCTTCGCTCCATGACCCTCCAAAATAGGGGAAATGGAGTTTACAGTCCTCAGTGGTATAAAGTTTTGGCATGCAGCTTGCAAGGTTTTCAGGTATCGGAAGAGGCTATCATCCTACTTTGGTGGCAGCTTTCTAGTTGTAGAAATACTACAGTGCCAAACAACCTAAGATAATGAAATTTTAAATTATGGCATTTCTTGTAGAAAAGATAAAGGTGTAAAATGTAGACACTCTGAAGACGCATGGCTGGTCAAGGGGAACAGGGATCCTAACCTTGTCTGCAGCACAGGTGGATAATAAAAGGGCAAAACAGTGAGAGCCATTTCTTAGGCACAGCACACGGAAGATCTGCTCCTGTAAGACCGGCAAGAAGATAAATAAGCACAGTTTACTTTCTGTTACTGGGCAGCCTGTGGCTACAGAGGGCAAAAGCTGTTCTATTTTCCTGCGTATCTTACCCTCAGCACATCTTCTCCTTAGTGGGGGGTATTTGTGGAACTACTTTGATTTCTAGTTTCCAACTGTCACTGCGAACAGCTGGGGAATAGAGAGACTCTTCTTCTGCCTGCCTCTTTTCAGAAGTTCTCCAATTAGCTGCTCGCTCCAAGGCCAGACCGTACTATTTTGCTACAGAAACTGGCAGGGTGGCTTGTGAACATTTAAAAGGGAGGGCACCTTTCCAGTAATAAAGATCCTTTTGCTCTCCTCCCTCAAAACTCAGTTGAGTGAGCAGGAGTTGGGACATTTTATACTCTGTTTTTTACTGAATAGCAAGTTTCCAAGTAAAAGCTGTGAGAAAAAGATTAGGTTAATTCGATTCATTTTTCTGCTCCCAGATATACCTGCCAGTACCTTGCTCTCTGATAAATTAATTCAATGTTTAAATGCAGTGACTGCTTTGCAAGACTTTCCCTGACACTTTGGTTTGACTACAGGCACTAGTTATCTGATATTCTGCCATCAGTATGCTGCCTCATTGTTGGAGGGCTGCCAATTCATATGATTTTGGTTTTGTCAAACACAGAATTGTGATACCACCAGCCCTAATTTTAAAACTAAGCATGTGGTAGATAGTTCTTTAATTTTATTCTTCTTTGTTTTTACTGTAGTACGCTTTCAACAGCCCAACATCAAGAATGGAGCCCTGTTTGATGAGCAGTGCTCCCAGGCTGCATCCCACACCAGTGACTCCTCGCTGGCCGGAGGTCCCGGCCGCGAACTCCTGCTACACGAGCCCGTCCATGCACTCCACAAGATACGGAAGTTCTAGTGACATGTACACCCCCTTGACTACGCGCAGAAATTCTGAATATGAGCACATGCAACACTTTCCCGGCTTTGCCTACATCAATGGGGAAGCCACAACAGGTTGGGCTAAATGAAAGTGACTGGTACCAGCTGGGCCCAGATACTTAAGAGTTCTAAAAACTTTGTGTTGTGTGGGACTTTTCGTGGATGTTCTTCAAGGGAGGTGAAGATGGAAAAGATTCTGGACAGATAAATGTAGTTCATAATGTGGGCAGATTGCAGACCAGTATGACTGAATGTTCCTGTAGCTGAAAAAGGATTTTTGTGCTATTCTAGACCACTTTTTAGGCCAATCTGTGCCTTTTTTTAATTCTGACATGTGGGCCAACCCTGTGTGATGTCGGTTTGAGTGAGCCATTTTTGCCCCCCTTTCTTGTTGACAAATGTTAATGAGTCTTACAAAAAAAAAAAGTACCGGAACGGGATCTATTTATAATTTGAGTTAAAGACAGGAAATTCACCCTCAGCAAAACTCTGTCGTCTGTTCTTCTTTTAAGCTCTTAATGTGTTCCTTAAAAACCATTCTGCCAAGTCGTCACTCGTCCGTATCAATTCCTCTATCTGACTCCTTAAAAGACATGTGTTGTGGTAGGTTTCAGTTTACACCTAACTTTGTATATTGATGCACCTTTCTGTCGATCCAGTAAGTTTGATCTTTACAAAAGACAAGAAAAGACATGTAGCATTGAATTATACACTGCCTTAAGTTGACTATTGTTCTTATTATATATGTATTTGTGTTAAGTTTGCACAATATGGAAAAATCTAACTTCTCTGGTCAGTAATGACAAGGTTAAGAAGGGACCTGGGGACTGGGAAGATTTTGGATTCAGAGCCACAGATGTTAAATATGATGATATGAAGCAATTATGTAAAAAAAGAATGACAATGCAAACATGATTATTCATTTAATTACCTATTGACAGGTATGAAACTGTTCTTTCAATTCCTTCACGTGGTGATAATTCTATATACTTCTACAAAAGCGAAATTCAAAGCTGTGCCTTTGAACTTATTCTGTACTGTGTATGTGTGGAAAAATGTATTGTATTTTGGGGAGAATTTTTCTTAGACATTTTCTGTCAGATTTGTAGCTATTGGTGAGTTTTTGTTAGACTTTATTAACATAGCTTTTTCTTCTGTATTATAAAATGCACCAAGCAATTATGGTGGACCTATTACCCTATGGGTAAGAAATAAATAAATGGAAATATGACATCAGGCATTTTAGTAATTGTTTTGTAAATAAAATCTTTGATAGCACCCAGTGTGATGATAACCGTGTTTATGCCTAAAATGGACATAAGTGTTATTTGTACAGTTGTGCAAGATATATGAGGGATTTTCACACTCAAATAAAGTTCTTGAAATTAAATAGACGCCATTTAAATTTACTTAAATACAGAAACTTCTACAAGCTGCAAACCTTCAAAAAATCCTAAATGTGCCCATGTATGTTTTTATCCAACGAAGGACTTGAGAACCTCCATAACTCACAGCAAATGAGTAGTCCTACACCTGTGCTTTCAGGTACAAACTGCTCAAGGCTATGCCTGGACAGAGGACGTTATATCGCGTGTATTCAGCCCTGCTGCTGTTGCTCCCCCAAGCCAGTGTACTCACTGAAGCAGGTAAGACGTGCTGTCTTCTTTACCATACCTTGTAACAAATGTGTTGCTGCTGGAATACTGCAAATGGAAAAGTCATTTTTCCTTAGGTAAGTAAAAAAAGCAGCAAAATTCTCTGACCTTGTATATTTAACTAGTGGGTAAACTGGCCAGAGCTTGGGGTCTAAAATAACTACAGAAATGAGCTGAAAATCTGCAAGGACTGAGGGAGGAAGGATGTGCCAGGCCAGGTCTTGCAAGTGTCCCGGCTCTTAAATACTCAGCCAAGGTCCTGGTACGATTTTCAGGAACACATCAGAGACCCTTCTCCACCTTTAGGTACCTGATGGAAATCTTGTTTCCTGGGTTAGTGTCACAGACCTTCCGACATTTTACCCCTGTCAGCTGGTGTTATCACCCAATATACTTCTATTCTTCACTTCTGTTAAGGACAAGGGAGATCAGGTTTAGGCTAATTCATCTATTTTATTCTGATTCAAGTTACCTTCAGGCAAAAGTGTCCAGATATGAAGAAAGTAAGTCATGTGACGAAGTTTTTTTGGTGGCCAGTCTTTAGCAGCTGGAGTTTTGATGCATTTGAGACCAAAGTGCTAATTTGTATTTATTGAAGATGCTTAAATCAAAGCATTGATTCTGGCCTATTAGTTATCAACGAGCATAGAAATATCTGCCTCATCAAGACTGTGAAATTGGTATGAGGAAGGCAGTGTCGCTAGAACAGAAAAACTCACTTTCCCTTCTCCAGCGAATTCCAAATCTCTGCATTGCATTGAATCTGCCAAGAGCCCACTGTGACCCTGTTCACCCATCAACAAGAACATCAATTCCTCCAAGAAGCAGGCGCATTGGCAAGACATTTGTGGGCAGAACTGACCAGTAACTCAAAGCTGGGTCTTTGGAAGGATCAGGATGGAAGTGAATCCCGGCACCACTCAAGGGAAGCCAGAAGCACTTCCTAGATTTTTTTACAATAGCTTGTTAAACCAAATAAAGACTAATTCCCATAGACAGAGAGAGGAGAAAATGAGACTGTTGTCTTATACAAATGTGCCGCATCCTTCAACGCATCTGCGAACAACTCAGTCACCCTGACTTGAAGAGTCCAGGGAGACTGTTCAGCAAGGAGGAGGGAGACAGGACACAGTGTCAGACCAACGTGTAAAGAAGACTTTCTGAGTGGAGAACTGCAATGCCATGCGCAAAGTGCATGGGAATTTTGAAAAAAAAGGGAATTTTTTTTTTGAAGAAGGGAATTTTGACCAACAGAACACTGTCAGTCAGACAGGGCTTTGAAAGTCTTTTGCAAAAGAAACTCCACAGTCCTTCTTTTATTTTTTTTAATTAATTTAGAAAGTTGTGTTGATGCCATGGGAGTCTGAACATGCTTTACCTACTACCTTTGAACTGCTTCCTGATGAGGGCTTTGAAATTTAAACTGGACATTGGTGGGGAGCAATGTATAGATTACCAAGCACAGCTCTACAGATCTCACCATCACCGACCGCACCAGGAGAGCTGCAAGGGAAAGCAGGGCCCCTCCTTAAGCACTGCAGGTCAGAACCCACCTGCTTAATGCAAACCGTCATGGCCTGCAGGTTGCAGGGGTATAGACCAGGTTGCGAAGTGCAGCGGCTCTGGGGAGGATGATAACCTTTGGGTGGAATGGCTGGTTAGGGGCAGGAATCTCTTAAATCATGCTAGTACAAATTGCCAAACCTCCTGAGTCAGAGCCTGCAGCCTGTTAATTAAGCCCTTCCCTTGACCGTGGTAACTGAAACTGCTGTTTCTTGCCTAGTCACATATTTATGTGTAAGTAAAGCAAGTATGTGACTACACAAATCTTTCTGAAGAAGCTTTTCTATCACATGCCAAAATATTCAATCTCATTTTCACTTTCTCTTCCTTTCCTCTTTTTCTTCTCTTTTTCTTTTTCTTTTTCTTTTTCTTTTTCTTTTTCTCTTTTTTCTTTTTCTTTTTCTTTCTCTTTTTCTTTTTCTTTCTTTTTTCTTTCTCTTTTTCTTTTTCTTCTTTTTCTTTTCT
>Ga0181612_159392_pt1 | contig 10296 bp, 2 predicted proteins | sample HoacroProtozoa21_FD_119630 | JGI IMG/M metagenome (GOLD analysis project Ga0181612, IMG submission 119630) | Hoatzin crop microbial communities from Cojedes, Venezuel. Combined Assembly of Gp0051906, Gp0051904, Gp0051908 | reverse complement strand
GATATTTGTAAAAATGTTATGAATTGTAAGTTACACTTTTTAATCATTTGTTATTCTTGTATATTTCAAATGTTTCTTCCATGAACAACTTAAGCAAATACTCTTATCAGACTAGTGAGTGTCAGGAGTGCTGAGACAGACCTTTTTTCACTGGGGTAATTCTGCGGATGTTCTGTGATACCCTATTTGATCTTTGTCTGCCCTCACTCCCACAGCATTAAGTGTTTTCCAGTAGATCAGTATGCTATATAACTAGCATCTGGCATGTCTTTTCTTGTTTAGTGCAATTAACAGCTACTTTTGTATTTTAATTTATATTTATTCATTTTAATGCTCATAAAGAATATAATTACAATAATTTTGATGAGAGCAACATCTTCAATTTAGCATTCAAGCTTCCAACCCACTGGAGCCAGACATTTTCTGCCAATATTACGCAGGAAACAACACACTATGAAATATTGCACATTAATTGTTTCAGTGAGACTATGAGGTACTAACCAATATAACTTGATTCAAATTGCAGGGAAGTCGAAGCTCCTTTTTACAGACTTTGGAGATGATCATCCAAGAGCACAGGTTAAAACCGTCATTGCAATAATTCCACTGGCAGAAGAAAGAATTAAAAGTCAGAATATGTGTATCAGCTGCAATATGAATATTACCAAAATGTATACATGCTGAACTGTGTATTTGGTTTTACAGATAAATATGAAGAAAAGAAGGAAAAAAATAAAAAAGCCAAAAAAAATGCTTCCAGTGGAAGGAAAGAGTAGACATCCTAAAAAGGTAAAGGAAATTTTTGTATCACAATAAAAGTAAAAGATCGATTATACAGTGTAAATATTAAATATTACTAAGAATATTATTAACATTTTAGTCTTAATCTCAAGAAACCTTTCTTTTCGTATGTTAAGCATTTTTCCACAAATGTTATCTTTCAACTGACGAATTTCTCAAAGTGAGTATTACTATCTAAGGACAAATCTATTCCTTAAGAATAATATTACATGTATAGAAATAATAACACCTATGCTGTTTCTAGCTTTGACAGGAGATCTTTTTTAAAACGTGAGATAAATTGTAGAGGAAAATTCAACAACAAAAAACAGGCTGAAATTTTCATTTTGAAATCATTACATGGAACTGAATTACTCTAGTTTGGAGTTCTTATCCAAATCTAGACCCAAATTCATCCAGTGTTTTTAATCATAAACAGAGCAGTTTTACATGTGTCCATGCTTAGCTGAGTAAGTGATGCCAGGTGATGGGCAGCATCCAGTAGTTTCATTTTGAGCAAAATTTGAGGAGCGCCTTGGAGTGGGCATGCATGAAAGTCCAAGGATGGGCTTTAGGAGAGCACTGCCATACCAAGTGCCCTGGCAGCAGCTCTGCTTGTCCCACCCTGCCAGCTTCACACACTATGTATTTGCCTATGCCCAGTGATGCTACTCATTCCTGGCCTCGGACTTCAGAACAGGGAATCCCATATTCCGCTACTTGCTAATATATATATATTTTTAAGGCACTAATTTCTATGATCAATTACTTTTAAAAAAGTGTAGAAAGTCCTTTGAACAAAGCTTGGGAGTGTGATCTCCACCTTCTTAGCACTGCAGTGTCCATATCCCGCTGTAGAAGTGAATTTACCTGCTTCCTAACGTGAAGGAGTAACTGCCTTTCCCTGTGATACACTCAATCCCATATTTTGCTCATGGGCATGTGCAGACACACACAAACTCACTAAGATTAGACTGTGAGGCTACTGCTTAACTCAGTGCTTTCTGCAGATTACTGTTGAGCAGAGCCTCCATTCATAATGAACACTTTATTTCTAACTTTCATACAGAAGACATACATTAAAAATTTTCCCACACCTATAAATTTAATTTGAAAATGTTTCATATCTTGATGCTATCAAGACCTAATAACACCAAAGTAATTGTCAGCTTCTTCAGGCTGACAGCATCTGAATTAACCGCAAACATATGTAGCTGGCCTCAGAAATAATGAAATATACACCAACTACAAACAACACTTTTGGTACGTAACTCATTTTGCATAGGCTATTTTTAATATTTATCAATTTCTAGATACTATTCATTAGAAAGTAATGTACCATAATGTATACCACATTAATTTTTAACAAAAGCTAATATTAGAGATTGCAGAAACACCAAAAAAATATACATTAGAGAAGTGTTCCTTTAAAAAAAAAGTATAATCATTTTGCATAAACAGAGTGGAAATTGTAGATACATATTTCAGGAAATCTGTTTAACCAATATAATGTAAGTGCATCACCTGCTGAGATGAAAGACAATCTCCATTTTAACTTCTGTTATCTCTTAGCTTCATTTTATGACCAAAACTGTTCCAGTGACACATAAAAAAACCCTACATTCATAATTTTACCACAAGGGTCAGTAGATTCATTGGCTGAAGTGAATGTTTTTTGTGGAAGTAACTGGCCTAGTTGTACGAAACAGAAACCACACATCCATTTATTGTATAGCGTTTGTGAAAATTAAACAGAAATGGAAGAAATGTTCTTTTCCCCCAAATTCAGCCTATATTCAAGTTTCTATGGAAACCTTGAACACCTGCACAGAGAAAAGAAGCAAAGGCTGAAACAATTCTCCCTGTTTTTCACTGTTTCCCTGCTTCTCTGTTTGATCCATGTAGAAGTGTTTTATGTATAATTCACTTTCTGCTGTCCCTTATTTCTCCTTTCACTCTTCACGTATCTCCAGGCCTGGGGAAATTTCCCCCATTGTATTGCTTCCCATTGGCCATCCAGATGATTTTGAAATGCAAGGACTAAAATTTATACATTTTCAGGTGCCTGGTCTTCATGACTTCATACATTCTTTTATTTCAAGCCAGCTGAGCACAGATAAAACCTGCCAGAAACTCTAAGAAAAGTACTCAGGACTGAGAACTGACTTACAAAATCCTGTGAGATCTTCCTCAACGGCTGCTTAAAAATCCGGGCAACACTCCTGTAAAATCTCAGAGGTGGTACTAGACAGCCCAAAACGGATATAAATGACACACATCAAAGAGATCTCTAAAGAGCCTTTGAAGAGCTAGATTTTTTTTTCTCTTGAAATGAAAGATTACAAACTATGTGAACTAAATATAAAATGTGTTACGTACTAAAAAGCAGTTTTACCTATAGGCCTCAGATCACCGAGAAAACAGAAACTAGGAAACAGAACAAATGTAATTCTCATTTTGTCGTCTAGATTTTTCTTTCCTTCTTCTTTAGACCCAGGTGCAGCTCACCCCTGCCTACATGCATAAAGCAGCGGAAATTTCAGCTTCATTTGAGCCAGTCACCGAATGATTTTGAAAATGCCTACTTATTGTAGGTAAATAGCACAACTTGCCATACAAGCTGCCACAAGGGTGACTAATTAATAGTCTATAAATCATTGTAAAGCACTCAGATGAAGGTCACTACAGGCCAGACTATTCTTCCCTGACTTGCATGATTTTTTTGTGAGAGTCATCCACATCCACATAAGAAAAAAACCAATGTCAGTTTGACAAGAGATTTAAATGGTTGGACTAAAGTCTTAAAGCTGGACAGCTACAGCTAATGATCATTATCTTTGGAGTGATATAAATGCTCAGCTGCTTGCAGTAATCTCAGATGAAAAATTCTGCTATACTTGCAGTACTTTTCTTCTACTGTCCCATTGGAACTGTGCAGGAATCGGAAATGGCATTCTGCCTTTGCACATCCACAAAGATCTACAGACACAGTGACTGGTAAGAACAAAAATAAACTTAGTGGAATTTCTTTCTGTACATGCTGTTCATTTCTTTGTATCTCCATTAGCCTTTATAATACACAGATACCTCTTTGGAACACTAAGTCCTGCAACAGGACATGTCCAGCTGCTCAGCATGCCATGCCAATTGCTTTTCACTGCTAGAAACTGCTTCTTTTTATCTATTTGCTCCCAGTGCTTTTCTTCTATCAGGTGATTTTACTTATGTCAGGTGATGCGGTGGGTGCTAGTCTTCCGAGGTTAAACTGCTCCTTATGATAGCACTTCTGTATTTTGGCAAGTTTATACATCTCACTCCCTGAAAATATTTTCTTGGTAGCAGTCTTATGTAAACACAGACTGGGCTAGAGCTGTTAGTCCTCCGTAACATCAAATATTTTAGCAACAGTACCTTTAAGGAACAAGCACGCCTCAGTGTCATTTCTGTTACACTCTATTTTCATCCAAGAATGTGTCTAAGTAATATTTGTAAACTTGCTTCTTGTATATAAAAAGCCCATGGATGGCTTTTGAATGCAATATTCCATGTTACATGGTTGCATCAAGAACAAAGAGTGGTATCTGAGCACGCAATTACCAATGACAGCATGTAGATGCTGAGGTTTTTTGCGTATTTAATATCATTGTAATTTTAATTTCTCTCCATCAGTGCAACTCTATTTCTCACTTACTGGCACTTTTCAAAAGGAAGTACACTTTTTTCAAGACACTATTTTTTATCTCCTGTATTACAAATATTGATCTAGAAGGTATAGTTCACTAATTGGCAATCAATAGTGTAGCAATAAAAACCACAATAGACTGCTTCAATCCCAGTTTGATACATTACCCTGTGGTAATATACAAGCCTCTTATACAGAGGAAATAGTTGATAAATGTATATGCTACAGCTGTGTGAAAAAATAGAAACATCTTCAAAAGCTCTATATTAAGTGAATAAGTGCCATTGTGTATGCAGTTGAACAAATGCTCAATTGACAGTAATTCTCTTGTTTGTACACCAACACAGTATTTTGTCATGCAACTTAAAGAACCTTCCATGTGGTACATACTACCACTTTTTGAGGGACTCACCTCTTCCCCGAGGCTTTAGAATTAAAGTAATCATCATTCAACCTTACTTACACAGCAAAGGTATTCTTTCCCACGAGGCTGGTGAGTTTCCATGAATAACTCAATGGAAGACTCATGTGACTAGGTGCACAGCTGATCCGAAGTGCCATTTATATGAGAAAAGTGGTACAGAAAAATACAAACCAAAAAACCCCACCACACTGCATATTTTCTCCAGAGTTACTCAATTAGAAATGTTGAAAGAATTCTTTTTGTAGATGAAGCTTATTTCTTTGTGATCAAACACAATTAAAGGACTTGGTACTTCGCTTTGAGGCTTTACATTAGACACAAATTTCTTCCATGTAAAGTCTTTTAAAAATTGTCTCAGTACTTCTAGTCCACATGTTGATCAGGGAATCTGTGCAGAAAAAGTATTGAAACCATCTATTTGAATGATAGAGCTACTTGAAAAATGCATAAAAAATGCAAATCATATTGATGCTATTGCTTCTTAGCGTTTGATACACTATAAATAGTTTTTAAATGCATAAAACTGTAGAAAGTACAATGCAAAACTTACTGGACTGAAGTCATTAGAGTTGAAGCAATTCCTGAAACGTGTGCTCAGTGGTAAGGAGGAAAAAAAAGTTAAAAAAATAGAAAATCTTGAACTTTTACAGGCTAGTACAGGGCAGCTTTTTTACTCTTTAAGCTTCTAGATCCCATTTCCTTTCCAGGGAGAGGACTAGTAAACTGTCTCAGAAAGGCCTGCAGGATGCTTATGAATAAACTCTTTTTGCTTTCCTAGTGGAGTGTTCAGTTGCCCTGTGCATGGTGCATCAAAGCAGGACAAGTTCGGGTGAGGGAGACCCATGCATGACCTGAAGGGTGACTTCCAACAGTCCCAGGACTGTCCTTCCTGATTAATTTCATAAGTTTTCTGCTCCAAGAACCGTGTGTTCAATTCAAATGGTTTCTTGCATAAATTTTCACTTCCTTGTTTTTAAATTAATTTGGAATCATTTATACACCAGTTAGTACCACTACAGTGCCTTGGAAACTTCCGTGGTAACATCTTTTACAGGTCATGCAAACATTAGCATGGAGAGTGTTGCTGAATGCTTAATAAATCCTGACAAGGAAAATTCCTTATGAGTAGAGAGAAGGAGGAATGGAATAATTCGGCACTTCCACCTCACAAGTCCTCTGTTAGACAAAGAACATCAACAATGAATAGATTCTAATATTAATAGTCTTGCATCATGATTATTACACAGCAGAAATGTTTTAAGCAACTATGCTCAGGATTAGTTGTAGACACCACCAATGAAGTAAGGAATGGCTCTTATTAGGTCTAAGGGTAATAAAATCTATGCAGGCAAGCTAAAGGAAATTATGAACTCTTCCTTCTATTTCATAATTACAGTCATTAATATACTAAGAGTTTGCTGAGTGACATACAAATTGAGGCAGAAGAGCAATTTTTTTCTGGTTTCAGGTAAGTATCTTATCCACTAGAATATCCCTACTCTTCAAAGGAAAAAGTTTTTTATATATATATACATATTTAAAGATGCAAGGTTTGCAACTGATGAGGAAACTTCATTAAGTACTATGAAGCACCTCAAATTTGCTGTATACAAAAGATGAGTTAGTTTATGATTTTGCATGCAAATTCACCATGAGAGAACTACTTGGACAAGAAAACAATTACTTCCTTTTTTTTCAAAACCCTATTGCACAGATTTCGGTACCTTATTATTTTGTTATTTATTTACATTTTGAGTAAATATTAGTGATTTATCATTTGATCTTTCGCTTCACTGAATTCCTTTAAAACTGTGAAATGAAAAAGCAAGCAGGGATATATAAATTAAAGGTCTTTACCATTCATAGATATAAATGAAAGCCGCAGTATTATTTTGCAAATTAATCAAAACATATTCAGCTAGAGGAAACACTGTTCCCTCCAGTCTGAACTCTTTACATACGGTACAGTGATGACATACATTAGCTTCTCCATTAGGGAGTTAATGTGATCAAGTTCCTGCAGGCCAGCACAAGTTGTCACTTCGTATTCTCTTTTCCTTTGGACACAACTGTTTCTAGTTTTCTCTGGATGACACAACACAGTGCAAAACTGCAGGAAGTTAGCACTTGTCATCACAGTGAGTTTTAAGCCATTTAATTACAAAGGGCAGAAACGTGCAAACAAATGAGCAAGATTCACACTCATCTGCTTCCTGTCAGCACAGACCTAACTCAATCTACGATGCCGTAGATCTTGGTCTAACGAAACACACAGCCATAGACAATTGCCTTTAAAAGAGAAATAAATTTCTTTCCTGTTCTGCTTTTACAGAGGAATAGCAAGCTGTAGCCATTTTCCTATAGGTTTACTACTAATTCATTAAAGCTGCATGACACTATTCTCTGAGGCTGCATAGTCAACTTGATAATTCATATAAACAAGCAAAATACTGATGAAGCCCAATGCTGAGCAGCTACTTCACTTCTGAGCCTCTGAATCAGTGCATTAGTGTAAGATGATGAAATAAGTAAAACAGTTACTGGGAGTGAGCACTGGCACATTTGTGGTACTAGATTCTGGTTTGAATTGTATGAGTTAAGCCACTTACAAAACAATTTGAAAGAATACATATGCACGCATCTTTATGGCTTCTTTAGATGATATGAAATGAGTCATTAATTTTAACTGCATGAAGCAACTGACTTAAAATAAATATTATTAGAGGAAACATTCTTGTATATGCAGAAAGACATGCTACTGCTATTATAAAAACATGTTTCATATGTGGGCACAGGAACATACAACTAACATGAAAATAAAAATCTGGTACACTTCCAGTGTCTCCATTCAATCATATATTCACTGCTGTAGCTTGCCACTGAAACACCTTCAGTTCTGTAGGTTTCAATGCATTACCACACTGGCAAAGTGCAACTTAAATATTTTCTGACAACCCGTATGTTCATTTCTTCCCTTTAACCCCTCCTGACACCAACCATGCTACTGCCTCCGAGAGCGTTGTTTTTTTCCTTCAACTGGCCAAGGGACCTCATGCCAAAATACAAACCTTTATCAAGTTTGGAGACTATATCAATAAAAAAGTGTGCATTTAGGAAACTCCAAGTTGCGTAAAATGGCATTGTTTTCCTAATTTCCTCAGCAACATGAAAGACTAAACACAGTCTTTTTTCTAACTTTTTACCAGCTTTTGATGCAAGTTCAAATGCCTGTTCCTTTCCTTTTGGGATTCTCTTGGTTCTGTCTCAGGACATGCCAAAGATTTAGCAACGCCCCAGGAGGAAGGCTTTTGCTTCTTCAGCAATGGAGCCTGGACTACGGAGCAAATTCCTCCAGGACCTCAGCAAGCTGCATCTTTTTTACTTTCCTACCTCAAAAAAACCCTCTCCAATCACTGTCCCTATCTCCTTGTATTTTTCTCTCACCTGAACGCCACAACGCAGAGTAAAAAAACTCAACATCACAGAAACATTAGCTCTAATACCTCACTAAAATTTGAAAGTCCCCACGCTTTTCTGCTGATGAGGAGGTGAAGAAGTGTATAGCCGTACCGCTTTCTGGACATTACACAAAGATACTGATAGTGTGTTATAAAAACCCATATAGAAAAGAACATTTGGAATACTGAAGATACAAATGACAAAGCATCTCACTCGCTGTGAATTTTGTCACTTTGTCACGCATCTAATTCATACTTTTTTTCCCAGCTTGAGAGAGATACTCTGAAACAAGTCCCATTTATTAGAGGTAATGAACGATTTCTGGAGCATTCTGACACCATCTACTTTGGAAACAAGGTTCAGTGATATGATGGCAATAGAGAATCGCACAGCATTGTTTTCTGCTTAGAGGAGAATATTTTCTGCATTGCACGATCTACTCAGCAAATATTGCAAATTCATTCACAGAGACTATTTTGCAGTAGGAAGGAAACACCATTCATGATAAGAAAAAACCCAAGGAATTCAGAACTTTCTCAGGAGCATACAACTGAAATGAATATTGCAGGAAGAGGGTATGCAATTAAGAAATCCCAGAGAAAGAATGTAACATCGTATTCTTTCATCACTTAGACCACCACACACTTAACCTTAGACCTCTGCCTGCCTGCTGCTGCCTTTTACAGAATTCAGAATGAGGATGTCTGACAGCTGGCTGAGCTCTTCTTCCCCTGCTGTGGAACTTGCATGGTTCACAAAAGTCGAAAATACTCTCTTTTTAAAAATCTATCTGTTTATAAAAAGTTTCTCCATACTTAGACGCACAAGTTGCTGTTATGAGTGTAGGTTATGATTAATAACAAATAGCTGTCCAAACCAGCTTACATCAAAGTGTTAGATCTCACTTTTCCTCAAGTTCAAAGTAGCAGTTTGGAGGATTTTTTGTTTATGTTTATGTAGTTTCTTGGATCAACTCTCTATACATCAAGTCTGTCACTTGCAGCTCATATTATATTTAATATTGTGTTGTTCTACCTAGAAAACATAACTTCTTCAGCTAAAAGGAAAAGTTGTTAGCTTGCGATCTTTTGTGTCCTGATTGATAGAAACAACTACATGCAGCTGAACACAAAAAAAATTCCATCTTAATTATCTTATCCAATGAGTCCCATGGTGTAGCCAGGCTCTGTAAACTTGTTATAAGAATTAATTAGAAAAAAGCCTTGAAAAGAGATTTAATTATACAGCCTCCAAAAAGTCTACAGCAGGGCAAAAATACCATCACAAGAAAAAGTGGTAGACTACTTTGACAAGATAGAACAAAAAATCTCTAGTTTAGACCTCTATGAAAGTGATTTAATGGTGAAAAATTTGTAAGTCATAAGACATAATATAGAGTAAAGCAAGGCCATGTAGGTATGATCCTCTGTGTGTTAAGCTTTGTTTCTTTATTCTTACAAACCTTATTTTCGACACAATTTACAAAATCCCTCTTAATATATCATATGTGATGATTTAGAAGAGATCAATACTGAATTATTTCCTCAAAACAAACTTTACAGTTTTCTGATGCGGACATATCTGTCATTTCTCATGCCGAGAGAGATGAACTGATCACACAGCACTGTCTATTCATGGATCTCCTGGACTTTCCAACAGACATCTTCACAGATCAAACACAAGGGCACATAGCTCCCAACTAAGATTGCCACTAGGGCATGAGAAAATGGTAAAATTAGCGTTGATGAAAACATTTTGCCGGTTCATGCCAAGTTCTTTTGATCAGATCAGGAAAACTTCAAAACAAATCATTTCGAAGCATTTTGAAACCTAATACTTAAAAAAAATCACAGAATCACAGAATGGTAGGGGTTGGAAGGGACCTCTGTGGGTCAGCTAGTCCAACCCTCCTGCCAAAGCAGGGTTACCTACAGTAGGCTGTAGAGGACAT
>Ga0181612_155600_pt1 | contig 10296 bp, 7 predicted proteins | sample HoacroProtozoa21_FD_119630 | JGI IMG/M metagenome (GOLD analysis project Ga0181612, IMG submission 119630) | Hoatzin crop microbial communities from Cojedes, Venezuel. Combined Assembly of Gp0051906, Gp0051904, Gp0051908 | reverse complement strand
GGCTGCACGACTCCGGTTACATTGGAGCAGTGATTTACACACACCAACAGTGTGTCCTCATCCACTGCCTGCTCCCAGCGCCTCCATCCGGACCCGGCCGTCCGGATCGCAGGGAATCACCTCCACCCGCAGGATCCCGGCGGCGATTTCCTCCCGCAGGCCGTCAAAAACGGGGCGCAGCACCGAGTTGTGCTCCGCCGCCGTCACCACAATCCTGTTTCGTTTCCGGCTCGTCCTGTCAGGTAAAGGCTTATCCTGCACCGAGCCGTCCACTGTCTGCCGGGCGGCCGGCGTCCGCGGGGCCTGCGGCGGGCGGCGGCCGGGGGGCTTTCCCTGCCCGAGGCGGGAGGAGAGCCCGTTGGGGGGATCGGCTCTCGTGAGGCGGCAGGGGTAGTGCCTGCCCGAAGGCGCTGCGGGAGCTCGTTTGTGGCACGCGTGCGCCTGGGGTAGAAATGGAAACGCCCTCCAGTGTTTCTGCGCTGGTGTCAGCGGTCAGAGCTTCAGGAATGCACGTTTGGCATCGGAATAGCCCAGGATTTGGGCATCTCAGGCCAGGTCCGGAGCTGTGTCAGGAACACCAGATTGCTTCGCAGTCCTTGTCCGGCTTTTATAAAAACCTGTCAGTCTAGCATTTGGTCAAAATTGTTGTGAAAGTGGCGCCCGGCGCATTCACGCGTGGGCACGGGAACTCCAGCTGATAGCTGAGCATCTCTTTGTTTACCACTTTTAAATTAAAATGGCTTTGTTTTTAAAAATTCTGGCAGCTTCCTGCCACGGGATGGGGATTGTGCTTCAGGAAGGTTTAGTGTTTTGTCATAAAACATCAGCTCTAACATAAACTCAGTATTGAAGAGGTTGTTACGTTTTTTCCTTCTCCCTCCTATCCGCTATGAAGACCTGCTAAATAACAGCAGCAAAGGTTACACTACAGCAGTGCAATTTTTAATTGTTCATGTGTGTCTTCAGAGAATCAGCTGACAAAAGGTTACTGCTGTTCATATAGGTCTAAATTTAGAGCTTAAACGAATTTAGCCATCCTTGGTGGAATATCTCAGCAGGAGAATTAGGTCTGTGCTAGTTTGTCCACACCTGTATTTTATCCTCCAAAGCATCAGGCGTTAATTTTACTGAGATGTGGTTTTGTCCACACTGAGGTGTTCGTTAATGTTTAAAACTGTTCACTCAAATATTGTGCACTTGTAAGTGCAAAAAACAGCTGAAAACTTTGAATCAAGGGTAAAATTCTATCTCCATTGAAGCAACAAGATTTTTTCCAAGGGCAGGGCAAGGTTTCACCTTTTGTGTGCTCACTGAAAGTGAAAGATGTCAAGTAACAGAAGAGTTCGTTCTTGTTAAGCGCTGAATGCTGATGAGAAAAACCAAAGTCCCCCAGTTAGATTTTTTTTTTTTTAGTTTATTTCTTTTATTCTCCTTGAAACTATTGTTCTTACTTCTTGAACTGATGTTTTTGTTTTATATGCTTCGTGTAGATGAATGGACAGATGTGGACAGGAAACGAGGTACTGTAATCTGCTGGCTGCATGCAGTAGACAAACACCACTACATGCACACGAGGCTCATCGTACGTGAACACGCTGTACGCTGCTCCTGCAGCCTTCCAGTCAGTGTCAAAGATGACTAATAATACTCACCTGTTCATTAAAAAGCACTTTTGCTGTAGATCTTAGGAAAAAATAGAGAATATCCCAAAGTCATATGGCTTCAAAAACAAGTTGCTAATTTAACCAAGACTAGAAATAGATCAAAACTTTTTATCATAGCGGTTTTTCTAGCCAAAATGATATTTGTATTTTTCTAGCATCGTATTAATGCAAGCATATAACTGGGTGAGCCTGGTGAAGGTGGTTTTTCTGCTTAAATGCAGCCATATTATGGATACTGAATTTTTCTAAGATTTTTTTCTATACATTACTTAGGGTTTTGACAGGTGAACTCCAGGAAAGATTTAAGGCATTTCCCTCCTCACTGCTTATCCATCTCCGCTGGCGGTCACCGCCCTCGCAGCAGAGTGACCACACAGGACCAGGTGCCCACACTTCAGCCAGCCTCATCTTGACTGAAGTTACCCCTGAAGGTGGGGTTGAGCTGCGGCGTCAGGTTCTGCAGCGGAGCAGCTGCGGTGCGAGTGTGCGTTCCTCTGGACTCTGCCTTGAAGTGTCAGCCCCCAGCAAAGGGGTGTGCTGAGGAGCTGGATGGGGAAATGAATCTCTTAAACTATCAGGTTTTTTGCTAGGTGAACATGAGTAGAACTTCCATTGTCTTTCTGAGCAGCCCTCTGTGAAGACAGATCAGGGTTATGATTCGTGTTTTTCAAAATAAGCATCATTTGTAGGTTTTGAGTATTTGCTGAAGGTAAATACTGATATCCTGGAGTTTGTCCTGGCTTTTTTTTTTTTTTTTGCTACCTTTATGTGCTGTTTCCAAGCACACTTTTTTGCAGCTTTTAACATCTCAGAAGTCAAAAAGATTCTATATTCCTCTCTTATCACAACCAAAATGATGAGGAGTAGCATGAAAGCCCACTTTATCATATTTAGATGGTAGCAGCACAGATGCAGATCCCATGCTGACCAGCCAGCTTCTCTTGTGAGAGAAAAAAGTCTGCCTGTGAACGCCGCTGGTGGGGCGGTCTCTGAAGAGTCACACAGAGTAACCAGCCAGGTCTGCTGAGGAAGCCATGACGAGGCGGCTTTGCCTGCCTTTGACCTTGTCACAAACTATAAACCTACTGCAAGTAGAAGGTGTGACTGTCTTGGACTCGTAACATTCCCTCCGCTGCCTTGAATGTCCTGAGAAGCATGAGCATAACCCAGGCGGAGAGACTCAGTCTCATGTCATGCATCCGAGCCATGTTACGTGGCAGCGCGCTAGCCCTTGGAACGTGTCTGTCACCACTGACATGGCCCATGCAGGCGAAAACCACCGTAAATCCTCAGCTTCTCTTCTGTCCATCGCATTGTCTATACTCGGTTTCCCTCTCCCCATCCCAGCTGATGAAACCCCTCTCTTCTAAATTGCTTTTATGCTATGTTGCTTGCCGTGCCATTTTCCCTGAGCTAACGTTCCCTTCTTTGTTGTTTTCCATCGTTAGAATGGTGTAAATATCTCCGCAGGGACTACCTGTGCTCCGAGATCTCCTTGCTGTGTCATTATCAAACATACCATGTGAGATTTGCCCTTTACCATGATTTTTTAATGGCTTTCTCAGTTCTTTTTATAGCCAATACAAGAGGCTTTAATTTCAGAAGATAATTTGTGTAAGGCTGGGTGTGCAGTTAACGCAGATCTTCCGATTCCATTGTCACTATCTACCAGCTACAGTCAGCGAACTGGGACCGTGTCTATCTCCTGACAGTTTTGGTTATTAGTGACGCTCCGAAGATGGAGGAGAAGCCTTTGTGCAGACTACCTGTGCAAGCAACTTAAAAATATTTTCCTTGGTAGCAGCATAGGGCAAAAGTTCTTCTTTTTGCCATAATTCATTACTTGCAAAATGAAATATATGCTAATATGCTGTGTTTGATTTTCTCCACTGAAAAAAGTGAGGATTTTTGCCTCAGACTGAAAGTTGAGATTGTTTTATGGACAATTCATTTGAAAAGTGAGGAAGAGGAGGGATTTTTTTTTTTCCCATTTGTAATTACAAAGTGTTTTTGTAATCCACGCTGCTCAGAAACTGAGCTGAGACCTGTCTGTATTGTTTTGGTATTGAAAACAGGAACTGCTGAGCCCCGCAGGTGCAGTGCAGTGGATGCTGAAACGTGTGTGTCGCCAGTGATGCACACCAGTGTGGGAGAAAACCCGTAAACATCAGGTTTAAGTGGGGAGAGAGAATCTCATCACTTGTCCTCGGGCAAACGGCCATCCGTGTCCAGGTTCTCAGTGCCTGCAGCGTACCCAGCAACGTTCCCCAGAGAGTTAATCAGAAGATGAAGGGATGGGGATGTTGACTTCTTTGGGCTGTTTGTGTAGCTTCAGTACCACAGCTGTGAAAAGCCAGGTGTCTAACCCGCCCATGAATAGTTACAGCAGGGCTTCAGCAGCTGATCACTACCACTGTGTGTATGTTTGCTTTTTCTCTTTTTTTTCTTACTTCCACTGAGATTCTTCTAATCCATAAGAATCAGCTGGCATTATGAGCTTCAGTAACAATCAGCTGCTCAGGAAAATTCATGCTTGTACAGTAATCTAGGAACAGAAATTTTTGTTTAACTTTTTTTTGGTAGAGAAATAAATGCTTATTTATGATAGCTCTGTAGAATGTATCAGGTATGTGATAAAAGTATATCCAGCACAAAAGCAAAGATGCTGTATCTGCTTGAATCACTGCAAAATGTTTTCATGTTTTCTGTCTGCTTTGTATTAAAAGTTCAGTAACCAGAGCGTAGCCCTTATACTCGGCACTCTATGATCTCTACATACTCCTGAGTAAGCTGCATAACAATTCCATGTCTAAATTTACAAGTGAAAAAGTGAAGCACTCAAGGAAGTTTAGAGTTCTGCGTGTTTGAGCTGCTCTAGTATACGCAGATGTGGCTGTGTCGGAGCCCTGGGTGGCCTGACATAGATCTCAGTGTTATAAATGCTGCCTTAAATACTTGTCAATGTTAATCCGTTTAACACAAATACTTCAAGGAGCCCTGAATCATTCAGGAGCTTCTGTTTAGAAGGCAAAATAGACTTAATAGTGTCAAAGGCTAAAGAGAGAACAGGCAGTGTCAGCTAGCTATAGTCTGCAAAAATCTAGAGCGATGCAGAGGGCTCTGCGTAGGAAGCGCACCGAATCACAGGATGGCGGGGCTTGGAAGGGACCTCTGGGGCTCCTCTGGTCCAACCCTCCGCCACAGCAGGCTCACCCGGAGCAGGCTGTAGTGCTGGCCATTGCTGTGAAAACAAGGCAACAAACCCTGTCTTATTCCCACTGGAAACGAGGGTTTGTTGTCTACGGCTCAAGTCGCATTTCTGCCCGTGGGGACAGGCAGCAGGAATCGTGCTGCTCGCTTAGACCAGTGTGGGTGGAGAAAAATGTTGACGTTAAGAAGCGATGTTCCTCCTCCATTTTTCTTTTGTGACTATGTACCTAGTTTTCACAGGTAAGCGGTTGTGTCAGTCCTCGCAGCTGTCAGCACCCAAGTTCGCAGTGTGGAGTGAATCAGATGAATGTGCTGTTTCTGAAGCAAAAAACAGAGACTCTTTGTCTTTGCAGTTATGAATGACATCATCACAACCATGTTCAATAAAAAATTTATGGAAGAGCTGTTTAAACCACAGGAACTCTATTCCAAGAAAGCTCTGCGAACAGTGTACGACCGGCTAGCTCATGCTTCGATCATGAGGCTGAACCAGGCGAGCATGGACAAGGTAAAAAAGACCCCCTGCCCTGTCCTGACTATGCTGGATTTCCGTGCTGCTGTTCACAAGTTTCTGACTGCGGTAACTAGTACATGGCTTTATATCACTGTAGTTTTGAAGCATTTTGTAACAGCTTTCCTTCCATTTGCTTCCTTTGTAAAAACAATTCTCAGCCAAGGAAGCTTCGTCAAAATCCATGGCATTATCAGATACTTCAGTACTTCAACTCAGTACTAAGTATTTCTGCTTTAATGTGTAAATGTTTAATTATAAGAGGTTCAGTAAGCATTCTTTATTGGATATTTTATATATATTAAAAATGTGTGTGTATAAATATGTACATAAATATAAATATTTCTGTGTTGACACTCTTTTGCAGTTGCAGGTGTTAAAATTTTTGCCTGCAAGCACTATATCCAGTGGACAATTTTGAAAGCATCTGTGGGAACTGGGTTACCTGTGAGACCTCTGCCCGGGTGTCAGCGTTGTTGAAATTGGCAGTAGTTCTGGTGGCAGTTGGAGAGACCAGCAGGAGGGCTGACAGTGTGGTTGCAGAGGTCTTATTTTCTTAGGAAACAAAGTTAAAAAGGTTGTTCTTAGCATAGGCGGGTTCTAGTGTCTAAATCCCTTTCTACATAAATGTGGAATTACCTGAGCGGTGTTGCTTTCTGGACACAATGACGGAACCAAAATTTCCCTGTGTTACTTTGCAGCTGTATGACCTTATGACTATGGCTTTCAAATACCAAGTGCTGCTGTGCCCTCGGCCCAAAGACATTCTGCTGGTCACATTCAATCACCTGGACGCCATCAAGGATTTCATACACGATTCCCCTGGCATTCTGAACCAGGTGGATGAAACTTTCCGACAGCTGATTGAAGTAAGAATCCTTAGAAAAATGGTGGGACACACTGTGGTTTGAGATTATTTTTTTTTCTCTCTTTAAAGCTAATCTGCTAATCTTCGAGACTAAATACTACATCAGTAAGTGCTGTAGTGAGTGTGGAGGTTGATATGTTCTCAACCTCAGAGAACCATCCAAATAACCTTCCCCTCTTTTTAACCTGAGGGAAACAAACTGGCCTCCTGGTTAGCAACTCCTGCTCATGTAGCTGCTGTGATTGTTTGGACAAAGAATATGCGTGTCCCTGTGAAAGGGAACTGGTTTCATAAAATGTTAAAAGTTCTGGGAAGTCATGAGATGTTTCCAGAGCGCTTCTGGAGAGGGAGATGTCTACGAGTCAAGTGTTACTTTGCTACTGGTCCAGTTTAAATTAATACATTGCTTATTCAGCCTGATCAAAGTCTCCACTGACTTCAGCAGAAATTAAAGCGGACTTGGTCACAGATTACTGATAAACACCAGCAGCCCACCTTATATCACTTCTGCATCCCCTGCCACACACGTACCATTTTTGGCCAGCAGTATTCTGACATACTTGTTTCCACGTTCACCTGGCTTGGACGTGGTTCACTTGCAAGGCCTCATGCGAGGGTTTCTCTTTTCCAGACATACAGCTGTCTCTCTGCTGGGGAATTTCAGCTCATCAGGCAGACACTCCTCGTTTTTTTCCAGGACATGCACATAAGGGTAAGAGCCCGATATAACTAGTCAGTAACAGAAGGGAGTTCATGGCTAGAATACGAAGGTATCTCGTCATAATTAAACCCTAAGTTCGCGGTTGTTACTTGTGATTTTCAGTCATCTTGATGCACTTTTGCAGTTTTGGTCTTGAAAATTTTACAAATTGAGCACATTACTACAGTAATACTCAATTCTAAAATGTTTTGAAAAAAGTAATTTCTGCTAGTACGGATTTACCAGTTGAAAAATGTTTTCCGTTTTAGTAGAAACTTGATATGAAACTGAGAACCTGAGCTTGAAGTCATGGGGCTTGATACTCTCTAAATAAATTGGTCATACCCAAGTGCATAAACAGTATGCTTTTTTCTTGATTTTTTTTCTTTTTTTTTTTAACTGTTACATCAGTGTGCCCCTCTGGACCACAGTTCTACATTACTGGCTTTGGCCTGTATCATAGTCTCTGTATGTATGTCAAAATCTTCAGGAAACCAGTCCCAGTCTAGGCAGGAAGGCTGCAGGGTCAGACTTCAGAGAATTCGTATCAGAAGATATGTAATTTATTTTCTAGAAAGTGGAATATTCTTTTGCAGGTCTCTATCTTTCTGAAGGATAAAGTGCAAAACTCTAATGGTCGCTTTGTGCTGCCAATATCAGGCCCTGTTCCTTGGGGTACAGAAGTTCCAGGACTTATCAGGTGAATTCTGAACTGCTGCTTACACTATTTGCAGTGCCTCGCGTGTATGGCTGCTCACGCAGTCAGTCCCAGAGGTCTGATGGGAATCGAGCTTAGGCTGTCATTCGTGTTGCATGGGTAGCTGAACCGCCAGTACGGACTATTTAAAGGGCAGGATTTGGGACTAAGTCACCCAGCAGTGCAATACTAAGCTGTTTCAGGCTTTCTCTATTCCAGTAAATTAGCAATTAGTCATTTATCCATTTACCAACATGCAGAATAGGGTTTTATTCCCGTTTCTCTTGTACAGTAAGCAGAGGAAGTACTGAAAAGCAGTAATGAAACTACAAATATGTTTCAATAATGACTTGTTTTTAAGGATGTTTAATCGCAATGGCGATGAAGTTAAAAGAACTGAGTTCAGCACTGGTGGAAATTATGTTACGCCACAAAAGGAAGGATCTTTTGATCTTTATGGAGACAGAGTCCTCAAACTTGGAACAAATATGTAAGTAATTTTTGTCCTACATAAGAAACCTGAAGTAAATGTTGTTGGTTATGGATTTCTTCAGAAGCACATCTTCAGCCTTGTGTTTTTATTTTTACCTCTTTCGCTGTTGTCAGCTTGACTTCTTTACAAAGTGATAGCCCGAAACAGAACACGTGTAGATAGATGTGTATAGAGCTGTGGAAAAGAGCAAAAGTTTGATTTATGTCTACAGTAGAGCTGAGTAAAGAGTCTTCTCATCTGGTACTGCATATTCTATGAAATGTAATTTAATTTTAACTGCGTTCAAGAAATCCTTTCTTTTCTCCATGTTTGTCTTACGTAATTTTTCCATTCACAGAAGAAGAGACAGCAGTGTTCTTTCTTACAGCTTTATCACTCGTACATTTAATGCCTCAATACTCCACAGAAGTGAACTGTAACTTCTCATTTAGTTATTTGCAGTCTTCAGAAAAGTACCCTAAAATCATACTTAGATCTTGTGCTGCTCCCTCCAGTTGCTGCATCACATACAAGTAACGGGTTACTCTTCCTCGTGTGTTCTTCTCCCTAGGTACAGTGTTAGTCGGCCAGTAGAGACACAGATGTCGGGATCATCCAAAAACTTGGCATCCAATGCGAAGGTCAGTGTTGTTCTGTTCCTGTCCCTCGTTAGCTGGCTAACTGGGCTCTGTCAGTGAGTCCTGCAGCTGGTCACTCGTGATGGAGCGTTTCCTTTGAGCAGTTTCACCACGTCCCCCAGATCCTACATTCTGCTTCTCTTGCCTTAATAGATGGGGGCACTGAATGAAGCGCTCATATCTGTCGTCTCCAAATCATTTACAACACAGTTGCACTATATAATTGCACCCTGTGCTCATCTCCTTTCTAAGGGAAACAATAACCATCCTTTTAGTCTACACTTACGGGATAAATTTGGGGGAAGCTTTTTAGTTCTTCTCAGAGCCCCATCCAATCCTCCACGGTCCCTTTTGAGCTAGGGGAAGGGCAGGTCTTCCTCAAGAAACTTACACACAGGCTTATGCAATGGTACACGTGCTTCCTATTTTAATCTCTTCAGAAAACAGAAAGCTGGTTTTACAGATTTCTCAGCTGTTCAATTTAGCTGGAAAATCATCTTGTCCTGGGTCTATAAATTCAAGCAACCATTTTAAATATGTAGCCGATGATTACTAGTTATCTGCATAGTCTGTACCATTAACAATACAGAAATGTATTTATATCACTCTGAGGAACATTTATTTAATATCAGAAAACACAAAAATGATTACAGTCCTCATCCCTGTGGTAACCTGACCAATGAACCCATCGCTGTTTTCTGCAGGAGAATATAGTCCCTAACCCGCTCGCTAAAGAAGAACTGAACTTTTTGGCCAGGCTGCTGGGGGGTCTGGAGATCAAGAAACCTGGTGCCAGTGAGACAGGATTTCGACTGAATTTGTTCACAACTGATGAGGAGGAAGAGTACGCTCAAGTCCTTCTTGGTCTGGGGTTTGTGATGTGGTGCCCTGTGCCCCGGAGACTAAAGCTGGCCCTTCCCTGCCGTAGGGACAGAATAGCAGGCCTTGTGGCGTGGTGTTATTCTGGTTCGGATGGTCCTCCCAGAACAGAAGAGGAGCAGTTTCCCTGGCTTGACTTGTCTGTGAAGGCTGTCGCAAGGAGAGCTGCTGGTGTCCCTGGTGTTTCCCTGCTGGTGTCTCCTGGGGCGCAGGGCGTCGCGTCCCCTCTGGGTGACACCGGCGGTTGGCAGCCAGTTCTGTCCTGTGGGACAGAGACAGCCGTTGGGCCCCGTGAGCTCTCCTCACCCCGAGTACTCCTGCGTGTGTCAGAGATGTGGGTGTAGCTGATGGAGGGGCCCCAACACCATAGCCCCCTCCTGGCAGGGGGCACAAGGGTAGCGAGAGGTTTTGTGACGTGATTTCTGCAGAGTGTTTTTACCTGCTGCTAATCTGAACTCCAGAGATATTCCCGCTGTTCTACACTTAGCATAAGAAGTCTAAGATAGGGAAAAGTCTGCAAACCGGGGTCAAAACATTCAAGCTGGGCTTGTTCAGCCTGAAGAAGAGAAGGCTGCGAGGGGACCTAATATACACTGACAAATATCTGAAGGGTGGGGGTCAGGAGGATGGGGCCAAGCTCTTTTCAGTGGTGCCCAG
>Ga0181612_146609_pt1 | contig 10296 bp, 5 predicted proteins | sample HoacroProtozoa21_FD_119630 | JGI IMG/M metagenome (GOLD analysis project Ga0181612, IMG submission 119630) | Hoatzin crop microbial communities from Cojedes, Venezuel. Combined Assembly of Gp0051906, Gp0051904, Gp0051908 | reverse complement strand
TGGCTCAGGGCTGCGCCGGAGAGCGACGCCCGCCAGCTGCCCCACACGTGACGTGTCCCACGGGCTTCGGGACCTCAGCAAAGGGGCGGAGGGCTTGGGGCACTCGCCTGGGACACAGAGCTGCTCTAGGCCCTCCAGACAGGACTCCTCTTTTCTTCTGTTAGAAATCAAAATCAGAAGTGGTGCCAAGTCTCCTCTGTGAGGGCAGCCACCCCCGCGCCATGGAGGGCATCCGTGCCTTCACCCCAGGCCTGGCCCCAGCTCCCGCAGGTGGCTGCGGCTCGAGCGGGGCCGAAGCGCAGAGGTGCGTCGGGGCGGAGGAGAGGGACGCCGCGCTGAACAGGCTGCGGCACCCGCGCCCTGGTTTGCCGTGACCTTCTGGATCTCCGCTGCTTCCATCTGACCCAGTCCAGCCGCTGCCCTCCCGCCTTCAGTCATACAACCGCACGCGTCGCAGACGTTGGGCATTAAGTGCTTGAGCTGCGTTTTAGTGTTTGCTTAAGTAGCCTCTGTGATGCCAAATGGCAAGAAGAAGCACGAGCAGGACAGGGATCTATTTCAAACACGTGTCTTTGTGAGCGACACAAATTCAAACAGTAATGAGGAATAACGCATTCAGCAACTTCTGACTTGGGGCATTTGAGAAGAATTTACTGTACTTAAGCCTCTGCAAGTTACTTCTAAACCTTCGAAGATCGTGTAGTGGAAGACGAGTTTAGCACGCTGAACGCAATTCTGGTATTTAAGTCTGATAGTGTCTGTAAAAATAAAATGCATCTTCACTAGAGTTAGAGATTTGATGTTGACAAAGTAACTCTAATAAACCCATCACTAACTGACCAGCGCTATTTTTCTAAGAGTGAGAGGAGTTTGAGGACAGCACATTTTGAGTGGAAAGCAAAACAGAAAATGGGAGGTGCACTTTCGGTGGAGAATATTATAGATGGATACATAAAGCCTTCACCAATGTTTCTAATAAAATCACAGGTTATTAAAATGTATGTTAATTTATTATTTTCATGTTTGCCCATCTCTAATATTCCTCACTTGGAAAATGCCATTTTAGTTTAATCAGTTTACCAATCCTCTTTCACTACACCGTGATGTTTGATCTGAGAGCACTTAAAAATTTTTTCAATGGGTTCCCACTGGAGGTTTTCTAAATTAAATAACCACAATTGTCAATGCCTGTTTTTATGAAGTCTGTGCTTCATAATCGCTGAATTTACCTCTTCTCGAGAGACAACTAGATTTGGGTTGTATTGCAGAAGACAAGCTACTTGTGAAAGATTTGAAAGACGCAACAAAACCTGCTTGCAGGGCAGTGTGCTCCAAAGGGGCCAGCTAGCAATAACGTGCTCTGAAATGGAGGTTTCAAATTCAGCTGGCTCCGTGTGTCATAGCGTCAGCGAGTTCTGAGTTCATAAGCAGGTCTGGCCCTGGTAGATCAGAGGGTTGCTGATGACTGTCACGTCATACTTTCAGGTTTCTGTACCCCAGAGTAAACTCCTGTACGTGTTCCTTGTAAGACGAGGATCCTAGCTTTTACTGATCTGAATGACCAAAGCAAATCCTACTACTAATCGGCTGTGCTGTGTTGAAGCGTTCACACTGGACTATGAAGCCACTGTAAACTTGTCCGGAAGCTGATGAAAGTTTTTGTACACGGCTTGCATGTGGATCCTGCAGGCACGTAGGCAGCTGCAGATTCTGCCCCTTGTTAACACGGCGGAACTGCTTAATAACGTTCATTCTCAAATGAACATTAAGCATTTCCAACCTGTGACTTCTCTCGTTCTCTTGCAGTGTTGTTTTGGCTTTTGAGCCAAATGTTTAACATTAATTGAAGTAACTTCTGTAATGCAGAACATCAAAAAGAAATGCAAATAGGGCAGGGTTCTATTTTTTTTCCAAAATTATGTCTTTGTACTTCACTAATCCTGAAAGGAATCACAAACAGCTAAAACAAAAATGACTGCACCCAAAATACATTATGTGGTTATGGCAAAACAATTTCTATATCTAACCATGAAAAAACACATCCTTTAACTGCAATGTTTGGATTTGTATGGGATTCTGCTTGATCCAATACCTCTCCTTAGAAAAGAACTTTCAGAGAAAAAAATTATTTATAAATGTGTGTGGGCATATATATGCAGTTTCAAAAGGAAATAGGCTACGTGTCTTAACTATGATGAAACAGCTGCCGTTTTTGTTTATGCTGCAACAATTCACATCACTGCATTTACTGAGGAAATTCCCTGTCCTGTTTAGGACTGCCCCTGTAACAACTCTTGGTCCTTTTCCACTTGTTTTAGAGAGTTCCAAGGGAATGTTGCTGAGGCTTACTAGTGATGGCACAGTTCTTGACACTAGAAGTACTTTACTGATAGAGGAATCCTGATACTATACCTCAGTGAAGTACATCCACTGAAAATGAAGCTATGCCAGCAAGGCTCTGCTTTCTATCAAGACAGTTCCACAAATTACACAGTCCTACAAATGGAGTTAAGAATCCTGGTAAAAGTCAATGTAACTGCATGCATACACTGTGTTTTATAAGCATCTCTAAGGGATCACACACCGTGGTGATGTGGTCTCATTAGAAGTCTGTGTTAGTTTTAACCACAGAGAACACTGAAATAAATTATTACTAGTATTTTTAATTAACAAGCGCGGGTTAGGAAGACTTCTCCACAAAGAACAAAAAACACATTTATAAGAACATTTACTCTTGTTTAAGCTATTAGAAGTCATAGCTTCTCAGCGATTTGGGCAGAATGCTTACGAGAAGATGCTGCTAAGGCTGGGATTCTTCTCATGACAGAGGAAGCAGAAAGGAAGGGGCTAGCGTACCTCTCTGTACTCCTATTGCTTCAAACAGAAAAGCAAGGTCCTTTCTCACTTTGTTATCTGTTAGGTTATCCATTATATTTGTGTCTTGCTGAATGTAGTTGTGGGTAAATTATGTATAAAATTTATGTAAAAGTAAGTATATTTTTATCCAAAATCTTTCAAGGCACGCATCCATTTTTTCCCGTGCATTTCACCCCCAGTAACATTGCCATCCGGCAACAGACTTTCATACAACCAAGGCCCCTGCATCTACATAGATCCACAAGAACCTAGGTGGAATTCAGGATGGGACTTGAGGTCAACACAGACACTAGCTATTACTGCATTCTTTTGCCTAAGACACTGGCGCTAATATCAGCATTACTCCAGCATTAACTAATCTCAAAAGGCCTCCCTCTGCTGTAAGAGACTCTTCTCCCCTCTGCCCAGAAGAATGGAATATTTAAAGTTTCACAGAACCATTGAGCTAAGGACATGAAAGCAGCTGAGAAGAATTACATTGAAAAGTAATGTGCAAAGGAAAAGCAGGAAAGTGCACGCAGCAGACTGAGAAAGGGACCAGATTGCAGAGGAATATGTACTGGAGAGTAGGCAGGGAGAGAAAAAATAAGACGTGTAAATTGGGAATGTGAAATAAGGAATAGCAAAGCTGCTGCTATCAAAAATAAATCATGCTGTGACCAAAATCAGTTAAATACAATTAAGCACGGATAAAAATACCTAGTCTTTTCTAGCATTATTCTTCTGTGTAAGCAATTGCTGGAGCACTAAGAATGCTACATACTTAATGAAAATAGGTGAAGGGTAAGATTTATTCTGTAAAGTTCATGGACCATAGAATGACGATGAAAATTAGTAACGAAGAACTGGTTTTTCAGTGTTCAAAACCAGACATGTTATAATTTCCAGAAAGACTTGATGTGGCACACAGTCTAGTAAACAGGCTTTAAATACTCCAATCCTAGTTTTGGAAAAGAAGGGACAAATAAAAAGGAAGTGGTATGAGGCTTCTGGGTTCTACTCAATGGAGAAGTCGGGTCGTTGTGGTCAGTGCTGAACAGTGTTCCTGGGGGATTACAAGCTCAGTGTAGTGCCACGGAAAACAGAAGTCCTAGCTCAAGTAAGCATTCCAAATGGAAGCACATGTAGGTCATGGCTTGGATTTGTATCAGTACTGCAAACTACTAAAACACAAAGTAGAGATCTTGATGAGCAAATCCATGGCCCAGTGCTGATCCGTGGCCCAGTGCTGCGAAGGTTTGGATTTCACCTATGGTGCATCCCTGGGATGACTGTGAAAGAGGTGGACCAGCTCCTACTCTCATACCTGTAGACTTGTGTTGCTTCCCATGCACTGGATAAGGCGGTCGGGTCTCCATACTGAGTGAGTTCCATTCACTGAACCAGCAGAAAGCCCATAAAAAATTACCAGGTTTCACCTTGTAGCCATGTGATCACTCAGACATGATGCAAAGGTAGCAGCAGAAACCTGCGGCAGGGATTTCATGGGGAAAGCTGGACCACCCCAATCACCAGCAGGCAAAGCTGGTGATGGAGCTCCACCCTTCAACACAGAGCGATACCTTACTGAAATAAGTTCTGCACAGTTTTTGTGTACAGCATACACCAAAAAAAAAAAAAATAATCAAACCCCCCAAGAATTTACAACATTCAGTCTGTAGGAAACGATGTATCATGTGGACAAGCAGGACTATTAGGGTAGCCTCCTTGTTCACAGAAGTCATCGCAGTCATTGGTGGTTTTTTCCTGATCATTTTACTTGAAAAGAGTGTAGATTATTACTATGTTCCATCATACTTGTTTAACTTCTCAAAACATCAGTTTCTTGAAAAGTGAAGCAAAAGTAGTTTTCTTGATAGATAATAACTGTAAGGTATAGTACTGTATCAGATGCAAGTCCATCAAAGTCCGTGTACTTCTCCTCCATCATATTCTCCACTCTAACATCAATATTACAAGATAGTCCTAACCAAGTAAATCAATTAATACACAGCTTTTTGAGAAGAAACCAGGTATAGCTGAATAATTAAAATTACATTTAAGCGATTTGATGTACTGCCATCTAGTGCTTACTGAATGCACAACCATACAGAGAAATTCCATCAGTTTCGGTAGTTCTTGGTATCTGTGACGGGCCTATAGCAAAACAACAGTTAAACTCACCAGTTTGCATGTAGTTGTGCATATAGTGAGCTTACCTAAGAGCAGTAATTGGGAGCAATATGCACTGTGAAAAGTGCGACAGTGTGCTGAAAGAATCAATCTGAATATAGATCGTTTCATATTCATAGAAATAAGACTGGAAAAACAGCATTTGCAGAGCCTACAGCTCTTGAGGGGGCATTCAGCAAAAATGAAAAATGCTGTAGACTGGTAAAAAGCAAGAGGGATATTGTTCACATGTTGTACAAATGCTTTTATTGTACAAAACCGCAAAGAAGTCAAAGACATTAAAATATTAAAAGATTACACTCAGGGAGTCATAACAGTAACAATCACATAGGTGCAGTTACTGCATATGATTTGCACTAACAGGTTGTTCATAGAAAGTGAAAAGCATATCATGCTGCTATTTAAGAAATTTAGTAAATCTTCCTTTGGAATAATCTTTATTTTTGTCTAAGAAAGACTAGAAGGTATTGCAAACTCATTGTAAAGATTAAGAAAAGAGCTCAGGATCAGTACACTTAACTGTGCAGAATGTCTGGTAAAATTGGACTCCTATGAAATAAAAAAAAAATGAAGGGGAAATTTAAGTCAAAGTATGAAAAGGTTTATTCCAGTAATTTTGGTACAAGCAGATGCTCATACAATGAGTAGTTTACTATGGTGTTACTGCTGTACAATTTTCACTGGCATCAGGGAAAGTCTCTTGCCAATTTTTCTACACAAAAGGAGAACATTGTGATCTGGACTAACATACCAGGGCAAAAATAGGTGTCCTCAGAGTCTAAAATATTCAAAAGACTACCTTGTCAGAATGGTAGTATTTAACTGTACAGCCTAAAACGTTAGTTGATGCAAGCTAATTCTTGTCACGTTCATTTTATGATTTTCAGAGAGAATACTCAGAAACTGGAAAAAGAACTGGGGGGAGGGGAAACACTAATTTTCCCTTGAAATTTCATCGTCTGTATTTTAATTTTATTGGTAGTTTTCTTGAGGCAAATTATCTCAAATATTCCTTGTTTTCAATGAAAATCACCCTAGATGGTATATAATCTAAATCCAAATATTTGCAGAATCAGCTCTGCGTTTCCCTTTATATTGTTCAAGTAAATGCTTGTCATATTGCGATGGCTTCATAAGACAATATAAACAGAAACGTGATTTTGAAAAACCAGAAGTTATAAAATCCATAGTTAAAAATTACTCTGCAGAGGGAAGACTTTTCACCTTGCAAATTAGGCATTTGCTTAAGCCCTAAGCCATTTAAAACTCTAAACCCCATCTTTAGGGCAAAGTAAGACAGACACATTGTGATACTCTGTTCCAAAGTTTGATTTATACTTTTGATGTATATTTCTAAAAATAAATATGAAATCAAGAGTTGTATCCCTTCTTTAATCTCAATTTATTTGCTTTTGAATATAGCTGGAAATTCAGTACAATTAAAAAACGTAAGCTAGAGTGTCTGTTCTGTTGTTCACAATTCTTCTGTTCCCTGCTATGTTACATCTTTTGTCTTATGTGCGTTAAGCAGTCCAAATTCTGTCTCTACAGCTGTATTAACTGTTACCTACCTATTTTCATCAGTCCTGTCTCTGGACTTCGTTCTGGACACACAGGGCATTTTGCTAAATGATTTGTACTAACGGATTAGCTGATTTAACCAATGGCCACACTCAGCCTCCAGCATTCAAATTTGTGTATTAATTGGTGAAAGACTGAAAAAGGTTTTTTTAATACCAGTATTAAGCTCTTCTCTTTTCAATAGCCTGCATTTAAAGGCCACAGAAATTTTAATGGGCATTTTATTTATGAAGCCAAAGCTTCATAGCAAGTAGCAGGTTTTGATTACATGATTACCATGTACAAACAGCCCCATGCTGTTCACCACAAGAAGCTCATACTCGCATGACATGAAAATCTGAAACTATACATGGAGAGAAAGGTTTCTTGATTTTCAACGTATTCAGCAGTGAACGGGTTTTTAATCTCCATAGGATTCTTAAAAGTTACAGGAGCTTGAAATAAAACAAGTACCTGTGAAATGTCTGTAATTTGAGGCTAGAGTATAGACTGTCAGGACTATTACAACCAGCTCATGCACATGAGATTGGCTTTACTGTTATTTTTACCTTTTCACTTCCCATTTGTATTTTTAGTCATGCTGGGATCTGTCACAACCCCATATTCTCAGAGCAGAGACTGTATTTTTTACATAGAGCTGAATACAGTTTAAGTACTAATTGTACCTGCAATATGAATAAGAAACAGTACTAATATAATTACACGTTACAGTTGAATGTGAAAAAGGTTGTGAGCCAAATTCCTGTTTCCATTCATGCCAAATTTTAGATAAAACTGTGAGGAAGAAAAGTGGATATTAGGCGCCTCTGTGAGGATACAGTTGTGAAAGTTAGTCCCCAAATATTGTAATTATTACTGATAAGAAAAAGGTTATGCCTAAGTATAGGATTTAATCCTGGGTATCTAATCTACACTAGCTTTCCTTAAGGGCAGCCGGCAAATAACGACACCATAGCATGGCATTGTTGGGCCATACCACATCTTTTTACCAGACCCTTATCAGATAACTTCATTGTCACGGGTGGAGTTGCGGAGGGAGTAATTTAAGAGCAGGCCATATCTCGATCTGGTTTAGACTCCCCAGCACAAGGATCAGCCCTCGGGAGCAGGCTTTAAAGTCATGTGCACTAAAATGACAATGTCTGCAAGATTTGCCAGAAGATGGAACAGGAATTCAGCAGAAGAGACTCTTACTTCAGTAAAACCTTACTTACATCATTAAAACCTCTCGCTATAAAAAGTACCTGTGAATCTAGTAATTAAAACGATATATCAAAACCAAAACCCAGACTGGGTGATCTACTGAGAACAAGAGTAGACTACTACTATAGAGATTATATACATATTTTAGGTAAACCAGTAGAAATTGGCAGTCGCGTATTTCTGAAAATGCTAACTGGTGTTACGTACAGTAAATATTTAGGCACTTCAAATATTTGAACTTGTAATTTTTCACCAACTGTGCTCTTCAGTAACACATTGAGAACACTTCATTTTCCATTCAGTAGAAACAATACTTACAATTATGTATAAAATTATACATATTCACATGAATGCTGATAAATGTAAACTTCCTGGGACTTTATACTTAGAATAATTTATTTTATTTTATCTCAGACACTTGTCTAACGGCATGTATCATGCACGCTGCATATACGTGCAAGCCGTTGAACAGAGGTGTCTTGTAAGCATACAGCAATTTGCAGTAACGGGTTATTCTTTAGACCAGATTTCTAAATCTCTGAACAGAGGTTGCTAGAAAATGATCTCTGAACAAGCACAGAGAAGTGCCAACTACTTAGCAGCAATTCTGTCCACTTTTTCAATAGTGTGGCGCTGATACAATGTGAATGAAGCGTGTGTTTCTCACCTGGCTGTACTGGGTGTCTGAAGACAGGCTAAACCCAAGATTGTAGCTGGCCTACAGTATTTCAAGGAGACTGGCAACAGGAGGAGGAGTACTTCCACAACTGAATTTATTATGCTAACAAAAAATGTAGTTGCTTGAGCTTGGGTCTCCAAGTGATGAATCAAATCCCTGATTTTAGGCTCCTTGCTTCCGAAGTCTTTGAACAACTGTTCTAAATAGCTTCATTTTTTTTATTATATCTCTTTCCCCGCTACTGTTTCCCTGAAATATCACCCTTGCCAAATTCAGAATTCAAACGCCCCAGATTAAAGGACAAAACCATATGTGCATTCCTAAGCATGCATGTAAGCAAGCAAAATGTGGGGAAATGGGAGAAATAAATGTGCAGTTCAGCATTTTATTTGGTCATAAATGAAAGCAATAGCAGCTAAGCAACGTGAGATGATATGTGACTTTTTTTGTAAAATACTTTTTAGGGGGTTTTGGGGTTATTTTTTTCTTTTTTTAAAAATAAACTGCTATAAACTACTTTTAATCAATATAAATTTATTCATAGTAAAAACAAAAATACATATTCTAGCCACCGTCATCAGCTGGCACTGTTATTTAGCTTCCTGGCTGTGTGAGTAGGTACAAAACACTGCACACTGGCATTTCTGGTTATTCCAGAGCTCACGTGCTAAGCAGAACACAGACGTGGTTGCTCCTTGCAAAACAAACAAGAGATAAAGACTTTGTGCTTTTCGAGCTGAGCAGGAGCTCAGCCAAAGGCACTGCGCAGGTAAGGGGTTTCGTTATACAAAGAAACGGGGCGTTCTGACAGCCAAGCAGCATCCTCGTAAAAGTCGCACCGTCGAGGTTCAGACTGCTCGATCGAACCACCCGTATCTGCGAAGTAGGTGGTTGCTGGGTCTGTGTCGACGCAGACCACCCCTGCCAACCTAACTGCTGGGCAAGGCAGAGCACCTCGCAGAAGTAACGCTGGTTACCTGAACAGCAGCCAGTGGAGTGTGGCCTCGCTTCACTGCCACAGAAAAACTTTGTCTTCTGGCTGCTGATCAGCAGGATCTGTGCTCTTCTGAGGAAGGAAGAAAGAGGAAGCACCACAAGAAAGAGGAAAAAAAGAACATTTGGGCTGAGAAAGTGGAACTGAGCAGGCTCTTCTCACAGGAGCTGGACTTAACCTTACTGAAACCAGCAAGTTTAAGGCTTGCTTTTCATTACAAGCAAGCTTAAAGCTTGTTTTTCATTTAAGGTAGTTGCCCAGGTCATTATATATGTGTACCTATGTACAACAAGAACCAACGAATGCAAGTTACGAATGTAAATGCTCCAGGTGGGACGCTTCAGTTGGGCATTTTTGTACAAAAGAAAATCACAGAAACAGATAAAAAACTTGGGACAGCTTGAAGATGCCCGTGCCTCCAAAGCAGCTCTTGCCCTTTGGCACTTCTGCGCTCTGCCAAGAGGCAGGGCCACGCCAGCTGCTCGGAGTGACAGCCCCGGCGTCTCTCGAACAGCACATGAAGAACAGCCCCAGCCTGGAGATGCTACAGTCCTGCTGCCTTTCAAGCCCCTGCCACAGCTCTGGTCCTCTTCAGTGGCCGAGACCAGCCCAAGGCGCAGGGCCGGTGGCGCCAGGCGAGCGGACGGTGCGGAATCACGAGCGGACGCGTGGAGCTGGCACACAACCGGCAGCCAACGCGCTGCTCTGTGAGGCCACGAAAGGTCACCGGAGGGGGCTGAGGCGGCCAGGGGGCGTCTGGCGCACGAAAGGGGGCCAAGGAGCGGCAAGG
>Ga0181612_111018_pt1 | contig 10296 bp, 10 predicted proteins | sample HoacroProtozoa21_FD_119630 | JGI IMG/M metagenome (GOLD analysis project Ga0181612, IMG submission 119630) | Hoatzin crop microbial communities from Cojedes, Venezuel. Combined Assembly of Gp0051906, Gp0051904, Gp0051908 | reverse complement strand
AAGATCTCACATGTAGCACCTTTTGCTAAAGTGAGTAGCTGTTGCTTGTGCTAACAGGCACCAAATGCAAGGCCTGCTAGGATCTACAGAATTAAGCTGCCTTTCATGTTTGGGTTGAATCATCACTTGCATGTGCTGTTTCCCATTGTGCTGGTAGACGCTGCCCAAAACTAATCTTCCCCACACAAAGCTGTGCTTTGGCCAGCAGCCCTGTGCTAAGGCCAGATACTATTCCTCATGAAAGGAAAAGGGGGAGTAGGAGAGGAGAGGAAGAGAACATACACAAACTCCTTACTATGCAAGGCAGCATTGGTACAACCTCCTGTCCACCCCCCGCTTCCCTCCCCCCATCAAAAAAAAAAGGGAAGAGAGGAAAATGGACCCAGCGAACTGTCATCTTCAGCCCTGGTGTGGATAATAATTTCAGTGGCATAGGACATTGGTTTGGAAACCCTTTCTTCTAGCAGAAGCCACTGTCTCAGCTTTTTCTTCCTGGCTTTCACCAACTTTTATCTATTCCACTAAAAAGGAGTTAGATTTTTAATTAGTTTCAGTTGACATAGCACCCATTGAGTCAGTGAGGCTGTGATGACTTCCAACCAGAAGCTTGTGTGTTATTATTTATTGGAATGCAGCAACTTACGAATTGTGTGGCATCCTCAGCACCGCAGTGCAATCCCTTGTGTCTGTGCAACTAATGCCGTGCGTGATGAAACCAGTAAGCAATCCAGCTGCTGTGAAAGAAATAAGCACTAATTTTTCCAAAACATTCCTAATGCACACTTTCTCTTGCACACACTCATCTACAAGTGATTTCACAGGTTCTTTTTGTGGTTCCCAGATGTTCTGGTTGAGGTAGATGGCGAGTAGTAGCAGCAATCTGGACTGTGGACCCATAGCGTTCTGGCACACAGCAGTGGAAGTTTCGGTGTGATTCAAAATATGGAAGTGCTTAGTGAGTGAAACCTGTTAGCAGAACAGACCCGTTAAATGCAAGTAGTACTTTCGCCTGCATCACTGGTGTGCAGGGTGTTAGAGGTATAAACTGACACCCTGGGATGCTTGTTGCTGCTCCAGGAATACAATTGTCTGGAAAGACTTGGGAAATGAAGAATAAATGGAAATGGACAAGATTGGGCTCAGTGAAAGGTCTCCAGCGAGTGCCAAGCCAAGATTTTGGTGTTTGTAACACCTGCTAAAGAGGATATTTGCATACTCTGTAGCTTAAAGAAGGGAGCAGAGACCTGGGAACTCTGAGCACATGGGAGGACAACCCAGCTCCTTTATTCCTGTATCTTCTCTGTTGCTTTTTAGCTGGGTGCCCATGGGTAAAGTGCTTACCTCCCACCTCAGTTTCCCCATAGGAATCCATAGATGATATCCAACAGGGCAGGGATCTGGATGAACAGCAGTAAAGGCTTTTGAGTTCCTCAGATGAAAGGACTGCTTGTTTTAGGGACTTGATTTTTATAAAAGGGCAGGAAAAACTGGTTGCTATCCAAGCAATTACTAAAATATCGTGTCTCTTTTGAAACTCAGTGTGGGTGATATTAACAGATTAAAGTATACAGGAACAGAGGAGAAAACCATCAGCTGCCTATAGCCTCAAAGGGCATCTGGATGGTACAGATAGGAGACATTTGCATAGGTGAGGGGGTCATTTCTGAATTGCCTGCATAGGAGTTCAGCAGCTCAGAAATTCTCTCTTTAAGGAGATTAATTAGGATGGGATTTAAATGAAATATTAAAATTGAAACTGGAGGCAGCGGCTGATAGTATATTTTCAACTGCATAACTGTTGGGCTGGAGGAGGAATCCACAAACAAAGCTTTCAGCTTTCACAAGCTGAGGTTTGTTGCAGATGGTGGTCACATTCCTCCTTGGATGTCCATCACGTCCATCCTGCAGTCATCTCTCCAGAGAGGCGCGCCTGGGACAGGATCATGCTGGAGAAGGGCAGCAGTGAAAATACCATTTGTTGAACCTGTCATTCAGTCCTGCACCTTTGTGGGTTCATTGGCTGACCTGGGTGGGGGAAACAACCAGATTTGCCTTGGAGGCTGCAATCCTCTGTTCCTCTCCCATCTGCTCTCCAGTAAGGCTCAGCTCCCGCTGGCAGAGAGGAGATCCAAACGCTGTTCATATTGTCAAGCTTTGTTCAGATGCAGTGATTGAAATGGGATGCAGTGTGGGATCCAAAGGAGTGCTGCACCCAAACTCCTCCGAGCCTGTAACAAGAAGGGAGGATGTTTTCCATGTTCTCTGCTGTTCTCTCTCCCTCTAACCCCATTCCACTATGTTCCCCTGGCTGTTTTTTGCCTGATGATTAAGGAGGGGTAGAAGAGGGTGGAGGAAGGCAGGAGCCTGCAAAACCCAAACATATCTTTGCAGCAACTTTGCTTTTAAAATGCAACTTCTGCTTTAAGACAAATTGCTGAGGCACAAGCCAAGGTCTACTGCAGAAAACCAGTTAATTTCTGTCTGCTTCTCTCTGCTTAAGGGTGATAAATAAAAGATTTTCATTGTTAATTGTAACCACATGTGAACTCCAAATAGAAGGATTGGGAAGCGGAAAAGGCTAGGGTCATTTTTGTTCTGTTTCCCAGGCCTTCCCCTGCATCTCAGTTATGTTTTTTTCCTTGCCTTCATGTGCATTTTAATACTATATTTCCGAGAGCTCAGGATCCTGTCTGCTCAAATAATGGGGGTCTGGAAGGCATTTGTGAGTCAGCAGTTCAAACTTTATTGACTCTTGGTACCAAATTAAAATCTAATAAAGACCACTGCTGGGTTCACTACTTGGAAGTGGAGATGGGAAAGAGCAGGATATTTCTAGTCATTCCTCTGGTTTTCTGCTTTTTTTGTTGTTTTTCAGTCTTTCAGGTATGCTTCACTCATGCACTGTAACAAATTACATTGGGTTTTCGGTCGAAGGGCCTGTCCTCACAAAGAAAAAAGTTGTATTTTGCAGTGGTCCAGCAACCTACTTTAAAACCTTGCTGTAGGTATGACCTATGATGGTTTTAACATTGCATTAATGAGTTATTGGAATACCAAAATTTCTGACCTACCAGTGTTTGTCCCTTACCAAACCGCCCGTGCCCCGGCTTTGCTAAACTCAGGCCAGCCTAGACAGACCCTTAAATATAGCATCTAACTAACTGTGTTAGCATCTCTTTTGTTCTCTCTCTTTAGTGTGCACATCTTGATTAAAAGACACCATATTAATGACTCATTTACCAGGGTTTGATTTACTTTCCCAGCAGGAACCTATAGTAATTCACCCAGTTGTTTTTCCAGCCCTTGGTTGGTGGGCAGAATGGAAAGGCAGGAACAAGGTGGGGACAGAAGCCAGCTGTGTGGAGAGGAACAGCTGGGAAAGGGAAACAACAATCCTAGCCATAGGTGGATTCTCCAGCACATCCTTGCCAAAATCTGTGCACAGAACCTGGAGGACCTCAGTCGCTGTCCTTCCCCTTGCGTTAAGAAGTCAGCTTGCTGCAATACAGTTTGCTGACTAATTTTTTTAGTACATCTCATCTGCAGTGTATTGGAGCCAGCCTTTTGGCTCCAATAAGCTTGAACTCTGTGATGGTGTAAATAATGTTTGTTGTTTTCTGCTTTAGTCTTGCTATGGCAGAGGTCTTAGCGCGAGACATCACCTGAATATTAAGGCCACTCTAGCTCCTGAAGAAACCAGTGCTCTCCAGGATTAGCCAAGTCCTGCATTAATGCAACTGTGGAAGCATGGAATATAAGGAAGTTCCTTCTAGTGACTGCCAGTGGCGTGTGTTTGTCCTGTGGTTATTTGTGCCTGCTGGGATAGCTCAGTGTCAGCTCCACAACTGCTGGTGTGTTTTATGAGAGCTGTGCCTTGATTCTTAGATCCATTTGCATTTCTCAGTGGACTAATAAAGGCATTACGTCAGTGCTGTGCTACTGCTTATCTGGTCCCCTGGCTCCTCCTCTGCTCTTAACAATTAATGGAAGCGTGTTGCCCTCTGTAGCCCTGCTCCCACTGTGGATGGAATAGAACTTCTGCCTGCAGCGGTGAGCCGCAGTGTTTTACGTTGTTCTGGCCTGCACTGGAAGCAAAGGATGCAGCCTGAGCTCCGGCAGGCGTCTTGGCTGGCGTCATTCAGACATCCCTCTGTGCTGTTTCCATCCTTTTAAGGCTTGGGTTCTGCAGCTTTTTAAGAGCTGCTGAAGCAATCTGAGTCCAGTTCTTAGCAGTAAATTGCAGGGATGGTGTCTGGATTTAAACATGGAATCCTCTGTCCTCTTTCCCACTCACGCTATAATACAAAGCAAAGGATAGGAAGGTGAATGTTTTTCACTTTGTTGGCTTGGGTTACAGGGTACAACAAAGTACATGTAGGGAAGCTCACATGGCATTTTGGATGTTCTGTTTGAGGTGATTTCAGGACAAAAGCTGAGAAGCCACTGGTGCTAGGAGAAGTTCTCCAGACAGGCTTCTCTCCACCTCTTTCTTTGCAGCCCATGGTAAGACTCCCAATTACTTCTCTGTGTGAACAATAAGGAGACATGTGGTTAGCAAGGAGGAGGATGTTTTTTCCTGGCTGGCTCAAAGCGAGTCTGCTATTCATGAATCCATCTTGTGTTGGCTTTCAGAAGGCAGCGCAGAACCTGAAGCCCGTTGTTCCCATCAAGTTCCACATCTCCAGCCGAACAGATGCTGGCGTCCATGCACTCTGCAACGCTGCTCACCTTGACATCCAGAGAGCACCAGGGAAGCCAGCCTTTAATGAGAAACAGATCCTCTCCAGTCTTAATTACCACTTGAAGGATGAGCCAATCCGGTGAGTTGGAGGCAAGTCAAAATCTTTTATTTTGCCTTTGTTGGAGGAAGGAGGAAATGCAGCAATGATCTCCCATCTTCACCCACGAGATACATTTTCCCCTGTGTTGTTTCTGTTGTTCAGAAGTCCGTGACACAACTCGCTCCAGACCTTACACTGACACAGTGTGAGTTGGGGATGGACTGAAGGGGTCACATTCTGGTCCAGTGGCCATCCCCTAGACCGTGTGCTGTGTTGGTGCAAGGAGCAGTATTAGGTGGAGGGACTCTGCCTACAGGGTTCTGCTATGTCATGTCTAGAGGGCATGTTGTCTCCAGGGAGCAAATTCCAACCTATGCTGACAGTCATGAGTGTGTGTGAGTGACGACTTGACATTAGCTGCTGTAACAAGGTACCTTGTGACTGGGATCCCACCTCTGTGCCTGCTGTAGGCCTGTCCCAAAGAAGTGTTTAGTGCCTGCAGCTCTCATGGCCTCAGGGCTGGGTTTTGCAGTGGTTTCCTGGTTCCTGGAGTTGTAGGTCAGTGATGCTTTGCATTATTAAAGTACAGTGGGACCTTTTCTCTGCAGGTTCTTGGCTCGGTCAGTGACTGGAGCAGAAGCTGCAGCAGCTGTCTCAGAGCCCGCTGCATTCTTTCACCTCTGAACAGGCACCAGGGGAGCCATCAGAGGGGGAAGAGGAAGTAAAATCCTTGGAATCTGAGCACAGGAAAGACGGCAGGAAGGCACTGAGAGCGCCTTAGTACCAGAGGCACACAGTTCCTGTTAGTGGCTGTTTATTACATTGTTTTAACTGACCTTTTTCTCTGGATGTTTACAGTTCCTTTGACAGCCCTCAGGTTTGGGAAGAGCATCAGGCCACACTGCTTTTCCCCTTTGATCTGAACAGACTTCTGACTGTCCACGTTAGCTTAGCTGTTGGTGTCCCTCCACGCGACCCTCTCGCGGTGTCTTGGAGTGGGTGAGCTCAGCCTAAGGGCAGCGTGAGATGACTGTTACACTGCTTGGGTTTGGTATGGAGTGTGGCTGCTCTTAGAAATGCACGGCTGTCAGTCCCCAGAAATCTGTAAGGGAAATTCCTCTCCCCCCACACCTTATTTGCAAAAATGTGTTTTAGCAGTTTGCAGAGTTGGTTGAGTCTTCCTCTGAAAGCAGAGGTTTCACAGTGGGTGTCTGAAAGAAAAGCAAATACAGATTTCGCTGCTTTTACTAGAGAGCCCATGGACAGCCATCCAGTAAAGAGTCAGATCATGCATCTCAAACTTGAGATTGAATATTAGCATGATAATATAAGATTGACTGTTTTGCATGTACAAATCCAGTTCCTTCATTGGCCTGTTAAAGTAGCAGCGAGATTCCTCTGCAGCGAGAGGCTGAACACAAAGCAAACCTCTCTCTCAAGCTGGCTAAGCTGCGTGCTTAACATCTGTGAGTTACTGTCCCTTGACAGCTTTCACCTTCTTTGACGTATGTGTGAAGAGTCTAAGGCAGCTGCCATGGGCTGGGGCTGGAGATTATTTCTTTTCAGACTGATGTGTGAATTAAAAAAAACAAGATTCTGAAATAGAATTTGACTTCTGTGGGGTTTTGGTTGTTATTTTTGCTCAGACTGAAAACTAGGTCAGAATCTATACACCCTGAAAGTCAAACACTTTCTGGATGTTCTAGCAGCAACAGGGAACACAAAGTAGGTCAGAGTTTTGATTTCCTTCCTTAAAGGACTAGAGCAGTTGTTTGGGAGTCAAAACTAGAGGCTACCACTGCAATAATCAGTCTGTTCTGTGTGTCACCAGCCACTGAATCTGAGTCTCTCTTCCCTGACTTTAGGCTTGTGTTGTCTAGCTTTAGTGGAGTAAGTTGTCCTAGAGAGCTAAAAGGACTGTTGTGACCCTGCCACATTCCATAGGAGCAGTCGTACAGACACGTGGGTATAGCTAGCTCTGTGATACCTTGACTGATCAGTCCAGGAGCAAACAGGATTGCTGCTGAAGAAGGTTTTAAGTTGGAGAGCGTCTCTGAAAGGAGGCAGCAGTGAGATCTCGCAGATGGGGAAAGTGTTTTGTCTCGCGCTAAGATCGGACAGGTACGTATCAGGAGGTGATGTCTTCTGACAGAATGCAGTACAGTCCCGATGGGTTAGAGCTTGGGTCAGCTCTACTTCTCCTTCCTCCCTTGCACTGAACCTTTTAAAAACGGTTCAGCTGCTTTCCATTAAGGAGCTTGGTGATGGGCATGAGTCTAAGCTTATTCAGCAGCCATCCTCCTTCTGTAAATATGACTTTGCCAAGAAGAATTCTCTCTTAATGCTAAAGAGAAAAGTCAGCACTTTCATGTGGTTGCAAGCAGGGGGTGATGGAGAGAGGGATCTTTGTGAGAACACATTATTGTCTGTAGAGCTTGGAAGGGAAACAGGATTTCAAGCTGGCTGACTGTATCATCGGCAATAATAACCTTCTTTGTAGCAGGATGGATCTCTTCTATCAACTGATCTGTCTTTTAGATTTGCAAAGCATATTCGAAAGGATCTTGCCCACAAAGATCAGAGTGTATTTCACAGGTGGGGTAACTTTAGGAGGGCTTTGCTGTCCCTTAGGTAGGGATGGTAATACAGTAGACTCACACCTCCTATTTCTGGTTTCAGTTTTGTAAGCACAAAATAAAAGCTGTCTGAGTGACAACAAGACTGAGCTGGGATTCCTCCCACCTCCTGCAAAATGGCATTTAGTTTCTGTTGTCAGCAGAGAAAGAAGGATGTACTTCTGGAGGACATCTTTGTATCTAATATATTGCCATTTCTAGCTAGAGGTCTTCGGGCTTTTTTTCCATCAACCTCCTCTGAAATTCAGGCTCTGCTGAGAAGCTAAAAAGTGCCGTGAGTCTTTAGTTAGCAGCAGTCTTTCAAAAAATAGGATCTTAACAAGGCCTGAAATATAGTATGTGTGAAGAGCTGCTGGAATAAATGCTGGAAAGACACTCCTAGCTAGAAAGGCTCTATGGTAGCAATTGTGTCAGCTAGGAGAGGCAGGAAAGGATGCCTGCGTTGAAGAATCATGTGAGCATAAATAGGCTGTTCTGAAAGAATCACTCTATTAGAAGGTGGTAGCAGGATCACTATTTAATAAAAATAAGATAAGTACTAACAAGAGAAGCTCAAGATAGATGAAATGCTTGTGGGGGCATGTAGACAGAGGAAAACAAATGTAATATTTATATTACTGTGTTTAGAAGAGGCTGGAGGTCCTAAGTTCAAACTCCATTGCAGGCCTGAAGGATGTAGTTTGCATTTCTACCGAGAGTTGATAGCAGTAGAGTGATCTCCTGGGCTTGTTATTGCAAATCTTTTGGAGGCCTGTGGCTCAGCTTTAATTGCGTCTTCTGTGGTCTGAGCCCTTGCATTGAAGGGATGTGAGCCAGAGGCACTTGAGCTGGCAAAACTCCCTGAAACACCAGTGTTTTTGAAGTAAATAAATAGCTTTGTCTATTATTTGGTCCCAAATGGTATCGTATTTTTTTGTGTGCCTTGGGGCCCTTCCCCTCACTATGCCAAGCTCCGAAGAAAGAAATGCGCACAGCAGGAGAAAAACCACCTTCTAGCGAGAGGTATCCTCGAAAGTAAGGCCTGCAGAGGGTTATGCCTGTGTAGTAGTGACTCCGTGCTGGATGCTCCCTGCGGTATGGTGAGTAGCCAGTACTCTGGGATAAGGGAAAATCATAGCCAGTAAAAACTGCTGCTGACACGTTTAAATCGGTGATAACACTTTAGGGGAGGTGCAGAACACAGGGAAGCTCTGCTTTCTCCCTTGTTGGAGAGAAGGGTGTTTTTCCCCGCTGACAGCCTTTGTGCCCTCCCTTCTGGCTACCAAGCTGTCTGTGTGTGATGGTCGTGGTGGCGTTGGCATAGAGAAACAAGGCGATTTCTCCTTGCTGCTTATAGAAGAAAACAGGGACGTTGGGCTGCCTAGAAAGCTGCTTCTTGAGTTAACTGCCCAGAGTCAGTGGAAGACGAGTAGACATGAGCATTCCCAAAAGCTGTTTTCTGCACACGTGAAATGTGAGGGTTCCCAGGAGGTCTCCTGTGTGCAGTGTTCTGCTGCTTTCAGACAGACTCAGTCTGGGCGATGGTGGGATGCGCCTTTATTTTCGTTGCTGCAGCAAAGTCCTTATTTGTCTTGGGGGTTGTGGGGGGACGTGGGAGGGAGTGACCTTGTTTCAGCTATCTCCATCTGCTGCAGTGAGCTGCGTAGCCGCCTTTGAGAGGGAGCACAGAGGTATCTGTTACTGGGGGAGTCCTTCCCCCTCGTGTCTGGGACCATGGTTCTGCAAAAGCAGAAGGGCACAGTGTTTGTCAGGTGTGCTCCTCAGCTGGAGGTGGAGGGAGCCAGCTTGCTTTGGGAAGATGCTGCCTCTCACCTGAAGCGTGACGAGGAACACGGGTGCCCTCAGCCAAGTGCAATGCAGTTTGAGGGGCTGGGTGAGGTGTTTGGTTTCACCATGCAACAAAGAACACGTGCCATCCATTGCCATTCCTCAGCTGAAGGACTGATAGGCCTCATCACCTCTTGTGGTGGTGTGAGTGTCCCCAGAACGTATTGATGGATGACCCTAAGGCAGATTTGCTGTGTTTGTTGACAGGGGTGATGTCAAGGCTATTCTGCCTTCTGCCACTTGACAAGTGCCTGTCGGGTGCAAATCCTTGGCCACTGGTTAGTAAGAGGCTGTCAGGAGAGAATAATATTTAATTAATTGTAAGTGCCATTTCTCAGAGAATTCATTGCATGTTTCAGTTCCCATCTATGCGGTGACCAGGCAAAAACTTTTGAATTAGTGTGTGAAATTTCTCTCCATCTCACTCATTCTCTTCTGTCCTAACAGCATTTTGAGTGCCTATCGAGTGACCAGTAGCTTCCACGCACGCTTCTCTGCACTGTCAAGAACTTACATTTACCGGCTGTTGATGGGCTGCGCTCATTATTCTGAAATACCGGTGTTTGAAAAGGATCTCTGCTGGGCTCCTGCGGGAGGGTAAGTGTGTTCCATTAAACCTCCCTGGGGAGCTGCCTCATCAGCACTCTGGAAAGGCTTTTGGGGGAAGCGGGAGGGGGTAATTCCATGTGTGAGACCAGATTCCCTGTTGAAATCGGTGCAACTGCACTGAGTTATGGTCGCTGAGACCTGAGACTTACAGCTCTTTTTAATTGTGCTGTCAGTTGTACCGGTGATAAACACGCTTAGCGCTGCTGAAACACTCAGTGACTGTGGGTAGAGTCCATCAACAACTTTGTGTGTCCCTCCTCCTGGAAGCGATGAGCATTCCCCCAGGTGACCTTGCCAATTCGTACAGCAAACGGCTTTGGACAGCTGGCTGAAGGAACAGTGCTCTGATACGATGCAGATGGGCAGAAATGCGTCGCACGGCAGATCTCAGAGTTTTAGGTGTGACCATACAGGCAGTCAAGAAGGAAGGCTGAGATTTTTTT
>Ga0181612_180752_pt1 | contig 10297 bp, 8 predicted proteins | sample HoacroProtozoa21_FD_119630 | JGI IMG/M metagenome (GOLD analysis project Ga0181612, IMG submission 119630) | Hoatzin crop microbial communities from Cojedes, Venezuel. Combined Assembly of Gp0051906, Gp0051904, Gp0051908 | reverse complement strand
GCCAGTCTTAGCACTGAAGACTGAAGCAAAGAAGGCATTCAGTAGCTCTGCCTTCTCCGCATCCTCCGTCACCAGGACACCCGCCTCATTCAGCAGCGGCCCCATGTTGTCCCTAGCCTTCCTTTTGCTCTCATTTTTACCAAAGCTGATTTTCAATCCCTCAGTCACAAGTATCACAGAGAAAGATATTTATCTGTAACGGAAGATACAGCTTTTCAGTACATCGCTTTCAGCACTCATGTAAAAGTGCCCAAAACATCAACTGTGATAAATGATACATTATCCTCAAGCCCACAGAATGCTCCAGGTTAATGTACGTGAGAAGTGGTGGCAGTGTTGTCCATGAATTGACATGAATTTGTCAATTCATGGACAACTCTTCCACACTACAAGAACCAAGCTTGGAAATACCCTCTGAATGCTACACTAATACAGCGGTTCCAGACACTGGGGAAGAACAAGCTCAAAAAAGCAGGCAAGCTCATATGCTCTTCCTGAAGACCACATCCCAATGCAATTGTTCGAAACCAAATACTGCACTATGGGTACCAATAGCCTGAGAAAGCAAGGCATTTCTTAAGTGGACACACACAAATCTTATTTCATTCTCCTTTCCCAAAACATATAGCAAACCCAAAGGGAATATATTCTTCCCTTTCTATTTCCACAAGTCACGGTGCTTCAGAACTCCTACTGGAGGCAAACAATCTTCACTGAGCGTATTCAGCATAGATGCCAGCTGGCAGCTTAGAAACCCAAAGATGCAGGTTATCTCCCAAAGAAAGAAAGTTCAAGAAACAACAGCTTTTTGGAACCAAATGAGTTATACATTCCTCCTGGTCCTTTTCCAAGGTCCTTGTTTTTTTCCCCATTACTTGAAGAGGAATGGATTTCAGGCAAGAGCGATAAAAACCCTTTCCTCAGATTCCAGCAAATGAAAGGTATTTATATCAATGAGAAGCTCGCAATGGCTCCCTTCCCTCCTGCTGACCTCAGTACAAACAATCTTCTATATTCAGTTTGCACGTATCCACAATTTACAACCAGGAAAAGGCCCAGCAGAGCCTTCCAGCCACTCCAGGGAGCGTGAGTCAGAAGAGAAACACAATCTCTGAGGCTCCATATCTAAGATACTGGAAGTACAAGACTGCCAAGTATACCTTCCGACACCGGGATGCCTGAACACTGACTTTAAAGAAAAAACATCTGCAACCTACAGACCGCATCTTAAGTCATGAGAAAGTTAAGAGTTTAATCACATGTGATTATCGTCAAAAAATTCCAGGGGAGTTTTACTATACTATGTTCTTATCTAAAGACATTTAATCACATTCAGTGTATTTTTCTGTTGGCAGATACAGAAAAGCCATAGCAAACAGACCTGCTAAGCTAGTTCCACACTGTTTTTTGTCATCAAAACAGCAATACTTCCCCTACCTGGCAATCCTTTTCCCCACCACCGTCTCAGTCCTTCATCTTAAACATGTGTTGGGAAGTGATCCCCTAGATACAACTCTGAACTGCTCCATCTCCTTCAAATTCCACTCTAAATCCATGCTAATTTGACTTACTACTTTCATGACAAGTGGAATGTTAGTTAGGTATCCACACACAAAAAGTAATACAGTATTTTACATTATACAGGTCAAGCTGTGCGTGAATACCAGTACCTGAAGTCATCCATTGTTTCTTGTATCATATTCTGAATGAAGTTTATTTGGATTGATGTCAGAGGTGCATTTGGTCTGGTGCTCCCAATGGTTTCTACTATTTTTTCTGACAATGAACTGGCAACTCCAGCAGTGACAGGTGATGTTATCTTTGGAGCTTTACAAATAAAAATGAAGGCAAATTAAAAAAAAAAAAAAAAAATCAGCATGATGGAGCACAAGATAATTTTTTCAATTTGTCTTGAGGCTTGTCAATATTTTGTCTCAAACATAACCAAGTAAAAAATTTACAATGAGTCTTTTCAGAGGCAACTAAAGATGTTCTAGGAGGGCTAATTGGATTTACAGAATAATCAAGATTGGATGTTCTGTTTTAACGCTAAAGCCATTTTATCAGGTTTCACATCAGTCTGCAATCAACCACGCCTAATCAACATGATCAACTTACTTATTGAGGTAGTACCATTTACTGGTAGATCATATGCAGGATGGGCCTGAATATTCTTCACTAGTCTCTCATTTGTATCAGGAGTCTTTACAGCACTGGACGATGGTGGAGGACTTAAAGTTACAGATTCTGTGCTTGATGAGCTCGATTTTGAAAGCTGACAATAATAATTTAAAAAAAAAAAAATGAACTATACTTACTACAATTATCTAATTGCACTAAAAGACTTAAGTTTTCAGGAATGCACTTTCAAACATTTTTGGTTTTTGGGAATCTACTCACAAATATATGCTTTTCGTTTTCTAGCAAGACATCTTAAAAATTGTTTGCTAAAATATTCAAAATTGCCTCAAGTGCAAATGCACAGAAAAGAGTGCAAAAGGCAGGGGCCTCTTAATTTTCACATCAAACATTTTGTGGCAAAGTTATAAACATCATTCCTAGCAACCTCAGACTTCTCAAAAGCAATACAAAAGGAGCAAGGATCTCAGCAGCAGCATATCAAAGACGACTCAAGAAGGAAGAAGAGGGAGATGGAGAATAAGGAAAGAAGAGAGGGTGGAATTGACCTAATAAACGACAAACAATCATACTGGAGCAACCAACTAGTGATCATTCTTGACATTCTAGAAAAATTAAAATATTCCTCAGGCCAGCCCAGTTTTGTTTCGTGTGAACTTTTGTAACCTGAGCTTATTTAAAGAGACACATACATTTATCTTGCACTGCTGAAGGCCAACGCACTTAAACTGAACATTTTACAGATTTGGGTCAATGGTGTGCACAGTTGCAAAACAAGATTAGCTGGGATGCTGTTAAGGGTTATTTCTTCAAGTAGTAGTATTCTGTCAAGATTTTAAAAAGACCACTCATATCAAGAATTAGTATAGTATACCTGCTTTAAGACTTCTTTAGGTTCTTGTTTTCCAAGATTTATTTTCTTAGCGTCAGTTTCTGGATGTCCTTCCTCTTGTTTAGTTTGAGATCCCACAAGTGCATGTAATGGGCTAGACCGTATCCCTTGTGCACTACCACCCACTGGGTTTCTTTTTACTGGTAAGGCACTGGGGAGCTGTGGGAGAAAATCTAAACCCAAAAGGTAGGACTGAAAATCTAGACCTAAAAAGGAAAAGGGAAGGGTGAAACACACAAGTCAAAAAACCACACACACACACCCCAAATCAAATCCACACAAAACAAATAAACAAAACAAAACAAAAAATCACCAAAAATGCACCCCCCAAAAACTAAATCCTTAAATCCAACTTAAACTGTCACTGTCCTTATGAAAGTAATAAAGCCTCCATATATCACCATAAATTGCATAAAGGAGAAACAAAATCACCTTAGAACCATACTTTTGGATTTCCTGTTACCACGTTGTGTCTTAGCACCTCAATGTGTTAGACAATTTCCAGAAAAGTTCGTTTGTTTCAGTGTCTGTTTTCATCATGTGTTTATTTTCAATGGTATGACACCATTAGCACCTAAAAATAATGCTAGGCCTCCAAAGGCCTACCACTGACAAAGAAAAATATACTGAAAGTATGTTTACCATCTCCTTTTCCTTGAGAATCTTCCTTGGCTTTACTTGCAATAATATCTACAAAGTACCAGAACATAGACAAATTAAGTGTTTATTAAATGAAGCCTACATCAATATTCATATAATTGCATCGAGTTCATAATCAAAAACAAATTAAAATACCAAGTAGGTACAGTGGTTGGTAACACACAAATGTCAAAATGCCATGCTATATGCAGATGAATGACACTCTGAAATTTCAGTATTAGCAACTTACCATCTCTGACTGGAGAAAACACATCTCCTAAACTACTTCGACCCAAATCATCAAAATTATTTAAATCAGCACTTTTCCCATGATCTGTTTCTTTAGATGGAATCACATCCAAGCTGCAACTATGGGGAAAGCCTTAAAAGGACAATAACATCCAGTTAGTAATTGATGTTTTCCAAAAACAGCATATCTAAATCACATCTATTAGCTATCCCTAAACAATCTCACAGCAAGCATGATGCCTGGTAAGTCCAGCAAGCACTTCAGAACCTTCTACAGATTTCAGTTAGAGGGTCAACTTCAACTTCCTCATTTGGACTGTCATTGCATGTGAATATAACTAAAAGCTAAGATTCTTACTAACAAAAATAAGATACAGCTGGGACCCTTTCCTCTTTTTAAGCAGCAGAGTTGTCAAACTGGAGAATGCACTCATTTTCAGATAAATCTAAGTGATGGATGCAGCAAATTTATGGTGTACCAGGTGTAATGAAAACTAGTGAATGCACCTTCCGCTAAGAAGGTGATCGCATTCAGAGGGTCAAAAATTAAATTTATTCTGCAAGAAGAGACATCTGCTTCACTGGGGCCATTAAGCATTTGAAGGGAATCTCTCTGAAACATCTACTTTAAAGCTTACCTGATATTAGGATATTCTCTGCTTATTTCTAATATTAGGAAATAGAGCGGGGTTACAGTTGCAGACAAAAGCAGCTTATTCTTAGACCTATCCCCACTCCGCCCTCAAGTCCCATCCCTGACCCAATCTGGGGGAAAAAAGTTAGCTTTCATATGCATGGTAGCAAGAACAGTTGTCTGAGGAATGGAAGCACATCTTAAGTCCAAAAAAACCCAGTAATTATTCAAACTACAGGTTTTAGATGAGGAACACACGGAGAAGTGAATTGGAACTGCTAAGACAACCACCTGAGTAACTTTCACAGTTTAGTATGTTTGAAAACCAGATCAGCACCATAAGCAAGCTGCTATTCTGCTCTCACTGAACTCCTAACTCTAAAGTGCCTGAAGTCTGCTTGTGTAAGTTAAGATCGAGACAAACAGCATTAGTGCTGTGCAATCCATAAATAAATCTCCTACAAATAAATCACCTGTACATACAAAAGCTTTACTTTGTACCTACTTCAATTAAAAAAACAAAACAAACCACTGTTCATAAAACCTGGAACTATTTCTCTATGCGGGATTACTTGTTCAAGTGATCCAAATGTGACTGGATGACTACAATTAATCATGCCCAAGTATTTATATAAACTGGGACTTGAGTTAGGTTTAAGATTTCACTTTAAAATGTATTAATACAGCACATCTTCCACGCCTTCAGATATGTCAGTTGTGAGACATACATAGGATTGCATTTCCTACTTGAGTAAATACTCAGTGTACTGAGTCAAACTAGAAGTGCGGTAGCAACCTGTGCCAGAATCTACAGAGGATATACATGGAAAAAGCATAATATAAAATAGGGCAAAATGTCTTTTGTATATCTTTACCCATTCCCAGTAATCTAAATGTAGCAATTACCTAAACCAGAGGACAGCTGTTAAATAGAAGTTCATGGGAAGCCAGCTCAAAGTACATCCAAACTTCTCATCACATTCTGACTTCATTTATACTATTCCTGTGACAAAAAGCCCCAGGCCATTTATAAGCTGTATGAAAGATGTTTTTTGTTTGTTTAAATATGCTATCAGAAGACTTTACTGAATGCCCCTTACTTCTCCAAAGTTGAACCCCATAATCAGGGTCTAGAAGAGTTTCCATAGAACAAATGCAGTTTGTCTCTCATCCATTCCCATAATTAAGTCTAACTTGAAAGAACGTATTCTTCTGAAGTGTACAGAGGTCTCTACTTCCAAAATCACCATTCAGTTTAATGAAAAATATTTGGTTTATTGGGTAAGCCTTTATTTTCCTAAAACATTTATTTATTATGCATGGTCCCATTTAAGAGGTAACAGCCATTACATCTTCAAATAAAGATAATAAATCACATATTTTAACTGAAATAAAATTTTCTACACCATTCAGTAACGTTGATTAGCACCACTTCTTGCATACGTAGCAAGCCTTCTACTTTACCTTGTACTTCACTGCCTCCCCAAGGGAGGTCATTAACACACATCCCTATGGACTGCAGTGGCTTATTGCCTAATTACTGTTGCTAAATGTATTTCTCCTTATTTAAAAAGGGAGGGAAAAAGTGCTGCTGCATTAAAATGGATTGAGGATTTTTTTCAAGAATCAAACGAACAGTGATACCGATTTGACCATATTTTCAGAACTCTTGAATTAAATAAAATTTTAAGGGTACATTTCACACAGTGGCAGAATTTTAGAATAATGCTCAGAATTCTTATAAAGAACTTGTTAATTTCAGAAGCATAAATAGCAAGAACAGTTATACAACTAATCATACTTGCAACTATATTTAACATCTTTCCTCCCATGTGATACTGGAATCATGCCTCATACAAAAATACAGTTCAGTTCTCACTTGGTTTTTTGGACTAGGTTATTTTTTTTGTGTTTTGTTTGTTTTTCAGATGAGGTCTGTTACTCCTGTTTATTAACAGAATTAACAAACCATTAGCTCTGCATTCCATACAGACATTGTGTCAGAAAATATATTATGTACATAAGGATAATCTACAAGTCAGAATGCAAGAGACAGCCCCACAGTATCACCGGAGTTTTCTCCTTTAAAGTCTGAAGCAAAAGTACATATTTAAATCCAGAATTTTAGACTTCACACGTCTAAAGCTTGTGGTAGGACCCAAATCACTTCCCACAGTCTCACAGTATGTCTAATGCAGTAGGGGAGGGAAAAGAAGGCGCAGATGTGCGGGAACATACACATAGTTCTTTCACAACAATGCCCTTCACTTGGTGAAATTTTCATACTGTAATGATCAAGGCATGAAATACTCCTTCCATTTTCTACATCATGCCAAATATGATTATAAGAGTAGGAAGACGACACTACCTGTTTTCTCCTGAAGAACCTCTCCTCCCTTATTCTCATTTGGCAATGTCACATGAGGTGAAACTGTTGCTGATGCTTGAGAGGCAACATTTTTGATGCCAGTATTTTGAAATCCTCCAAGATTACTGCCAGCTTTGACTTCTACTCCTTTGGATACAGGTTTATTTGAAGAACCCATAAGGTTAGACTGAAGAAAAAAATTGAACAAATTAAAACAAGTTATTATTCCTTCAGCTAAAAGTAAAAATATAAGCCAATATTCTTTCTGCTTCAAAACACTAAAAAAAAAAAAAAATCAGTTCTAGTTGCAAAGGTTGCCTAGGAGATATGCCTTTACAAATAAAAAAAAAATCTTAATGTAACTTCAAAGAACGTGGGAAACATCTGTATTGTATGAATACTGTTTGACCTGCAAAAGAATAGCAACAGAGCTTAAGGTAACAATGGAGTGATCTGGCATGAGCTAACTGTGATCCTAGGCTTAGGCATAGGAAAAATAAGAGATTACATTATTAGGGACTCCAAATTGTAGAGGAATAGTCAACCACTAGCAGCAAGTGCGCTGGAAGAACAGGAAGGTCTCAGAGTGCTAAAGAATTCACTTCAAAGGTTCTCTCCATCTCCACTGAATGGACATGTGGGGTTTCTGGATACAGCAGAGCCCAATTAGGTCTTGGAAGAACTTCCTAAGCCTTCTCTGTTATTTAATCAACTTCTCCACTGTTTATATGTGCCTGCAAAAGACCATATATAGGACCATGCAAAATACCAAGAACAGGCAGCTGTGTCTCTTTCCCCCAGGTGGAAGGGCCACCACAGATCCTTCTGCTACTGCCTACAAAAGGTGCCATAAACTGATCGGCAATGGCAGCATACTCACACCACGAAATATAAGGCTAAAGTTTCGCTCATTTCTACACTGAGGTGAGGAGTGTGGGGAATTCCACATTAAACCTCCCTAAAATGGAACTTTAGACTGAGCAGTTTGTAAGTTCTGTGTTGGTATGAACCACTTTCGCTGGCATCTATAATGATTAAAAACTGAATGCTAACATTTTTTTAGAACTTAAACTTATGCTATGCTTTCACTAATCTGCATATTGAGCAACAAAAAGGAAAATTTTTTTACCTTGGAAAACGTGCTGCTGAACTGAAGACGTATGCATTTCACACAGCCTTTGTGTGCAATAACTGTTTTCACTGGTGATGTCAGTTGTCTTAAGTCATACTGGCAGATTTTTCCCCGGGAACATCCTATAGCCAAAGTAGTACCATCAGGCATGAAGTCTACCGTTGTCAGAGGAAAATCAGCTACTATTGTTGTCAGTAACCTTCAAACAGGAGAAAGGACAGGATAAAGAAGCTTTTAGAGTTCAAAAGTTAGACTTTTCAAAACAGAGTACCTAAAAAAAAAATATAAAAGCTTTCATAATTCAGCTACAGGTCCGTAGTTCCAATTCCCCAGTGCCAAGTAAATTCAGTGAAATATCTTACAGAACAGTGGCTTAGGCTTATTCCATTAAAATGGAACTTAAGACTGAGCAGTTTATAAGTTCTGTGTTGGTATGAACCACTTTCGTTGGCATCTATAATGCTTAAAAACTGAACGCTAACATTTTTTTAGAACTTAAAACTTATGCCATGCTTTCACTAATCTGCATATTGAGCAACAAAAAGGAAAATTTGTGTTCATGCTTAACAAATGAAAGACTGTACACGCCCCAAAAGATTTACCAGGATAGGATCAAACTGCCTTCGTAACAGCAGTTCTGACACCAACATTATTTACTGGTATCATCATATCCAGCAGCAATCATACACATACATACTCTAGCATCCCAAGCCTATCAACTCGAGCCTTCTCACAATTCTAGGAAGAACTTCAGGTCCTAGTTTGCATTCTTATACTACACCCCCTCCAAACTAGAGCCAGAGCCAGACTCCTGCTTTTATTCAGCTCGAGTGGAAGTACAACCCACACTAGAACCAAAGTCCCACGACACCACTCGCCATCTTACCCTCTCACCACACAGCCCCACCACCAATGTCCCATTCTTCCTGCTTTTTCAATCAATACACTCCCATATTTAAGGCTCACTACCACAGCAACGCTGTGCCCCTTACCACAACTACGTCTTGTCTTGAACCAGAAAAGCCCGCAAGCTAAGCTCAGGTGGCTGCAGGTCTCCACAGCCTGTACTGCCCCTCGCAGAAGCTAACTGCTCTCTATCAGTACAAAAAGCCCATACACAAGCACTTGGGAGAGGTCACTTGCATGTACCACCTCTGTTAGTTCCCACATGCCTTGGGTTTTTTGATTGTCTGTCTGGGGATTTTTGTTTGTTTTTTAAATAAACAAGCAGAAAGGACTATGGGACAGGTTCTCCAGCAGCAATATGCCAACCACTTCAACCACTCTGAATGCAGTCTGAATTAAATATTTCGTGGCATAGCTAGGCATGCTTTTTTATTAAAACAAAAAAAAAAAAAAAAAACAACTAACAAGGATCCTTCTAAAATCAAAAGGTCTTTCATATACTCACTTTTTACTTGAAGTGTCATAGAGAATAATTCTTTTATCCAAACCTACAGTTACAAGCAGCAGCTTATTGACTGGAGAAAAGCAGATTTCTGAAGCTGGTGCTTTATGAGTATTTTCAAAATTATGGTATGGGTTCTGGCTATTTACATCCCACAGAGTTACATTTCCACTGTCAGAAACACTGCCCAGCAACGATTTCTTAAAGGATGAATATTTCAAGTGTCGAATAGGCTGTAAAACAGACATAAAAAAATGAATTGTAATACCACTACTAAACACCATATGAAATCATTTCCTAAACACACAAACACATTAGGAATATAGATGTTGCATTAAGTTCAAGTAGTTTATAGAGGCTGGCCGCTCTAAAAAAATAAAAGACAAAAAAAAAAGCGTTAATTTTGTTCATTTCACATTACAATGCCATTTTTGCTGTCAGGAGGGCAGATTTTTTTTATTCTGTATCAGTATGGAGTACCGTATGAGCTGATCAGCAAAACAAAGAACAAGAAAAAAAAAGCATCTAGAAAAGTTTCTTGATTTTTCAGCAAGTATCATGCCATCATACACACTACAAAAAAACCACACCACATCTAAAACTGAAGGAGTGAAAAGCTCCATTATGTCACGGATTGGTGTCTGTTTCAGTTATTGCTGAGCAGTGCTTACACAGAGCCAAGGCCTTTTTCTGCTTCTCAGCTTCTCGCACCACCCAACCAGAGCGGGCTGGGGGTGCCCAAGTTGGGTGCACACTCACAGCCGGGTCAGCTGTCATCGCCCGTGCTGAGGGTTATCTCTTACCTTGTGACTCCACGTGCACATATATCAGCAGGG
>Ga0181612_177373_pt1 | contig 10297 bp, 7 predicted proteins | sample HoacroProtozoa21_FD_119630 | JGI IMG/M metagenome (GOLD analysis project Ga0181612, IMG submission 119630) | Hoatzin crop microbial communities from Cojedes, Venezuel. Combined Assembly of Gp0051906, Gp0051904, Gp0051908 | reverse complement strand
TTCAGGTTAAGGTTGGTTAGCTTCTGAAAGATGGAGTGAGCACTGTTTCACAGGACACCTTTGTTGGCAAGTATCGCACTTGGCAAGCACATGTTCATAGAGTTCATGTGGAAGCAAGACTATATAAAAGTAGACCTGGGTGAGTATATGGTCACTGGCAGTGTTTTTCAACAAGTGTTTTAGTTGCTGTTGCTGGCAACCCTATCGTGTCTGTGTACAGAAACAGCAGAATTTCCAATTGAAGCCACAATTATTGCTTTTTAAATAATTACCTGTAAAAACTCCATGCAAATCTAATAATTGTTTTTTTGTTTTGCAGTGACTTCTGCACTTTAGCATCTATCAAAGTGCATAACATAGTAGTGATGATGCAGTAAGTATGGAAACTTCTTATTTGTCGGAAACAATTTTAAAAGCCATATAATTCTCGTTGAAATATTACTCAGAAGTACTAATCCTGGAGTCTGTGCATCATAGATAAAATGAAATCTGCTTGCTGTCTAGTGTAGCAGCTCCATAGTTCTTGAAACTGAACTCTGTTTTTTTGACAGGTTCTGGTGGTGTAAAGACAGAACTGTTAGTACTGTATCTGCTCTGCAGTTGAGCTGTTGCCACAGAGCTACAGAGGTCTCCAATACTTTGAAATGAGTTTGTGTATCAGCCGCTGTTCAAAAATTGCCAAGATCTTCATGATCTTGAAGCACTTACAGGTTTTATTACTCTGACAGAGTCTGTTTTTCGTGACTAACTGCATAAATAGCAGCATGGTGGGGTCTGGGTTGTTTTTGGGAAGGGGAAAGGGTGGGAGGTGTAGACCAACCATGGCTGCAGCTTCTCTAATCATTTGCTTTCTCCTCGCAAAGCAAGATATTAGTGAGTAAACCTCAGCTTTACCATCTTCTTTAGGAAAAAAGTCTGTGCTTGGGGAACCAAATGCCTTTCATGGAGAAAATATATAGTGGTAAACTAGTATTGTTTTTAACTTTATTTAAAACTTACTTTGTTTCAAAACTTCTTCCTTAAAAACTCTGGTAATGTAAAAACACTGATCTTTAGAATAGGAAACTCAAGCCTCTTGCAAAAAAAAAAAAAATCTCTCTTGTTTTGTCTTTTTAAGAGTGACAGTGACAACCTCTTACTTTGGCCACTCTGAGCAAATATCCCAGGAGAGATACCAGTATGTGGACTGTGGAGGAAACACAACCTACCAGCTCGGCCAGTCAGAATATTTAAATGTACTTCAGCCTCCACAATAAAAGCACCTGTTGGTTGGTGTGGAATGACTGCTGTTGATGCTTGCAGAGATCCTTTGGGAAGGACTGGTACTACGTGAAGGGGAGGGTATGTGCATGTAAAGCATAGCGAACATGGTGACCTGTTCACTTTAGATGCAAGGAGGGAAAAGGTGCAAAATGTACATAGATGCACTTGTTAAATGTTGTGTTTTCCCCTTCTGTTTGCTTTCTATTACTGTAAGCACTTCTGTCAGGTTGTGTGGTGGGAGGGAGAGGGGGAATATCAGATTCTTGGACTGAAGTGGGACCTTTCCTTACAGTGTGGTACATCAGCTTCGAGTAACTGTGTATGTCTGTGTTTAGGTGAAATGTGTCACTAATGAGCATTTTAGAAAAATTGATACTGATAAATTTTAAGTTTATACTTTATTGCTTGATATTTGACTATTGAAACTGGCAGTATTACTACTTAAGTAACAAGATTGCTTTGAGGTATCTGGGTGTGAAACTTCTCTTAGTAATCCAGTGGCAATGGTTCTTTATTTTGGGATTCTACTTCTTTGCTATACATGATTATAGGTGACATGCAGTCTGTGAAAGCTAGGAAAGCTCACTTGGATGACACTGTACTTGAATGTGTAACTTCTAAAATCTGGCATTCTTTTCATATTCCCTCCTGCTACCTCTGGGAAGTTATAAGGAGAACGTATGTTGTTAGATTTAAAGTTGGGTTTAAAAACAGTACATAAAACAACCCCCAGAATCATTACTGACAAAGGTAAAATTCAAGACTGTAGAAGATGGAGTAAAGACTTTGACAGTGCCATTTTACTTTGTTAGCAAACAAAAAATCAAGATTGTGCAGTTGGAACTAGGTGGGAAACTGTTTGAGCATGGGTTTGGGCAGCTTGATGTAAATTCTCATTATTTTTATTGTTTTAATATGCTGTGTATCTAAGCTACTTGTGTTATTATGTTGAGGTGTGTATGTTTAGTGCGCAGGCTCAGTAAGCAATGCAGTAGTAACCTGAATCTCCAGAGCACTCAGAGTTCACATCAAAGTTAGGTAAGGAAGAATAAAGCAATTCTTGCTATAAGAATAAATGCTGATGTAATAATGAGACTGACTTATAACAAAGCTATTAAATAATTTCAGGAGAATAATTTGCACAGTGAGAATTTCTGGGGTTATTACCAAACATGGTGATTGTAAGTTTTGGGTCCAAAGTTGCTTGACTGCTGAAGGCTGACTGTCCTGAGGGTTAGGTACGAAACTTTTTAATTAACTAGATCAGGATTGGTTTATTTCTGGATTAGGTAAGAAGCAGCTGTAAGAAGGTACTATTAAGACTGTTGCATTGTAATGAATAATGTACTTTTTAAAATAGATGTGGTTTTTATTCTATCCATCTCCTGGAAATAAGCTATATAAAATGAATTAGCAATAAATACTATGGAAAAAGGCTGCTGAGTAACTTCTTGCAAGTAACAATCTCTTATGCTCCAGTTCTTCAGTGAAGGTATGTGTCTGTATTACTCTTTATAGGCATTTCTTAGGTGGACCTAATTGGGTGGTCGAGGGAAAGAATATCATTGATATAAGACTGACTTAAAAGAAATTAAGTAACCATACAAAAAAAATCCTCCTCTGTTTGGATTGCTATGAGCACTTACTCTGAATGTCCATGAAGAATTTTGGAATCCAAACTGTCGGTTTCATATAATTGTTGATAAGATAAAGATGCCAGCTTTTGGCTTTGGAGAACTTCTGGAACTGGAATAGTTAATTCTGGTGACTTACTGTAGTTACATTCTGAAAATTATTCTTGTATCTGGGCACTTAAAAGTAAACATTCTTTATTACAACTTAGTCGTGAGGGAAACTAGTTCACAATTGGCTCTAATGTTCCTGGAGTATAGATAAGGCTCAGTCCTGTGGCTGACAAAATGCATGCAGAAGCTTGTCTGAAAAGGTACAGGTGATAACTAAAGACCAGAATGGTGAAGAGCTGGCTTGAAGCAGAGGTAAACTCTGTTATCTGTTGTAGAAAGATGTGTTTATGTTTGGGAGTAGGGAGAGAATTCAGGTTTAAATCATGTTAGATTTGAAGTCAGCCGGCAAGGGATACAGGTTTTTTCTTCTAGGCCTGTGTATTTACACCTAGAGTGTTGGTTTTGTTTGCTTGGGGTTTGTTGTTTGTGTTGGAAGAAAAAGATGAAAATAGCTCTAGGCAGATAATTGTATCAATTTAAAACACCTTTTTCTTCAAAGGATGAAAGGCACTTTAAAATAACTGGAATGGCACAAGATAGAATTATTTGGCGGCAGTATCAAATGCCACTTGAACAAGTGTGGCTGGGGAGGCTATGCTGTTATGCAGCGTTGAGACTCAAACCTGGCCTTTGAAAGTTTGGCAGACATGCTGAGCGAAGTACATACTTATATCTGTGGATCTTACATTGCATGAAATGCTTGGTATTGACTAATTTAAGGAATTGTGAGGAGAATTAGTCTTTCTATGTACGTGGCGGAAGGGGTAAGATACAGCTCTTAATGGCTGCCATCTGGGATATCTCATGGATGTAAACTTTAAGACCATCAATTTCTAGTAGACTTACTGAATGACGAAAAGTTCTCATCTTAAAAAATAAAGGGTGGGGTGAAGATCCTGTTGATGAATCCTCAAATTAAGTCACAGGAGAATCAAAGGCTTAAGGTTCCAAATGTGCTAGTATGTCCTTACAAAACTGTCAGCATATTACTAACCAAACAAGGCAAGTATTTGAATTTAACTACTAATTTTGATACAACATCTTGCAGATAAGCAGGTAAGCATCTGCTTGAATACTTAACTGAGACTTGGTTTCTGTGGCTGAGCTTGGAAGCATGCTAAGGGAGCAAGGGAAGTCAGTATTAACTTGTATAACTTTGTAAACAGGCTATGAGAATAGATCTAAGTGACAGAACTGTAATTATTTCACATTTATTTTTTGTCCAGATTTTAAAATAAAAGACAAGCCTTTCATTTCACTGGAAATCAATAAGTACAAATTCTCTCCAGAAGGTCAGCTTGGAGAATCGAATTTTTTTTCTGGTTTGTTCTCCTATATGTAAGATAGTTTGTGAAGGAATTCTTCTGAAGTGATTCATATTTCACTTGTAACTTCCCCATAATCTTCAAGTACTATCAAATACATATATACTGGCATTGTGGTGTGGTGTTTCAAGGGATTTATTTCTAGTATAATTGTTTTCACTTTAATTCTTTGTAGCAATTCCTGTACCAAAACCTGTTGTACTTTAAACTGGAAGCTCTGTTAGTTATCTGGTAAAACAGTGGTCCAGATGTTGCACCATAATGACACAACTGAAAAACAAAACTTAATGTATTCTATATAGAATAACTGTAAAATTTCAAAATTATAACTTAAGGTTAATATGGAAGACTTAAATGCATAAAAATGTTGGATATTTGGCCATTCTGACCCGGAGAACAAAATTATTTTACACTTTAAATAAGGTGCTTTAAAAATAAGTGAATGAATAAAGCCACCAAACAAACTCAAAGATCTAAGCATCAAATACACATTTGGAGAGATTTAAAGCAAAGCACTGTTACTAGAAGATGTAGTACCTGACACTTGCTCTTGAGTTCCTAGTGTGGGGAAAAGCCTGTAGAAGCTCATTCGTAATTTGTTTACTCATGTTGATATTTAGGGGACAGTTGCTTAATTCTTAATCTTTTGTGAAGACATGCGTAACTATCTTGTTCCTGTGTGGGATCGCTTTGAAGTTCTTCATGCGCTTCTGATGTGTGCGTGACCTTGGTATTAACATTGTGGTGTTTATATTTCTCAGCCTTATGTTGACAGACTTAAGTACATGCCTTGGTTGACTTTGCTCCAAATTGTCCTTGAAGTTCTGCAAATGAATAAATTTTTTCATAGTAGTACATTGCAAACATGACTCTGGGTTTTCTAGTGTGTGGTGTATAAAGCTAACTGTTTGAGCACTGAATCTCAAAGTGCTTGGATTGAACTGTTAAGGTCTTTAACTGTCTGACTGAAGTGCTGAGCCCTCATGATGGGAAGGATAGTCCTTGGAGAAGTATGCAAAAGATTTCTAGGTTAGTTAAGGAAGTGTTAAAAGAAAAAGTGTTATTTCTTATTCAGCATTTAAGGCTTCCTTTTTTTTCCCCTCTCTTCTCTTCCTGCCTCCCCCCCTCCCAGTGGTGATGGGGTGATTAGTTGTGATTTTGCTTTTTTTCCGGCCCCCCCAGATCTGTCATGGGACATCTGTCTGTTCCCAACTCTTCAGAGCTGGGCCGCTACATGAAGCTTAACATCAGTTGGACTGGACTTTGAGAGTTAAGAGATACTGAGTAAGACTAGCAGTAATACCTCTGAGAATTGTTTTGTGTTTTTTTTTTTTTCTTGCCTGTCTGACAGAATGCCACAACCATAGCAGTGCTTCCAGGCTTACTATTTATTACTTCTGAAAGGGAGGGAGAAGTAGTGTAAGTGCAACCAATGTACTTCAATAATGGGCTTCTGCAACCAGGAAAACATTTGTCAGTGTTGGCCCTGGTCATGCCAAGAAAATCTAGATTGGTTTTTTTGGCTTCGGGAGAGTGGGAGGAAGAAGAAAACCCAATCAAAACATGTTGAAATCAATAATTTGGGCATGTCAAAAACATCCAGTGTTTGTCTACTTCAGAGGTCACCTTCGTATTCTACCTTTAGCTGGGGAATTCTGGTCATTGCCACAGGGGTAGTTTGTTTTGCTGCCTGACAGCTTTTGTCATATAAACCTGCTCTTCAGTCTGTAGGCAGGCCTGTTGGACAGGAACAGTTGTCTGCACGGAATCTGTGCAGTTAAAATTGGTGTCAGGCCCTGCAGCATAGTGCGAGAGTGTTCGGTGGCAGGAACATACAGATCCTTAATGCTGTCCTCTTCCGCCAACCATCATAAAGGTCTTACAACCTGGATGCATTTGTCCTTTCGGTACTGAAACTGCTTTTGCTTTGTATGGGCAGGGCTATTTAGTGCCAGACATGTAAGTATATTATGGTGCCTGACTATTTTGGGTCTGACTGTCAGTGATTCAATTCTTTGTTTTGTTTAAGGAAGCAAACTTTACCACTGTTAACATCCACTGTACAGAGTGTGCATATAATAGCTTGAGATGTATAGAAATACTAATGACTGATAACTATTTTTGTAACTTAAGAATTGTAAACTGTTGTTCTAGTAACTGTAGCAAACAATCTATCAACTTGCGCATGATGAACACTCTAAGTCAAGGGGTATTTGGGAATGACTTGTAGGACACAGGCTATCTTAATGCAAGTTAACTGGGGCAAGGGATCTCGTTATTTAGAGGTTCAAAATCTGGAGTTAACTTCGTTATGAATATGTTTCTAGACAGGCTTGTTTGAATCAAAGAATGATATTAAATTTTCTATTAAAAAAAAAGGTTGGGTCATTTATCTCTTCTTTTAAACTGACTTAATATTTTTTCTGTCCTCCTTCCCTATCTGCCACAATTTTTCTCCCTATCTCCCCATATTTTTCCCATGAGCTTTCATGTATTTTCAATGGTATGATTTCAATTTTTGTAACTATTGGCATTCCATGATGTAAAAACTTTGCAATCTACTTTTTTGATATTATGTTTTATTTTAAGTCTGTAATAAACTGGAGTATCTGAAAGCTAAGCACCATACATGAGTGAATTACTGTGGTCTGACTGGACTAACCCAGTAACTGAGTTAAAAACCTAGGCTGTTGCGGTGGGTTGGCCCCAGCCGGCAGGTGAGCCCCCACCTAGTTGCTCAGACGCTTTTCCCACTGGTGGGATGGTGGAGAGAATCAGAGGGAGAAAAGCAAGAAAGCTCACAGGTCAAGATAAAGGCAGTTTGATAGGGGAAGCAAAGCTGTGTGCACAAGCAAAGCAAAACAAGTTTTATTTCCTATCATCAGGCAGGTGTTTACGAGATAAAGGCAAACACCATAAACCCGAACATCCTTCCTTCTCCCCCCCAGCTTCTATTGCTGAACATGACCCCATGTGGGATACCCCTTTTGTCAGTTGGGGACAGCTGTCCTGGCTGCATCCCCTCCCAGCCTGTTGACCACCCCCAGCCTGCTGGCTGCAGGCTTGAGCAGAGTGGGGGTAAGAGGAGCAGGAGGCAATGGGAAAGGAAACCCCTGTGCTGGGCGAGCGCTGCTCAGCAGTAACCAAGGTGCTGGTGTGGTACCAGCGATGTTGTAGCCACAAACCCAAACGCAGCGCTATATGGGCTGCTGTAAAGAAAATTAACTTCATCCCAGCCAGACCCAGTGCAGCTATTTACAAAGTTATTTTAAAGAACCATTATTGCCTAAAATTTTTAATCTTTAAAAGCGAGATAGTAAAGAATATGGCTTTATTTTTTAAGCGTTTGAAACACTCCTAAGGTGTTCAAATGTTGCAAGTAGTCTTACATAGGTGTTTTGGAACATCTTGGTGCCTTTTTTTTTTTTTTTCCTTTTTTGAAGGAAAAAACCTAGAGAAACCTATTGTATCTTCAGTACTACCACATTGGTTTTCTGGTATGGATAGCTAACGGGGGTCTTAGAGTTTGGGGATTTGGGGGGCTGTTTTATTTTGGCTTGTGTATGTCTCAAAATGCTTGGGTTTTAAAAGTAAGCTTAGATGGGAAAGAATTACATCCATGCTTGCCATTTTCTTTTTCATGTAGTCCTTCTTCCCTTCTAGAGTTGTCCTAACAATTGTCCAAACTTTCCAATTCAGACAAGCCCTTTATTGAACACTATAAATTGGAGAACAATAGCCTTTAAGCATGATTTCACTATGTGTAAATAAGAGCTTGAAAACGTGAAGAACTGCTTCTTTCTTGTTCTGCCTGTCTATGGACAGGTAGGCAAAAGTATCCCTTTAGCAGTGAACAGTTTTATTTGATTCAAATATTGCAAACTACATGATTTGGATTCCTCTCCTCGTTTTTTTCCATCCAGACAGAGCAGGTCGGGGAGTACAAAGGCAAATTCCTACCAGGCAAACTTCAAACATCACCGTGTTTGTCTGGAGAGCGTGAAGACTGAAAGGGAATACACTAACAGATATGAATAGGTAAACAAACGTGAATTTGGATAAGTTCAAAGACAAAAAAAATTGCTATTCCAGAAGGCCTGAAGTAGATGTTTTTGAGGTCTAACAACTGAAAGATCTGGCATCTTAAAATGGTCTGCTTTCAAAGACCTGACAATGACAGAAACTTCTGAAAGGTTTTGGAGGTTTTCCTGGCTGGCTGTAGGTTGCTTTGCTGCTGCTTCTCTAAATTTCCTGCAGCTTTCTATGTAACGGTGTAGCTGAGTGCATACTTGGGATATGTTACTGTGCTAATATGTTCACCTGAGAGGACTTTGGGTACACTAGTGATGAATGACACCAATTATCTTCCAGTGTGTAGATGATGTCTGTCTGGCAACTTAAGGAATACCAAATCACACATTTATTTTTGCCAGAAGTCTCTTGATGGCAGATGAGGTAAAGATCCCTCTACATTTTTGTTTTGGTTTTTTTTCCTTTTTTTCCTCTTCTCCAGGAATCTCTGCCTCCTAAGCTTGAGAGCTGAGATGTTTTACTTGTGTTTGCTGTGTATGGGTAGCAGGTGACACACTGTTTAATGAGCTGTCATGGGCACTATGGACCTGACACTGCTCCATAATGGAGCTGCTTTTTCATGAGCCAGTGAAGCGCCTAATACTGTAAAACTAGGACTTGATTAAGGAGCGTCGGCATCACTGTAATGTAATGTTTCACTCACTGCAGTTACGGATGTCTGAAAAGTAATGATGTATATCGTTCTTGAGAGGTTTTTAGGAAGAGATGCTTCTAGCAGCCCTAGTTCTAGCCGATATAGTTGAGGTTGAGAAATGACCGTAATTTGCCTTTGACACTCATACCACAAAACTGTTGTTCTGATACTGGTCGGAGGAGTGGTATAAGGGATACCTCGATGGATGATAATATCTAAAAAAACAATAGGTAAAGACCTGCTGACTGTTTTTCATGAGTTTTGGAGGCTTATGTACTACTGGGGTATATATAATTTCCTAAATGTTAAGTTTCTCTTAAGTAGCTTAGATTTTGGGAATGTTAGTGGCTGTCTGCATGGGGATCCATTTAAATGGTTGAATTCACCCACCATAAACCTGTGGCCAAATTTTACATTCAGTGTGTTTAAGCATGTTGATGCAATCAGTGCAACTATTTCACTTTCCACGCTGAATTTGTGAACTGTTCATCAAATGTATGCCAAGAAATGTTAAAATAAGCCTTCGAAGTCCAAAATAGTGGTGGAGAATATAGAACCTGTAACTTGTACTATCTACAGCCGTTTTTGCTTGCTGCTGGTCCTGGCCCAGAGATGGGGCAGAGCTGCTCTTCCCATGCCCCTTCGGATGTGCCGCGTGAGCTGGTGTGCCTGGTGTCCTCCTGTGTGGTTTAGAGTCAGGAGGGGATGCTGGCTGCACTGACACCTCTGCCACCCCAGCTCCTTGGCATCGGTGGCTCTTCTTGGGCGTGAGGACTGGAGTGCCGCCACACAGGCCGCAGGAGGGCAGGCAGGTTTGAGCCCCCCTCTGATTTCTGGGGGGAAACGAAGCTGTTGTGTCGGCACAGGCTCTGTCTCACTCCTGCGGGCGGCAGCCAAGGTGGCCTTTGGTTTGCTCCTGCTGCAAGTGCGAAACAGTAGGACAGAAGGGAGCGGAGACTTAGAAAAAATAAAAGCTGCTAATCTCATCGTGCATGCTGACAACTGCGCTGTTTGATATGCTAAAGCTTGAAAAATCCTGTTTAAACTGAAAGCTGGGCTTGTGGTACATGGGTGGGATTCACAGAATCACAGAATGGTGGGGGTGGGAAGGGCCCTCTGTGGGTCATCTATCCACCCCTCCTGCCAAAGCAGGGTCACCTACAGCAGGCTCCACAGGACCTTGTCCAAGCGGGTCTTGAATATTTCCGGAGAAGGAGACTCCACAACCTCCCTGGGCA
>Ga0181612_173365_pt1 | contig 10297 bp, 9 predicted proteins | sample HoacroProtozoa21_FD_119630 | JGI IMG/M metagenome (GOLD analysis project Ga0181612, IMG submission 119630) | Hoatzin crop microbial communities from Cojedes, Venezuel. Combined Assembly of Gp0051906, Gp0051904, Gp0051908 | reverse complement strand
GAGTTTTCTCACTTTTACCCTTCTGATTGTCTCCCCCGTCCCACTGGAGGGGGGAGTGAGTGAGCAGCTGGGTAGTGCTTAGCTGCTGGCTGGGGTTAAACCACAGCCAAGGGAAGGGGAGGCTTTTTGAATTACAGAGGGCCTGTACTACCCTTCAGAGACTTACCTCCTGCTGTTACAAAAGTCCTGTGTGTAGGGCTTATAATTGCCACCCTGTTTCCCGAAGAAGGCAGTGGTTGAACCAAGAACGGACATGACGGAGCACCCCTCACCTGTCCCTGTGCAGCTTCATGTCTCCATCAGAGGATGTAATTGAAAGCAATGGGACATAGTTAAGCCCTTTGTCAAACCATTCAAATGAGGAATGGGGGAAGTCTCTTCCAAGATATGACAATGCAGTTGCGCGTGCTGGAGTTTTTTTGCACGGTGAAAAGGACATCAGTGATACCATAATTGTCTCTACAGGCACTGACAGGGCCAGTGAACCCAAACGCTTTTCAGGTTGATTTGTTGTTGAGCTATCTTCCTCCCCTGGCATACTTTTCATTTCTCGGTACTCTTCTTTCCATCTGAACCTGATGCTGTCATGTAACAATAAGAAGGCACCTCTGAGAAATGTAAATGCAGAAAGAGACTGAATAAGTTCTGTTCCTCAGGCTACATTTTGGGCAGGCTGCACAAGGGTAGACCAAGTTGAAAGGTCATACCCAAACGCAGTTTATATCTCTGCAGCTTGCGTGTTACTAGGATGCACCCAAACAAACCGTTGGCACTAATGGAGCAACAGCAATGAGTAACAGAAACAGGGATCGGGGAGAAAAGGAAGCTCATCTTGAGCTTAAATAGAGCTGATCGGCTGTTTCCATTGCCACATTTATTGCAGAGCTGCGTGGGCTTATTTTAACGGTCTTGGAAAGAAATTCAACCAAGATAATTACGTTTTCTTAATTCATATTGTCTCTACATCATGTTTAATAGCTCTGGACATGAATGCCAGTAGATGTGTCTGCAAAATGTGTTTTATGATTTTTTTTTTTTTTTCCTTCTCTGAAACTCCTCAGCTTTCCATGACTGGTATTTTTGCAGTGCTTCAGGATAAAGCCTCATCTGGGTCTTACTGTGCACCAGCACATAGAGTGTATTTATTGAAAATGGCTTGGCATTTGGGCTTTTTCCATTGGCACTAATATGCACCATGTCAGGTTACATCAGGCTGTGTTACATCATACGACTTGATGGGACTTGACATGACCTGACATAGCACAATGTATGTGTCTCCTTAGATCAGAGACTAACAGAAATACAACTTAATAATGAGTAATAGTGTACAAAACACAGGGATTTTATTGCTGCCTCTGATCAGAGGTAGGTAGCACATGTTAGGTTTCTGGCACACATTTAATAGTGAATTTTTTGCAGTAAACTCCCATCTTGCTATTTGTAGCCTATGTAACTGTAGATCTGCTGCTAAGTCAAAAACCACTTTTTATCATTCCCTCTTGCAAATGTATTGAGAATGCAATAATGTAATAGTTCAGGCATTTTGCCACCCTAAGTGATCCAGTTTATCATTCTGGCCCATAACGATCTCATCTTCCCCTTAGTGATCTCTTAATTTGTAGTATTGGAAAAAGTGCTGTATTTAGTATGGCTTTCAACTATTTTCAAAGCTTCTCTTTGCATCTCTAATGCTATCCTCTATCTGCTCTGCCATCTTCTTGTAATCTACCCACAGTTCTATACTTCATTAAAAAAGTCACTTAGGTATGGTTGAATGACCTCTTTTGAAACTATCCACAATTCCTTTCTGATTTCTATAGTTTTAGTGAATGCTTGCATAAACATTAGTTTGAAAAGTGAAGGTCTTAAAGAAAGATATGCTGATGTCTTGTAGGGAAACATCATTCTTGTGGAAGAAAATATTACCAAGATGTAATTTCTTAAAGGGGTTTGGGGGACAAAGGAAGGCAAGTCCTTCACCTCTGTAAATAAGACAGGAATGAAGCAGGGTTTTGCCTCTGGAGGTGGAGCTGCTTTTGATGCTGAAACCCTGTTTGTCTTCTTCAGCTGGAGTTTGTTGGTGTTACATGTTTTCAGCACTACCAGGCACAGATCAGAGACTGGGGACCATAAAACGGGAAGAAATGTATATTAGATAGTCCAGAGGTCCTCGAGGTTGCATGTGGAGCCAGCAAGGTAAGAGTTGCAGCAGCCCCTCTGAATGCTGTACTGACTTGATTCATCTGACTCTTGGGGAAAAAACCAAAACAAAACGCTAAAGCAAGAATGTTTACACAAGGCTTGCTCCTGACCTACCTGTACACCTGCCCCTCTTGTCTGGCTGGAGAGCGTGTTGGTGAGAGATTGTATTTCTGTACAGATTTATATCGGTAAAACTCAAGACTCTCCTAGTCCTAGAAAATGAGGCAGGTATCGAGAGATGCTTTAGATGCCCAAGGACAGGCTGTGATCGCTGCTTGTCTGCTGAATAACAAGGCATGGTAGACCAAATGTTGCTCTATAGTAGTGTGGCTAGATGACCAAAAGTCACAGAGGAAGCCAACTCGAAGTTAGCTTGTGGGGTTTTTTATTTGTTTGGTGGTTTGGAGTCATCTTTTAATATACATGAAATTTCTTAAGAAAATTTTAGCAGGATCTGTTCTAACATAGAGCTTTTGAAACTCCTGCCTGGTGTTGCAGCTGTTTTGGCAATAAGCTCGTCACTTCAAATGTACATCCAAATGTAACTGTGCCCTATGACTTTGCCCACTCTGATGTTAGGTAAATTTGGGTAAGGAGAAGGGCATGTTGCATGCACAGCTTTTCTGTCCCCAAATTAGTTTCTTTCTGGAAGAAACCAGGGCCTGCAGGTATAGGGTGTGCACCAAGGTCTTGTTACAGGCTGCTGTCAGAATGCTGCCAGAGTGCTCACTAGGAGGCTAGGACTGTGGAGTGTTTCACAGGGCTCACTTACTCCAACAAGTGTTGAGTGCCCAAGGTCGTGCGGAGTATTTCTTGAATTTCAGGTTCCTTGACCAAACTGACTGCATTGCAACTGGATATGCAGGCTAGACCATCAGCTGTAGTTAACCTCAGATGCCTCAGAGAGGGTGAAAAATCGCAGTAATTAAATGTAAGATAACAGCCTGGTAGCATCAAGCCCTGAGTGTTTATCCACGTTCCAGACCTTAGCATTGACTAGGTCTTGTTAGTTATGCATATACTTAAAGTCTTTTAAAATCCTGTTCAAAACTCTTCATTTGAAAAACAAATGTATGAAAGCAAATACATTTCAAGGAATGCTAATAATAAATACAACAACAAAGCACAAAACCATAACTGCTACCAAGTATTTGGTGGAAAACATAACCGCAAAAAGTTGAGTGATGACCATAGGTGTGGCAGTGACGGAATAAGTGTGGTGTCTACAAGTATTGATAGTGAATGAATGAATAAAAATGCTAGTTGCACCTAGTGAATAAAGTCTGTGACTGAACTGCTCAGGAAAGCAGTTCAGGAAACTGCTCAGGAAAGCTTGTTCTTCATATGAGTATACACACCAAAAATATTTCCATTTTCAGGTTTATGAATTTTAAATGAACCCTAAAATTAACACTTGTACCACAGCAGAAAAAAAAATCCATAATTTGAAGAATCAAAGGAGGAAAACACGAAGTTGATCTTACTGACTGCTTCATAAAGATATTGAGAAACTCACTTTACATATATTCGCTTTTTGACATCTTTAAATGGTAATTTCATCTTTCAAATGTCTTTTCATTCTGTGTCTTCATCTTTCTTCTTCAAAACTCCCTTCAAGCTTCTGAAGATATGTGATTTTTCTTTAGTATCAGGGAAAATGGTTTGGAGTATTATCAGTTAAATATATGGAAGCCAGGCTTCCTCTTTTCAGTTGAGGGAGCAGGAGGGGGGAAAAACATTGAAAGTCGACTAGGGTAAAATTATTTTAATCTGTCAGTTGGGCGATCTGAAATTCTGTAGTTTTGCCCATGTGATTCTTTTAGTCCTCTTATGACAGCATATTCCTTATCTTACAAATACAGCAGAGCATAATGGAGACTTATGAGCAAGTCTTCATTTTTTAAAAATTAACAGTTTCTGCTCACTGACTATATAAGGCAGCTTCTTCTAAAATTCCTTTTGAAGGGGAATTGTAATCTGACTTTTCACTCCAAATAGATTGTGAGGTTTCTAACAGTGGCCCACTCCTCCAGAAGGTCTGGTATGCAGAATGACAGCTAACAGGTACAGGAAAATTTTGACTGCTGAAGCCTACAGTAACTATGCAAAAGCATTTCTGTTCCTCAAATGACATGCTGGATTTTGGATTATATTCCTTCAAGATGCTTGTAGTGCTCTCCATGAGAACATGATACTTTCCTCATATTCTACTTCGCAGCCTTTCATTCAGGAAAGCCTTATAAGTGGAGTGGGTAACTTAGTAGTAGTCTGGTTTTTCCTTTCAGAATTATTCAGGTCCAGCCTACCACCCATTTTACTCCAAAGGACTGCTGTGGGTGTTGCCCTTCCTCATCTGCTTCTTTAAGGTCATCCTTCTGTGGTAACCCGTTGAGAAAAAATGACTTTCTTCTCTGCCATGGCAGGGTAAGGGCAGCTGTGGCAATTGGGTCTGAGCTGTTTGGTGGCAATGGAGTGTTTTGGGTAATTGCAGTACCAGTTGCTAGACTCTGTCATACCAGATGTGGAGTATAGCAGTATGGAATCTGGAAATTTTGAGGCGGGTATTGTTGTCATCTGAAATTTGAACAGCTGCAATTATGTTGTGACAAGTGATAAGAGTCTTCTATTTCAGGAAACATTTGTTTACACTTTGGATGTGTTGATCAAAAGCTCTGGGGTGAATCACAGTCCTTCTTTAGGAAGAATTTTTGTCTAGACAGCAGGGTATTCCTCACGCCCAGCAGTAAGTACAGCAAATTTAACATTATCTGGTTTTGAATGAAAATATATGGTTCAAGACGTAATTATTGATGCAGTGTTTTTTCTTGTTTGAATAAACATTATGTTATTGCCTGTCTAGAGTATATCTTAATTGTAGAAACTCTACATTCTATTAATCTTAATTACCTCTGCTTCAAAAGCTGGGGATGGCGCTAGAACAAGTGCCTTTGAGAAATCCTTTGTCTCTAATTGTCAAATGGCCAGTGACTTCGACAGAGGTACACAGCTACCCTGTGGAGCACATGGAATTGGGGAGTAAACAGCTTGTGGAGGCTTAAGTGTTTTTTTTCCCTAGAGCTGGCTAAAATGCTGCCTTTCCTTTTCCCAATGTTGATGAATGGGCTGTTCAGATCTTCTGATCTTATTGTAGCCTGGTCAGGAAGTGTGTGTGTGTGCGAGAAGGACAAATTATAATTATCCTCTTAGAGTAACTCTTTCTAAAAAAACACCCTCAAGTACCATTCAGAGTAACATGTTAATTTAAAGTGAACCTTAAATTGACTGTCAGCATCAAATATGAAACTGTATCTCTATCAGAATGAACATCCCCCTCTACTGCATCTTGACCCATTTCAAATTGTATTGCTATTCTTCAGTGTCTCCCAAAACTGTTCTCTCTATTGCCATCATGCCTGTACCTCTGGTGCAAGCCTGACTTTCTTAACTTGCCTGTCGTGGCTTCTGGCTTCCCAAGGAGACTTGTACGCATTCAATCTGTGCAAAATACATCTGTCAAATAAAAATGATGTGATGGAAGTAAATTAATCTTTCCATTTGCTTTCATCAATTGTAAGAAGTCATCTTCTTGTTGCTTTCGAACTTCTCCAGATTAACCCTCTACTTCTCCCTGCTGTGTCTGGAGCTATATATGTGGTACAGTGATGTACACTATTAATATTCAGAATAAGCCACATTATATACTTGCATGGTAATTTAATTATAAGAGATACTATGAAGATCTATCAGATCTTATTGTGCCATGCCTTCAGTCAGGACTGTTCCCATTCACCATGTTTTTTCTGTACATGTGTAGGTGTTGTGGTTTAGCCTGGCTGGATGCCAGGTGCTCACCAAAGTTGCTTTATCACTCCCACACTTCAACTGGACATGAGAGAAAAAATAAGACAAAAGGCTCGGAGGCTGAGATAAGGACAGGGAGAGATCACTCAACAATTACCATCAGGACCAAAACAGACTCGACTTAGTAAATTAGCTTCATTTATTAACAATCCTATAAGAGTGGGGTAATGAGAAATAAAAAGTAAATCTTAAAACACCTTCCCCCAACTCCCCTCTTCTTCTCAGGTTTGACTTCACTCCTTCCTCCCCCCTGAAGCAGCACAGGCGGATGGGGAATGGGTGCTGCAGTCAGTTCATCAAGCATTGTCTCTGCTATTCCTTCCTGCTCACACTCTTCGCCTGCTCCAGCTTGGGGTCCTTCCCATGGGGGACAGTTCTCCGTGAACTTCTCCAATACAAGTCCTTCCCAAGTGCTGCAGTTCTTCACAAACTTCTGCAGCATGGGTTCTTCCCTTGGGGTGCAGTCCTTCAGGAACAGGCTGCTCCAGAGTGAGTCCCCCACGGGGTCACAAGTCCTGCCAGCAAACCTGCTCTGGCGTGGGCTTCTCTCTCCATGGGTCCACAGGTCCTGCCAGGAGCCTGCTCTAATGTGGGCTCTCCAGAGAGAGCAACACATTAACATAGCACTATTGTTTCCTGGGCAGTCCTAACGACTGACACAAAAAAACCAGGTGGTCCTGCACATGCACAAAACTGGAATATCAGTGGCAAGTGCCACTCCAGCTAAGAAAGATCATCTATTTATTTTGACTAGTGTCAGCAGATGTAGTAGTTGCAAAGGAAGAAGCACATTCATAAATGCTGTGAAATGATTTTTGATTGTTTCCAGTCAGCTGTTGTGGAAATTAAGGCACAAGTTTGTGACTCTTGTTCTGAGGACAGCCTAGAGGAGGGCATGACAAAACAAAACGCAGTAGATTTATCAGTTTTTTCATGGGTTTCATCAGTGAACACTGGGCCCCTAAAACTGAGTATTCTTCTCCTGAGGAAAACCAAATTTTGAACAACACATCATGGGAATAATAACTAGCATTAGTCATTCTGGTTTTAAAGTTTAAGGAAATAAAGTAAACTGGTGATTATCTATGTATCTACTCAATCTACTTCATAACGAATTTTAAAATAATTTGGAGTGTTACAATGACAAATTCTTTACCCCTTCAGAGACATCCACCTGATGTACTTTTCAGGATTGATAAATAGAGCTTGTACTTTTTGACATCAGCCTGTTCCCTAGAGTGAATTTTAAGTTGCATTGTATTCACTATGGGGCCATCTTCTGGTCAGTTTGATGTTATAAATAAGCACGCTATCTATAATTGCATGTAATAGAAAGTGTGCATTAGAAACATTAATGGTATCCACCATAAGCGATAATTAACTTCTATAGTGAATGTGTGTCTCGCTGATTTAAATATGTTGAACACTTCACAATATTTTTATAAATAAATATATGGTCTCTTCTCTTTTGCTACCACTCTATCTCATTATCCTGTTAAGTACCTCAATTTTATTTGACTCCTCTGTGAGGGAAAAAAATAATATCAAAATTCAAAGATCCAACCAGAATCTGAGGCATTCTGGCAACAAATACTGTCTTGTGCAATCTTTCCCTTTTTCCTGATCAATTTGACCCATTGCAAAAAAATCCGTGTTTTATACAAAGCAAACAGTGACCGATCACATGAGACCTTGTAGTTAAATCACTGATTTCCCTTCCCCCCCAATCTATCTAGTTTTTCTTTCTTTTAGTTTTACTGAGTGGAGAGCTAGTTAAAAAAATCAAGTTATTTCTGTGATACCGTGCAGAAAAGAATGTTTGCTTGGTCTGAAACTCTACTTGCAGCATTTTAGAAGGTCACTGATATGTCAGTCAAAATCCATTACCCCTCTTTATCATCCATGGAAAATATCTCAGTACAAAGCTATTTAGAGTCTTGTAATATGTCCTGTGCTGTTTTCTGTCTGATTTCTCCCCACAACAATAATTTTCTGTTTGTAAAACCAACAGTCAATTATCCTGCAAAACTCAGGAGCCAGGCTACAGATTGAGGTATTCATACTTGTTGAAAGCACAACATTTTTCTTCCAAGCTTGTGCAATACTTATAATCTGTTCTTTCCTCCTATGTGTTGTCATCTGTGCAGTTTCAGCAGTGTAACCAATTCTTCTGTGTGACAACTGTCTGCTGGTTAAGATGTTTATTAATAGCTTTCCCCGTAGCTTGTACTAGAGCCAAAGCATAACAAACTTGATGGAGCGATTCCTGCCCACTCTGTGCTTTGGGTTCAGCCATGATTGCCAAGAGTAACTGAAGGAAGTTAAAGATTGAGGCTAATTATAAGGGCAAATGGCTTCAAGATTATTATTAGCTGTAGTTACAAGTGTTTATTCAGGATTGATATTAAGGGTGATATACTCTGCCCTTGGCCCAAGAAAATACTGATAGAACACAAACAGTAAAATCCCATAAGTCATTGTTTGAAGAAAGGCATCAAAAGAAGGTTGATTCTGAACATTCAGCCCTGCTTATTAGGGATAGTAAGCTGCCATTAAAGCCTATAGAAAATCACTTGTGGGTTTGTATCTTGGCTGCAGACTACTTTGAGTGCAACTGCAGGCTTACCCCAGGAGGCAGAGGGTGGCAGAACCCTATACAGCTGGACAAGAACCATCCGGATTTGAACCTTTCTGCTTCCCTTTCGCCATCCATTTTCCTTTGCAGTTCTCTTGAGTATTGCTCCTTTCTCTGCTTGTATATTCGTGACGTTAGACCTGTTTTCTTGGCATGATTTCTCTACCCTTTCACATCTTGTTCTCTGTCTCTGGTCTACGGCTAAGAAGCTACAATCCAAACTACCACCCTAACCTGCCATCTCTAGAAGAGCTGTGCTCGTATTTCACGTCTTCCCCAGTATGTATGAGGTCAAATGTCTTGATTATTGTTTCTTTCCATAGCTTACTCTGTGCTCTCTTGTGCGTTGGGATGTCTGCAAGTGACAGCCCACTAGCAACATCTGACCTGTCTTCTGAATGTATTTGTAAGAGTGAAAGGAGATCATGTAGTGGGAAGATCTAAGGTGTGCTGTGTTACCTGGGTAGGAGTCAAGTCCTGAAGGGTGTAATCTCTTGGTTGCTCAGGTATCAGTGTATCCTAAGAGTCTCTTCTACCTTCCAAACTTCCTAAGAGCCCCAAACCAAGGATACGTAGATGCATTCTGGATTTTTGAGTGAACTGTCTTGGTCAGAATTACATTTTTCTGACTGATCTTTCCAAGGAATCAATTGCGAGCATAAACATAAGGTGAGATTTCGGGCATATAGTGAACAAAACATGGTGAGGTTTTTTTATCCCACAAAGGAGAGGAGTGGACAAATTTGCATGCAGGTTAAACATTTGAAGAATATCTGAGGAATAGATGAGTTTCTGAAGATGTTTGTTACAGAGTGCCTGGAAGCAAATGGGAAGATGAGGAAAGGAAACAGAACTGAAACTCCTAAAGCAGTGCTGGTATTTTTAGCTAGCACTTATCTCAATAAAAACTTTGTAGTATGTTTGTGTGCATGCATGCATGCATGGATATAATGCAGTGGAGACTTAAGCACACAGTGTTGTACAAATCAATAGTACAAGTTATTCATTGCTAGATAATACTAGAAAGAGAAGCATCTTTACTTTTGAAGTGTTGAAAAAAAAGAAGAAAAAATGGCCATTACCTTCTAAAGAAACTTCTAATTCTCTCCTACGTGTTGCTTTTCATGTACAGCTAAGTGTCAGTCCCTGCAATTGTGAGGACAGCCAGGGAAAGTCTCCGTGGTTGGCTGTGGGGTAGGTGCGGTATGCTTCCTCTTCTGGTGTCTTGTGGTGTCAGGCTTGGTGCTAGCACTGTCAGCTGTGAGCTCAAGAGGGAGAAAAATGGTTAAAGCCCTGGGGATTAGGGTGGACCCCAAATCTTGTGGATCTACTATCTTCAAGATAAGAGCCACCCATCTCTCTGAAAAGAAAGTAATCTCCGTAGTGTAAAAGATGTCTGCATACAGCTGAACGCAGTGAGGAGGGATAATCAGCTAAACAGCAGTAGCAAAGGACAAAACCAAATGAGCATCAGACAAGTAGCAGCAGAATGAAAACAATCTGTGCATTGATGCCTATGACATTTTCATATGATTTCTGTTATTCCCACAAATACCTTGCAGCAAAAAAACAGCAATGTTCAGAGCAAGCTAAAGTTTT
>Ga0181612_135012_pt1 | contig 10297 bp, 18 predicted proteins | sample HoacroProtozoa21_FD_119630 | JGI IMG/M metagenome (GOLD analysis project Ga0181612, IMG submission 119630) | Hoatzin crop microbial communities from Cojedes, Venezuel. Combined Assembly of Gp0051906, Gp0051904, Gp0051908 | reverse complement strand
TGTCAGAAGGGAAAAGGCTGTGAAACCACGAGCAGGTGAAGGGAAAGAAAGATTTTTGGGGAGATCCATAAACATCTTGACTTTGACTGAAGTCCCCAACAACAGGGACTAGAGAGGGAGAGAGGGTGATCTCAGTGCCTCCAAGGGGACACCACAAGCCTCCCGGGGCTAGTGTGAGCCCGAGGTGGCTCCTTGGAGCAGAGGCATCACTTGCACTCACAAGAGGGTCTTGTCCCCACTGAAAACTTCCAGCACCTGGCTGGCTGGCTGCACTGGGGAGAAACAAGCATCTCCAGGGTCCTGGGGCAGGAGGAATGATTTAACTTGAGAGGGACTGTTGAACGCTGGCCAGGACTGAAATGAAATCATAACCAGAGCCAGGGGAAATCTGCCTCTGCTTCCTTGCTTGTTCCACTGGAGGATCCTGTCAATGGCTTCAGCGGTAGAGAAGGACATGCCCAGAGTTGCTTTAGGGCAGCAGAGGCAACTGGAAACTCAACTATTTCCTTTTGACAGTTCAGCTCTACTTGGGTGACTTTGCACTGAAGCAGATAAAGAGTGCTTCCATGATCCAGCCTATGAGCAGGGAGAAATACATTCTTAACCTAACCCAGATGTTTGCAAAGCAGACCTATATCTTAGTCCTGAGCTAGCAGAAGAAAAAGTGCTGGAACAATACGATATGTTAAAAAAGAAAACGTCAGATCCACGTGGTAGAGCTGAGAGAGCTCAGGGAGACGAAGAATGTAGCAGCTGCTCTGTCAACTGAAGCAGGCAATTTAACATTAAAGCCACTGCTTTCCAGAAGTCTGGAGTGAAGCAAATGTTGTATTGGTCTGCAAAAACTGCAGCAGCAATGATCCTGGGAATAGCCCCACAGCCCTTTGTTCAGGCAAATGCGCTGGAAAGAAGAAATCGTTAAGGTTCAAAGTCTTTTGGAGACACCTTGAGGTCTCTCTGTCTTGTTGACAAGCTGGGTGGATGGGTCAACAGGAACCTCGTGAAGTCCAACAGAGACGAAGTGCTCTGTCCGGCATCTGGGATGGAGCAATCCCTGTGTCAGGACAGGCTGGGGACCAGCCACATTGAGTGCATTAGCTCTGCAGCAAAGGACAGGAGGACGGGGTAGACAAGTGGACCGTGAATCAGCAGTACGCTTTTCCAGGGATGAAAGCCAACTGGTGTGCTGTGTTGGCTACAGCATAGCCAACATCTGGAGGGAAGATGTATGAGAAGAGGCTGAGGGTGCTGGGGGTCGTTCAACCTGGAGAACAGAGGTGGAGAGGGGGATCTGCTTGCAACTTCCTCTGCTAAAGGGAAGCTGCAGCGAAAACTACACCAGACTCTTCTCTGAGGTGGACAAGAAGGGGGAAATGGGCAACAAGCAGAAGTTGCATGCAAGGAATGTGCCACTGGACAGAAGACCAAACATGTTCTGCAGCCCTGGCACAGGGGCCAGATCAGGTTGCTCATGGACAAGGCCTGAGCAAATGGATTTGGCTTTGAAGTTAGCCCTGCTCTGAGCACGACTGGGCTAGAGATATTGGATGTTTCTCCAAAAATCAGTTATTCTTTGATCCTATGGTTTTATGATAAAGGAAGATCAAGAAAAAACACATTTGTCAGCCTTGAACAGGTTGGCAGAGCCATGGATGGAGAAAGACTGCTGTTTGTTCCCTACACTTTCAGGTGTGATTGTGCCACCACTGACGAACACCCGAAATTTCTGTCAGACCCTGGACAATTGCATCTGTGTTGGGTGAAACCAGGACAGCAAATGGTCTGCTCACTCTTCGACATGATGGGCTGCTGCCTGGGAGCAGCACCAGAGCCCCTGGCTCCAGGATGCCCACAGTGATGCTGCCTTCTCCTTTTTAAACTCCCCCAGCCCGCAGCCTGGAGACAGAGTTTCTGAAAGTGCTCCAGCCTTGGAAGAAGAAGGAAGGAGATGGTCACCGTGCTTGCTCTGCTCACTGCTTGTTCAGTTTATGGACAAGGGCTCTGAGGCAGAGCTCCGGCATTGCCCGAAGAGAGCTTGACACCTCTTGGCAGCACAGAATAAACTCTCCACTGAGGGACACCTTCAGGCCTCTTCCTCCATGCTCAAGTTTCTCTACTTCTTGGACAAGTTGTCACCCCATCACCTTTCCTTTGCAACCCTGGAGAGGTGTCACCCTGAGCTGCTGGTGGATGTCTGCAGGTTGTGCTGGTGACATCCTCACCCCCCTTCAGCAACTGGGATGGCACAAAAACCTTACAACATCTCACATGTTAAACTGTTCCTGGCCTTATCTCCAGGATCAAGACCATATTTTTCTCCTCATTCCAGGAAGGTCGAGTTTTAAGAGGCCCAGAATTGGAAACAGCTCCCCTCTCTTCCCATGCTTCCCACACATTTTTTGGTGTGGGGATTTGTTTACCACAGTTATGCAAGCAGAGGAAGAGGGCTGGGCTGAGAGCAGAGTCCTGGCCGCTGGGCACAGCGTGGCTGCCGCTGCCCTGCGTGCCCTCCCCGGCCCCTGCATCCCACGCATCGCCATGCTGCGCCGTGCCGGAGGTGCAAGGGCGAGCAGAGGGAGAAGGAAATGTCCTGCTTCCCTGGTCAGAGCAGACAGCCCTCTGGGACTCTAGGGGACTGAATCCCCAGATGCAACTCTGGGATGCATCCTGCTGCCTGTGGAGTGGACACCCAGAGGTGGCTGAGCTCCCCAGCTCCTTTCCTTGGATGCCAGTTACAAGCCAGTGACGGTCACCATGCCAGGAGAGCATAATGTCCCTCTGCCCTTGCAAGAGTCCCAAGGCCTGAGGTCTCCTTCAGTCTGTTTGTGTGCCCCACTCAGAGCAGCTTTCTCCCACTACCGTCACACCTGGTTGTATCAGGAGTGTGTCAGGACCCTGAGGGCACTGATAAGCCTTAATTGCCCTGACCAGCCTCACCTGAGTCCCACCCACACCACCACCCATAGCCCAGGAACACTATTTAAGCCCAGCCCTGGGTAGTTAGAGCTTTTCTGAGTTGTAGTGTGGGTGTGCTTGTGTCCTGCTCTGTCTCCTGGATGGGTCTTGGACCTGTGTTGTAGGCAGCTTGTCTCCAGGCTGGACCTTGGCACTATGTTGGAAGTATCTTGTCTCTTGGATGGACCCCTCAGGTACATGCTGTAGCTGTGTCTCTAGCCCTCCAGTCTTGTCTCCTTTTGCTCTTGATGAGACACCTTGGATGGGCCCCGGACCTGATTCATTGCTTATGTCATGTTCCCACTGTGCCAGGGAAGTGATGACTGCTCAAGACTGGGGTGCTTCCCCATGCTTGCTGGAAGAGTGTAAAACCCAAAGATTAGGACTGAGAGGCATTTGTTACTCGTAGGGTGATCACAAGGTGCATCTCGTAGAGGCATGAAGAATACCAGGTTATGCTGAGGAAGATCTTCCAGCAGATATAGGACTGTTAATGCTGCTATGTCTTGCTTTGAGACCTTTGTAAAGCAGGGCACAGCCTAATTAAGGATGCAGAGATTATGATGTTGAGAGAGGCTGTTGGGATGAGATGTGGTGGGGAGCCTGTCTAAGCAATGGAAACCGGAGTCTGGCTTCCTCAGGCTGGGGTGGCTGTGATGGCACAACTACTAGATTGACCACAGACCAAGCCACCAGGTGCAGTGAGACTGAGGAGTTTGAGACAAAGCCAGACTCCTCAGAGGTGCACAATGAAAGAAAACGAGGCAATGGAGGCAAGCTGTGACAAAAACCGGCTCCTGTGGGACATGGACAATGGTTTCCCATCCTGAGAGTGATGCAGGAGGACAGGGACAGCATGGCGTGGCAGCAGGTGGAAGGGGCAGTGGAGTGACAGCCAGGGACAACTGGCCTGGCTTTAGAAGGAGAGAAGGCGGCTGTGGAGGAAAGCTGCCTGAGCACATGGCTGGTCTTGGCAGAGGAAGAAATGAGTCTTAACTGCCTGTGAATAATCTCATGTGGAAAAGGAAGTCTATAATCCTCTGGTGTCCTGGAGCTTTTCCTCGGGGAAAACACTCAGGTGAGAGGAGGTGGCACTTGTGAAGGTTGCTGAGTGGTGAGGTGGTGTGGGGCTCAGGACAACCCCAGTCCTATGTCTCTGTGAGTATGAGCCTGTGCTGGATGTGATCAAAGGGCACATTGACCTCTGCCTCAGCCATGGAGTTTGCTGTGAAGCATCCAGATGTAGGCTCACTGGTGATGAGGAGGACCTCCAATGAGGTGCTGGTCATACTCTTCTGCATGCAGCCCAGCCTGTGGCTATCTCACTTGCAAGGGCAGCGCAGTGCTGGCCTTTGTTCACAAGTGCAACTCAACTTTTCTATTTACAGATCTGCTACATTGGTGTCTGCCTGTCCCAGTCCAGAGGGTGGCACATTGTGCCAGCTGTGGAGGGGACTTCATCCCTTCTGACACCCTATCCACCTCTCAGCTTTGAGGAGCTCCACAGGCAGAGCTCTCTGTAGAACATGCATGCACCCCACTGTTTCCCTTCAGGCATCCACTCCTGGTGGGGTTTGTGCAGGAGGAGTCCAGCTCTCCCACCAGCACCCCAGCATCATTTCCCCTGCCCACCCATACCCTTATTTCCAGGAACATAGGCTGCAGTCAACCGTTCTGGGGGTGGTGGGTCTTCACTTGTGAATGTGTTCCAAGTCCTGCTTTTGGAGGATGTCTCAACCTGAAGCCCCCTGCCAAGCGGCAGGTTTCTCCACAGCTCTGATCAGCACAGTGGTCACCAGCTCCGTGTTGTTCTGAGGAAGGTCCTGGAGTACCATCTCCATCTCCAGAGCTGGATGTTGTCTGCCTGACATCAACCTGGAGCTGGCAGAAGATCTAGGGTAGACATGGAGTGGAGGGATGGGCTAAGCCCCTTGGGTGTGCTTTGCCTGTGATTTTTCTGGCTTTATGGGCTGCATCTGCACAGCTGTCATCTCCTTGCAGGACTGGAAGCAGCTGCTCGCAGATGGCTGGGCCAGGCTGACTCTGTGCTTTGGGTGGGCCGCTGGTCGCCCAGGTGCTGACAGTCTGCAGAGTCTCGGTGGTTTGTGACACAGCTGTTCTCTCACCCCCAGGATGCCCCATGCTCGGGCGTGGAGAGGAGGTGTCCTTGCAGCAGGAACTAAAGCCTCATGAGGAGCGACCTGTGGGATCTGCTGAGCCTCTGCCTCTGGCTGAATCAGGGTCTTGGAACAGCCCCACATGTGTCCTCCCTCCACCTGCAGCATGGCCAGGGATGGGGTGGGATCTGCCTCTCGCGATGTGATGCTCTTCTCCCTTCCACCATCCTGCACTTGTCACGGTGCCTCGCTGCCTCTGCCCCCTCCAGCCAGCTCTTCTCGCTGGTGTGGGCCCCCCCAGAGTGGGCAGCACCTGCAGAGCACCTGTGTGCTTGCAGGAGGTGTTGATCTGTCTCTGTTCCTCATCCAGAGAAGAGAGCAGTCTGTATCGGGGCAGGACTTTGTGCACTGCCTTGTGGGGACCATCTCAGACCTGGTAAGCTTCACCGTGACTCCTGAAGTGGGCAATGCTCCCACCTCGTTGCAAAGCTCGCCGTCAGCCCAGGAGGTTTTGGGGGCTTCAGGCTTCCCAGGTGGTTGAAGGATGCAGGCAGGGATGTTGCTGGTGAAAAGACCCACCACGGTGGGGTAATGCTGGTGGATCAGATGAGGGGAAGGGCAGTGGTCTGATGACTGCATGGGTCTTGGCTCCTGCTGGCCCCTAAGCCCTGCAGGGGCCAGAAGAAGGGCTGACCCTAACCAATGGGTCTCATGTCCGCAGTCCTGTACTGGGGAGGCGAACAGAGCTTGGAGGATGCTTCAGGAAAGGCCAGAGCTTTTGGCAGCCCTTCTGCAGCCAGAACAATGGCTGACATCATGTTTTATTTAAGAGGGAGAAGGAAAAAAAGAAAAAATTGCGACCAGCAGGACTGCGGCCCTGTAGCTCTGGGAGAGACGGAGTTTATTTTTCCTGCCTGCTGGTTCCTCTCGCGCTCCCCCGGCCCTGGCTGTGGCACAGCACATTCCTTTGCCGTGATCTCCTCCCTCCCATGCAACAGCACATTCCTCCCGCGTCGGCTGCTCCCTTCTGCCGCGACCATGTCCTAGCTCTGCTCTGGCCACCCTGGCATGGCCGGGACGGAGGGGATGGCGACTGCCTCTCCTCGGTGCCTGGGCACAGCTGGAAGTTCTCTGTTTTCCACCACTGCTGGAGCTCAGGTCCAGCCATGGTGCACGTGGCCATGCACAGTCCCGCTTGCAGCCCAGGTCCTGCTCCACGCCATGCACAGGTGTCTGTCCTGGTGCTGGTTTCTCCGTCCCTGGAGGGTGTCCTGGAGACATGGGTTGAGCCTCACCACCTGCCATGTCCCCTCTGCTGTGGTGGCCTGTGGTGCCTGACTCCATGGCATGTAGGACCGAGGTGGGATCCCAGAGACATGGGTCAACCTTCCAGGTGGGCATTCCCATGCACCCCAGCCCCATGGGGCTAGGAGAGCACGGGGTGCCAAGCATGGCTCTCTGTCTTCCCACGCTGGGTGGAGTGAGACCAGCCTGGGCTTGGGGTCATCTCTTTGGATACCAAACAGGCAAGAGTGAAGGAAGGTGCCTGTCAAGTCTCGTGAGCAGCGGGTAGATGAGCTAACACCTCACAGGGCTGTCAGCAGCTCCCAGCACCGGGCAGGTCATCTGAGAAGGTCTGGCCAGATGTGGGTGCTGCAGCAGATCACCCTGGGGTTGTGCTCTGCTCCCAGCCACTGCAGGGTCGCGAAGGCTGGGCTGAGGGTACCGATGCACCCATGCCAGAGCAGCATGCCCAGCCCTTGCTCTCCCACTGGCCTCCCTGGGCTTTGTTGGCAATGCCCTGCCATGTCCCTGTCCCCTCCCGACACACTGCTTGGAGCACAGACACAGGCCTGGCTGCTCGTCCTGTAGCATTTTTCCAGTGCAATTTGACAAAATGAGATGTTACCTTTTCCCAGGACATGGCCCTGTGCTCACTCCAAAGGTCCTTCCCAGGACTTTGCCCTATACCCAACCATTGAGGTGACCAGCAATGTCCCCATGCAGCCCACTGAGAAGTCTGAGAGGTGGCAAAGTCCCTTCCTCCTGTTTTTTTTCCGCCTGTACCAGCTCTGCCTTTCTCCTGCTTGTGCTGGGGGATGCATGGGAGAGCACTGGGGGGCTCTGGTGCAGGGTTACGGGGGGCATTGCAGGGCTCTGGGTCTGAGCAAGGCTGTGGGGTCTGGGCTAGACCATGAGGGGCTGAAAGGGGCCATGTGTGCCCCGCCTCCTGCCAGGCTGGGCTAAACCAGGGTTAACCAGCGGGGCGGCTGGGAGCTGCCATGTGCCAGGAATGTTTCCAGGCTGGGGAAGGGCTGGACATGAATCACCCGCTCCCTCTGCCAGACACTGCACTGCAGGCTGGGCTCCGCACTGTGCCGTGCCGTGGCAGGTCCTGCAGCCAGCCTGGGGACCCCTGTGCAGGCAAGGGCTCTGCCAGCCCCATCACCATCGCCTGTCCAGGTGGCTCCAGCCCAATTTTGTGGCTCCTGAGGAGTCAAACTGGATCTGGGACCCAGCAACAACCTCTCCCCTTTGGGCACTTCTTGTGGGTGAATCACAGAATGGTTGGGGTTGGAAAGGACCTCTGTGGGTCACCCAGTCCAACCCCCTGCCAAAGCAGGGTCACACAGAGCAGGCTGCACAGGACCTTGTCCAGGCAGGTCTGGAATATCTCCAGAGAAGGAGACTCCACAACCTCTCTGGGCAGCGTGTTCCAGGGCTCCGTCACCCTCAGAGGGGAAAAAGTTCTTCCTCAGGTTCAGGCAGAACATGAAGACCACATGTGGACGTACATTGCGGCCATGGGACAGGTTCCCCCCACGCTGCTTCAGCTCTTTGTCTCCACCACTTGTGTCTGTACTCCCAAGCCTGCGTTTTCAGGAGTTACAGGTCAGTCTCTGGAGATGTCCCACTTTTTCTGGTTGGTGCCATGATTCTGCTCAGCCCACTGTCGGCTCCCTTGCTGCTCATCTTGCTGCCTGCCCCAGCACCCATCAGCATGGGGGATGCTGTCCCTGCTCCTCCAGTGACACTAGGGAACCCCAGCAGCTCGAGAGGTGGGGACCTGTCTTCCCCACAGCCGACGGGCTCCTGGAGAGTCAGTGCTGGGGAAAGGTTTTGCACCCTGGGGTGCTGCTGTCTCTGCCTGGCACTGCTGGCCTCCCCTGCTGGCTGTCCAGCAAGGCAAGCGGCTGCTCTCACTGCAGGCTTCAAAGATGCCCATACCCCTTAGTGCATCCCATATGCAAAACAGTGCTGTAGCTTCTAGAAGACGGGCAGTCCCATGCCTGCTGAAGTCCAAATGATAGTGTTGGGGGAGCCAGACTGTCCCCACAACCTCTGCCCTGGGCCCTGAGCAGCAGCCGGTGCCGCAGACAGAGCTTCTGCTCCCCGTGCCCCCTTCCCTTCTCCGAGGCTGCCGGAGGAGCAGGCAGAGCTGGCTTTGAGCAGGGACACGGTGCCTGCCCGGCTCTGGCAGGTGCGGACATTGGCATTAGCTGATGGTCCTGGAACAGCTGGTTGCAGACTCCAGATGGTGGCACAGGCTTCAGCCGGGCCCCGAGAAGCCTATCCATCATTGATATTTCAAAGTATGTGTAGAACAGGGATCTGGAGAGATGCCACTGTCTGGTGCATACCAGCTGTGCTTCAGCAGCGTTGCTCTGGGAAGGAGGTTGGACCTGCTTGCTTGGAGAGGCCCCATTTAGCAAGATACCGTCTTGCTGCATGCTCCCCACATGTGACAGGCAAGGGGACAGTGGCTGTTTGACCCTCCACCCAGTGTCTCTGCAAGGCACTGGGTGGCATAATGGCCTGGAAGGATACAGAGGGACGGCTGTGGCTCGTTGTTCTGGCTGAACAGGAGAAACCAGGTGGTGGGTCTTGGACCATGGCTGCCCGAGGGGTGCGTGAGGATGCTGCAGCCACTTCTGTGAGCCTCAGGTGGGGTAAGACACCCGCAGCAGAAGATAAATGAGCATAAAGAGGATAAATGCAGCGTTCCTAGGGACCTGCCCTCTCTGCTGCACCCTGAGCCCCCCCCAAATGGCTCGTGCTGCCTGTACGCACCAGGTGTCACAGGGGCGGGGGGTGCTGGGCAGTGCGGGGCTCCGCAAGCTTTTGCCCTTGAGAGGAGCTGATCCGCTGGGATGATTCACGCTCCCTGTGGTTTGGAAGCGATGGCGATGCGGGCCGGAAAATTTCACGCTTGCCGTTTGCGTGTGATGCGGCGCTTGGCCCCACGTGCCCCTGGTTCATGTGTTTCGCTCTCCGCCTTCCCGAGGAGGCAGGGAGGGGGGGTCTCTCCTCCCCATGGGCAGGCTGGGGTCTCACGCTGTGTGCTGGGTCTTCACCCGCCCAGCAGCCATCGGTTCGCCAGCCCCAGCCCAGAGGCCGTGCCCCTGCTCCCCAGACGCGACCATTTCCACGTGCAAAAACCTGCAGATCCTGCAGAGCAACAGCGAGAGAGGATTAGGGGCAAGCAGCCCCCCGGTACAATCCTTGCGGCTCCTGGTGCACAGAGGTCTGGAATTCACCTGCTCGCCACGCACAGTGGGGCAGCGGGGGGGGTCCCAGCACCAGACCAGCCATGGGGACATCTGCGAGGCAGCGGCTGAATGAAGGGAGCAGGAAAACCATGGGGGAGAAGGGCTGCTGCTGCCCAGCGCCAGGCTCCTCTCCTCGCCAGCACGCTGAGCCGCTGAGGGCTAATCTCATGCTAACCCCTCTAATTCAGAACAGCTCCATTTTCATTTGGGGAAAGAAAAAAAAAAGAGGTTTCCATATTGGCTTCAGCCTTGCCAGCTAGCTAGAAATGCTCTCCCTGCGGACGGTGCCGGGGAGCGGGTCCCTGCCCGGGGACGCAGGGATGCTTCCCGTCGGATGCGGCGTCACTTCCTCCACTGCAACAAGAGCGAAACAGCACCGTGTTTCTGCAGCAAGACGCGTTGAAAGCTCTGTGCAAACACAACCGTCGGCCCAATTTACGGTGCCTGGTGACCTCGCTGCAAGGTTTCTGGCAAAGGATTTAATCTCTAGGACAGTATTTTTCCCCTTGCTTTCCTAACACTTTCCAAACAAGCTCATCTGAAAGCATTGACTCAAGGGCTTCAGGAAGCTGTGCCGAGCATAAAGACACGCGTCCGGAGACCGGTGCCTGCAGACTCATCAGCTCATCGGCTCAAGAAATAAACAATAAACGAAGCAGACCTCTAAACATCTGG
>Ga0181612_123622_pt1 | contig 10297 bp, 4 predicted proteins | sample HoacroProtozoa21_FD_119630 | JGI IMG/M metagenome (GOLD analysis project Ga0181612, IMG submission 119630) | Hoatzin crop microbial communities from Cojedes, Venezuel. Combined Assembly of Gp0051906, Gp0051904, Gp0051908 | reverse complement strand
TTTGTATCATGTTTTGGTTGTTAAAGAATCACAGAATGGTTTGGGTTGGAAGGGACCTTATAGGTCACCTTGTTCCAGCCCCTCTGTCATGGGCAGGGACCCCTTCCACCAGACAAGGTTGCTCCAAGATCTGTCCAACCTGGCCTTGAACGCTGCCAGGGAGGGGACAGCCACAGCTTCACTGGGCAGCATGGGCCAGGGCCTCACCACCCTCGTAGGAAAGAATTTCTTTCTTCTGTCTAATCTATACCTACCCTCTTTCAGCTTGAAGCCATTACCCCTTGTCCTGTCACTCCAGGCCCTTGTCAAAAGTCCCTCTCCAGCTCTCTTGCAGGCCCCTTCAGGCACTGGAAGGCCGCACTGAGGTCTTCTGCAGCCTTCTCTTGTCCAGGCTGAACAGCCTCAGCTCTCTCAGCTTTTCCTCACAGGAGACATGTTCCAGCCCTCGCATCATTTATGTGGATTCCTCTGGACTCACTCCAACAGGTCCATGTTGTTTGTAAGTTGTGGGCCCCAGAGCTGAAGGCAGTACTCCAGGTGTCCCTAAAAGCCACTTCAGTGTAATATGAGACAACTCTTTCATGACTCATATTCTTAATGAAAATGACCCATATTTAAATTGTCTGTGCTGGTGTCCACAACGTGTCCCCCTGTTGTCAATAAATGATTTCCTTGGGACTATTGGCCCCAAATGAAGGCCCTTGTAAACAGCCCCCTAACTAATGCTGCTCCTTGATATCCAAGGACTGCCTCCATAGTTTCTTGGGAGACCTCATTATTGGGCAAAGTGGTCTGAAGAACTTGGGAAATTATCACACATTTGTCTCCACCCAGTGTGGAGATGTCAGCAACAGTCTGCTCCAGGCTCACGCCCCTCCCTCTTCTTTCCATTCCATCCCACTTCTCCTTCTCATAGGATGTTTCTCCTGCTTCCCTCAGGTCTGGGAATGAAGCCCTATGTGGATTTATGCTTTGTTCCAGATGGAGAAATTGTCCCTTCCTTATGTACTTTCTGGACTCAATGGTGAAGGAAGAGAGGGGAGAAAAGCAGCGTAGCCCTCCCATTGCTTGTAGTGTAGGATGAAAAGAATAAAAGTCCTAAAAAGTATGGAAAGGCCACCTGAAAGTATTCTAACCTGAAAATACGGCTAATTCCATGTTCTCTGCAGTAGAGTCAGGAAGGTTCTCAATACAAATATCCGTTCTTTATGGGGCGATAAACTGCTTGACCTGAAATGTCAGTGGAAGACCTGGGAAAAGGTTGAATTGGAAGGGAAAAGGCATTTGCTGATGACACAGTTATTCAAGAGAAATCACATAAAATTGCAGAAAGACTTCATGGTATTGGGTTAGTGGCAGATGAAATAATTGCTGATAAAAGGACATGTAGTGCAGACAGCAAATCTAGGTTATACTGAGAAAAGAGCAGTTGGGTTCATTGGAAAGATAAGGAGGTCGGTGGGAAAACGCAGCCAGAACCAAAACAGAGCAGTGACCTTATACAGACTTTGGTAGCAGAGCCTGGAGATTAGAGTCTTCCTCATCACAGGGAGGAGAAGTGGTGGAGAAATTTTAAGTGCACATCCAGTGAACCAGAAGGCTGAAGTAATGAAGGCAGATCCACTAGTATTTCACTGGTAGCAATAAATGGTTAATTTTTACGGTGAAGGGGGTTTATAGGTAGAAGTCCATGGGAATCTATACTATTCAGTGTGTAAAAGGGACAAAATAATAACACAAATTTCTGTGGAGACAGGATTATTCAGAACAAACAAAACTAAGACTGACTGGGAAAGTGCAGAAAGCTGAAGGATTAAGTGAGAGAATAAAATTCACTTTCAGAAGTTCATAATAGATGGAAATCTGTTCTCGAGGAGGGAGTGCGTGACTTATTGCTCAGAAGCCTTTCTTGGAAGCATCAGGTGGAGTTCTCAGAAGCATTATTTCAGTGCTTGACAGCTGTCAAAAAAAGCAAATTGACTATTTAGCAATTTTCGGGAAAGGCATTCAGTAGGGAAGATACAGGACTGTCTCCTCTGGAGTTTGCACCGGTCTTACACGTGCTCGCTGTCGGCAGTTCTGGTTCTCCTGGGTCTCGAGAAGGTGTGGCCCAGGGTAAGGTGAAAGGGATGGTGGGAGGTATGGAGTAGCTTCCATGCAGGGAAGACATTAAATGCACAGTAGAGCTCTTTACCTTGGAAAAGAATTGACAGCTGAGTGAAACAGGAGAAAAGTGATAGATGGAGATTATTATTGGTATTGATTTGAATATTGATATTATAATGATATGACTCATAAGGCAAGGATTATGGATTCAATAAAATGATCAAGCAATGACTCATGACAAGAATGTTTTTTTCATGGTATATAATGCTGTTCTAGAAAGTTTTGCCACTAGATATTCCAGATGCAGAAACTATAAGCAAGTTAAGAAGAATTGTATAAATTAAGGTGCAGTGTGTCCTTATGCAACAAAGTGCAGGATGTCCCTCTGCTGATTCCTGTGGGAAAGACTGATGCTTCTATTCTTTCATGAATACCGAATACTGATCGTTGTTGGACAGAGTGTGTTACTTTAGGTGATGATAACCAGTAAAGCAGCTCCTCTGTTCATACAGATATTTTACCAAATGTGAATCTTAAAGATTATTTATTAGGACATCTGCCTGCGAAGGAAGATGTCTCCATCAGCAGTTTCCACTGTTTTGAGTATGCTGTTTGCTTGTTAGTCCTGCCTGCTGCCTAAAATTGTCCCGCAGCACTGGGCTGCCCTGGGGGTCGGGCTGGAGTGCCTCTAACGTACGTCCTGTAGAACCGCTTAGCACCTGTTTAATGGAAGGTGGTTGTCTAGAAGGCCGATTAAAGCAGAATTGGAAAGCGTGAGCTCATTATCTAGATAACAATAGAAACGTTTAAAACTCTTATGCAGGCTTTGAAGCTTTCTGGTAGCACTGCAAAGATATCTCACCCTGTAACATAACGTGCAGATTTCTTTTTCTGGTTTTTATGAATATGCACTGCCTTTTCCACATGTTGTTTGAAAATGTAGGTTGTGATATTCAAAGTTTTTTACACTAGGTGGCTTTGCTGCCAGCTTCTGGGTTAAACCACATCAACTTTGCATCTTGGTTTAGCTAAACAGCTTTTAAAAATTCCAGCTTTCATCTGCTTACGCCGGTTGCCCCAGGATCTGACCTGCCCTGTTTGTAAAATGAAAGCGTGGTCAGATTGTGAAGATTCAGAAATCTCTTAACTGGAATGAATATTCTTTTTGTGTTCAGATTGCTCCATCGTTGGGAGGATTTTTTCTTAATTATTCATACATTCCAGTATATGGTACCCTCACATGAATGATTTCAGTGAGGTCAGTGGTTATTTCCACTAGTGAAGCCAGGCGTGAGTGTACACGTTGACAGGCTCTGTGCTCCCTGGGGACCGGCAGCTTGACAAAGCCTTACTAAAATCTTACTGTGTGCCTCTCTGGAAGTGAGTTCTTTGAATTATTTTCATTCTCCTTAGACACGTGTGATTAGCTACATGAGGATGTTTGTACTGTTTCTCTTGAGAATTTCTAAACGTTTTCTCTGATAGTGCTAATGACCAAATGAGTATTTTTCACCTGTGTATCCTTCTCTGGAAGATTCAGGATCCTCATTCAAGGCTGCCTGCCTAAAACTAGTTAAGCATGGAAAGGCTCAGCCTAAAAATGGCATTTTTCTGAAACTTGCAAATGCCTGCAGACTGTCTAGGAAAAACAAACAACTTCCAGTGTTGTTAGTAATCGTGTGATAGAAAACAAAAAGGTGATTGTGGCAGCTTGTAAGATTTCGAAGTACATAATATTAGGTTGTAGCTACATTTTTGTATTTAAGAAGAAGATTGGTTTCAGTTTCAGAAAGACTTAAAATGCAAAATAGTAATGAAATAGTCCTCTGCGTCTTGGGAGTAATGTATTTCATCTGAGCTCTGATGTGAGGCATTACAAACCTATTTATGAATTTAGTGTGTAGCTCTTTGTTGCGTTAATTTTGTGTACATACGTTGCAGTGTATCTATAAATATGTGATAGGAAATTTAAAGATAGGAATCAACATTTATGGTATTCAGTGGCTTTTAAGATGTTTTTGTTGAATTATGATGAAAGAAATGTATTTAATTCTGTTAAAGAAGCAGTAGCTTGTGGTGAAAGCCATCTTGTGTTGAATTGAATCTATTCGTGTTATTTTAGATTCCAGAATGTTTTATTAAGGTTATATGAGTGCCTTGCAAAAGCATGGTGTGTTTTAAATTCAAAACACGTGCTACAATCTTTAAATTGGGTCACCTTTTATATGAAGTATGTTTGAAAGCATCTCATTTGATTTTTCATATATTTTCTCTTTTTTCAGTTTTTGTTGTAAGCTCAAAATTCACTTTGATGTACTTTAAATTTTGTTCTCGATATTTGTTATAATGAACTGCAATGGCTCCACATTTAATTAGGCTGATATTAACACCTAAAAAACCAAGAAATACTTCTGAGTTTTTATTGATTTAAGAAACACTTCTCAGTTCTGTATATCTTTTCCAAATACATGCCACACGGGCTTCGAGAATGCTAGCCCAGGTTTGGTTTGGTTTTCCAGCAAGCATTTAGGAAACCAAATTGTTGGACTAAATTGGCATTTGAGTACGTCCTTAAGTGATGTGTTACTATTCATATTATATCGTCAGCACTGAGATGTGCTCTAGCATTTATTCTATTCAAAGGGAGTATCTGTAAGAGAGAAGAGAGCAGATGAAATTTAGTAGGAACACCTGTGAGTTTATGTCCATGATACTGCTTTTGATCTAACATGGGGAAAAAAACCCCGAAACATGACAAGTGGCTTTATTAGCATCACAAATAGCAAAATAAGAGTAAAACCCCCAAAGAGAAAATATAGTCTTACAGATGTTTCCTCAGAGCATGTGTGATTGGCATATCCACAGCGAGTTGTTTGTTGTCTCCGGTGTCCCAGAGTCCCTCTTGAGAGGGAGAACAAGACACAAGGACTTCTGCTCTGAGGAAATTTCTGTTTCTTGTGTAGACCTGGGGCCTGGCTCCAGCAGATGACGTGTCTGCATGCAGAGCTGCTGCTTGCCGTGTCAGCGGCACTGCTCAGGGTGTTCTGCTAGCGCGGGCGCAGCGGGTGGGGTCCGGGTGGAGAAGGCACTTCCCATGCTCCCCTTCGGAGAGGCCAGGTGCTGTTGGACTGCAGCTCTGCGTTGTGAACAAAGCAGTGCAAGTGAGAAAAAGAGAAGGGCAACCTGTATGGATGAGTCTGTATAGGATCCTTTTTCAGGCAGGTGAATTCCCAGGATTTCTAAACATTTCAAAATCTGTTCTCCTGTCCTTGCAACAGTTTATTTAGCAGACTGATACAATGTAAATGCTGCCTTAGCGTGGTATCTGTGTAAGTGAGCTTTTAGTGATTAAAGGAGTATTCATAAAGGTTAAATTTTGACTAGTCTTATGTCAGTTTATTAGAAATAAAGGGCCTTCTATGTCATGGTTCAGAGAAAGAATATGATTTTCTTTTTTTAGGGACCCTCCACTTCTGTTGATTTACAGAGGGAGCCAAGTGGGATTAACTTTTTTTTAGACTAAAATTAGCCATTTTAAATAGCCCCCTAAATAGGAAAGAAGTTTTCATCTTGCATCTTGTCTCTATCAGGGATTTCCAGCAAGTGCTTTATATTATTCAGGAGAACAGCACGTTAAAGCAGTCATGGCATTGCCTGCTGCCTTGCCTGAATCTGGTGAAAGACTGTGAGAGTCACCTTCCTTCAGACATTTTAGTGCGGGCTATTATGGCTGTGTCAATCACTGCTTGTTTGCAGCAGGGGGAAATCACAGCTAGGAGAAGTCATTGTCACAGCTATGTCTTCTACCGGTGTTTACTTACCCTACCTTTCCTGGAACAGGCTGCCGAGAGCATGGTTGATGCCCCAAGGCCGTCAGTGTTTCAGAGGCATTTGCACAATGCCCTTAATACCATGCTTTAACTTCTGGTCAGTTCTGAAGGGGTCAGGCAGTTGGATTGGTGATCATTGTAGCTCTCTTCCAGCTGAAACATTCCATTCCGTTCCATTGCATTGCTGTGTTTAATTTTGTCATTTTAGCTGACGTTTCCATTTTTCCCAAAAGGAGCTGGATAACCTCACAGAGCATGTTGCAACTGGGAGACGGTTTAGTGAGCTGCTGTTTAGTTGCTTCGGCTTACTCTGGCTGCCTGACATGGTGATGGTCCTCGTCTCCTTCAGCAGTATGTCACTGAAGCTACAAAGAAAGTAGGGGCATACACCGATGCTCTTCGGTTGTTGCTTCTCAGCTGTTTGCTTCCAGCTTCCAACTAAGCAGCAGGGACTGACAAGCGTTCCCAATCTTTCAGTTCCTGGGCGTTTACTGTGCCTCAAGGCACTCTGTGTAATCACAAGACTAGAGCTCCTTCTGCCATGCTGCTTTCCTTGCACTCATCTTGGGGTTTCAGTGAGGTCTTGGGACTCTGCCAAATGAAATAGAAGAACCTTGTTATGTACAGAAATCTTTTTATGGACAGAAAGGAAACAAACCTTCTTCGTAGAGCCAAGAATTTATTCTTAATATAATTGAAATCTTAACAGTATTATCAAATAATTATTATTAGGTCAGATGTAGTTGTTACAGGAAAAAAAAAAAGCAAAACACAGAAAAAGGGAGACAAGTCTTGTTCAGAGCAAAAGGGAATGGTTTGCATCCAGTCATCAATATCCCACATTCTTACTGGAAAGAGCATGATGTTGAAGGTGTTTCCTCTTTATCCTCTCCTTTCCTTTCAGTTCACCGGGGCTATTTTTGTGTGTTTTCTGATGTGCTTCAACACCTTGTTCTTCATTCATCTGCAATCACAACGCACATCTGCATTTTCTGTAACACAGTGCCTTCTGCATGCTTTAGATACTTGTTCTTTGTTCTTTTTCTCAGCCTTGAACAGGCTTTTTTCCAGCATTTCTTAATTTCTGCCTTTCTTGAACAGACCATGGATGAGCCATTTAAAACTTTTGACTCTACAGTGCCCCCATCTCTTTTCATCCCGTGCCCCAACCCCTCTCCATGGCATCTAGCGTGCCAGCTTGCAAGGCCTTTGCCACCATACCAGGCCTACGTTCTTGACACTGCATTGTTACTATCTCAGGCTACACAGAATAACTCCTGGTTACTGCTGTCTCTGTGTGTGTGTATATATATAGGTAAATGTTTATAACATACAATCGGATACGAAACAAATTAGGCATCAGCCACCTGGCCATTAGAACAGCAACAGTGGCTGTTTAACCAAGGAGAAACCGAGCTCCCAGCCTTTGAAGGCAAGCTCCTACCAAGCCAGCCTGCCTCCAGGCCTTGCAAACTCAGTGCAGTGACTGCGACCTGTTACTAGCAGTGGCTGTACTGTATTCTCGGAGTAACAGGACCGTGCCCTGTGTATGTAAATTCAGGTGTGGCCTTGGGTTTTTAATGATTTGTTTGTTGGGTGCTGGGATTTTTTGTTTGTTTTTTTTTTTTCCCCCAGATGCTGTAGTTCTAGTTCTGCTCAGCATATGCACGTGTTTAGGGAGAAAATCAGTGCCTTGGTTTTAGGATAAACCTCATTTCAAGGTACAATAGCATGGGATGCAATTTCACTCAGGTGTGATACTTAATTACCCAATCCTTCTTTCTTTGAGTGTTAGGAAAAAAAATGTATTTTATAATAAACAACTCCTGATCATATTGTAAGACAGCTGTTTTCCCAGGTAGTCCTGATGCTAGAGGTAATGTTTTCAAAACAAGTAGTTTTGTTGTTGCTGCCAGTTCCCTTGCCTCCAGCAGCAAACCCACTATGTTTTGTAGGTCTAGTTCTGCGTTCCTGCAGCCTGAGTGTGGTTTCATGACTTCAATTATATATCCAAGACTGGCAAAACCATTCAAATTTGTTGTAGTCAGACAGCTCTTCCAATTAATTGAATGTGTGTTTTTAATGATCTTGTAATTTAAGTGTTTGCTCAGCCAGAGACCAAGGGGTGAGTCAGTTTAATATCTGCGTGGGAATGGACTGACTTGTCTTTTCAATCTCCAACCAAAGCCAACCCATTCTCTCTGGTACTGCCCATAGTATGTTGTGAGATGGAGAGGGGTGATGCTATTTGGTGGATATCATTAATATCATAATATGATCAATGATAAATAATACTAAATACCATTAATATGATACTATGGTAAATGCCACAACATTTAGTTTGCTGTGCTTTTTTTTAACATCAGCATTCCTAAATTCAGCTGAATATATGAAAAGGTGGTTTTTCATTCATTTTTGAAGTAAATTTGGGGTGTTTATATAATGGAGAAGAACTGGGGGAAAAAATCCATTTACCATAAGAATTCAGGAGCAAAAAGCAAATAAAATAAAGCTAAATACATCATCATTCTTATATTTGCATGCAGCTTGTTAGCCAACTTTGCGATTTTGTGAAAGGCCTTATTAATGATTCCTAAAGAAGCAGACTTTGCAATGTTGATATTATCTGTGATGCATTATTGAATCAACAGAAATAAACCTGCTGTCATTAGCGTAATTATTTAGATATGATGGAGCATAATGACTGTTTTAAGTGCAAATAAGCTGCAGTTAGCAAGCAACTAGCCAAAGAAATGAGGTAGGATAGCAAGGAAATGACTCAGAGGAGTGGGAAATAAAATTGAAGAAATGCAAACACTGATTAGAAGAGAAATACACAGGAGATGCCATTTCTCACTGTTACAAGTACATTTGAGGGCAAACTGCTGGTCCCCGAGTAGATAATGGTGAGATTGTTTATTGGATCATTTTTTCTTTTTAAGTGTCCTGCTTTGCCAGAACTTCTGTCTGAAGTGAACCCTGAGCCTTCCTCGCAGCCTTTGCTAGGGCAGGCTTGCCAGTGGTTGTTGCTGCATCTGTGACTCCTCCAACTCCCTGCAGCTGGCCTGGCCAGAGCTGCACAGGAGCCAGCTCTCCGCAGTTTGGCTGGTGTGCTGGCTTGGAGTGGAGCAGCCAGGGGGTAGAAATCAGTGCCTGTAAGGTGAAAGAACCGTTTATGTTATTGGTCTGGAAGGGGGAGGAGAAGGAGACTAAATTAACTTCCTGAAAGATACTTGTCAACTGTAGCTGAATAGCAGCTAATTTGAACGTCCAGTTATCTGACTAACCCCTTGATTAAAATAATTTCATTTTTATAACCAGAATACTGACATAAACATGGAAAAATATAACAGTGTGGAAGGTATATTTAAAACCTATTTCTGACAATCTAGTTAGGGATAGATGTTTCTGTAACTAAAAGTGTTTGTCATGAGAAAATGAGGGCCACAGGCATCCTCTCCTAGTTGTAGGCAGGAAGCTATCCTCATGCATCATTTTCTTCCCCATTAGCTCTAAGAATAAGGAAGGTGCAGTTGTTTGTGTGGTGTTTGGAGGTTTTTGGGTTTTGTTTTTTTGCTTTCTTTTTTTCCCATTGTATCAATGTAAAACTAGTGAAAAGAATGCTTTCTGGCAACAGGAAACCAGAAATTGTATCACAGAAGAGAACATTTTAGATTTAAATTTTCCTTTGATGTCTATGACTTTGTAGTTTATTAATAAATTAACTTTTGTATTTTATTATGGATTATATGAGTTTCAATATCTACAAGATTTTTATGTAACATTATCCTAGTTGTATTTTAAGTAATTGCAAACTGGAAGATCCTCTGCATAATTGGTAGGGAGTTGTCCTTGCAGTGAGCGTTTAAAAAACAGACACCCTTCCATACACACCCTCACCCCAAACAGAAACAGATAAAGCTTCTACCCTTGTTGTATTTTGCCCTCCTAACTTACAAGCTTAAGAAAAAAAAGAAAGAATCTTAACAAGCACTCTGAGCAACCTGGCAACTAGTCAGAAATGTTTTTAAAGAATGTTGGGTTATGATAAATATTTAGCTTAGGCTGAACCTGTTCTGCAGTAGCCTGAAATACTGCAGGGTGCCTACGGAGCGCATACTTCTCTGGGGCTCCGGGCATACGCTTTGTGATTCTCCCAGCGTGTGCACAGGTTGCGTTCAGGTGTATGTTCTTGGATCAGAAGCAAACCATAAAGGTACTGATGCGGTATGGTAAATGTCTGCATGAAGCAGTTTCCTACAGTGTGACTGAAAGTTTCTTCTTAATTGTGTAACTCTCAGGTTAATTCTCAGGGCCAGACTCTTTACAGTGGTGCCCAGCGACAGGACAAGGGGCAATGG
>Ga0181612_179292_pt1 | contig 10298 bp, 5 predicted proteins | sample HoacroProtozoa21_FD_119630 | JGI IMG/M metagenome (GOLD analysis project Ga0181612, IMG submission 119630) | Hoatzin crop microbial communities from Cojedes, Venezuel. Combined Assembly of Gp0051906, Gp0051904, Gp0051908 | reverse complement strand
TACATCTCCTGCTTTTCTATCTTACATAAAAGAAAGGAAAAAAACCCTATAAAAATCTGTTCAAGAGTCTCTGAAGGGTGGGGGGTTTTTTTCGGATTTTCTTAAAAAGCAACAAGGCACAAAATGCTGAAATATTATGCCCAGGCAACATACGTGTCCTTTGGGTGGTAAAGGGGGTCACTCACAGAACTGCATTTCTTGCCCACAGCCATCAGCTCCTTTGCTGACCTGGTCATGCCTTTCTCCCACGGCTAGAGACAGCAGAATGTAGCTTAACTGACATATGACCTAAATCAGATTTACAGACAAATCAAATCCTCATTTCCAGGGAATTTGTTTCAAGGCTTACATTAAGGCAACCTGCAACCTGGGCTCAGCAGAGATCATTTGTAAATCTTTTGATATGTCGTATTTTAAAAGGTTTACCATGTCTACAGCAGACACTGACCCCATTCAATTCTGCCAGGGAAATGGCAACATCATAATGTATTTGAGATTTTAATTCATGTCAGTACACCAAAGATATGGTAGAGCAGAAAATAAAAAAGGTGATGAATCACCAGCTGAAGATTTTCAATGAGAAAATACCTGTAAGTTAAGGACAGTATTTTCGAAATGAACAAGGCTTCAGAAGCAGAACAATGCAGAAATTTAAAATAAATGTTACGGCACTCAATTTTAAAGACAGTATTAGCTATTTTGTCTTGGGTAATGGGGAAGAGAAGGTGACAGATTAGAGTTGGGGAGAGGGAAATCATGCAGGCTCTGATTATTCAGAACTGTCTACCCACATTTGCCTACACAAGCAGAATTAAAACCATCAAACAAGTTTTAGTGCTAGATCTCAGAGACAGCAGTGGAAATAATATGCCCTGACATTTTTAGAGTTAAAGTGGTAAGGATGAGAGCAGCATTTTGTCATTAGAAGTCCTCTGGTCATTTGCAGAGGATGCCACAGCTCTACTTCGAGAAGAAAGAGTTAAATTACTCAGAGCTATTACATCCTGTCTGCTGCTTGGCGGGACCACATACTGTGACAGCTGCTAGCTTTACATCCTCTACAAACTGACATTTTACACACATACCGAGTGCATCACACTGTTCTGCTTGTTTTCTCCATTAGCCTTAGCAATTAAAAAGGCAGCACTTTCTCTGCTAAGAGGTGTGCCAGTCCCTCTCTTTTGCCTTTATGGTTTAAACAGCAGAACTTTACCTTTTCATTTAGAAAGGTTCTCCTTTCTGTTACTAAGGGCATCGATACATGCTACATGTCTTCCTTTTTAAAACAGCTTTCTTTTGTTGTGGCTGGGATTCTTTTGTTTGTTTCTTATTCTTAATTGGGATACAGCACAACAAATTTATATGCAGTTCAGATCACATCTGAACAAGTCCATAGCTCATCCAGATAATCAGCTCTGATACAAACATAAAATAAGGATCCATTATACACATTTATGTCATGCTGCCCATCAGTGCTTCTCCCACTGCCTTGGTACAAACAAAAATGACAAATGGAAAAGGTTAATCTAGATCAGAGCTGAGCTTGTATCAAAAAAATAATAAAGTCTACATTAATGAGTCATTCCACTGCTCCATAATCATCTCTTGATAATTATACTTTAAAGTACTCGTAACAAACAAAGCCTTTACTGGCTTTCAGACATCTTCTGTCACTACTGAACTCTTGTCTCCTTCCCTCTACATCCCCCGTTTTACAGTCCCTTCCTCTGCCACTGAATTATTCCATGTTTATGGTAAATAAAGGTGAATTCTGACAGGGTTTAACTGAGAGGTGACTTGGTCTTCTGGGTACAACACTGAACAAGTGCCTAGAGATCCCTCTTCCAGGCTTCCTTTCATTCATCCTACCTACGCCTATTATGTCTCAGAAAGCATGCGGCATAAAATATCCAGGCAGCTATTTAAATGTCAGGAGAAGAAAACAGAGGTGGTCATCTCTCCTCTTCCGCTAAATGGGTGAGACTTTTGCAGGAGTTCCTCAGTGCCTCAACCTCCTTCCTCCAGCAGGCTTTTTCTTCTCCATATTCTTCCACTTTTAGGTTGGTGGGTAACACATTATGAATGTCCCCAAAAAAGGAGCACTTGATCTCAGAAAAGTGCAAGTGCCAGGGAACACCCAGCATCCAACTTTTAAATTACATCAGAGAATAATCTTACCATACCAACCAGCTGTGTATATGCTATCAGTCAGATTCTGAAATTGCACATACCAAATCTTCTGCCTGGAACAAGAGACTCTCCACATTAGCCCTCACACAGACATAGTGCGCAGCAGTACAGCATCTCCTGACACACCAGATGGCACTGGGAGGTTGATTTCTTAATCTGTTGACCAGCTGTGATTCCAGCATGGAATTGCTAGAATTGAAGGCAAATGATACTCCACCTACCAGGGCTCTAGTGCTTCAAGGGGCCCTGCTAGAAGATACTCTTCTGCTGTGTCCTGGTGCTTTGGCCACCACTCTGCCATCACAGGATCCCTATTATCAGATGCCGTCCTTGTCATGCGGCTTCAGACAAACTTTCATGTGTCCCCACAGAGCAAACTAAGAGGTGCGTAGGGGCCATTATGAATAACTTTGTTGTAACATCCTGCTGAGCCAGAGAACCCTTCACTTTGTTCAAGAGCCAAACCGGTTCAGACCAAGAATACGTTTTAACTCAGAAAGTTGTCTCCAACATGGCTGTAAGTGACAGCTAAGGAAGAGTAATACATTCCAGGGCAAATATGTACGACACCTGCCCCTAATATTTTGTGGACTTCCTCTCAGCACGTCTGGTTTAGTTTCTACTGAAAGTAATCCAGTTTGTGCAATATAAGACCATTCTGTGATGTGAGGTGAGGCCTATTAATGGATCAGGGGGTTCACTTCAAAAACCCACTGCTGATCCAAATTAAAATGCTTGTATAAATACAGAGATAGATAAGGTAGAGGAAAAAACAACATTGCTTACACCTGAACCCATCTATAATTCTTGAACCCACAGCATGCTCCAGAAAGGAGTTCCACAGATTTACTGCTTGCTGCAGAAGGAATTACCTGAATTATCTTCTTTTTGTTTGTTTTACACCTGGCCCCAACCAGTGCCATTTGACAGCCCTCAATTCTTATACTGGAAGAGACGGCAAACAGTCAATCCCTATTTACATGCCTCCCATGATTTAGGAGACCTCCACCTATTCCATTCCCTGCAACTCTTTTCCAGGCTGAAACGACACACCATGTAAAGTCTTCCTAAGGTGGAAGCCATCTATATCACTGATCATCCTCACTGCTCTTCTCTGAACATTTACAGTGCTAACGTAACCTTCTGAAATAAGGTGCTGTCAAACCACAGCTTATACAGTACTATGTAGTAGTACATGATTGCCGTTTCATCCCCTGTTCCTTTCCTAACAGTTTTTAACATATGGTTAACATTAATGCTTCTTAACGTTTGCCTTCTTGATCAGCACTGACCTAATGCACTCATGGAACCATCTGTCATTATCCCAAAACCTTGCTCCTGAGTGGCAACAGCACAATTTGACCCTAAAAATGAGCAAGAATTTATGGGCAAGTCTGTAATAACTGGACTAACATTAAATGTAATATAGGAATCGTTTGTTCAGATGCAGATTAGCACAAGAAAAGCTGCCATTAATGTATTACACTGTTCTTCAAGAAGTTTCTAGCCATTATCATATAGCCATTTCTTGCTCCACTACAAAGGCATCATTTAATAACCAAACGCTTAATCCTAGTCTCTTGGAATTTTACACATTCAGCCTAGCATCTGTCCTATTTTCCCTTAATCCATCCTTTAGACATGTGTGTCCTGGTTGTCTTTCTTAGGATTTTACTTCAATATATATATATACAATATCTATATATACAGAATATATTCCAAGTGAAAAGATTAGGTATTGCCTTTACAGATACATAACATCTATTTCCAGCAGACGAGCGATCAAATAAAACAAAAAAAAAACCCTTCTAACAGTTACACAACGGTATTTTCTTTCCCCCCATGATCTTTTTGCTTCAAGTCACAAAGGACTTTAAGCCCAGCTTTTCAAATACCTATCTGTGTATCAAATTTGCTGCGGAAGATCGGTACTAACTGATCTGCTAAAAAGTGTTTCTACTGCTCTGAACGCACGCTTGGATCAGTAAAAAGCCAATCTATGGCACCCGTGGTTTGTTTATAGGGACCTATCCAGAACATACAGTTCTTTCAGCACATAAAGGAGGTGAGGCAGAAGCAAATGCAGTTACCTGTGCATTCCTGCTGCACCTAAGCCTACCTAAAGGGTCGTCGCCTTTAGAACTGTGATGCTACAGTGACTTGTGTGATCATGTTGCCCTGACAACCAATGGAGATCCTCTTTACAGTTAATCTAGCAGACATCTCTATTTTTGGGACAGAAAGTCCTGACTTTGACTGCTCACCATCAGTCACATTTCCTATCCCCTCAATAAAGCACAGAGATTATCAAAATCAGAAGTGTATCGTACAAACCTAGAGTGCAATTAACTGGTGTTACTACTATGCAGCATCCCTTTACCTCAGTTGCCTGTCTGGTACTGTTGAAGCACAGGTCGGTACGTGAGACTCTGCCTCACAATCCTGGAGTGTTTTAACTTACAAAAAAATCAAAGAAGAAAAACTGTACACTTACCTTCAGGACAGTCCACTGCTCTACAACAATTGCATCATAGCTCTGCATGGTTTTATTGTCTTCCACAGCAACATCTTCAAAGAGAAATACTCCATCCATTGTCCCATGTAAAGGATCTGTGAAAACACAGCGTTATCTGTAAGCTTTATGGAAGACACTGCGTATGTAGTGAGGCATTTGAATTTAATAATAACAAATTCTTCCAAGGATATTACTAAAAAAGTCCATAGATCTTCCTCCGACAGTACAGCTCTATTAAGTGAATGAGACTAGTATCTCAAGCAGTTTTTAAGAGCAATCCTACCCTCTAACAGCAGACCTCACTGTCCGCTTTGTTATTCCATAGTTTGTCCTCAAAAAACACAGCTCTACCATTTAAGCAGGTGAAATTAATTCAGTCCTCAGTTCAGCAGTACTGCTCAGCTACCTGAAGTTATACACACACTTTGGAGGCTAAAGACCATGTATTACATCAATTTTTCAAGGGCTTTTGAAGGTACGCTGATATTAATGACTACACCCGTTCATTCACACAAGTCAGAACCCTACACATGGATTAGCCGTTGCAGTTACAGTGATCTACATGGATTAAGGATGATCTGGCATATCTAAACGGTGTGAAAGAAAAGATACATTCATAACTATTTAATCAATTTATGAAGGCATTTTGACCATCTGGTTTAGTGGCTCTCTATTCTCATTTGCATTCCCAGCACGTTCAGCCTTTTTTCAGACAACACATACTATTAAAGTCACTTGAGCAGCACTTTCTCCTTTAACTTGGCCATATACTCAATAATCAGCAATCACTGCCATACGCAACAACTTGTTTTGTCAGCTCCACGACAGAACAGAATAACTGAAAAAAGACTTACCTTTCTTTGCTAAAATAAGCTAAATGATGAAGCGCCAGAATTTTTAGAAAAGCTGTGAATTAGCAGTACTGTACTCTTTGTGAACACAGAAAACTCACATTGTCACAAAGCGCGGTTTTCAGCCTTTCTAGTCTAAATAATACATTTACCCTGCATGACTGATTGTAAAGACCTTGCTCATCCCGTCCCCAAGCACGGTATTTTGCGTGATAGTTTCCTTATAGTTTTAGGAAGACTATGTTCCTTGCACTGGTATGATGTATGTTTTTGAAATGCAACCACACATGCCAAGCCGACAGATTCCTGAACTGACAGCAGAGTCTTCTGGTTATGTCTGCTTAGCTGTTTCATCGGGTCCTCCTGCTTTCCCTGGTGGATGTTATGAGGTCAAGAAATGCCAGCGGGAAGGCATTGCTGCCTCCAAGAAAAAACAGGTATCAAACTCAGAATCATTTTTCACAAAGGAGGCAGTGAAGAGGATTAAGAGTCTTCCTACCTCTTGCAGGCACAATCTCAGTCAACATCTTCCGATGTCATCACATGATCTAAATTCAATTTATTATCCATTTATTTACTATTTTTTTATTGTCAGACTCCTACAGTTGGAGGCTTATGCCTACAAACACACTGTAGCAGGACTGTTTCTGCAGGTGTCAAGCCTTTGCACACCCCCTTGCTTCTGTTCACACAGTCCGCTACTCTCTCCTGCTGCAGTTTCAATCAAGTCATTAAGTAGTAAGTGAGCAGATGCAAATACTTGTACCTAAACTAACACAGCATATTTTGAGTTCGGCTGTGAAGGAAAAAAGTTGTAAACCACTTACTAGGAACTCTCCTTGGGATTCTGTTGAGAGACTCAAAGAAGCAGAAAAATACACTGTCTACTTTCACACTGACTGTCTCCCCAGGCAGGTTTCCTGCAACTCTGTTTAGAATAAAGAGAGTCAAAGACTCCTCCCCACTACAGCAAGCCAGCATTACACACTGCTCCAAGGAGGATGAGCTGGAGTACAAAGCAGTAACTCCTGTCATCTAGATAGATTTCTCATCCAAGTGAGGACAACAGGTATTTTTGTGGTGAAATAAGAGGCCAGATCACTAAGTAGCTGGGTTACAGCTAAGAAAACATAGAGAGAACAAGCTTGTCACATACAAATCGGTATGATAATTACCACACTCCATTCATAAACGGCACTTTGTTAGATCCTCTGTCTCAAAGAGGGAACCAACTCCACTTCTGTGCCATGTATCATGTTCCAACACCCAAATCCATACCCAAATCTATTTTAGGATGCATAATGTATAAATAACCCTTTAATTTTCCAAAGCAGGAATGGGAGGGCAGCACCTAAGCCTGAAAGCAGACACAGACACCCAGGTCTTGCCAGGAAGCTTTATACAGCACCAGTGCACTGCTCCTGTATCGTGAATTCTCTTAATTAAATTCAGTGTCGCACTGTTGGCACAACTGCAGCTTGAGCTCACCCCACGCGTTTGCCAACTAATTAATAAGCGATCAAAACACAATCAGCATGCGTGTGTTTACACTCACTCATAAATCATCCTTTATGTTTCACTCTGCTGCGCATTCCACTCATGCAGTTCACAGCTTCCACATATGTGAATGTTATGGCACTTACATAGTGGTTTAGAAACTAATAGCTGAGCTCCTGACACCCTACAGGCAGCAGATAGCCTTGACTTTGCTTCCTTGTTGGACGTGCAATGATTACTGCTGAATGCTACATCCAGTCAGTCCCAAGATCCATTCTTGGCCAGGAAAGAAACCCAGAGAAAATGAGAAAATTGGAAGGGGAGAAGTGATGAGGGAGAGACAGCTGCTGCATACTGGTGTCTGCTCAACAGAGTGATGCTGGTGAAAAATTCTGTAAAAGAAACTGGTTGATGACGGTTATTAAGATTTCCCCCCTTAACTATAACCAAGCCTCCTCTCTATCTGCTGTGCCACAACATCTAAACTTTCGTACCATGAATGCCCGTCTGCCAATTCTCGCACCCTGGCTGTACATCTTCCCTTTTACAGGTCATCTACTACTCTTCCAAACTAAAGAGAGAGGTAAGGGAAAGAATAACTGGATCATTAATTCCTTTGCATGTGAAGCATTTGGGATACTGAGAATAATTGGGGGAAAGGAGAAAGCAGCATGAAAAGAGCTAATGGGGTCATATTTTGGAGAAAAGGCACATGTAACCCATGCTACAGTGACAGGATCAGCAGGAATTTCAGGGAAACTCTTACACAGAGGTGTGTAAGGGCAAGGAGATGAGTCGACCTGCAATACATTTATCACATGGATGCTCTAGAGTCTGCAGCAACTTAAGTCTACAGTCACATGTTCTAGAGCTGGCCCACCAGAATCACAGAATTGTTTAGGTTGGAGGAGACCTTCAAGATCATGGAGTCCAACCATTAACCCAACACCGTCAATTCCACCACTAAACCATGTACCTAAGCTCCACATCTATACGTCTTTTAAACACCTTCAGGGATGCTGCCTCAACCACTTCCCTGGGCAACTTGTTCCAATGCTTTACAACTCTTCCAGTGAATAATTTTTTCCTAACATCCAATCTAAACTAGATGAGGTTCACATAGTCTAACACTAGATATTTATGATATTGAGGTCTATACCTGAGTTAGTCATCCAAGGTTCTCTTTAAAATTGATGGAGAGAAATCAGCATTATTTCATTCAGGACCCAGTTTCACAGAATGACAGAACAACACAGGTGCATGGGGACCTCAGGAGGTCTCCAGTCCAGTCTCCTGCTCAAAGGAGGTTCAATATAAGTGCAGACCAGATTGCCCAGGGCTCTGTCTAGTTGCATCTTGAAAATCTCCAAGGATGGAGACTGCACAACTTCTGGGCAGCCTCTTCCAGAGTATGGCTGTTCTCATGATGAAAACGTTTTCTTTATATCCAGCCAGGACCTCTCTTGTTTCAATTTATGCACATTTTTGCTCATCCTCCTACCATACACCTCAGTCAAGAGTCTGCATCCATCTTCTTGACAGTGTCCTCATGGGCACTGCCAGGCACTGTTAGGTGCCCCAAAGCCGTCCCTTCTCCAGGCTGAACCAACCCAGCTTCTTCAGTCTTTCCTCCCAGGGCAAGTGCTCCAGCCACTGACTGTCTTGTTGGCTCTCTGCTAAACTAGCTCCAGTTCGTCTACATCTTCCTTGCCCGCTTTGGGGGAGGGTCCAAAACTGGACACAGTATGTGGTCTAGACACGATCTAACGAGCACCAAGTACAGGAGGATAATCACTGTCTCTTATCTACTGGCTATATTTTTGTTGTTACAGCCTGGTACACTGTTGCTTTCTCTACTGCCAGGGCATACTGCTGGTGCATCTTCAGCTTGCTGCCTACCAACATCCCCCAAGACCTTTTCAACAGAGCTGCTACTCAGTCAGGCAGTCCCCAGCCTGGATTAGTGAAAAGGCCTCTCCCTTCCCAGAGGCAGGACATTTGTCCTCACGGAATTTCAAAATGCTCCTGACAGCATGTTCTTCCAGCCTGCCCAGATCCCTCTGGACAGCAGTCCAGTTCTGAAGCACATCAACTACAACCGCCGGTATAGGATCATCTGCAAATCTGACAAAAGCATCCCTGTTGCCACCTCTGCATCACTGATAAGTTGTTAAACACAACAGGTCCCAGAACAGATCTCTGTGGTACTCCACTTGTTACTCCAGGTAAAGTGTGACCTAGTAAACATGACCCTCTGAGCCTAGCCATACAACCAGTTTTTTACCCATCTAGTTGTCCTCCCATCTAGGCTTCAGGGTACTAACTTGGACACAAAAATATTGTGAGAGCCACTGTCAAACTTCCTTGATGAACTTACCCAAAATGACATCTACTGCTTTCCTTTCATCCACAAATTCAGTCATTTTACTGCAGAAGACAACCAGTTTCATCAAATATGATTTACTCTTGTTAAATCCATGCTGACTGTTCCAAATGACTTCCTCCTCCTTCATGTGTCCAGAAATGTGTTCCAAGAGGACTCACTCAATGATTTACCCAGGAATGAAGTGAGGCTGACCACCTTGCAGGGTCCCTGGATTGTCCTTTTGGCCTTTTTTTAAAGATGGGTGCAACCTTTACCTTTCTCAAGTGTTGGAAAAACTCCCCTGATCTCCATGACCTTTCAAAGATGACTACGAATGGCCTTGTTATGACATCACACAGCAGGTACCGTAAAAAGAAACAGTGGGTACTCATGGTGGGTGACTCCCTATTAAGGGGCACTAAGGCACCCATCTGCAGACCTGACAGGGAGGCATGCGAGGTGTGCTGCCTTCCAGGAGCTAAGGTCCGGGATGTGGCCGAGAGGGTGCTACAACTTCTCAAGAGCACAGACTGCTATCCGCTGTTACTCTCTCACATAGGCACAAATAACACCGCAAATCGGAACCCTGGCAGAATTAAGGAAGATTTCAAAGCCCTGCGGGTGAAAGCAAAAAGCTTTGGTGCCCAAGTTACCTTTTCCTCCATTTTATCAGCTGGAGGAAGAGGATCAGCTAGAAACAGATGCATTATGAGTATCAACTCCTGGCTTCGTGGTTGGTGCTGCCGTGAGGGTTTTGGTTTTTATGACAGTGGGACTTTCTTCAACGATTATAACCAGTTAGAGAGGGATGAGATCCACCTGTCTAGAAAAGGCAAGGGGATCTTTGGCAACAGGCTTGCCAACCTGGTGTGGAGGGCTT
>Ga0181612_157925_pt1 | contig 10298 bp, 6 predicted proteins | sample HoacroProtozoa21_FD_119630 | JGI IMG/M metagenome (GOLD analysis project Ga0181612, IMG submission 119630) | Hoatzin crop microbial communities from Cojedes, Venezuel. Combined Assembly of Gp0051906, Gp0051904, Gp0051908 | reverse complement strand
TTTGCTTGCGGCCCCACAGAGCATGACTGCTTCTCTCCAGCTCCCTAGATCTGGGCTGCGGAGTGGGGGAACTGGAAAGGAGTACTGGCTGCCAGCAAGAGTTAGGAGCCGAACCCTCCTACCCTACCCTGCAAATCCACACTGCGAAGGCACGTCATCGCATCACTTCCAAATTACAGAAGCTCCACGACCAGGAGCTCTTACGAAGACACTTCTAAGTGGCGGCATTCTTCATCAATTTACACCCATTCTATTGTGATAAAGCAGTGTTTTGTTTTGTATCACTTATCTGGTTGAAAGTACTTGGTTGTCACTACTTCTATACTATAGCAAATGTATATGTAGTTGCTTATTTTGTGCATCTGCTCATGGCAAACAGAGGTTTCTGGGTATGGGCGCACTATAGACAGCTTGGTCATGAGGTATGTGGACATCCGTCTTAGATCAGCCAGTGAGGATCCAAAAACTTGCTCAGAATTAGGAAGAGTAAGGTCTTTACAGAGATCAACAGCATCGTGAAGTGGCCGCCTGGCTTTGCTGCTGCGTTCTCTCTTTGTGTACAAACATCTCTATAGAGTTTTCCCCCTTTTCCAGTTTCCTAATGCAGATTTTGGAAAAATAGTTCCATTCATCCACACAAAATACCTTCTTTCATCAAAAGCATCTCGACTAGCTAGTGCCCAACAGAACCATGTCCACAGGTAACCTCACACACCACACAGGCAAATCTCCTACCAGCTATTATCTCCTCTGCCCACTCTACGGGTCTGACCTCATACCCAATATTAACACAGGTTTGAAATAAAAAGCAGCACGGGATTGTTAGAATTGCCACTTTTTAGATGAGGCACCGAGTTCCCTTGTGTTATTTCTGCTGACTTTTCTAATCAAATATAAAGATCTCATGACACATTTTTACAAAAAGTAGGGCACAGCCGGCTTATTTATTCTTTTACTAAAAATAGGCTTTAGTGTCCAGCAGGTTGCGATGTGTTAGACAGCCCTCCAAGTGAACCAGCTGCTGTACCTGCCTCGATGCAGCTACACCACCAGCTCATCTTTGCAGCATGCTGATCATGAAAATCAGACATCGGGCTTCACAATTTCTTTACTAGATCCATTTTGCTAAAATGCTTACTAGGATTAGACTGTGCAACAATCGAAAAGGCAATAAATACCTTCTCCTCCTTACAGGAAGTTTCTGACACCCTTCCAAGCACAGCGCAGCATGCTTTACGTCTCTTGGGTCAACGGTACATTACTGCTCTCAGCCAGAGGCAAAGACTAGGAAGAGACTCATTACAGGAACTGGAACACAAGCAGTTTAAAGAAACCTGTATCTCTCCCACCTGCTTTATACATTTATCTTCTGGCTAGCCTTTTTGTTGAGGCTATTCTGATAACAGAACAGATGTAACAGCTGTGAAAATGAATACTGATCACAAATACTATTCAGTCTATCACACTTTTTAATGACTATGCATAGGAAATACACTGTATTGTTTCTGAACCTGGCCTTGCAGAGACTTTCAGCAGATGTTTTGTCAAGTTTGTTTAGAGAAGCTCATTGCCCAGTCACAATGTAAGTCAGGGTTAGCAAGACTTCGTTTTGTGCAGAACTGCCATAAGAGAGAAAACACAGAATCTTTAGCCCCTGAATCACTCCGCTGCAGTTACCCTTTGAGTCCAACACATTCACTGACCCGCAGTACACAGCGAACATCGCTTCGGAATTTGGTCACATGCCATTTGCGAGCCATGGAAGACTTGTTCGTAAACAAATCTTTATCTCGCACAAGTTGTATGTCATGTGCAAACCAAAGAAAGAGATAAAAGCAAATGTGATGTATTACTGCTACCATAAAACACAGGTACTGCGTCAACATTTCACTAGCCCGTGGAAAAACATGGTCACTTTAATCTCATCAGTTATTACACACTACTAGAAAGCTAGTACATCTCTACCTATCTATACCTACGTATAAGGGCAAACTGAAAAAGTTCATGTGAAATTTTAAAAATCAGTAAGCACAAGAAAAATAAGAAACCATATATGCAACATCACTCCTCCAAAAATATCTATTCTTAGCTACAAATGGACTGTTATTTTGAGTCCCTGTTTAAAATCTCAGACTTGAACTTCTTCCCTCTGGTGAATGTGTTACAATTGTAACACTACTTATGAGCATCTATTTTTAAAAGGACTATCAAAAACACATATATCTAGCAGATAGGCATTCAAAAGGCTTTTACAGATTTCTTCTTAAGGATGTTGCAAGTGTCTAGAAACCTCCCTAATACCACTTCATGAGCAGCTAATCATAGCAATGTTTCTTTTGCCATAAACCCATTCTTCTACAGTAAGGTCAGTGCAAACAGAGTCACTGTGGCACCCCAAAATCAGCGGCAACCACGAACATTCAGCGCTCCGCTGGAACAAACGGGCACGCTTCCACCTCTCCGTTCCGTGCATTTAACTGCGCAGGACCAGGACCAGGAGCCGTGAGCCCCTCCCTCAGACCAACCGGCTCTCCGACGCATCCCAGAACAGCACCCGCAGAGCGCTGTGAACGGGCACTGCGCAGCCAGCGCAGGGGAGATGCTGGGAACGCTCCTAATTTCTGAAGCAATGCCCTGCACGACATTTGCTGCTAGACAATCCAGTCATCCGGACTCAGGAAGACTCGTGTTATTTCTAGGAATTACATTTCAGACGGTTTCTTTGAGCTACATACGCATCATCTTCATTTTTAGTCCTCAACAAGTAACGTTACTAAATCTGGCTAGATGCCACCAGAAAAAGATTGTTGCGGCATAAGAGGAAACAAGTGTATTACTTTCAAAACTAACAAATTAAGCCTGCCTCACTATTTTTGAAACTCCAGGCTTTGTGCTAAATCGCTTTTTACAACATTTTGTATTGTAAGTAAGTATTGATTAACCAAATCAAAGTATGTGTTTCAGCCACTCTGTCTGGCAATCTATCACAACAAGTCTGAAAGCTTCATTTATATGATTCATACGCCTTTAGATTAAACAACCATGCAAATGATGCCAAGTCTCTATTTATCGCAGCTTTGTCAGCGAAACAAATCATTCAGCAGGTGAATCATGAAATCGCTGCCTGTGTGGATGGTAAGCCAGCGCAGAAGGCAGCTGGGAGATGCCAGCTCAGCTGCACGCTCCCCGATCTACTTCTCCTTCCCGGCCCCTTCGCTGCGCCACTGTGACGTTGCCAATCCGAGCCGCCGAGCCCTTCTTGCCCTTTTCTCAAGACACAGCCCGTCTCGGGGCCGTTCAGAAAGTCCTCCAGACACATCAGGAAAACTGAAGCACAGCCCTCAGGGTTTGCTCGGGAGCGAGCGCTCGCTGCGTACGCCTCAGAGGCAAAGCGGGCTTTCATCTCCAGCGCGAGCAGCAGCCACCGAAACCGCTCCACCGTGCAGCGCGCTCCTCTCCTGCTTGCAGGGGGCTCACGGGGGCTCTCGTTGCAATTCTGCTCTACAGTGAAGACAGACTGACAGGACATCGCTGCTCAGAGAAGGGCTAGCCAGCTGGACAAGGCCAGGCCACCTTTGCAAGGGAACACATTCCAGCAGTTCATAAAAATGTGGCTGAGGAGCATTTTTTTTCATTCCTGGAATATACCTCATTGCCAAAGAAGGTAGCTACGCTCAGGAAAATACTCCATGGGGAGCAAATACATTCTTCTGCAAAGCCATTCCTCCCTGCTCCACCCCGGCTGACATTGCACAAGTTGAATAATGCATGTCAAGGTATTAAGTAACACGTAAACATTTCCAGTAAATGTTTCTGCTGCAGGCCTTGGCATAACTGGTATCACTCCCCCCCCGATAATGGAAAAACAACTTCCTCAGTTCTTCTGCACCTAATATTAATGAAGCGTTTCCTACCAATCACCAGCTGGAATCTTCCGCCTCTCTATCTCCCAATATAGATTTTAAAACCCTTGAAAACTTACCTAATGCAGCCTTACTCGGAGATGCCCTTCTCCGCAAGCCTCCGACTGGCCTTGGAGCCTACGCAATGGGTTAACACAATGTCCTGAAAATGTGACAGTTCTGGTAATATGTTTCAGGACAAATAACAAATTCCAATCGGAAACAAGTTGGGTTCTTCTCATATCACCAAGGATGTTTTATATGAACCCTTGGCTTCCCATCATGAATTGTTCAACAATACTTCTCCCCCCCGACCCCAGCTTTGGGATTATGTGTTTCCACATATTTTTTCCCCAGGGTGTGAGAGCACAGTGTTGGGAAGCCACAGCCCTTTCAATCTGGTAGAGGAAATCCCCTTGGAATTGAGTACCGCTTCAGACAGGCACGCTGTTTGCACAGCATATGCCGGTAATTCCTCTTCCTTTACTCTACGACACTCCACAACAGGAGCAAACACAGTTCTGAGCCAACTAACCTAAAGGGGACATGCTTACAAACTAAAACAGCGCTGGGATGGAGATGGGCTCTTGAATCACCTCCATGAGACTGAGAGTCATCAGTCCCAAAGGAGAACTGCCCAATGAAATTTCTGGGATTTTCCACTGGACTTTGTACTTTCCCAAAGGGTTTTCTGTAGGAGAGACTGACCTAGGGTCAAGTATCTGAGGAACTCCCAGGCAACAACACTAAATTCCACTCGAAAAGTGCTTGGGCAAAAAATTTGAACAGAGCTGCTAAGTAGGAAGGTGAAGTCACGCATTTTCTATCTTTTTCCAAGTATAAACTATTTCTTTTAACGTCTGTTAGCTGCACAGGGCTGAGAGTTTGGGGTGAGCTGGAATGTTCTCCTTTGCGTATGTGAATCGTTTTCCTGGCAATCAAACTTGCAGCCCGGCTGAGGACACAACTCCGGCAGCACTAAACATTACTCAGAACCAAGGGTCTCGCTGATTCTGAAAAATCCTTTTCAGTACACATAGATGCTCGAAAACGAAACAGCTCAATGATCTTCCAAGCTGAAAGTATGGCAAACCAACGCTGGGTTTTAATGTGGTTTGACAGCAGTTCAGAAGCAATGGTGCACTTCGAGTCTTCTGGCATAACAAGGCGTAAGAACATCCAAAGAACAGGAGATTAATAACCTGGTTTGGTGTTTACTGACCATTTGGCTCCAACAAAACTTTTGGAAGATTGTCTTCAAGAGAAATTGATCTCCCTGGGCTTCATCGAGCTGCAGCAAGACTGCTCCCAGAGACAAACTGCAGCTGGCAATACCCGTGCTCCTGTTTGGGCAACACACAGAAAGGAGAAACACCAGGGAACAACCTCCCCAGCCCCTCTCTTTCCTCCAGCCTGCAGCAGCAGCCTTTTCTGCCTGATCTCCAGCATCTGGATGAGAAGTAATGGGTCAGCAGTACTGAATATCACAGCTCCCAACCCCAAGGCCACCGGCTCTTAGTAGGCTTCCCACCTCTGTACGATAACCGCAGCACCAGTATCAGTGACTGTTCACAGAAAATAAAGCACAGGGAACTGGAAATGATGGCCACCATGGCAAAATCAGATCACAATAACACGACAACTCTCGTGAATGCCTCAGTAACTGATGTGGGCTTATATTTATGTCTGGGCTGACAAGGACAGGCACAAAGCAAAACCATGCCAGATCGAGCCTGTCCTGCTCAGAAAATTGTTTCCAGCAACGCAGCAATGAGTTAATGATCGCGTTACTGCTATCACAGGAATGCCAGTGCTCAGTAAGGAGTGTTTTGAAGAAAGGCTTTTGAGTGCCACTTCCCTGCTGCTTTTAGTTCCCCCACAGAAGAGAAGCTATTGGAAAGACCAATCCATCCGCAAACACCTTTGGAGAAAGCTTTGGCTAGCTGCTGCTGCTTTCCTAAGAAAGAGTAACTCACCGCATTCTTATTTCTTCTTTCTACTGTGAAATAATCTGTTTTGGTGAAAGATTAATAAAACTGCTGACTCCCAGACTTCCATGAACGTTACTGCCAGGGCTAACCGGTCTCTCAGAAAGGCCAGCGGCTTCTAGAATTCTCAAGAAGTCCATTCAGCTGAAATGTTGTTTGCTGTTTGTTTTCCAGTCAGGGCACTGAGGGCACCAAAGCCCAGGTACGAACTCTCTGTTCAGGAAGGAATGTGACAACAGTGAAGGAAATGCCTTAGCGCTGTGCACACTGTGCACACGTAGGGATGTCTACAATCCACTCCCCCACAATTTCACAGCAACTTGGCCTTCTGTCTTTTAATACACACGAGAAATGACCGACCTCGGCCGGACACGCACCGTAACCTCGCTGCTGCGGAGCAGTGTCTGGCAGGACCCCGGCAGCCCTGGCGCGGCCGCCCAGCCCTCCCTGCACGTGTCCGGCGTGCCGCAGCCTGCCCGTGAGCTGGGCGCAGGCTCGTTATCTGGCAGATAACGGTGACTATGGAAGGGCAAGACTGGATGGTAATGAGAGCCCCTACACACCTGGCCTACCCACAGATCTGCAGCCATCCTACCGCACGCTAACTCCCAGCACTCCGAGCAGAGGACGTGGGCAAGCCTGGCTCAGCTGCAGGGATGCAGATCGTACACTACAGCGAGCTGCTAAAGCAGAGCAGTGACGTCACGCCACTAACGAGAGCGCACTGCCTTTAACTACCCCCTGCAAAGCCAAGGGCATTTCTAATGCCACCATACGACTGCCACAAACACAGAATCATTTAAACTGAAACTTCAAACACATCCTTACCTTGCAATTAAACTGTAGTTAAAATTTCCTTTGCCAAGTACGGCTTCCAGTTAGGGTCAATCGATTACAGTGCGGACTAGAGGGGTGTTTCACAACAGCAAAGAGTATCAAGTATCAGCTCTCACGCACCTTAAAAAAGCCATATTTGTTCTCAAGCACCATTAACAACAAATGGATTCATACCTAGAACAGTCACAACACAGAAAAACTTCTCCACACTGGAGTGAAAAAAAAGTCTCGATTCGTGAAATACCATCTGTAAACTTAAAAACCGTCCTGTGCCAATTTCTTCATATAACATATCCAAAGTAACCTCTTAACTCACTATAATTTAACATTAGTGCTTTCCTTTAATAATGTAACTTAAAAATGTATACTTAACCTTTAACTCTTGACTTTAATGCTAAATATTCCTTTGAGAAAAAGTCTTAAGTATTAGAGAGCGTACCTCATCTCTTCTAATCTTAGTCACACCTCAAGCTACCATTTTTCACAGACATACGTTAAAAAGAAATGCACGCAGACGTGGAAAATGAGGTCCTGTTGCAGGATGTCAGGTTTTCTAACAAAGAATATGCCATGACACTTTGTGGCTTAATCATTTTACACAAACCTAAGTATCGACGATGCTCAGCTAAATTATCATTTAGTAGAAACGTACCTTGAAACACTGAGCATGATTTCCCATTTTCTCTCCTTCCCCCATGATGACAGCTGAGGGAACGGACATGCAGCTCTAGAGCGGCTTGGCCATACGAACTCTATCACAAAAATGATTATTTCAAGTTGCTAAAGATCAGGTGATAACCTCCCCCAAAAGATGACAAAACCCTAATTAGTATCTGATAAAGCAGTGGGGCCATTGCACTGTGTAAACCCTGAATTAGAATGATAAGGTAGGGAGACTCCACCAAAGACGCTTTGTGTTTCTCCTCGCAGCCAGCAGTAGCTCCTCCGGGGCCTGCCCCTTCCAGCACCGGCAGCGTGCCGAGTCCTGTAACAGGGATGTACGGGTTTTCCACGCCCTCCAAAAATATACCTGAAAGGGCTTTTGTAGCGTAGTTTAAAAGGACAGACTGGTGTCCCGTGCTACACATCTTGCCTGAAACAAAGCATTTTCAGATAAATCCTTTGGGGCAAACTCCGAGTAAATCACACCCCCAGTGAGATAACTCCTCACGTAACATCCAAGCAGACATACTCGGAGAGCACACGTAAGTCTGACCGCCCACCGGGAACGCCTGTGGCCCTGCCTGCAGACCATCAGAAACCTCTGCCACCAGGACGTGGCTCCTCCCAGCCTTTACACCAGAAACGAGTTCTCTCTCCCACCTGCGTTTCGTACTGGCAAGAATAGGCTCTTGCAGCTGGTAGACACGACCGATGCACTGAGGAGCAAACAACTCATCTGTACACCAGCAAAGTGCTTTGCGCTTAGCAAAGATGGCACCCAAACACATTAGGACCGGATTTAAGGCTTCTAAAGTGAGGCGACGACGAATGAATGCCTGAATTGCAAGTTCAGTGCCTGTTCTGCATTACTGCGGTGGCTTCGTTCAAGTTCTTTGACAGATCCTGAGATACTGAGTATCTTCATTAGCAATCTGCTGCCTCAACGCACAGAAAAATCACGCTCTGTTTCGCACTCTGGGTCTGCAGCGATCAGTTCCGCATACCCGCACACGCAGCCTTACACACGAGGGATGAGCCTGCCAAGGTCACCCTCTTCCTCAAGCAGCCTGTGCTCAGAGCCGGTCAGGTTCTGCACGCTTTGCCCTTTTCCATCCGTCCCATCTGTTCATAGCCTTTCCATCTAGTTGACTATGATTTTCCTCGGTTTCAAATTCACCTTTTTCCTTTCAGTTTTTCCTATCTATCTGATGTACATTGTAATGATATTAAGGGGAAATTTATGAAGGAACTAGCTTAATTCCATTTCTTTCCACAGCGTTTCTCCAAACTGGCTGGCTGAGCGTGACCTTTTCAAAGGTATTTGGCAGAGGCGTGTCATTTGTCTAGTTATTTTTCCAGTTTTTGTCAGTGTGAGTTTTAAAATCGGTATCAAATGATTTTTGTTACATCAGATCAGAAACATGCTCTCTAGCTGAGCTGATGTCTCTAACTCCTTAAAACTGCAAGAGACAACTGAAGCACACGGTGGAAGAAACACACAGAAGTCTGGTTTGTGGCCAAAATTCCACTTAGATACAGAGCACGAGGGGGAGAAAAATTACATCTCTTGAACAGTATGTCCCAAGTGTTTGTTAAGAACTGTTTTCTTTCTGAATCTCAAATCAACAGCAGTCTGAAATCAACAACGCTAGATCTGGGCTTGGTGAGATCTGCTGAAAACACAACGGGACAACAGCTCATCCTGCTGCCCTGCCACCTCCAGTAAGTTATGTGTCCATGGCACGTGCAGACCAAGTTAACTGCTTCTCAAAGCTTTTGTTAATCACCGATTGGTGTGTCTGTTCTGGATGCTAGGGTGGAATCAGGAGACCAGTTCAAATACCTTCTTACAGTTGCTGCTGAGTCGCAACTATTTTAAAAGATTGAGTACGACAGGTCAGAGAGAGGAACAAAGAGTTTTATTCATGGAAACTCTTACCAGCCTTCAAAGCAAGTCATATGAGAGATATATGCATACATATATTTTTATAGCTAGTGCCTAAATCAGGAACAAGATAAAAAAAAAAAATCTCAATGGCCCTCATGAACTACTTCCCTTCTCTCCACATTCTCCTGCTCACTTTGGATGATACACTGTCCCCTTTATTTTTTTCGTCCTCTTATCCCTTGTCTCCCCACTCTTCTCATCCTATTGCATCTTGACTTCATGTGGGATTCAGAGATGCGACACACCAAGTTCCGGCATTCTGGAAATCTGGCAATTCCCAGCTATGAAAAGACCCTCCCATCTTGCCTCCCCCAAACAAGCTATTAATAAAAAGCACAGGAGCAAAAAACAAAACAGCATAACCTAGGACTGCTTAAAATTATGGTGTCACCTGTCCTGAGTATTCCCAGTTTAAAGCAAAGTGATCAAACTACGCTGGCAGAAGCCAGTAACAAAAGCAGCTTAAACTGTCTAGGATTATTTTCAATATTGTAGTTCTAGGAAGTACGTAGAAACCGCAACCCCACAACTGTGCCAGAAATCCCGAGGGACGGGGCCGCCTTCTCAGGGTGCATCTGACCTCCTCAGCCTGGCTGCAGGTTCTGGCTCAGGCATTTCGTCTCCGCCAGCCTGCCTATGCCTCCCCACACCTGCCTCAAACTAACTGCAGTAACAGAGCGTTCAGCGATGGGACTTGCACTCTCCTGTACGTTAGAGGTGAAGAAGACAGGAGCACCCCACGTGTGTCACGTGCCTCTGTCACTGCGGTGTGGTCTCACAGATCTGTAGAGCTCCGGAGAGAGGAAGCACCCCAGGTCGGCAGCCCGCGCGCCAGCCGGTCGCAGCACCTCTGCCACCGACGCCGAGCATCCCTGCGCAGCTTGGGCTAGTGAAGGCAGACAGCCCAGCTTCGCGCAGAACCGCGGCACAGAGCCTGCTTTCTGGTTCGCTTATCACCAC
>Ga0181612_171195_pt1 | contig 10299 bp, 6 predicted proteins | sample HoacroProtozoa21_FD_119630 | JGI IMG/M metagenome (GOLD analysis project Ga0181612, IMG submission 119630) | Hoatzin crop microbial communities from Cojedes, Venezuel. Combined Assembly of Gp0051906, Gp0051904, Gp0051908 | reverse complement strand
GCCTCATCATTAAAAGAAATTTTCATCAAACTGAGTCCACTGGAGCAAGGGTGACATGGCTTCAGGAGGAACACTGCCTTCAGCAGAAAGCTTTTTACCCATATTTCAATGACAAAATTTTTGCTTTTATGCAGGTTCAACAGGATGAAAAAAACAAGGATGGAAAATCTTCCACACAGACATTTCCCTCTTCCTTTGTGCATTACGAAGAGCAGAACACATAGATGAAGCGCTACATTAATAACTGGACCTGTAAAAACCAGCTCCCCTGTTCTCCACCAGCAAGAAGGCAAGCAACACTCCTTTACTAGATGTCACCTAAAAGGTTGCTTTTTGCCCAGCTAACCCATTTCTTTTTGTGGCATCTAGAGAGAAAACATTCCTCCTGCCATCCATACCGATAGTTGGAGATAACAGCTACAGAGATTTGGATTCTGGTAATTGAAGAGTCCCCTTTTAATTGCCTTACATTCAGTTTTTGTTATGTTGAATAGGCAACAATTCATTAATGAAGCCAAGCCAGCAAGAAATACATGGTACACTTTGCGCTGAGGAAGCATTCAGACGGACGTTGTGTTGTGCTCCTCGGAGCTCTGACGGGCTGACAGGCACAGTCACTGTCGCAGTCCTGTTGCTTGCACAGGCGCAGTCTGGGGTGGGAGGGGACCTCCCAAAATGGCAGCTATGGCTCGATGGGACCACCACAATTGTCTTTCCCACACACTGGCTGAGATTGCCTAAACCCCTCGGATCATCATGTCACTGCAAGGTACAGTTTGCTTTTTTTAGCAAGTCTTACGCATTGACCTACGGAAAGCTTCCGTTATTTGTTTCTAAAATTGTCTTTGTTTCCCCCACATTCTCTCACCCTATCCCCCTCTTTCTGTGACTGGATCTGCTTCCTCTCTGATGGTGTCTGAGACAGTCATCACAGCCCAGCTGGTCAGCTAGGTTATCTCCTCTTTCCATTTTCCCACTGTCCACTGGTCTGCCTTGAACTTGGCTCTCTCTGGAAATGCCAGCTGCCACAGAAACACCAACGAACCAAGGTGCTGACGGGAGTTGAAGCCGTGTGTCATGTAGCAAGGGCATACCGGAGCCGCAGGTGGGCTCTCAGGACCTGCCCTGAAATCTGTCCTGCTACAGCTCTGCAGCTGCTGTTGCTGGGATTCTGTGGCTGGATAGATTAAACTGAGCTTGGGAAAGATGTAATCACACCTCTGAACGCAGCAGCGACATGCCCTGCCTGTTGATACAGTACTGCAAACAGGCAACTGCTTGCCTTACAGTTATATAAATTACACACACGTAACATGCATATGAATTGTTACATGCAGCAAGGAAAACTTGCCCCCTTCTGCAAGAATTCAGCACAAGTCCTATAAATTAGTCACTGAAATGCTACAAACTTCAGGGTGCACCAGTTCTGAATTGTTGAATGTGTATTTCACCCAACACGTTTCCATGAAAGACACGCTTAATATGTGGATACTGGTAAAAGGAAAAGAGGAACAAGAGAAAGATCAAAAAGTAGGACAAAAGATACTGACATTAAAAAAAGTCTGTTCTTCAGCTGCTAATGGGGATTTATAAAAATGAGTTCATCCACTGCAAAGGGCATATGAGGATATGTGGTATTTCTGCTGGAGAGAGACTCTAGGGATGCTTACTGCAAATAGGGCAGCCTCCAGAACAGATCAGTAACTCCTGAAATGGTGACAGTTTTGACTCCTCACACACTTTTCAAAGCCTCATTTCACACTGAGATTTCAGTTCTAGAGATATATCCACTTCTGAACCCAAATGTGTTGTATGATATCTCACCACCTCCATTTGGTGTCCAGTTGCTCATCTGTGATGAGCTGATAGAAGTTATGTCCCCCTCAAGTCTTCTCTTTATGTGATCAGTAAGCAAATTCTGATTCCCCAAAATGGTAAGTAGTTTCAGAGTGGTCACACCAGCAGCTCCCACAGCAAGATCTAAGCAGGTTATAAACTCCTTCCATGTCTATTTCCAAAGTGTGTACCTGTCTACATCTTCGTTATCTGTATTTCTCTTTGAAATGGTGGGTAAGACTCCCATGCGTACTCTTGAATTTGAAGTAAGTCTAACTCCATCTCAGTGTTGGGCAATATCGATGCCTCAGAAGTAGGTAAGTCACCACCACCATGCCAACAGAAAGTCCCTGGAGTTGAGCCTGAGATGCCATCAAAGCTCTATGGCAAGCTTTTACCCTGGGAGATGCTGTTTCTGCAAGATCATAAAATGTCCTCGAGGAATTGAAATAGATGCTGAAATTGAGGTACAACAGGAACTTGGAACAGTGTCAAAAGGAAGGCAAAGCAAAGCATCTCTCTCCAGCAATTTGGAAATTTAAACTAGTCTAAAATGCGCTGTTAAAAGTCCGAGTAGTGCGATACAATGATGCCATACAGCTAATGGGTTTCAAGAGACAGTTTTGAAAACCAGCATTTCAAAGAGTACATATTTCAGAAAGAGTTGGACCTAAAGTTATGCAAATTGCTGTTTTAAGGAGCTGGAATACAACACAAATACATCTGCTGCAAGGAAAACAGAGTAAGAACTGATTGGACTATACAACCACGCAAGACAGTAAAAGACAGAAATATAAGTGTCTGGGCAGTGAAGTGACATAGCATGCTGTTTTAGTCCACCTTTCCAGCCACTTCTACTACTGCCAATAATTTACTGGATTAGTATGAAAAGATTGGAAGAAAAAAAAGAAGTCTGTCTACCTGCTCCAGGTAGGAGTGGCTGCTACAGAACTAGAATAGCAGCTGCCCTGAGGGACCAAAACCACCTGCAAGACAGGACTGAGCAGGGGAGAAAAAGTACGCATGTTAGGGGAGGAAGAGGGCAGACAGTTGACAGCATGTAAGGGACAAGGCGATCATGCTAATGGATATGCAGGTCTTTTCCAACAAAATCCAAAACCCAAAAAGCCAACAAATTAAAAAGCAAGGGTTCTGCTGATTCCTGTTGGAGTGCTGGATGCTTCATTTAAGCTGATGCTAGTATCAGTCGAAATTAAAAACTCTCAACTGTTAACTAGAGCAGGGAGGGAGACAGTGATCTGGTGCTCACCACAGCTCAGTGTGGCAGAACACCATCTCGTGGGGACCCATTTAAATGCTTGGAAGTGATAATTTTAAGGCTCTGAGCCAATGAGGGGTACAAAACCTGTAACCCTTCAATGTTAGCATGGTGTCATCAATGACAGAAATCTAAGGACAGTACAGAAGGTCTGGAAATACCACCATGTTGGGCAACAGACCAGAACATTGCTCTTGCCTTTCAGAGTCATACAGAACTCTAAGGTGCTCTTTCAGGATGAGAGCCAGGACACAGCTGTCAAGGAAGCTACCAGAGACAAGAAAATCCACCCATAAATTTCTACTGTATTCTTTCCAGAACAAGCTATTATCGTGGATTTTGAGATAAGGAAGGTAGCCTGGTCCCTCATGCTGTCCACCAAATCTAGGTTTTCCAACTCCAGAGTCAGAGAACAGTTTCTCCTTCATTTTGGACCAATGAGACTTAAACCAGAGAGTAATGAGAAACTGCTACAATGCAGCCTTGCAAAACAGATGTGGTAGTGAAATAAAAGGGATTTAAACACTCTGGAAGCCTGTAAGATTGCAGTAACATTGAACGGCATGGAAAAACAAGGGCTTGTGCTTGAAACCTGCCTTGAAGAGTCAATTCAACTGATACATTGCACCCCCATGATAATACCTTGTGTTATGGGACACTGGTAGCTCCAGCACAGACCTGTTCTCTCAGTGAGGTGAGCACCTGTAACACTAAGTAGCAACAGCAACAAGTGCTGTGCCACTGTTTTCTGTTTATATTATAGTGGATGGCTTGGCCACAGATCTACCAGCTCCAAGTGATTTACAAACATTAATGATCTAAGCTACCCGGACCCTTTTTAAGTTAAGAATCCTCTTTTTTGCAGAGGCAAAACAAAGTTAAATAACTTGCCCACTGTCAGATCTCCGATTCCCCAGTCGGCACATGAATTAGACTCTTATCTGCTTTCTATGCATCAGGCTTCTAGCAGCAGAGAAAGCTTATTTAGGGCTACAGAGAGGCAGTGTTACCTGCAACAAATGTATGCATCAGCCTAACAGCATCAGCAAACAGGCTTAATTCCTCATACCCCCTCCGTATGCATATATAGCTTCCTTTGAAAATCATTGACTCTTTATTAGATTTATGGCTCATGCATAATAAAATAAATTGTTTCTAAGATTGGTTAAATAATACCATCTATATAAGAAAAAATATGAAAATGAGACCAATAACCACCTTTTGTGGCAAAATTTTTGAAAATGGTATTTCCAGCTTAGAAAGGGAGGACTTTCTGCATAAGGAGACTAAACACCATAAATGAACAGGTCTGTCCATAATCTCTGAGAAAGGATAAAATCACAGGTCTGGCTGCACAAAGAGGTGGATGGGAGGGGCAGGTGGAAGGAGGTGACAGATCTCTTCACTCGGAGACGGCTGATGATGACAGGAGGGTTAATGCTTGGCCAACCAGTAACACCTTTTTACAGGTTGTCTGAGGTGATCATTTTTCTGCTGAATCAAAGGTTAGCTGTAGACCATGCAACAAATCAGAGGACCGATTCTCCTGCTGACACTTTCTAAATAGCCAGAGTAGGCATTCTTGGTTCTCTCTTAATGTTTTAAAACCTTTGCTCTTTTTTCCTGTGTTTGCAGCTATTGAAATACTCAGAAAACAACCATGGCTAGTTCAGTGTACTGGATTTCTGCTCTTTACTGAAAGCAAGATTCTAACCTGAGGGTGGATTATTATACTTAAGTTTTCCTTTTCCTTTCAGTCTAGCTGTCTGGATCCATCTGATGTCTTTTTATACACTTTGATTATAAAACTGTGGGTGGGGCCATATTTAGTTTGCATTTGTGCAGCATCAAGTATTGTGGGTTCCTGGGCTATGACTAGGACTTTCAGGTGCTATGGCAATACAGATAACAACAAATTGAAATTATATAGTAATTAATATTGGTTTGCAGACAGCTACCTAGTTATGGAAATTAAGGGTACTTACAGGTAGCCAAAAGCATGCCCACAGACAAATTATACTGTAATTATAATTTGGTACCACTGCAGCTACAATACCCTTATCGTAAGGGAAGTGGTCGATTTTCCTGTAACAAAGTATTCGGCAAGAGCAATAGAGGCATGGATAGAGGTATAGACAGAACAACCCAAAGGCAGGGAACTGTGGGTTTCCGTGCCTGTGCTAAATCCCCAGCTCTAAATTCTGATGACAGGGAGAGGATAAGCAGTTATCATTTTCCCTCCAGGCACATCTAGACAGTGCCAAAATGCCAAGGGGCAAGATGAGGGACAATCAGAAGGGGAAAAGCAAGACCAACATCTCAGGCTTCCTGCAGGGGACAATGCACAGAATCTTCTAAGCAGTTTGTAGAGGGAGTAAGACTGCCATATGCAGAGGATTATACTTACATAGGCTCCCACAATGCTGCTCTTGGCAGCAACGAAGATGAGACAGATGAAGATGGCTGATCCTAGCATGCCAACAGCACAGACAAGAGGATCAGCTCGCTGGGTTTTTAACCGGCACCATTTGGTTGCCCCGGTCCCTGTGATCACACCCAGGAAACCAGTGAAGCATGTGATTGGGCCGAAAATAAAGCTATTAAAAAAAAAAAAAAAAAAAAAGAAAAAAAAAAAAGAGCGCATTATTTTTCTTTTGGACTTTTTCCCAAAAACGGGCATGGTCTTTGAACAAATTATTAGGGTAAACTGATTAATGGAAATCTGCACATTGGCTTTGCAAGTTTAAAATAAAACAAATGAGCTCCCAGCTGAGTGCTTGTGATTTTAGCACTCTTCCCCTGAAATTAAGAAAAACACAGCAGACAAAATTCAGCCTTGTTCACAGGCATTGATCAACACACACAGAGGGGCAAAGGGCTCATACTGCTTCGTTGTGTGGAATTGAGCTTCCTACCAAGAGCATTGTATGGCTAATTATGTATGCCCAAAACTAAGTAACAACCTGCACATTGATTGTGTAAAGGAAAATCAGGGACAGAGCAGGGACTAGGAAGCTTAAGGGAAAGGAAAACTAACAAGACTCTAAATACCAGTGACTTCCACCAAATTCTGACTTTCTAACTCCTTTCAGACCACTTCAAAGAAGTCTGATTAGATTATTCTGCTGTTATGTCACATATTTGAAATGTGTATTTTTAAATATAAAGAGTCAGGAGCTAGCAAAGATTCTCTCTATTGTATGTGCAGGACTTGGATTACAGTGTCTTTGGCAACTACATTACAATAGCTCCAGGGCAGCTCAAAATATAGGTGTCATCAAGGAGTGGAGAATTTCTCTTTGTAAACAGCAGATGGGCAGTCTGACTGGAGTTGTATTTTCTGCTCACTGCATTTTTGCCGAATAGACTGAGACTGCCCGCTGGGCACTCTAGCTGATGGTACTCCAAACCACCAAGTACTTTACTTGAGCTGGGATTCTATCAGCTAGAGCAAGGAGGTTTTCCTAATGTTATTTTTCCCTCACAAGCTAAAATGCAAAAGGGGCTGACAAAAGGCAGTTTTTCATACCTTTTATTTACCTGGAGAAATGTTTTCTTAGCATTTTATGTTTTGTGTCATCATGTTAAAGCACAAAACAATTAATATAGCTTATGTGCCGCATGTGATATTATATAACTGGGACTGAAAAACCAAACCACTGTAGAACATCAAGCAATCCAGCGCAAAGTGTCCCAGATCTCTGCACCATTTTCCAGCAAAACTCAGCACACACAGCAGTGTACAGCGCAATGAAACACAGTGAAGTCCTCCCTCACACAGAAACAGAAGTCCCCAGGGTCAGTCCTTGCAGCCCTCAGACAAACCCTGAATTATAGCCACCGCTGTGGCTACGCAATCTGCCAGCTGATTCTGCTGCTATCACAGAAAATGGCATGGGTCTTCAGAAACCAAATTCTCTCTCAGCAATCCAAACACCTTCCAAGGCAGAGATAGCAGCTTCTTATCTACTTCTGCGCTATAGCCTGGGAACTAAGACAGAGCTGAGGTCATTGCTTCTCCCTTGGTTTGACTTCATGTGATGAAGAAAAGAGAAGAAATAAAACCTAGTTTACAATCCCAGCATTTCCTATCATTGTTGTAAAGACCTGGAGGAAATTACAGACATTCTAGTAACTTGACTCCATGGGACTTGCCTGTTTCCTCCAGTAAATAACCCCCACTCCCTTTTCTCCCCCTCTCTAAAGCAGTAGAGTATGAATCTCACCTATCTTTGGTGCCGCAGGGCTGTGAGCTGCAGGTCTCTGCTGTCTTCTGCATGACCTGTGCTCTGTGAAGGTAGAGGGGGATCCACATGCCAAGTGCCCCTGTGGCAAAGGAGACAGCTGAAGTGGCCAACGATGAGAACACGTAGCTGCGGCTGTGGAGATGCAAGAGGCAAAACCAAGAGAAGGTTTAGTGGGAAAAGTGAAAGAGCAGGAGGCCCAAAACAGGAGCCAGTGCTTCAGTGACAAATCACAGTGTTCCCCCAGACTACCAACCTAGTGTCTCTTGCCAAGGGGCAGAGATAATACAAGTTACAAAGCAATGGAGAATAAGAAGCACGGAATATTTCTTCACACATGATGCTCCACTGATGCTAGTGTACTTAACTCTTCAGAAGTGCTTCAAAGAGACCATTTTTCATGGGACTGTTTCAGAAGACAATCAGTACTCAGCCAGTAAGATACGATGGGTGAATTACTGGGCTTTCACTGTAATATCCCTGTTTACCTGGATTACCAGTTTCACTTCTCCCTCCCCATCCATGCCACCACATGATTGGATAAACTAACAAAGTAACACAGACATATTGACAAATCAACCATCATCACTTTTCATAGTCTTTTGATACTGGATGACTATACCAGGAAGGCATTCTAGCCAGCAGCTCTAAAAATGAAGGACACAAGTGTCTGATCAGAATTCTGATGTAACGCTGAATTCACAAGTGCAAGTATTTGCATGTTCACAGAGAAGCTTTCTGGAAGCAGCTGCTTAAACACTCATGTGCACATGATCTTTCATGCACATATACAAGCACCCAAGCACATTCAGTCACATAGGGTTGTAAAAACGTATGTATTTAAACTTGCCATGTAGTGCAAGCTTCTGTGTATTTTCTCCTCTTAAATTGCTCTGGCATTTAACTCTCTCTCTCGCCTCAGCAGAGTGGCTCTTTCAAGGAAGAAAAAGGATCTAAGCATCTGAACAACAATGGCACAACAACTAATACAGGAACGCAGCCATTTCTACACTTCAAAAGCCTTGATTTGTCTGAAGCGTGAGCCAAACAAAGCAGGCCCTCTGTTAGATCTCAATCTTGTCAGGGTTAGAGCAAAAGTTGGAATCCGTCATTGTCACTGCAGTCGATACCTTGTGAAAATGTAACTGATTTTCTTTCCTAGGTCCACAGACTAAACTTCCTGCCACTCCCTGCGTGTTGTTGCTTTCCAGTCTCACAGTGCTAAGTAGTACAGGCCACTGGATGTTCCAGTTTCGCATTAAAGGCAAAGCATGCTTTTCACTAGAGTGCTCTTACTTCCTAATCAGTGCTTTCATGTCTCTTAGCCATGAGGTCCGAGCCTTCAGCTGTCCCCCAAGTTGTTCAACATTTCCTCTTTTAGCAGCAGGTACAAATATTAAGATGAGTGTCCCTGTTATCATTCCCAGGAGGGGAGATACCTGCAAGAAAGGAACAGGGAGTTAGCACAGGAGTTAGCAGGGTTTGCTCTGACTAGTCAGTAAGAAGCAGATTACATTAGTTGTGTTTCAGCGACTCGATTCTTTACAGCAAGCCAGAATCTGCAAGCACTCTGAGGCATCTGCTCCTCTCCTTCCTCCCTGTCATTCCCTGGACTCTCTTATCTTACTCGGGAAGCATGCGGCTTTGAGAATACTCTGATTTAGGCAGTCCATTTCTTTGTGTTATTAAAATACCAAGATTCATCTGAATACCATTCTTCAGTGACGTTTAACTCTTTAGAAACCTACTCCCAGCTGGGCTAAGAGAGCAGCTAGTTTCTAGGAGAGTGCAGAAGCCTTTTCAGGGCCATGAGGCCAGGCGAAAGATTTCTGGATGTAGGAAGCACACTGGCTTTGAAAATCCATGCTTGACACGCATCCCTCTTCCAGCCAACCCACAATGGCTTCCCAATTTTCAGGCAGCTTCCTCAGATTACCTCAGTGTACAGCAGACCAAGAAACATTGAAAATTCAGGCTGGATTTTCCAGTTTCCAATCCTTTCTCCCAATCACTAGACAAAAATACAAGGATCCCACAGTGTTTTGCAAGCTACAAACATGATTTTTGTTTTGACACTGAAATTCCATCATTGACAGAATTGAAAATAACTCCGTTAGCAAAACAGGAACATGGATTTTCACTGAACTATCATCTCTTCTATACATGCTATTTTAAAAATAAAATTTTGTTTAAAAAAAAAAGCTTCCCATAATAACCTGAGAGTGGCCTTTACACACAAAGTAGTGTTTCATGTCCAAAGATGAAAAAAAAACAGAATTCTTCTAGGGAATGGAAGGCAAAAATATTTCAGTACTGGGAAGTCAAGAAAATCCCTTATCCAGGGATAAATGAAGCCTGATACACTAACCTTATTAAAACTCAACACAAGACACAGCACTGATAAAAAAAATGGAAATGTTGAGATCTTCTAGGGTCATATAATTTAAAGTCTCTTTGATTTTCATCTAAAGGCTTAATCCCCAACAGGACAATATCCATTGATATTCAGCAATGCTCCAGCAAAACAGTGATGTGACTGCTAGATCCAGAGACAAAGCTGCCACTTGCCAACGTGCCCTTCTGTCTTCTTCAGCCCATTGAAGTACAGATTATTCCTGACCTCCCATGGATTTGGAGACCACAGGAGGTCACAGAGGGAAGCATCACCTAGGGGAATCTTGTATATCTTGCAAGAACACAATAATTGCCATAGGGACGGAGGCTGCATTACACTGATGTCTGGAAGCTTTCAACATGTGCTTTTTTGACTACAGAAACTAAGCCATGCTGTCCAAAAGCAACCATCATAGAAGTGCAGAGCTTGTCAGATTCCCCACGATTTTGCATGGTCAGGGAATCATGCATCAATGTGTCATTTTTAGTGGAAATCATGATGCCATAAGGGGTACGGTCTTGCAGATAACCTGGATTTCTCAGGAT
>Ga0181612_167238_pt1 | contig 10299 bp, 5 predicted proteins | sample HoacroProtozoa21_FD_119630 | JGI IMG/M metagenome (GOLD analysis project Ga0181612, IMG submission 119630) | Hoatzin crop microbial communities from Cojedes, Venezuel. Combined Assembly of Gp0051906, Gp0051904, Gp0051908 | reverse complement strand
AGAAGGCTGTGGCGAGACCTTACAGCAGCCTTCTAGTACCTGAAGGGGTCCTATAGGGAAGATGGGGAAAATCTTTTCAGCGGGGCTTGCTGTGATAGGACAAGGAGCAATGGCTTTAAACTAAGAGAGGGTAGCTTTAGACTAGATACAAGGGATAAATTTTTTACGATAAGGGTAGTGAAACACTGGAACAGATTGCCCAGAGAGGTAGCAGAGACCCCATCCCTGGAAACATTCAAGCCCAGGTTGGACATGGCTCTGAGCAGTCTGGTCTAGTTGAAGATATCCCTGCACTACAGGGAGTTGGACTAGATGACCTCTAAAGTTCCCTTCCAACCCAAAGTATTCTATGATTCAATGAACTGTCAATCTCATTGGGTCCTCTTTCCATCAGCAGTTTTCTCCAGGCAGAAAATAGACATTCAAACCCTTTGAGATTTTAGATAAAATCATGAAGAACCAGATATTTTCCTAGATTCTCTCTGTAATGTGCTCAAACACATTGTCCTTAAAAACTTGAAGATTCAGACAGGAGTGTGAATCTTGTAAGTTCTGAAAGAGATTGATTTTCTCAAAATGGAGATCTGTGGTCCAGCTAAAGTAATGTTCTTCAGATATATGCATCTTCTATTTTTACAGATCTTTAGAACAAAAATTAAATAGCACTTTTTGAACTCCTGAAAACTGGCAGTTATCTAATACATTCCTTGTGAGAAAGTTTAACTGGTTTTATAATGTACTTTGGTGCCAGTCACTCTGAGTTAACTGGAAGTAACCCCCACTTTTTTTTTTTTCTGGTATTAGGAGCAAGTCTGTACCTCCAGAAAAAAAAGGGTTGATAACCCTTATGAATCTTTCATTTTTCTAAAAATTTTTAATAATTCTTTACTTGTTCCAGCACTTGTCCATTCTCTGACTCTAGAACCCCATAGAGTATGTGATTCCTTTGGAAATTGATTCCATGTGTTGGTTTTTAGTTATAGACAAATACTGTAGGTAATGTTCTAAAATTAATATGTACCGGTTTTCTGCAATGTTAATTAAGAACTGTGTAAGTATTTAACATAAGAAATCTAAGCCTCATTGCCTCATTCTTTTATTCTTTAATGCAAATTCTATTGCTATTTAATGCCAATTTACTTTTCCAAAACAGAATTGCAATGGTCAAACATCATAAGTTCCCGGACATATTTACTGGGTCTCACCATTACCCTTCTGGCCCTGGAATAGAAAGTAGACAAAGGAATAACCAAAGATAAAATACCAGAAGTGAAGGGTGACCACAGCTAAGAAATTCTGGCAAAAACTAAGCGGTGTTTTTTATTATTATTATTCACTTTTTGTTATAAAGAAGCTAATGGAATACAGATACCTGTTCAGATCTACTGGCAAATGGATTGACTTGCAGAATTGATGAAGTACAGGTGATCTGTACAGACTCTATTTATAGAGGAACCTCTTGTTTGTTTAAAGTGTATGAATAAGACTGACAATTTTAATGCTGAGGTCTGGCAGTGTTATGTATGATGCGCTAAGGATAATACTGACTAATACTTCTAGGAAATAAATTGTCTTTTAGTTTGTTGTGTCAGAGAGAAGATCGAGATGGGGAATTTATAATAAAATGAAAATTTAAATGAAATTTCTCTCTCCTTTTGCCATATTTCATTCAATAACGGAGCAGCTTTGAAACTGGTGATGCTTTTAACCCATTGTCAAAGCTAAAAGTAACATTATTTATCAGCGGTATTTACGTAGTTGCAGTAAAGCAAGGGTCTATATAGCCTGTTAACACTGGGACATGAATTGATTGCTTTCTGTCTCCATGTTCTTGAGCATACATCAAAAGAGGCTGCATAGGAAAGTAATCTCAGATGTTTTCCATCTTTGTGTTCTGAAAAGTGAGTGCCACTAACTTAATGGGCTGGGAAGGGTTTGTGAATCGGAAACAGCAATGGATAGCTTTGTCAAAGATTAATTTGATATATTTCTGGTTTCTGATGTTTCTAGTGGGGTTTAAAGGATGCTGGGGAGGTGGAAACCCTTTCAATCAGAAAGCTTAAAAGTACTGGGTTTTGTTCTCCTGCCTTTGAAGGAGACAAAATATTCTTAAGTGAGTGTGTATTGAACATCCTATGTGCATGCACACTCACGTAATTTTTATTCAAAGAACATTCGTAAGAATGCAAAGCTGGTCTCTAGAAACATCCTGTGCCATTTTGATCTAACCTCTAATTCTATGGGTTTCCTGCATCAGCTAGGTCACAGGCAGGACTGTGCCTGTGAAGGCAGCTGAGGGATGGTGTTGTGTTTTCTCCCCCACTGTCCACCGTGTGCCCCCATGATTCATGAATTCTGACCTTTCTCTGATGATTGGATTATTCAGTACTTTTCAAATGCTAGCTCCAAATCCCATGTCCTTTTTTCTGGCTAACATTTCATCCATGTATCATCTTCATCCAGTCTCACTCTGCCCAGACGTGCTTTTCAACTTTTTTTCTGTCTTTGCTGTCTCCTCATTAGAATTCCCCTGGGGAGCCTCCTGCAACCCCAGGGACTCTGGTCTTTTCTCTGGTACCATTTTTTTTTTTGCCACAGTAGCTCACAGTTCTTCCTTTGTGCAGTAGTGCCTTATCAGATATATCTCTTCTCATGCCTTCTGCTTTTTATATTCTTGGTCTTTTTCTCCCTTTTTCCCCCAGTCTGTGTGCTGCGCATCAAACCCTATTTTTCCTTTAATGGATTCTAATCTCATTTCCCTGCACGCTCATCTTCTTTCCCCTTTCTCTTGTCTTTTCTGTAAATGAATATGGCAATGGCTCACTGAGATCCGTGGAGACACAGGGCATGTGCTCTTAAATTCCTACATCTGGCCTTCGTGTTGCAGGGCACGTCTTCCTTCAGCAACTTCTACTGAAACCTAAGGAGCCTCTGCTGAACAGAGGCAGAATTTGTCAAGGCCTTTCCTTATGAAATTTCAAATCTTTGTTCAAAATCTTTGTTCAAAATCTTGGAGACACTAACGCATTTCTGAGACAAGCACATCAAGTCAGGGGGCATTGACTTCATTTTCTAAACACGGACAAAAGAGTGTACCTCATGTTTCAAGGCAGTCAAATTGTTATGATGTTTCTGCAGAATATCTAAGATAGAAAATTCCAGTCTAAACTACAAAAAAGTTTGAAATTATGAGCAACTAAAAGATTAAAAACAGCATCTTAAAATAGGAACTGTTAAGCAGTCTTACTAAGAGCTGGTATTATCAGCCCCACCTATATAAAATATAAGCATTGCTGTTCTAATAGCCTAAATGCACTAAATACCATTAATGTAATTTAAGTAATTGCTACCAGAAAGATGTGGCTGCTGTTTTCTTGACTTTATTGATCTGTCAAATTTATAAAGTGGCAGTGCTTTATGTAAGCTTTATTTAAAAGCATAACTGGAGAGTGATGACAGAACATTTTATATACTAATGTGGTAAATATAGCTAGAACTGTGTTCAATATGCCAAGGAAGGAACAAGCCACTAAAAATGCTATTTATTTGCTACATTTAAGAAATACTTTGAGGATCTGGGTGGAAATTTATTTTGGTTTTAACTTCTAAATGTCCCTAAAAGAAGAAATCTATATATTAGGGCACAGAATCATGATCAAAGTACTTTATTGACTGATCCACAGTAAATTTCACCCACATTTAGATTAGCTTATGGTGCAACAGAAGTGGGCCAAGAGCTAAGATTGCCTTGCATTTTCTGAGGGGTACAATCATGCGTTTGAACATCACCTAAGTTTAAGTAATTTGCTGTCTTTTAGTAATTTCCTTTGACCACGTTTTGACTAGCACCAAGGCTCAGACAGCAGTGTTAAAGCACTCAGACATGAGGCTACAGCAGAAATGTATTTGCTAGTGCAATTACTAGTTCAGTTGGTCCTATTGTGTTGGCAAATTTCTTTGCAACAAGATTAATAACCTTGCCAAGGTGTTTTTTCGTACTGCACCTCAGAGCTCACCTTTATGAAAGAACTTCCTTCCCCCTCCCCCCCCATTTAGCATAGAATTCTCCCAGCTGCTATTATGGTATGAACAATGAAAAAAAAAAAATTAGGTCACTGTTCTGTTGAAGTTCAACACTGTGCCATTTATTTGTTGCTTTTGGTTTGTAGAGGGTGTTCATGGCAGAGCTGCTGTTTCATAGTAGTTCTGTCTGAATTTTTGCTTTCCTTCTTTGCTTCGTAAATGCTGTGTATTCTCTAAGCCTTTTTAATGAAATACTATTGAGTAGAGCAAGCTGTAAGGCTTGAATCTGTGAAAGATCTTAGATAATAAAAATTCGGAGTATGCAAAAAGAGAGAATTTCAGTGATGAAGAATCTTTATGTATGGTGAACAATTCAGGAGAGATTGGGGAGCCCACTGAAAATGTCAATATGTTAAGCAGCACCTTAACTTCATCAGTACTTAGGGCTGTGCTTCTGCCCATTTTCATTCTTCTGCAGTGAAATATGTGGCTTAGAGTCTTGCAAGTTATTGGAGGCCCAAAGAAAGAAAACAGCATTGATTAGTGCTGTGGACATTTAATTTAACTAGGTATGGCGGGCAGTAAGGCTCCATTTACACTTGCACCATTTGTTGACATCGATGGTTGGGCGAACAGGTGCAGAGCCAGCTGTGTCTGTTTTTGTTCACAGCAGAAACATGCCAAGACATTTTCTGTATATTGCCCATGAGCATTTGACTCCTAGCCCCTACGTAATGAGCCTACAGAAAGGGTGTTGAAGACAATGATTCAAAGCACCACTGCCTTTTTTTCCCCTTCTAGTTATCTGCGTGGCTCCTGTTGACTCCAGTAAGCCTGCCTTAGTTCTCCTGCTAGCACAACATTAATGAAGAATTTACATTCCGGAACAAAATTGGTACAATTCCTTATGATTTAATTAAGGATTTTTTGTGTGAAATCAGCTCCTGGTAACATCCTAATCAATTGCCTTGCAGGTCATCTGGTCAAAATGGCATGCACAGATTTGACAAAAAGAGGCTGTAGAGGCAATTAAACTGTCATGGGATAAGAGGGAAGATCATTTTGTGGATTAACTCCCACTTAAAAGCTAGAAGATAGAGGGTGGGAATAAATGGTCAGTTTTTGCCTAAAAGAGAGATTATATATGTGATCCCATTGAGATTTATGTTGCGTGTTCAATGTCTTCATGCATTCCTTTTAAATATGAAAAGAACAGGCAGAATTCTAGTAGGAGAATCTAATACTGACTGTGAAGAATTGCAGCAAGTTCTCGTAATTGGATGATAAGCTGGAGGGTGGAGATCAATTTTGATAAATGCGAAACATTACACTTGGAAAATAACATTTATGAATGCATATAAATGATGGACTCTAACCTAACTTTACAGAAAATATTTTGGTGTCATTGCAGATATTTCTTAGTAAACATTAGATCATTGCTCACAGCTGAAAAAAAAAAAAGACAAGCTGAATGCTAAGAATTACTAGGAAAAGGTTGGATAACAAAATAGAAAAGGGCTATTCTGCAATGGAATAAATCTGTGATGCTCCCATATCTTGATAACTACAAACTGTTCTGATCATCTTGTCTGAAAAGGCTGCAATAGAGCTGGATTCAAAAAAAAATACAAGATTGATAAAAGATGTAGAATTAAGCCTGTGTAAGGAGAGGCTAAATAACCATTTCAGATTTGAAAAGAGGTGATTGAGAGTGGAGAGTGGTATATAAAACTGTGAATGTCTGAGAGAAGATGAAAGGGAAGGCAGGGAGAAATGTTCACTTTTTCTTATGACAGAAACAGAATAAAAACGTCCAGCAGCAACTTTACAACAAAATAAAGTACTTGTGATGCGACAGAGGATTAAATTGGAATACCCTTTGACAGGAGGTTGTGATAACCAAAAGCATAAATGGGTTCAAAAGGGATTTGGAAAATTCATGAAGGATAAATTTGTCAGTGGCTGTTAAAGTTATGGTTTACATGTGCTCTTTGCATTCAATGTACTGAAGCACTAATTGACTATTTTTACACCCCTCCTTGGACCTCTGCTAATTCTGAGCTAGATGGACCTTAAGTCTGACACGGCTTGAATCACCGTCATGAGGCTCACAGTCTTCCTCCAGGGATGGCAAAGCTTGGGGGACATATGGCTTTGATGAAGACAGTTTGTAAAGACTATGCATGGCTTTACTTTTGCTGGCCTTTGATAATTAGAAAATTAAAATAATAAGCAAATCATTAGTTAATAAATAATTACCACACGTAATAAGGTAGGACAGAATGAGAACAAAACCAATTTTGAGGTGTTTCCACTGCAGCTGTTTCCACAGCAGATTTGTTTAATCAGCTTTTCATTCTAGCAAGTGCAGATACACGCCATCTTCCCCTTTCAATATTTGCTCTTAGAGAAAAGTACTGTGTCTGCATGGGAAATTCTCACTGTTTTAGGTAGAAATGCTGTCTTTAGTTTGCTTATTTGCCTGGCATGACAGTCAAGAAGCCTTAGGAAACTGTTTCATGATAGCACTCTATTCTCATTTCTATCTGCAGTGAGAAGAAATAGATATTTGCTTTTCTTGTGTTCCTGTTGTATAATGGTAAATCTACTATTTTCCCCAGATGCCATCCACTGCATGACAGATATTTGAAAGTGCACCTAGCTGTTGAACAGGTGCTGGGAAGATTTCAGCAGCTGTAAATTTTGAGGGAGGGGAGAGGAAACACTTGCACTAAGGAGTCCCTTGTGCTTTTCAAGAAGAGAAATATTTTCAGGCTTTTATATTCCTACAATCTGTGAAGTCTGGAACAGCTTTCAGCAGGTGTAGCGACAGTGCTATTGTAAATGTTAATGGTCTGTTGGGCTTTTTGGCCCTTCTAGCTCATACTCCGGTTGGAGTTAAGATATTTAATGCATGATCTCCCTCTGTTCTCTTGTACTTTTTACTCAAAAGTATTAGAAAGACTAATTAAACACTGAATTTTAACCTTGTATTTTGTTTAAATAGCTTTGTAACTCATTGGAGTGAGTATTTCCACAATAATATATTGGTCAGGAAACAGTTCTGGAACAACTGTTTAGGCTTGTAGAAAGAGATGTTATGAAGGATTTGAACGTGTAAGGTACATACTGTAGCAGGCTTTACACAGTATGTGGGGAGAATCAGTACAGTCTGACCCAGACAGAGCGCCCCTGCTGTGCTTGGTTTAGGAGAAAGCACTACCCTGTGTCTGAGCTATTGCCATATTGCTGCTGACAGATTATGTTATTTCAAGCATAGCCCACAACAGCTGCCTTGCATCCATCTAGGCAGTTAGCAAGGACAGGGGATTTCAGATAACATTCTGCCTGTATGAAGGTATAGCCCAAACCTAGAAGTGAAGCCTAAAAAGCCTCACCACAGGAGGCAGGGATTAATCGGTGCTAGCCAGTATAAAGCTCTGGGCATACATAAACTTCTCAAATCCTGTCCTGCTCTCCAGCTGGAGTATACCTTGCTCAGGGCCAGAGTGAAGGATTCTACGAGTGTGATCTTTATCTACATTTCTGAAAAAAGCTCCTTACAACTTCCCATCCGGGGTGCAAGTCGGGAGAAGGGGCAGCAGCAGCTTCTCTCAGTTGAAGACCCCAGAAGGGCACGGGCACTCCTAGTCCATGCAGAAGTGTGTGCTGAGCACAGAATTAACACTCATGAGCTGCTGTGATGCCAAAGGGTAGGTCAAGTTTGTTAGGATGCTTAACTGAGTCTAAACAGCCTAATTGAAAAGCATAAATTCAGCAAATCCAATGCATCTGAATGCAATCTGAACACTACGTACAGCAGCCATAGGGATTCCCCCTCTGAGGTCTGCAGATGAATGTGCTCTATGTGGCAGTTCGTGAAGGGTGGACTGAAGTGCTCATAGATTGAGGAAATCCGTGGCTGGATCTTTCTAACAATTTTCAGATGAAGAAGCGCCAATAACCCCAAGTATAAAATTATAAGATTTTAATTCATAGACATTTAGAAAATGAATGTTTTATTAACAAACTTTGGTGATCTTAGTAGAAGACTTTGGGATATCCGTATTAAACACATGAATCCCTTTAATATAGATATTTGTCTAAACGACTAAATGTAGCAACCCTTCCGTCTGGGAAGCACTGGCCTTTGTCAATTCATCCTGAAAGAATACTCCGTGTATTTACACAGCCCTTTTAATTGCAGGTTCTTAATATGCTTTTACATCTGTGCCTATGCCCTAGATTGCAACTACTTCGCTACAGATAACTGCAGAGAATAATAGAACAGCTACTTTGTGTAGTCCCTACAGACATGAATGGCGTTTACTTCAGAGCATCTTAGGTCAGGATTCTACAGCTATTTGTCTATGACTTGACCACTGGGACCATGATGGTCTTCAATTAGCATAAGCCACTGCTGTTTCATCAACTGAACTTGCAATTCCAGAGCTCAGGACAAGAGTGAGAGCTTAGGGTCTGTGTAACTGGGGAACAGGGTAATTTTTAGGCTCCTAAGTTACAGGGAGCACTAACTGAGCACTGAAATCAGCATCGCCTTCCACTTTGACACTTAAGGTTTGTTAAGTGCCTGTGCGTGCGTGCAAACTTGCAAATGAGAGAGAAAGCAGCTGGACTATTTTGCAAATAGGGATGAAACAGATACTTCTAAGTGCCAGAAGCATCAGCCAAATTCCCTGTGTATGTCTGTGCCTACTGGTGTCTTCAGCAGCAAGCGTGGGAGAGAGGAAGAAAATTTGCTTCTGCCTTCTTTACAATAGCCCACTGGTCAGAGCACATGCTCGAAAAGCAGGAAGGCTGCTTTAAATGGCCGTGACCTCTAGGCAATAGGGATGGGGGATTTGCATGTGGAAAACCAGTCAAAGTGTATCAGTGAGGAGAGGGAGGGAGTGAGATAAGGTGTACACACATTTGGCCTTACAGCCTATTGCTTAAAGCATTATTAATTCATAGGCAGGAAAGTCTCTGTTCCGGTCGTCTTCTGTATTTTATCTGATGAATGTTTACTGCAAAATACATGTAAAATGTAATGTTTCCCAAGGAAGGACTGCAGATGTTCCTTGAATCAAAAATAAGCAGTTGTCTATGCAGGATGCAGCCCATCTGAAAGGCAAAAGAACGGAAATAGGAGTCTGCTGCCTTGGAACCAAAGCACAATCAAATCTGCAGGATTCATTGCACTGGAAACTGAACCTTAAGAAAATGAATGTATTTTATGTATTGCAGGCTAGAAGTTAGCTAATGGAAGACCTGGGAAGAGAGAGAAGAAAAGTAAAATGTGCTTTGTAAATCACAAAAGAGATCTGTAGACTTCAACAAGAGTCAGTAGCAGACTTTCTGGCTAGCTCTAATCACTGCCAGATGCATATATTGTAGCTTTAAAGGATTTGGAATCAACTGGGAAAAATGAACATGTAACAACAAATTTTATGATCAACACTGTAAATGACTTCAGATGTGTTTAGAAAGGATTTGGAGCAGACAGAGAAGTACAGCCTAATGCATAGCCTGGTGCCAGCTCCACCCACGCCGCAAAGGTGTCCGTCATTCCTGTGTATTGTAGCCAATAATTTGCACCAAGTAGTTTGCAAGAATCACTGCAATGCAGTGAGATGGTTTCCAAGCCGAGCTGTGGCAGGCCTAGTCTGACTGGCTGCATTGCCAGGGGGATATCAGTTTTTGTGCTACCTCTCATGTAGATGCATTTTGTCTGCTCTAGCCTTGAAAGATATGTGCCAGTAATTTTGACCATGAAAACCATGTATTTATGTTCCTGTTTACATGGAAATGCACTGAACCCGAAACACTCCCTGGGTCCAATTGCCAGGGCTCTTCATTTGACCATAGGTTTACATATTTTCTTTCATGTGAGCAACAAATCCTTGTTAAGGTCCTTCTGGGACCAGAGGTTTCTGGATAGGTTGCAGTCAGAGTGTGCACACTGAGTGCTGAAGAACACTTTTCTAATGATCCTTGGACGCTTCTGTACCAGCATGCAAACTCATTATCATTGTGATCTGAATAATATTAGAAAATGGTTAAAGGGTCTAAGCCAACAATTCTGCCTTGCAGTTGCTAAAAGAAGAGAAACATAATTAGTTACGAATATTAGTATGCAAAAGAACATAGTCTGTGTCCCCAAACCAATAACTTCTTTAGAATATGTAACTATCAATTCCATGATGCTCCAGTATTTGTTGGTTGGTTTGTTGGTTGATTTGAGGGCTACTCTTCCCACTTGTACTTACATTATTT
>Ga0181612_159927_pt1 | contig 10299 bp, 8 predicted proteins | sample HoacroProtozoa21_FD_119630 | JGI IMG/M metagenome (GOLD analysis project Ga0181612, IMG submission 119630) | Hoatzin crop microbial communities from Cojedes, Venezuel. Combined Assembly of Gp0051906, Gp0051904, Gp0051908 | reverse complement strand
GCCTGGCTGATAAAAGAGAAATGAGGGGTGATAATGATGAGGCCAGACTGCCCAGCCAGGGTGCTCCGGAAGCGCGAAGCGGTCAGTAAAGCCACTGCAGGGTTCTGATTGCACACACCTTGATATGTACTGGCTGAAACACGTCGAGGTTTCTGACCTGGCAGAACTGCGAGTGCAGCCGGCTGCCGCATGAGCTGTGCGCCCGCGGAGGTGACTTGTCACCATGCCTAACGGCTCCAGCCTGACCTGGCTGCCACGTGGTGGCACCGCCTGTAGAAGTGCCTGGCACACAGTCCTGGGTGGGTGAGATCCACTGATGAAGGGAGAGGTGTTGAAGGAGGGTGAGAACAGGATTGTCGTGCTCATTTCATCCATAAATTCCTGTGCTGGTATTGAGCTAAGTGAATAGAGAAGGGTGGTTGCCACGTGGGAGAGGGCAGGGTGTTGGTCGTGCTGAAGCCTCTCTCCTGGTCGTGTCCAGAGCAGGACGCTGTGACGGGAGGCTGGCTGGGCAGGTCTGCGGCGGAGCCAAAACCTGGAGCTCGACTGCCTGCAGAACCAGCGCAGGCGCTGGAAGCGTCCTCTTGGTGCGATGCTTTGGGCTGTAGTCGGTGAGGATACCGCGAAATCTCCACATAGTATTAGTTCTGCAGCTTGGCAGGGGCGTACTGATCGGAACGGGGTTTTAGTTCGTATATCCAGCGTTACCAAAATAGTGTTTCCAGTGAGTTTAGGATAAAAGGGGTACAATTACAAAGCCACCATTGCTAAGGAAGGAATAAACCAAAACTCTAGTGCCTTTTTCTTTTGAGCTCGTGGTGTTACGTCCCTTCAGAAAGGGTAAGGGCTATGTCCTCTCAGATGTAATGCTTTGTTCGGCTTGCCTGCAAGTGGCTCGTTGTGGAAGACTCAAGACAAAACCGTCTCCTCGGCAGCAGTGGAACTAACTGCAGTGTGCTGAGTAGCTTTAAGAGCCTCTTCCACCCTGTATGCATGTATGAGCAGCGCACAAGTTCATCAGGTTCAAACCCGTGGGTGTTTCCTCTGTCCGGCTCCTGGGGAAAGGAAGCTCGCCTGTTCTCTCTAGTAGTCTCTCGCAATTTGGTTCTTCCTGGAACTTGTCACCTAACTGCCGTAACGCACCATTGCTGACCGCGCTCTGGAGCCTCAACTCTGCGTGCAGCTGGCAGTTTAAAAGAACTGGTGGTTTTTCATTTTGGTTTTTTTTTCCCTCAAATCTGTGACTTTTCTATTTCTACACTGTTTTGGAACACCTAAGTCTAAGCAATAGTCTAAAGCCAATCTGAACAATAACTTAAAAAAAAAATTTATCTAGGCACCAATGAGTCATTTAAATGTTGAAGTGAATTCTGCATTTACACTTTGTAGTTTCTGAATTCCTCAGCCCCTCCAAAATGTTTCTTTGGTGCTAGACGTAACTTATTGAACATCAAAATGAATGTAAAATAAAGTATTTTTAATGTATGGAATAGGGATATCGATATTTATTTTATACTTGCAAGCAAATTCAAGGTGGTAAATGTTTGCTTTAGCAAATACTTGTCCCTTGGAAAGGGCTTCCCTAGAAGCAATGTCTCGTCAGCTGTGCTTTGAATTTTAAAGGTGACTTGCACTAGAGGATGCTGCTGTTCCGTATTTTCACATGGAACTGATTTAGTCTAAGCATTCCTTTGTTATGAGCTGCTGCTTTTGTTTCTTTGTTTGTTTTTAAGTTGAGATGCAGTTATCTTAATCCAGCAACTTACTAGAGCTACGCTGCTTGTCTTCTGTGGTGAAGGGGCTGAGAAAAACCATGGCAAAGAGCTCTCCAGCTTGTATCTTGTGTTGATCCGGAAGTGCTTCCTGTACTGTACAAATAACTGAGCCTTCATGTTGCTAATGAACACGTTTTATATGCTTAATGCTCTGACTTTTCTAATTCAAGAGATTACTAATGATAGTATCTGTCCTAACAGTGTTGATGTAAGCCGATGAGAAAGTGACACTCCATACGCTGTTGACAATACTGATCTGCTGCTGCTGCTAGAGGCAGCAAGTCTGTTTCAGTGCTCTGTTTACTTCCATCAGTCCAGTCCCAGTGATGTTTTATAGTAATATTTGCTCACTAGGTAACAAGGGAGCATTAATCTCCACTCTGTGTGTACTACCCAGTGCAGAAGGGCTTGTTACAGAGTGTTCTGGGTGCAGACCCTCCTGCCCTGCGTTCCATTGCAGTCCCAGCAAGCATTAAGAGCAGCGTTAGTAGGTTTGCACGAGTCTTGACCATAAACTGCCTTGTAAATCGCACAGATGAAGCACTCTGCCATTACTCTCTTGTGCGGTGGCTGCATCAAATTTCTTTGCAACTGTAATAAACTTCATTAGCCTTTTCGTTTACTATCTTTTCTTGCAGAATGGTTTTGCATGTGCCCCAGTTGCTCTTAAGTGATGCCACAATAAATACTGTGAAGGAAGGTACCTGGTGAGCATGTTCAGCTCATCATCTTCTTCCTCAAAGGGAATGTTGCACTCATTTGAACAGTGTTCTGGTGTAGCTGTGCCAGACACACAAATGCCTGTGCTGAAATCGTGTAAAACCTAACTGATGTTGTGCACACTCAGCATTTTACTAGGTTTCTGCATTGTACATTGGTAAATAAACTTGTATTAAAGTTTCTTTCCATTATGGATTTAATGGTAATGTGGCTTGCGTAATGAGGCAAATGGCTGAAGTCTTTGCAATAACAAATGGAGACAGATTTTAGTGAAATGGTGGTGGGTGGAGAAGTGGTCTCTATGAAACAGCTACACTGGAGGTACGAGTGGTAGCTTTGCTGGCTGCTCTGATGCTTAAATCTCAGAACCACCTCCCTCTGCTTTCTTCAGTGCTTCTCACTGTTGTATGGCAGAGTGCTCTTGGTGGAGACTGAAGCCTTCTGTCCTGAAAGCCTCTCTGAAAGGGCAGGCCGAGGGAAAGGAACCACTTAAATGAGATACTTGTGCTAAACGTTTAATGATAACTTATGTTTACACGTAGCGTCGTCCAATAAAAAGACATTTTGTGTGAGGCACTGGGAAGCTCACGATCTGCTAGGGAAGAAGCCATCCCTTTGTTTCAGTGTCCTACTGGAAAAATCTTCTACACTAATTAAGTTGTTTTATTAGATTTAGTTCACGTCCAGAGGGGTTGGGTGGGGGCCAGAACGACCCATCACAGTTCTTAAGAGGCATATAAACTGACCCTGGTCCCTTCATGGCCTATCAGTTGAGCATGGGTTCCAATCAAAGTGCAACAGAACTGCTGCTCCAATCCTACTTCACACACTTACAGCGTGCTCTAACCCAGGTGGGAGGAAGTTACTTCCAAATTCAGCTTAAGTATATGGAATCCCCTTTTCTTTCCCATAGTTTTACACTCAATCTTTCCATTTTGATCCCTGTACTTGAGTAGTTTAAAAAAAAATTAACACTGCAGTTGTCTTCTCCCATGCACCAAAGATCATTCTCCCTCCCCTGCCCAGTCAAAGCACTGATCTTAAGAGCTGAGAAAGAAACAATGAATCCATAAACATGACTGACCTCCAAACAGCAGTATGCACTTAAGTGGTTCCTAGTTAACTGTCTGATTCTCGTGAGGCAAACCAGCACTGGAAAAAAGTCTGCAACAAGTAATCACTTCTCACCATAAGCAGTGTGCAGTAAGCTGTTGGCAACTCTGTGTCTGAACCAAAAAAAATATAAATCAATACTTGATCTTAAGGTAAGAAGCTCCTTAATCCAAGACAAGCAGAAACAAGGGTGAAAAATTCACAAGTACTCACTGTTTACCAGGTCCTAATGACATGCGTAAGTTTGAAGTTTCTGTCCTGTGTGTTACATGTGTGGGCTTGGAGGACACACGAGGGCAGATGCTTTGTCAGCTGTGTGATTTGCCCCGTGCCATCCACTCCTACCCAGGTGACCAGACAGATGTAGGACAAAGCATTCCGTTACTCATGTGCTGTGTGTTTCAGCCTGATTCTGCAGGATTGGGAGCAGCGGGTAGTTAGGGATGGCAGGAGCTGCGTATGGGAAAAGTTCTGTTGCAACTCAAGATCCAAGCTGAGTAAATGCAAGAAATGAAGAAGAAACTAAGTCCACGTTTTCGTTTGAGCCACTTACATGCAATTATCTATGTAATTCTAAAAGGCAGTATGTACGAAACTCTCAGCTACTTGCTTCTTGGGGTATTCTGGCTTTCAGCAGGGCTGTAACTACAGTTTGCATAACAAACTGATCATAAAGCTTGGAAGTTACAAGACTATCAAAATTGTTTAAACCAATTTATACAATATTAAATTAAAAATCCAGAGATAGGATAAATTCTATTGGTTCTTCAATGCCATACAAGTATTAGATGGTTTTCTTGAGTCAGCGTTCCTACAGAACAAAAAGGGTTGAACAATTACAAAAGATGTCTACTCTCCATTGCCTTTTATTTACAGGTCAGAATTCACAAAGGTTTCAATTTCACTTGTTGAGAGAGATTATTTCTGAACAGACGAAAAAGTGCATTTACCACATCAGTGTGTAAAAGCTGATGGACGCTTACAGAAATCGGGTTCTTTGTACTACTTCACCCACTTCCGCAATGTTAGATTCTACAAAACAGAAGGAAGTTTTTGAACCACTATTTGGATTTTCCATCTACATACAGGGATAAACGTGAGACTGCAAAATTCTTGTAAGCATTGCGTTCCTTTCAATTTAATGCACCTTCGGTAGCAATAGTTGTAAAAAATGTTACCCAATTAAAGCATTAGAGGGCTTAATGGCTCTTGTCTGTCACACTTAAGACGACAGTTTATACAGCAGGGATGTTGAAGGCCACTAAGCAGGAGAATTTCATTGGCTGCTTCATTCTCACTGGAGACCTCAACCAATTCATTTAAACCTCTCAGCGGGCAAAGGAAGGAGGGAAGCACGGTGTAAGAGAAAAACCATCCAGCTGTTTAATAGTTGTATGGCATTTTAAATTCTCAGACTAAGCAGCTAAGCGTCTTTCACAACACCCACCAAGGCAGGCCGCAGTGTGCGCCCGTGCAGCTTATAGCCAATCTTGGATACTAACGCAATAGTGCCAGGCTCCTTCCCTTCCATGGGAGCATGGAACAACGCTTCGTGTTCATACGGATCGAACCTGGCTCCGACAGGATTCAGTCTGAGCAGGCCATGTTTTTTAAACACTTTTTGAATCTGTACTTCTGTCATAACAAGACCTTCATACAAGCTCTTCAAGTGAGGGTTTTCATCCTTGATTTCTTCTTTTGGAACGCTTTCTGTTGCTTTCTCCAAAATGTCTGCCACTTCTAGTAAGTCCTTACAGAAGCTCTGAATCCCTAAAAAGAAATAGAAGGGAATGGGATTAGTCCACTGAGGGAAACAAGTGTTAAAAAAAAACCCAACAAACAAAAACACAACCCCAAAACCTACGGCAATAATCTGTACTCTTTTAGATTTTTAGCAAGATGTGTGATACTGTAGATGTTTGGGGTAAAATGTCCTTCCCAATTTTACTTGATGATACAGAACTATTACAGATACCTCAAAATCCACACCAACTCCTCTAGTTCTATGGAAAAAATGTATTTCAGCTTAATACTTTAAAGAGCTAAAGCTATGCTGATGACCTGACATTAACAGTTAAAATTCTAACCAAAGTTACCAAAACCTTCAGATGGCTTAACATAATTTGCTTGTGTCTCATCCTGGGATTCACCTAAAGCTCAAAGCATTATGTTGCCCTCTTCCTGCCCTTCATCTGATGGGCTAAAAATATTTGCAGAAGAAAAAGCACGGAGTCAGACTGATGAGGAATCCAGGGATTCTTCCTTGAATGAAAAGAACTCGCACCTCTCCCTCCCACTACAAGCCAGTTTTGCAGAGTCAGAAGCTGTGCCTTGTAAAGGGCAAGCAATTCCTAATCTAACGACAGGTCGTGTCCTGAAGCTGTTCTCTGGCTCACCCTAAGAGAGTCTGGACTAATCTCAAGGCAAACTGTCTCTAAAAAGAATGAAAAATCAAAATGATCCAGAAGAATGACACACTTCTCCACAGAGGTAAGCCAGTGACAAAGTGCACTGCATTTTGGTAACCTTGTTGGGTTTTTTTTTAGCCACAGACAGCCTTTTTAATTCTAGCTTACGTTTTAGGTGTTTTTTTCCCTTACCAAGAAATGATATGAGCATTACCAGAGGACAAGTCTTTGGTTTAAAACAAAAAGAACTACAGAAGCACCCTGTAGCATCTATAGGGATCAGCTAGTTCTCAGGAAAGAGTCACTTTAACCACTGCCCAACTCCACAGAGATGTGAGCTCTTTATAGAACAGTAGCAGTGTCCAAGTAGTCTCAAAACTATGAACAAATGAATCAAGGTTTTCAATTAAAACTGAAACTGTGGTTAGGGCTGAAGTGTCCCAAACACAGATTAACCAGTTGTCTGGTGATCTGGATCAAAACAAATAACCAAACTAGGGCTGAAGTGTCCCAAACACAGATTAACCAGTTGTCTGGTGATCTGGATCAAAACAAATAACCAAACTCTTCAGAAGGTGGTTTGGTTTTGTTGGTTTTTTTTTCTCTTGTGCAAGTTATCTCTGCAGATATCTGTGACTGCATCTCCGTGAATGTATGCAAGTTTTAGAAATGAGCTTCTCTTTCTTCAACAGAAAAAGCAGTCACACACAAATGATAAAACTTACAATCATGCAGATTATCTGTAATTTTGTTTTCACAAGAAATTGTTTGAAGATATATTTCTATTGTAGCATCTCTGAGAGCTCAGACATGACTCAAAGTCCTTGTGCACTACATGGCGTATCAGTGAAACAACGCTTACGGAAAATCAACTTCAGGATGAAGCATTCAAACATCCATGAGAATAGTATGAGAATACTATGTAACTGAGAAATGCTTTTTCTTACAGTACACATTAACTGAAAACCCTGTATTCAGACATGAAAAATTCTGTATTCAGAATTAAACTACACAGCCGGGTATAGTGTGTGGCAAAAAAGGCCAACTCATGTTTCAAGCCGGAGCAAGCGTCAGACACTAGGACGATATAGCACCCTGCTGCTGCAGTATCTGCATACAACTTCTGTTTTACAGAATTGTGTTTGAACTGTCAAAAAGCTAAATCAGATGTCAGTAGCCCGGCTCTTGAAGACAGATGTATTTCCAGCAGTCCTCATAGCCAGTGACTGTACATTCCTAACACTGGAAAGAATCCACCCATCTAAATGTATTAATTATTTTGAAAGCTATGGCCTTCAACAGAACAAGAAAGTTATTCAAATATAAAAGTCTAAAAAACACCAAAAAACCACAAACCCCTCAAAAAAGAACCAAACTCAAAGCAAACAAAAGAACGAAAAAACCCACACCAGAAGGAAAGCTAATATTCCATGCTCTTGGTTCTGTTTTTTGCAGTCACTTTTTGAGACCAAAGTGCATGAAAAAGGCAAATTTCAGGCTGAAAATCTTACTGAAAAAAACCTACCAGTGCAGTACATACTGTAGGAAATCAGACACCAAATTCAAAGAAAATTTCAAGTTGTTGACTTTGACAGTTTAAGTCTTGCCCTTGTCCAGTGAGACGATTACAGTTCTGATGCAAAGAGAGGAATCACTCAAACCTCTCTGCCTCAAATACTTTTTTTAACCAGGTAACCAGAATCACCGGAAAGTACAACTCATCAAAACTGTGGGCCAGTCAGCTCAGTTTTCCAGGCTTTGCATTTCCTGCTGCTATTCCTGGTCTTATGGGCATACAGAAAAAGAGCCTCCACTGACCGTATAACTTTGCCTCTTCTACCAGCTTCTGGCTTCTTTGCCTCACGTTTTCTACGTCTGCCAAGGCACGCTTGTACTTGTCCTAAAGAGGAAGAACCAGTAACAGAAAAGACTTCATTCCTGGTGGTTGGGTAGTTGACAATAATTGAAAACAGCACATTCAGTATAAAACAGCATTTTAAACAGTTACATAGCCTAAACCCACCACCTAAAGAGTAATCTGAAGACAACATGCCAGTTACCACAGCATCCTTCCTACCAAGGCAGATGCTTGCTTCACTTTAGTGCAGACAGAAGCGAGGGAAAGGAAGTAATATGGGTTTCCAGGCTGTCTGTATTTGTCAACAGATCAGCTGTAAGAAATTTTTAACTCTGCGGATGTATCAGGTTTTATGGATGAAAAATTTCTACTTTTTCTGATGTGTGTTCACAGAAAGCCTTCATCAGTCACATGGTATTCTGACCCTATGGCAAATGAGATTCAACCCAGCCACGACTTTCAAACCATCTACTCCCTCTCCATACATACCACAGAGTGTCCTCCAGTTTTTTTCAAACTTTACAAACTATGAAGTATAATTCCTCTGTTGTTCAATTCAGTTTTGGTCTATTCCTAGCAAGATGGCCATCTAGCAGAAGATCTACTAAGAATGAAATTCAATAAACTTAGGCGCTTCGGGTTGAGCACTTCACCATCCAACCCAGAAGTCTGTGTTGGGCTTCCACTCTCCATATGCTCGACCTTCACACGCTAGTGAAGAATTTCAAAACAGAACACGAACAGTCAACCAGTTGACCAAAGAGCAACATTAGGTAGCCAGTGGTAAATGCTGTCAACACAGATGTTAAATGACATCTCAGTTTTGTCCTTCAGTGCTTCAGGAAGGGCAACAGAAACAAAACTCAATCCACTTATGATCCATGGGTGCTGCCTCTATAGAAGGTCCTGGGTGACCTCTCAAAGTCTCAAATGCTCTAGAAATACATTTTGTATAAAGCACTCATCCAGAACAGCAACACCTTTGTTTAATCCACACCTTCCTCCTCAGGGCATCCTTCACCCTCTGCTGACGTCACGCACAGGAGAGAATGCAAGATACGTTAGGCCAGACAGAGGGAATGTGAAGCTTCAGCCTGTGTCTGAAGCACTCTCCCACAAAGAAGGTTTGAAACTTCCACCCACTAAGTACGTAATAAGTACACTATTATATAAAAGCTAAGCATCATTAACCTCGACCTTTGTAAAAGCCAGCAGCTGTTTTCAGAAAGCCTACCCTTAGCACACACAAAATTTCTCCACTGAGCAAGACCTAACTGAAGTCAGCAAAACCAAGTACCAATTTTTTTTAGGCTGGAAGAGGTCCAATTCCATCCAGAAACTAGAATTCAACTATGCAATATCTTAATTTTGGACCAGGGATGCATCTCAGGCCTTGCAGTGCATCTACTCTTAAGTTAAAGAGATTACCAAATTACATGTTTTCATTCAACACCTAAACAGTATCACACAACTGTATCCAGACTGCACACTGAGAACCCCTAATGAATGCTTTTAGGTATGCAGTTTGTCAGGTATGCAACCTCATGACCAAAAGACACTTACAGTGACTTCTTTTAGTTGTTCTTCCAGTTTGGCCTTTTCTTCAGCTAACATTTTTTCAGCAGAGCTGGGTTCAACCTTCTGCTCATTTTGGCTCTGACTCTGGTCCTCTTCCAAGTTCTGGCCAGTATTTTTCTGCTGTGTCGCTACACAGAGCAGTCGTGGAGAAGTCCTAGGGCAAAAACATGTGGACAATATTAATCAGTTGCTTACTTTGTAAGATATTAGCATTTCCTGGACATACGGGACACTTTTTGACACATCAATGACTACAAAATTCTCACATTCAAGCACAAATCATTGCAACAATTCTAGGTTTGTGAAAAGTGTATGTGGAACCTTTCATCAGAAGTAAGGGAACTTAGCCCATGTAAAGCAAAACATAACTTTGCTGCACAGTAACAGCCCCTGGGCAGCAGCTTCTAAGTATCCATTATATTCAGCTTATAAAGTCGCAGCACTTTTAAGGGGAATATAAGCTCGCTTCCAGCACAGTAGTCTGTCAGGAAGAACGTTCGGTTTACGGGATGCAATCGCCCTGCAACGGCCTCCCCGAAGCCCCACCGAGGAGAACCGCTGGAGCGCAAGGGCAAAGGGCCTTCCGCGTCCCCGTGGCATCACATCGCCGCGTCGCGACCACCACGGCGAGGATGGGCCGGTCGCCACGACGATGGCCGTTCATCCCTTCCTAACGCTCCTTGGGCGAGCGAGCCGAGCTGCCCGAGCGAAGCAGCTGACGGACGAGGCGGGCGGGTCAGGGCCGCAGCGATAAAAGGCCCCGCATCCCTCCGCGCCGCACCCAGACTTCAGGCCCGGAGGCCTCCCGACTCAGCACCGGGCCAGGCGGGCCCAGCACCGCCCGGGC
>Ga0181612_157452_pt1 | contig 10299 bp, 7 predicted proteins | sample HoacroProtozoa21_FD_119630 | JGI IMG/M metagenome (GOLD analysis project Ga0181612, IMG submission 119630) | Hoatzin crop microbial communities from Cojedes, Venezuel. Combined Assembly of Gp0051906, Gp0051904, Gp0051908 | reverse complement strand
GAAGTGCTGTTCATTGTTAGAATGGCACATCCTCATCACAATCACTGGACACCTGCCCTATTTTTCATATTCTTTACATATTCAATACAAATATATATAATCTGATCCATAAACATATATTTTCTCCTATATTTAATATATAAAGACCATTTTTATATCCTTAAGTCCAGGCATTTCCTACCAGCCACTCTTACAAGCCATGAACAATGAAAACAGTATCAGTGACCTGACAGCCACTACAAGATGTTTTTTGAGAAGAAAAAGGCAGAAAGAGAGGGCCTGAGTAGAAGAAAAGAAGCCCTATAAAACATGCATATTCATCCTTTTCCTTCTTTCCCTTTTCCAAACAGTGCTTTGTAAATGGTTGTGGCACAAAGGAGCAAAGGAGCTTCATGTCTTTCCTACCTACCTGCTCCTCCTCTTAGACCAAGAGAAAACATGCTGTAGGATTCCCCTTACCCTCTCACCTCCTGAAAATGTCTTTCCACTCCCCGAAACAGCAGTCAACAGTGGCAGGATAGAGACACTGAGAAACTGCACTTTGTCTCCACGGACCCTTGAGATCTGGATAGGGGCTCAAAAGCTGTTGTAACTAATGAGCAAACACCTACATAAGAGCTTCTTTGAATAAGCTTCACTTAGAATAGCCAAGTGCACATCCCGATTTCTGAGCATTTTGCTATTTTACTGTTATTTGACTGCTGTTAACAGTCAGTGCCACAAGGATGACAGCAGAACGCCGTGTGCATTTCAGCCTCTGCTGAAACCCATCTAATTTAGCAGCGGCTCAAGTGTGCTTCACAGCAAATAGCCCAAATGCTGAGGAGATGTATAGACAGCTGAGTTAATTTTCTCCGTATCAAGACTGTTTTAATAACTTGGCCCTTCAGGCGTTAGAAAACATGAAGTGGTTCTTCTGACTGAATGGTCCTAACCAAAGGTCATTTCTCTCCTTGCCCAGGGTCCTGTGGATTTATTCGGTAACCGGAGAGTGGGTATATCCTCTCTTTGCTTTGTTCAGCCCAGCCGGGCTAGCAGCCTTTTTCGCTGGTAGCCTTGCCGTCATCATCTCTTTCTACAACTTCGGGGAGTTCCTCAACCGTATGATATGGGGTCAGTTCAAATTTTGTTTTTCACTTCTATCCATATGAAACAAAATGTATCTGAAATGAATTCCTGTGATTGCCTGGGCAGGTGGTGAGAGGAAGGGGGCCCTTGTACCCCGCGGGGTGGCATTTGGGTGTCTGATAGAGATTGCCAGATCCTAACCGCTTACTAACAGACAGAGAACAAATCAGAGCAAGAATCCCAACCCCACCAGATAAAAGGCTGGGCCAGGTTTCTCTAACGTGGCTCAAGAAGCACCTCTTACCAGCATAATCCCTGGATTTCTAATTCCTTCTCAAACAAGGGTCCAGAGAAGCCAAGTCTCTCTGGCTAAAACTCTTCTAGCTGCATCATGTGGTGTTTGTCAGACATGGGAATGGTACTGGTTACTGACATTTTCTAGGAAGGCACTAGTGCACTTCAGAAAGTTTTACAAACTGTTGAGAACATCTCCCTTCTGCCTTGGTAGTGGTATAATCAGTAGTGGTTTAAAGAAAAGCTTCTTTGGACAAATGGGCAGTTAGAAAAAAAAAATTGTAGTTTAGGAGGAAACATACAACAGGTGGAAGAAAGAACTGATGCAGCAGCTTCGGGGATTTGGCATGGAAAATTATTGATATTATTATTATTACTATTAGCCCTTCTGGTTTCCTCTCTCCTTTTTCATTCAAGATCAAGTTTTTGAGGATGAAAGTGCTTCTGTCAGGAAAACGTGTGTATTTTATTTAGGACAAATGTGTGAACATTTGCAATTCCTTAAACAAGCTTTCTGATGAAAGAAAATATCCTGCAAAAACACATTTGAAAATAAATAAGACAACCTCCCTCTGTTCTCAGGGAACATTTGATGCCTGATCCATTTTGTGAAGTCTCACATGCCTGTCAAGCCAATGTAGAGTGTCTGTAGCTTGTCTGTCACCACCTGTACTCAGCTACCTAAATGCAGCAGACTGACTTTTGAATGTGCTGAATAACCAACTTCACCGCTTGATACTTTTGCAAATAAGACGCTTGCTCTACATGTCCATGTTTGGAAATTTTGGCTGAATTCTATTCCTGCATAAACATGATATGAGATGGGGACTGCTGCTAAATGAAAACAGGTCTGCAGCCTCTCTGCTCTAGTGTAAGAGGCATCACACAAATAGTGACTATTGCTAACCAAAGACCACATCATCACTACAAGGTCTCTATATGAAATCTGACATTCGATACATCTAGGTATCAGGTTTTTTCATCACTGGGTACGTATTGGCAATTTCAGGCCTAGAGTATGCCTGATGCATAATTTGGAGATGATCAGAATTAAAGCAATTTGATTTCCAAGGTTTTAATTGACTGGACAAAGGGTCATCCCAAGCAGAGATCAAAATAAGTGCAAAAATTAGACGCGTTTCAAATACTGACTAAATACAATTATTTTAAGAGATGTTAATTTAAGAGTTTTCTAACGAAACGGGGGCAAGCACTCAACTTTCTTTTCTGCGCACACAGAAAGGTCGAAAAGCACCCCCAGCTATGACAGCAGGAGTGTAACCTCAGACTATATATAAGCACGGCATACGCGATATCCTCTTGCAATCCGTGGATATCTGGTGTGCTCTTGCAAACCGTGGAGGCCTCCTGCGTGCAGTGGGTCTGCCTCTCCCTGCATACTTGGTCTTGTTCAAAGGAGCCACGAAATCACGGCCTTAACAATTACACGGTGTCTTCGTCCACGTGCAGGACGCTCCCCCCCGAGTTCCCCGTGTTGTGCAAACGCCTGCTGCTTCACGTGCATCCTCAGCTCCTCATCCCCAGGCCTGGCAGCATTCCCTGGATTTGCTGTACACCGACAAAAGAAGCTGCAAGCTGCGCCCCGACAGCTGGCAGCTCTGCGGTATCTGAGGCTGCAGTTTGATAACACGGGGACTTTGGCAGCAAGAACTTCTCAATAAGCTCCTGCCCACCACCCCTCGCTCCTTCCTACTCCACCTCACGCACCTGTTTCTTGCGAGCAGGGGCTGTTATCAACTCGGATCGCTTTCCCAGCCGCCTCCACCCAGGAGAAGGGTAGGACTTCCTGAAGCTGGTATTGATAACAAGGTCCCAATAAGCACCGAAACATAGCCAGAGGGAAACTATTCCAAATTGCAATGTGCCAGAGTCTTAATATGTTCCTGACCGAGACAAACCTTTGGCTCAGCATTGCCAGAGTAAAAACAGCTGCAAACCGAACAGGCGCAATTCCAACCTACCTTTCTTCTCACCGCAGAATGACTCCATGTACTTTTTTTTCATCCTACCCTTTCCTGTCTCACCTTCCCACCACAGTAAGGGAGGTGATGAAAAAAAAAAACCCTGCAGAAAGAAGAACACAAACAAAGCAAAACAATATGTGGTAGTAGAGGATGCACCTCTTCATCTCCCCGTGCCCTCCACCCTGCCCACCTCCTTCCTCCTCCAAAAGAACATATACGTGGAAGGGCACTTCTGCCCTCTCGTTTGCTTCCTGCTCAGTCCCCCAAAGGCACAGTCTGAGTTACAGAGCAATGCAGTTGTCCACTAGGTTCCTATAGGCACATCTGGAAACACCTCCTCCAGTACCACCTGTAGCCACCAAGCATTTAGACCTTGTGCTGATGGCATCTGCTGAGGGCAGAGAGCCCTGCCTGGGCTGCTGCAACCAGACTTCACCCCAAAGGGAAAGGCTCCGGGGCAGCTGCTTCTCTTTCCTTCTTTGTTTCTTTTCCTCTTGAAGGAAGAAAGCTTGCTGAGTTTGTGCCCAGGTAAGTTGTGTTTATTCGAAGGTGGAAGAAGCGATTAACAAACAGCTCCACATGAGTGGCAAGCCTGGTCTCCTTCTGGACTTGCACCCTGTGGCAGTCTGTGAGCTGCAAACGAAGCTTGTCCCCCAGCACACCACGCACCCTATGGGCTCTCTTCCATGTCCCTCTGTAGCTTCAGGCCACTATCACTTTTCCCAAAGGCAGCTACACAAATATTTACTCTTTTTCACCCTTAAAGGTATATTCAGCTCCAACTTACTCCAAAGTCTATGGATGGCAGCTTTCAGCTTCAAGCGAGTAATTTTTAAAGCTATAACCCGCGCTTGACCAAAAAGATGTAGTATCATTTCTGAGAGCTGGAAAATCTAGGCTGTCAAATAATATAACCTTGTTTTTCCTATTCAGAACAATCAAAAGATGCCAGACCCTAGATTTGTTTTATTATTTATAGATGAACTGTTTCAGACAGTATTGGAGGTTTTAAAAATGTATTATCTCTCCTGTGCCTCTCCCTCCCCTCGCACAGTTGGATTGGTGGTAACTACGGCAACCCAGCTGCACAACCCGAGAGGCACAGAAAATAGTACCAGTAATGACTTTTTTTTTGTTTTAAATCCCAGAGCTTCTAGAGGACTAGACAATGTTAAGCAATACAGAAACTCCAAAGCGGATAATTGGAAACAATAGGCCAATTCTTTTACTGCCATAAATTTACCTCAGCCAGGAATGTGGCTGCAGGGTCTGAGTACCAAAGATGAGCTGTGTGATAGCTTCTCCCTTTCTCGATGTGTAGAAAACATCATGCAGGCAACTGATCTCATGTTACTTTGGCCAGTCAAAGCAGAACCCTCAAAAATAAAGCAAAGTCGTTTTCCCTCGGGTTTTGCTCATGGTGAGACAACCAGATCCTCAGGAGAAATTCAGATCAAAGTTCTCCACATCAGACAGAGCAACATCTCAGGTGAGGTCTCTTCTCTGGCACCAGCATTTGAAGATGGAGCAGATTCATTTGCCTTCCATCTAACAAACCCGAAAAAAAAAACAAACCAAAAAACCAAACCAACATGAGTCAGCTGCTGCATTTCAAAGTATTGGGCAAGCCGCTTGTGAGATTTTACAGCCACGAGGCCTCCACCAACTCCAGATAATTGCTCACCCCCGAAGGGTGGAACTGTCCTTTGGGGCAGAGAGGGAGGCTGGCTGCCGCAGTGGGCAGCAGCTCCAGCCTTGATGCTCGCTGTCCTCCAGAAGGCAAAGCTTTGGCCAGGAGCACTGGGCAGGGGGCAAAGCCAGAACTCCTCTAAAGTAAAAGGCAGTACAACAAAAGTAATAGGGGTTGCTCTCAGGACAAAGAGGAAACATGGTGGAGTAGCTTTCTCGTGCCTAGTGTGTGGATGGATGTGCTCCTCCAGATCTTCTACAAGCTCTCGAATATCTTGCAAAGACATGGAGGAAAACCATTCACCTAAGGCTGAGCTAAAGTTAGACCGCAATCTTCTCTTCAACGTATTTTTCCTCTTCTTTTTTGGAGTACTTTTGCATTAAATGCATTTTCCAGAAACATATAACAAGTTCCAGCAGCCAATTGTTTTCCTTGGGTTTTAATTTTGTATTTATGCGCTTATGAAGCCAGGCTCCCTTAACACCCTGTAGTCAGCTACTGGGAAACCTAGCCTATGTGACAGCACGTGAATCTGCAGCCCAAGCAACACTAGAATACGACTGAATCCTCAATGCTGTCATTCTTCTGAGCAGCTGTTGAGATTGCCGAAATCCAAGTGGCAATACAGGGATGCAAAGGGCGACTGTGTGGGGTACAAAGTCATTCTACCATTGTGCTGGTACAGGCTTATGAACAGCCGTTTTGGTATGAGTGTTAAAATACTCACGGTCTGCAGGCAGTTATCAATCCAGACACAGGTTCCTCCCCTCGTTCTTACGGTGTCCAGGAGGGAGTTTTAAACTGAGCGTCCTTTCCAGTAGATATCTTCATCTGTTCTATCACGCCTTTAAAAACAAAGAAGAGTCCAGGGTATATCTATTTCTTTCAGTGAACAATGTTTATATCTACAATTTCACTATATTGCCAGCGACAAATGGAACTCAAATTTAAGAGGATTTACAGCCCAGAGTTCGCAAACTAAATACGAATATTTACTTTTGCCTCATCCATTCATCCTAGTCGTGCCACAAACCTGTGATGCCATATTTATATCCTTCATATTTGTCGCTCCCCCAAGCTGCAGTTTACCCCTGGGTAGAGCAGTCTCGCTATTTAAAGGAAAACTGCACTATCTGTCACATGCCCTACTCTTGCTGACAAGTTTATCTGATGATCCACTGGAGGGAAACCGGATCGGAAGCTCTGGCAACCCAGGGCTTACGATTTCATCACTGGAGACCAGACATTAACAGGTGCTTGTTAAAATGCTCTCCCTGGCCTAACAGGCTAGCCTTTTCGTGGGTGGGTGGAGTTTGTTCTCCCTCATCTTTAAAATTTCTATGCGGTCAGTACAAAATACTTACAGGACCATTTGGGAAGGAAGAAATTATAGCATTTTGTTCTGTATGAGGTCATCTGGCAAATGCTGTGCAGGATGGAGATAAATAAAATACAGCAATTAGTGTTTCAGAGCCTCTGAGGTCCATAACAAGGAAAGCACCTTTAAAACAGGGTTCTGCGTGAGTAAGTGGTCATCAACAGGGAAGGAGAGGCTGAGACAGTGCTTTAGACAAGGGTACCCAAATACGTTTGGTTATTGCCACACTTGGTGCCCCACCATAGCACATCTGGTCTCTAGCTGATGCTTCAGAAAGCTGCGGGTCTTTGATAGGTCCTCTGCCAACCTGGCCAGACACGTGAGGATTCTCCAGATATCTTAGCTGTAGGATTAATCACCTGCTACCTTTTCAGAGGAGCTTTGCTTTTAAAGTTTTTCACATATTCTTGCACCAAGCTAAGTTTGTTTGGTGGCAGATACTTTTTCCCCCCACCAACAAAGAACCATTATTTCAAGGGATGTGGCCCATGACTGATTTCAAATCATTCCTCAGCAGTTGAGTAATCCCTTACTTGCTAGGGACACCCCCTGCTCATTCGACTTGCGCAGCACTTGGGCATCAGCAGCTGGCCCAAGCCATGCACTCACAGCTTATTGCCACTCCCGGACGGGTTCGGATCCCCAGGGATGTTGGGAGGCTGGGGCCGGGTTCGCATCCTCCTCCCAGCAGTGCGCTTGAGCTGCGAGAGGACTTCTCTGCTGTGGCTTTTTTTTTATAGTCTTCTCCTCTGCCTCCAAACAGGAGATTCGATAGTAATACTGGACTACGGGCGGAAAGGCAAGTGAATCCTCCTCTCCAAGCCAAACAATCTCTCCATGAACGCTGAAGCCATGAAGTAGAGGAAAATAAATGCAGCTGTGATAAATCCTTTCTCCAATGCATTGCAGCTTCTGGTGAAGCCATTATGTCATCAGACATACGGAAAACTGGTGGAAAATATGAAATGTTTGCCTCTTACATGATAACTCTGCAACTGCTATGAATAAGAAAATTGTGTTCACTTGTTTACACAGATTTCTCCTCTCTCTTGCACAATGTACTTGAGGATGTGTCCATGGTTAAAATTCGTCACTGGTAAATGAACTCCCTCATGAGCTTGGCACCACTCTGTAAAAGACCTGTGAATGCAAGCCAGCTCTTGTTTGGATTGTCCTGCATCAAGTCTGGAAAAAATTAATAGGAGGGATAATTTTAACAGTTCTGTGACTTCCAAGCTAGCTAGATAACAAATTGGGCTAACAAGGACTGTAATTAGGAATGTCTGCTCAGAAAGTTCACCATGAAGCCAAGTTCCTCTAACGAGAAACATTCTGGAATATTAATATGCATAATATCTCCCCTCCATTTTAACAGGAAATCTGAACACAACACTTTCTTCCTTTTTCTTGGTTTCAGTTAATCTTGCAGCAAAAGTAACCTAATTATACTGACTGTATGATTGCTTTAACAGAAAGCATGTTAATTTAAAGCACTGTTTAACATAAAGTTGCCTGCCATATAATTACAGTCCATTCACATGTTTACTAATCTTGCTCAATATAGTTGATTTCTGTTATTAGCCTCAACATCTCGTTAACATTTAAAACACCGGAGATCTGCTTTGCAAACTCCAATAAACAGGCAAAACCGACAGTAGCAGAAGTGTTCCTTAATGGTCAACATGAAAAAGAGATCTCTGTTACTAGCCTTGCATTAAAATGAGGAGTTGCAACTAGTTGCAGTACTTTAAGTCTAACTCCATCTTCATTGCCAAAACCCGTAGCTCAGAGCTACTGTGCAGGCAGTTCACCAGGGTGTTATTTTCATCTTTTGAATGCTGCTGGAACTTAGTAAAAACAAAGCATGTTGTAAGCTGCCTGTGAGCAATAAAAAAAATAATGTGTATATATAAGATTGTTCTTCTCATGTTAAGCACCTGATAAAATTCTAGTCTGGGAAGTTGACAGACTAGGGCTAGACAGCAAACTACGTTAACTCCACGAAAGGCGTGCATGCATTCAATAATTCCCAGCTTATCCAGATAACTCGCTCCAGCTAACTTTGCAAGGGGAACGTAAGCCATTGTGCGCGCATGCACCCCCCCTCCCTCCTTTTGTGCTGAAGCTAAAGGAGAACATGGAAAGAACTCAGCTGAAGGATGCTGGTCAAAGGAAACGGTTCAGAGACAGACATAAGAAAAACCATGAAGGGAATGAGGGAAGAGGAGAGAGCTCAGGAGACTCCGTGTACAGGTTTGTTGGGTATTTTTCTCTCCGTATATATATATTTTAATTATTTTGCACTGATAGTTCAGTGCAAACAGTTTAAATGTCAGAAACTCAAAACGAAGCCTGGGCCCCAACATGGAGGGGCAGTTCTTTCCACATCCAGCCAGAGGAACTGAACGGCAGATCTCGTCCCTGGCTCCTGCTCGCACCGAGATTACCTTCGGGATCCAGTGTAGTGACAGTGCTGGTGGACTTGCAGGGGTTTGAGGAGCACCGGGGTCAGGAGTGTCTGTCTGCCTTTAACAAGGGCTCAGAAGCAGCCCTCCTCTCTGCTGTGTCCTGCATCAAGAGGCTGGATCCCAGTCCGGCGTTTGGAAAGCGTTCAGGCATGCCTGTCCCCAAAACACAACTGCTGGTATCTTGGGTTTGCTTTGCTTCTTTCTGCGGGGAAGAAAGCGTGCAGCGTTGTTCGCAAACTGACATTTTCCCTGCGATTTCACAAAGGCTTTACTGAGGTAGTCTGAGTAAGGATCTGGCCTTTACGACATTTACACTAAATTTCTCTTTCCAGTCTGTTTCTCTCTCTGATTTTATTTTGAGTAAGTACGCAAAGCCAGTCAGAACTGTTTATTTATAGCTGGAGATTTTCATGGCTGTATAAATTAGATGTTATTACTGAATGACATGCCCGCCTACTCACCCAGCACAGCTGTACAGGGATCCTTTCATGCTGCTCGACGGTACGCAGTCCCAATTGGGAGGGAAATGAGATGCTCCCAGTCAGACGCAGGGACCGCTGCTTAAACCCTCGGGCAAAAAAGCAGCAATTAATTTTTTCCGCAGTACGCTGTGGAATATGACAACAACAGTTACCTAATATTATTTAGACCTGATGCTTTTTTTTGGCAGAGAGAGAAAATGAAGGCTGAAATTCCCTGGAGAAAAAAAATCCTAAACTAGGACCTACTCCTGGACTTTCTTTTTACACAACACAGTGATTATTTATTTGGAGGGAGTGAGGGGGACAGGGACAATCAGGGGAAGTATAAGTAAAATTGGTTGTTCTTTGAGACAGAGTGCCATCAGAAAATAAGGACTATTCCATACAGAGCGGGCTACTTGCAGCAGAAACAGCTGGAAAGCAACATCCTCCATGGTTAGGAGCCTTCATCTCAGCTCACACCTTTGTAACAGTTTACTCCTGCAAAAAGCACAGGCAAGTGCTAATTTATTCCCTCCCCAGTTTGCCACACAAATTTCTGGGTTTGGGTCTTTGCCAGAGCTTCAGGGTCACAATCTGACCTCAATAACATAACCCTGGATTGTTCCAAGCTTTCAGTGGAGCTACTGAAGATTTACTTTGATGGATATGGGGCCGGGATCTGGCATGCAGAAAATATGCATTTGCATTCTACCAAAGCATCTAAAATAGTTGCCCAGGGAAGCTAAAATTCAATTTGAGACCTCGCATTCACTTGGCAGAGCACATAATTAAATACTTTGTGCCACAAAATCAACCAGAGAGTCTCAGGGGTATTGGTGAGAGAAAGCTTAGTGTCAACCATGAGAGCCAAACCAAGACCCATTTCCCAGGCAAGTTATTCAGTAAATATTGGAAAAAATCATTGCATTCATATATAGGTTCATAATAATTT
>Ga0181612_129786_pt1 | contig 10299 bp, 4 predicted proteins | sample HoacroProtozoa21_FD_119630 | JGI IMG/M metagenome (GOLD analysis project Ga0181612, IMG submission 119630) | Hoatzin crop microbial communities from Cojedes, Venezuel. Combined Assembly of Gp0051906, Gp0051904, Gp0051908 | reverse complement strand
TCTTCTCTGGGGATATTCAAAACCCTCCTGGACATGGTCCTGTGCAGCCTGCTCTAGGTGACCCTGCTTTGGCAAGGGGATTGGACTAGGTGATCCCCAGAGATGCCTTCCAACTCCTGCCATTCTGTGATTCTGTGATCCTTGCAGGTTTATTCCTCTCAATTTTTCTGCATTTCTTTCAAAGCTCACTCTTTTCACATGACAGAGCTTTCTGGTTTATGTTTATAGTTAGTGAAAAATCATTCCTGATTTCTTCTGGAAAATAACCAACTTTCTCAGTGTGCTGAAACCGGCTTAAGAACTGGTATTATCCAATTTTGTATCGCACAAACCAGAAGCTTTTAAGATTCTTTGGCATTGCAGCATGTTATTGAAAAGACTGTTGTTGTAAGTATCTGTAGCGTTTTAATAATTAATAGAAAAATAACTTATCATGCATGTTTCAAAGCATTCTAAGAAATGCATATGTCGTTGTGCTAGTTTTCAAATTGGAAAATTTTGGGTCACGGAAATGTTAAGACTCTCAGTGCAGAGCTTATGATTCTTCTAGGAGAAGATGCAGGGGATAAAATGTTCATCTTAATGAATTCAGGTTAAGTTCTGTCATGAACAGAGCCAGGATTTTTTCTTCTTGGGGATTCATTTTTCTTCTCATTGACTGGACTATCAGTCCAGTAGCATGTTCATTGGACCATAACACCTTCAGGCTTCTTTAATTAAAAAAAAAAGAAAGAAAATGAAAGAAAGAAAAATATTAGCCATTTAGTGTATATGAAAATAATTTTGAACACCTTCAAAAAGGACATTATGATATATAGCACGTTGTTCTGACAACATGTTTCAGTGATTTTTGAAACTTTAAATTATTTAATAAAAATATGTATATGAACACATGCTTGTACTGAGAGGAAATAATTATTTTAGCATTCCTTTGTAGTGTCGTAAGAAATGTAGATAATAATAATGTTCCTTTTCACCTTGCACTGCTATGCTTTCCCTCTTAGTCGCAACTCTGCTTTCACTCAAGAAGGAGCCCGGTTACGACCCTCATCAGTTGGACATTTAGTGGACCATGTAGTTCACACTTCCCCAAGTGAAGTATTTGTAAACCACAGATCTCCATCTTCTACCCAGGCTAATAGCATCATACTGGAATCATCACCGTAAGTTCTGTTGGTTGTTACTGTATTGTAGCATGCAGGGCTTCTGGAGAGAAGTCAGAAATCTTGTACATTAAGAATTTAGAGTTAATTGTTTGGGTTAGGGAGAGCCAGAAAATCTAATAAAATTGTAGCTGTTGTTTAGCGAGAACTAGTGTAGGTCTTATTGAAAATTAAATGAAACGGAACTAAAGACCTACCTCTGACATGTTCCTGGTGCAGGGTTACGATACCTTCCCCACCCACTCAAATGTGGGTTTGCTGTAATGTGGCCATCAGTGTCTGGATGTAAAAGCAAAGGTTATTTTTGTGACAGAACTGAAGCACGTTGTTTTGCGGTAAAAGGTTTTGATTCCTGTGAGTTTTAAAATTTTGCTTTTTGTCAAGGCACAGAAGTATGAATGAGCTTTACAAATTACTTAAATGAAATACCTTTTTAGCACCCCAGCGTTCTGAGATTCCTAGTATGTCTTGTGTATTGTAGTAGAGTGTATCTTTATTTTTTTAAGATGGCACTACCAGGCTTTTTTCTGTTCTGCTGAATATTCTTGATACTGTAAGTTTACTACATTATGGTGGGCAAAATAAAAACTGTTGTTGTGTATTAAGTCCAGAAGGATGATAAACAAAAGAAGTTGAGTTATTCAAAGATTTGAAATACTCAATAACTTGTGGCCATAGGACAGATTAATTGGGGGGAAAAAAGGTGTTCTATATACACCTTGCTAACACTGCCACTTGCCCTCATAATATTGTACGATCTCTGTTAACAAGGAAACTGTGGAAATGGTTTCACAATCATTTGAGAACTATAAAATAGCACATACATAATTACATGTTTATAAACAAATTGTGTTTCAGGAAAAATTACTCTGGGAAGGTATCTGAACACAGTTTTAAAACCTTGCTTGGACAATGATGCATAACTATGGGGAGGGGAATAGAACACAATTTTTTTTTAAGTTTTGTAGAATAACACAAGATGCTTTTTATGATGTGGTACAAAAGGTTACAATTTCACCATCAGCTAGTTATTTATCCTTCGGAGTTATAAAACAGGAGCTTGGCCTAATAATATAAAATACTCTTTTTTTGGTGAGCTTTTTTAACCTGTTCACATGGCAAGGGAGTCTCAAAACTGGAACACTTGTGAATCTTCTCTCATATTTGAGTTTTGCTGTACAAAGGCTACAGAGGGTCAGGTTCCTTCTGCTCTGAGGCTTCCAAGTGAATTCAGTTACGAGAAACAGTTACTGCATGGTAGAGTGATACATCAAAGTAAGTGTAATTCTTAATTCGTCTCTTTTATTCGTATTCCTTTAATCTAAGTTAAGTTGTAAAAGATGTTCCTGAGTGTCCTTAAGATTTGTTTTTTTAAGACCTGATTTCTTGTGTAAGTCACTGTCGAAAGAAGTCTTAAAAAAAGAGGAAGTGGTTTTGTAAATTAGTTATGCAGCTATGGCTGTTCTTTTTCATGATTTTGCACTTTTTATGCCCAAGCAGAAAAACTGTTGCTCTTCCATCACTAAGTTTTTGTTTTTTGTTTTTGTTTTTTTACCTTGTTGGAAGTTTAAAAGTGGAATTTAATCTCCCGGTATAGGTATCTAGCATGAAATATTTTTAAGAATGAGGATGTTGACTGTCAGAAATACATGAACCCTGTTATGGTCTTATGAAAGTTTCAGGTGATGTTATTGATTCAAGATTTGAGACTTACGAAAGGAAGTAGTGGTCATAAAATTCATATTAGCTGCATGATTTAAAATTGTATTGTTTTACAGTCCGAAAAGCTATTTCTGGGACAGTTTGACTTTTCTGAGTGAAAAGATTAGAGTAGTCCATCTGCTAATTTCTTGGGAATTTTTATTTATTGATCAAATTTACACATGTAAGGAAGTCAGAGGGGCTAAACTGAGAGGCAGTAGGTTTAGTGATCTCGCTGAGTTTGGAGTCCACGTAGCAAAAGAAATTAGTGTTTCAGTGCAGTTTAGAAGGTTATTGTATTTTAGCTGATTCAACTTTTAGGTCCACATTTTTTCCTTCATCTGCATGTGCTATTCAAAACTAAACTGAGAGATTTCTGCTTGTAGTTCCCTGAGGTAATTATAACCTTCAATTCCAAAGCACCTGATGTTTAGTTTAATAAATTTGTGGGGATGCGTATGAAACTTTTGCTTGATATGTGAAAAGGTCAGATCGGATATCTGTAACAAAAATACCCAAAGCTTGTCAGTGCCAGGGCTTGTGTGTTATTTTATTGTTATGTAAATTGCTGAATGCAGTAACAGAGAGCTGCTTTGCCTGCAAAATAGGCTGCTTTCACTGCCATTGTCTGAGCATTCATAAGGAAATTCAAAGCTGACTGGGCAAGTATAAAGCAATGAAGTTTTTGCCCAAGGCGTGATTGTTAGTTCTCACAATTCATTATGCTAATATATTACAGTACTTGCATTGCTGCTTCTAAAATGCTCATTTAAGTAACTTTCAGATCTTTTCTATTAGTTTGTATGTTTGATAGGAATTTATTTGTGTTTGTTGACATGTATGTACAGACATCTAGTCAAACATGAAATTCCATCTTTTGCTTTTATCGGAATGACTTCTTTTGTGTCTCTACTCATGTGTTCTGTTCCTTTTTCAGTTCAAAACTTTCGGGAGTAATTGTTTGCAGGAAAATGCATAACTATGTTGCCTTTCACTTAAAAGGCTGAATAATCTGCTGGCCAGACTTGAATGAATGCATACATAGGCAGTTAAAAAGCTCTGGGTGACCTTTGTAAGTCAGTGGCTAAATAATTTAGAGCTGCCTTGAAAATTCATTTTGCAAATGTTGGCAGCCATCGTATTTTTTTCTTTCTCCACAAAAATGAATTTAGAAAAGCTGCTTATCTGGAAAAATAAAAGGAGGATATGCTCTTTTTTACTGTCGCTTGCATTGAAAAGTGTGAAGAAATATTATTTTTATTCCCATTAAATTCTTCAGACATCAGATACTGAATAATTAGTACTTTTTTCTTTTCTTCATACAGTGTTAAATTATTTTCTCAAAGTTGAAATTATGCAAAAACATGCAGAAAAAATATTGTTATGATCTTTTCAAATGTACTGTTTTTGTACACTGACAAAAAATTTTATCAATATTTTGTTTTCTAAGAAAATTAACTAAATTTTTTAAAACTGAGATGGGAAATGTGTGATTTTTTCAAAGTGAAGTGTTCCATTTCCCACTCAATTTTCATGCTTTTTGAAAGAGGTTCATCCTTTATTTGAAATCACTGTAGACAACTGTGATCTGATTTTTTTGTTTTTATTTGAAAATATGTAACTTGCAGCAGCTTGAAATGTTATGCTGTCTCATAATGAGAGTCGTACCCTGCTAACAGTTTATTGTGGCTAGACCAGTTAAATACAGTAGGACCGCTCATGTGGTTACCTGTGCTTTTTAGAGGGATGTTATGCTGTGAGTTACTGCTACAGCTTGCTGATAACGAAAGGGGCAGTGCCTATTTCTGGCTTCTGGGAGTGTACTTCCCTTCCCGGGCGGTGGTCGACCCTATGAACAACCAGTTCACCTTGTTTAACCAGGAGAGCTACTCAGGCTAGTCCAAAAAGTCGGTGTATTTTTACTTGCTTGGTAAGCTGCCTTAGCCAAGGGAGGAGCACCAGAGTGCTTCAAGGAAGGGGCCGTAGGTGTGGGTGAAAGTAAGAACGGAGGCACCCGTTTTTGGTGGTAGTGTTCTCTTTAGGTTTAGCTGTAACCTGTAACTTCATTCTTGGTGGTTTTTGGATTTGCCACTAGTATCAGTGGGCTGTTGTCATAAGTTGTTAGATTACTTAATAATACCTTTTCATGTGGTTCACGGGGAGGAAGGCATGTATCCTCGCTGGTATTTAGAAACTGGCATTCAAACTAAGTTAATGGGAACTATGTGCTAACTGCCCTTTTGGGCCTCTCAAAGTGTTCTTTTTAGTTCTTAAGTATAAAGCCATATAATGAAAGATGAATCATATATTTATGTAATGCAAATTACCCAGTTAACCTTTTATTCCAAAAGAACTTAATAAAGGAAATTATCCATATTATACATAAACACAGCATTTTTATTAATCTGCAGTAGAGCGCTTGCAGATCTAAAACAGAAATAGAACTTTCTGCTATTTCATCTTCAGTAATAGCGTTAAAACTAAACTAAAAATACGTGCAGTGAATGCCATTTTTACAAATATTTCAAAGCTGCACATGTTTCAAAGGCGAATATGTTCAACATGGCGAAAAAAACCAAAGTTCTCTTGAAATATACACATATACTTTTAAATTGTAAAATAAAAATTTACCACTATCATCTCCAGTGCGCTTTTCAAATAAATGCAGGGGAACATATGAGTTACCTTCAATTTGCATTCCTCCTATTTTTAAATTTTAAAGCCAAAAACTAGTGTGGGAGCACTTTATTATTCTCCTTATGTCTTTTTTTAAGATTTAAATTGCAGACATGAATTTAGGATGTAAACTAATTGATTTTCTGACTGGGGAAACCATATTAAGTGATATATCTATTTTAGAAATAATTTTTTTAGGAGGGTGGAGTGTAAATACAGGGAATTTTATAGTATTCCAATATAAAGTGTGTTGACTGCTAAAACGATTTAAAAAAAAAAATCACATAAAAGATGAACTAACTGGTTCTGTGTACAGTTGCTTGTCAAGAAAAAAGCAGTAACATGTCCAAACATACACTTCTAATATATTCCACCACAGTATGTTTTTGAGATTCTAAAAATGCATACAGATATTCAGCTATCAAATTCTTGAGTTTCTTCTAGCTTTTTCAGTTTACTTGGAACCATGAAAGAACTGTCAGTATCTCATGATCATTCCACTTCATACTTCTATTTTGGTATTTAGATCTCAAGAGACTCCTATAGATGGGCAGCCTCCTGCGTTACCACCCAAACAATTTAAAAAGAACAGTTGGAACCAAATTCATCATTCACACTCACAGCAAGAACTGGATAACCATATTAATGAAACATTTGATGTTCCTTCATCACCTGAAAAATCCACAGTAAGTTTTTGGATCCAGTTTAACCATTCTGCGTTTTATCAGAATGATAGTTCTACTTTTCCTGAGTTTGGTTCTGATGCATGCCAGAAAGTTGTTGTGTTTGTTCACTATGTTGCAGCATTTCCATTATAAATACTGTCTCTTTCTTAGCTCCCACTATTTTTTCCACCTGCTGGAGTAGTCCTTTGCTTGTTGTTGTCAAATGACTGCACTAAGCAAACTTAATTTTTAACATTAGCTTTTCAGAAAATGCAGAGATTTCTAAATAACGTCATCTTTGAGAAGTCGTTTACCGTCAATATTAAAGAAGACACTGCAGATGCTACCACTTGGCTTTTATCAAAAAGCTGAAACTAAAACTGCCTGTCAGCTTCTAGAGCAGTTTTGTCAGGAGAGACTTCATGAATCCGTGGTTGCGTTGCTCATCAGAATTTCCACGACAGAGACTCTAACAAGAGACCTGTGACAAGGAATGTAAAAATCAAAGCAAAAGTTCTTTTTCCACACTTAAGCACATGCTAGATGAGTAAGCTTGTCAGTTGGTTATTGTCAGACTGAGGAGAGATCTCACTGACCATTTTTGTGATTTTTTTTTGTTTTTTTTTTTTTTTTTTTTTTTTTTGTCCTTCTAGAATTTTTCAAAGGATTCTAGGTTTTATGCTGATATGGGACAAGAAACATTTTGCAGGATGGGAAAACTGTTTAACATCCAGATATAGCAAATACTGTATAAACAGTTTTGCCAACCTCAGACATTCAAAATTGTGAGTCAGCTCCCAAAATTGCTATTTCAGAAATGCCTTTGGTTTATTTTTATTCTGAACTCTAAGCCTCGGCTGTTCTCTCAGGCCTTGTTACAAAGACACGATTCCCATAAAACCCATATTTAATTTTATAGCTGGAGTTTTAATAAAACATGCAAAAGTGAAACTTGTAAATTTGAGCATTTGGGGATTGTTGTAAAAAATTTTTCTTTAATGAAATAATGAACCAGAATTTTTAACAGCTTTTTTTTCTGTCAGTGCTTACCTGAGTCATATTAAAGTACTGTTTTGTTTTGAAAGATAACGCTACTTTACTCATCAAGTTTTTCTGCTCTGTCTTCAGTTATCTTTACCAAATTGACAAAAATAACTTTCAGTTGTTCTTTAATTCCTTTTAGTTCTGCAAAACCAGCACAGCTGCGTGAGAATGGGTTTCTTTTTTCTCTGTGCATTGTCAGTGTGATTGTTTGCTGCGGTCCAATGGGCCACATTTATGCAGCCTCGCTGAAGGCAGTACACTGTTGTAATTGAAGATCTAATTTGGTCTGCTGCTGGATTTTATTTTTGGTATTAGAGAAGAAGCAACACAGCATGACTCTGAAATTTTGTGACATTGTAAATTTAGGATTTGGAATGTGGTGGGTTTTTTGGGTTTTTTTTCACCAAAGCTGCTTTTCTGACCAGAATGCACTTCAGGTTCCTGCACCACTGAAGTCTCTTCTGCTGCTCCATCTCAAATATTTTAAGGAAAACCCCTCACGATTTTGACTTCATTTAGCTATTGAATTTCCTTTGTATGTATGAAGAGTCTATTTAGAAAAGTACTAGGACAGGTATGGGAATGACAACTTTTTACTCTGTCTGCAGTCCCTAAGTCTCCACTCTGAGAATGTCCAGAAGTATTTGAAAACAGGTGCGGCCAGGAGTCCTTTCAGTCAGACAGGTTAATGATGATATATATATATAGGGCTCTCTTCAGGTTTTTCATTGTAAACTGCTTCTCAAAATAGCCTGTTAAAGCAGGAAATTATTATTACCTTTTTGTCTGGAGAATGCAATGGCACAAAAGTTGCCAAATGAGCACTTGGTAGTTGTTTGTTCTGCCCAGGAACCTGAGTCTGGTGTCTCATGCCAGTGAACATAGGCTAAAATGATTTGCTTATGATCAGGCTTTCTAAGTACTTTTCCTTCCCATTAACATACCTTATGCTGTTCCTTTCCTCTCCTTCCCCAAATTTTTCACCTTTCCATTACTATGAATGTGTTTGGGGGGGTTGTTTTGTTTTAATCAAGATCTTAAAACACCTGGAATTGAGCTAGCATTTTTTGAAACTGTGTTTTTCCAGTTTTTATGACCCAAGTTGAGCAGATTTTTTTTACCTATTGAACCTGCAGATTTTGAACTTTCTTACCATATATAAATGTTTGCTTTAAGAAGTTTTTTGTTTTGTTCCTTTCTGAATATGAGTCTTATGCTTTGGCTGTAGTTGATAACACTGAAAACTTCCTTGAAACAGATTTCTTTAATAATACTTCGCATCCTCACCATAGAAACCATAGAAGTACTAGCTAACATTCAGTCTGTGAAATAAATGTCGATGGGAAAAAACTAAAAATCACTTAAATGGCACTAAGCTGATTTTTCCAGATTAAAAAAGGATCTACTATTCCTCAGTTTATTGGTACTTCCTTTAACGTTGTTGTGATCGGAACTAAACAAGAAAGAAAACAGCTAAAATTGCCAGAGCTTGATCAGTGCAGAGTATGTGTCACACCTCATACTCCACTACACTGCAAATGGAATAGGGGATATTGAACCAAGAATTTGTTGCCAAACTTGTCCTTGCTTACAATAGTCTCATTGCTGTTAATAGAAACAAAAGTATACTTTCATTTACTTTTAGTTTTCATCACACTACGTTCTTGCTGCAGGCTTTTCGCTGTGGTCTTAATTAAAACAAATTTAAGGAGTTTCCATTTAGTAAACTGTTTTTCTTAAGACTCCTTGAAGCCAATTAGTCTTTTCTAATACTGTTTCTTACTTTGAGCTTGCTTTGATAGAACACACATTTAGCTTAGTTATGTCCAAGACTTTAAGTGTGTAACTTTTCCCTTTTATGCAAAACTCAAGACAGTTGCACTTTTACTTGATGTTTTTTCAAGTGTCCGGGAGCAATTACATGATGAGGAAACTGCAAAATTATTGCATATAATATCCTCAAAGTCTAACTGTGAACAAAATATATGTTAATATAGCACATTTTTTTGTTCACTAGCCCAACGGTGGTGTCCCCCATGACAATCTTGTTATGATCAGAATGAAACCAGATGAAAATGGAAGGTTTGGCTTCAATGTAAAGGTAACAGTACATCTAATTCCTTCCTGTCTATGAAGATGATTTCCTACATTTGTGATTTATTACTAATTTAATTTGTTTTTAAAGGGTGGATATGACCAGAAGATGCCAGTAATAGTGTCCCGGGTAGCTCCAGGAACACCTGTAAGTTGTGAAAAAAACAAACTTGGTAGCAATATCTGTGTATCTTGAAGTATGCATTCAAAACTGTAAATTATTTCATAGCTGCCTGTAAAAATCAGTTTGTGTTGTAACATTATCCTAACAAAGCAAATTATGTGCAGAAGGAATTGGTAACATTTTTAAAAGTTCTTCAATCCTCAAAAATATTTTTTTCTTACTGAAACAAAATTTAATTCCTGAAAATTACAGGGAGTTACAGATGTTCAGTATGCACTGTTTCTTGACCTGTGTCATCCTAAAAATACATTTACTTAATTTCTTTTTTTAAATATAGACATTCATATAATTTCACATAAATTATATACTGAAAGAGTTTTAGTGTGTTTAAAAATAACTAAAATGGCAAATCCCTCTTATTTTAGTGACAGATGTAGCTGAATAAAGCCAAGATTTAGATTAAAATCAGACATTATGAATCATTCATCAGGTCTGATTGTCTGTTGTTACTGGTGTTTAGTGACTATCAATAGTGTCTTCAAACTAGGCACAATATTTTGTCAGTTGATTGCCAAAAATACTGACCTGGAATTCAGCGGACTGGAGTCAACTCTGTTTATACCCTAAAAGTGAGCCATTTATTTGCTAACGTTTAAGAAATACATCTTTCTTTTCTTTTTTCACTATTTGAAACTATTGAAATGTTTGCCAAGAGCATTGCTCTTGTCCCCATTAATTATTATCTCTGAAATATCTATTAACATAAATAATTTTGGCTGAATGCTTTAAACATCCGCTCTCTAAGGAGAAGGTATTTGGCGATGGCACGTGC
>Ga0181612_125135_pt1 | contig 10299 bp, 8 predicted proteins | sample HoacroProtozoa21_FD_119630 | JGI IMG/M metagenome (GOLD analysis project Ga0181612, IMG submission 119630) | Hoatzin crop microbial communities from Cojedes, Venezuel. Combined Assembly of Gp0051906, Gp0051904, Gp0051908 | reverse complement strand
TCCCAGCAGCTGTTAGGGCAGGCGATGTGACGGGCAAGAGGCCCTTTGGGATCGGGTCACCTCCCCCATGACGTTCACACTTCCTAAACGAATTCCTTGTCTCTCACCGCCACAAAAAAAAAATAAATCAGAACAACCCCTCCCCCCCCAGTTTATGTGCAGCCTGGTAACCCATACCTTAGATCTGAGATGTGCGAGGGGAATTTAATCAGTTCAACTCCGAGAAGCAGCAGTTAACTGATTAACCGGGTCCTCACCGTCCCCTGGGTCATCTCCCCAGTTTCAGCAGCCCACCTTCGAGCCCCTGCACCGCGGGCTCGCCCAGCCAGGACCCCCTTGTCTGGGTTACAGACTGGCACAATCCCTCCCAAAGGTCCACAGCACCCAGAGAGCGCAACACAGGAATAAGCCTACCTCCTATTTTTTTAAATGTTTTAAAATATTCCATAAAGGTTGTCCCTATGACTTTTACTCCCTTTCTTTCCTAACGTATCAGCTTTTTGACGCCCATCTCCACTGTCATCTGCTGAAACCTCCTCCACTCTCTAATTTCAGTAAAACTTGCTTGTTTCGTGAGCTCGCCTCTCGGGGCGCGTGGCTGCCATCGAACGGAGCAGCAGCGCCGACAGACCTGCTCATCGCCGCGGCAGAAGCGATGGCAATACCTCATGTCAGCAGCCTGCCGCGCTCCCAAGAGATCGCCATCTCCACCGAAAGAGCTCCCTGTTTTTTATTTCCGTATCAGCCTCCCGAATGTCGATAAGAAGAATTACTTGGGCATTATCAGAAACCGTTTTATTTCAACAAAGGGCCAATGAAAAATAAACAAGCCCTTATCTGCGCGGCAAGACTGACAGAGCTCGCGCAAGGCCTAATTCGATCAGATGCTGAAGCACCAGCTGTTTCACACCGCGACACCAGCACACCTCTCCTCCGTGCCTGGGGAGCTTGCCCGTGAACACCTCCACCAGCCCCAGCACCGGGCACAGACTCCAAAATAAAAAAAAAACCCTCACACCCCAGCACTCTTGAGCGAAAGGAAAGCAGCAACGCTATTTTTCACCAGCCCATGAGAGAGGCCCCAAAACTGAGAGGAGAGGTAGTTGGTCTGGAAGGGAGTTCAGATTATCTACTCCACCTTTCCCAGGGAACAAGTGACCGGCAGCATGGCTGGGTGATGAGCACCTTCTCCCTTTGCACGGCTGGGTGACCCTCCAGGGAAAACCTAGGTTCTCCTCCCAGATGTGGGCATCCGAAAGTGATCTCGCACGTACAGCATCCTCCGCTACTTGATAGTGACGGGGACTGATGAAACAGCCTCTCAATCCAAGGAGTTTTCTACCGAGTTTTTCTTTTTGGAAGTTTGGGCTGCTCTGGATGGGCAAATCATTTAAAAAACATTATTTTATTAATGCTTGTATACACCAATAGCTCTTTGCACTGGAGGTGGAGGAAAGGAGAAACCCAAAGCCTCCTCCCTGGTCAGACCGTGCTAACTCCAGACTCCAGCAGCGTAAGGACACCAAGCAGAGCCCAGCTCTGGGGAGGGCTTGGGCATGCAGCTGGTGGGGTATTTTTACCTCCTGGCACTCCAGCAGCGCAAGGGGGAATGTTGTGGGTTGGTTTTCTGTTTTCCTTTTTTTTTAAAAAAAAGAAAAAAAGTCAGGGTTTGTTTTTCTTAAAAAAAACCCCAAACAGATCATAAACCAGCTAAAGTCACATGGAATTTCACAGGATGAAAAGGCATTTCTCAGCTTGAAAGCTTTCTCCTCGCTGAATCCCAGGCCAGCTGCAAAGAACATGTTTCTTTAGAGTTCCCACCAAAACCAACCCCAACACTCAAATAAGAAAAGCCCCTGGAGTCCAAGCCCCTATGTCTTCCCAATAATTCAGTGCACCGAAGATCTCGGGTAACAAAGCGGCGCAGAAGCCCATCAGCCCCGTTCCCGCTGCCCCTGCCGCTCTGGCCCGTGGCTGCAGGGCCAAACAGCTGAAGCCACTGCAACTTTTGCTAAAGTAAAACCTAGATGATACAGAAACTAAAGGGAAGAGCGTTCTGCTGCTCTCCAGCATCCCCATGGTCTCCCAGATGAACCACAGATATTTGTTACTCCTGAAAAATCAGGCTGTAGCGATCTCATTCAGGCACAGAAAAACTTTGGAGACCACCCGTAGCTAAGTCAGAACTGACTGGATTTACAAGACTGTGGGGAAATAAAAGCTATTTAGACTACAGGACAACATCCAGGTCACTATATTTAAGATAACTCCAACACAGCCTTCCTTCCAACGCTGCCCTAAGAAAAGCAGGTCTCAAACTGCGGGGCAGACGCCCACGGGCGCCACAGGCTGCTGCTCCGCAGACTCCGACCAGCACAGCCGAGCTCAGAATACAGCACAGTAACTACAATTAATTTTTCATCCCCCTTACGGCAGCGCCCGGAGCCCCGACCTGCGGCGCCTGCCGCCCACAAGCATCAGCTGCCAGCAAGGAGGTGGGCTCCGACACCCCGGCTGTCTCCGGAGAGGGACGGCAGATTTAAACTCTACCCTCCGCGGTCCGGGAATGCCGAGTTAATAACCGAGAAGCCACCGACAAGGGAAGCAGCAAGAGCAGGCAGGCAAGGATTTACGGAGAGGCAAAGCAGCTTGCAGCCCATCAGCAACACAAGGCTCCTTCAGCGGGATGGCTGAGCAGCCGCAGACCTCCCTGCCCTCCCTCCGCCATCCCCCTCCTCTTCGCTCGCCTGCGCTGGCTCCGCGTCATGTCGGGCAGGAGCCGAGAGCCGGCGGGCACCACGCACGCCCAGCATCCCCCACCCAGCCTCCATCTTCCCAGCAACGCTCCCGGCTTCTTCCAACTGGGTTTTTCAGTGCATTTGTTGTCATAGGACGGGTGATTTGCAATTGAATATTGTAACAAAGACGATGTTAATGGCAAATCAGAATAAAAACGTTTTTGTCAGCAGTCTGCAAAGATTTTTGTGGCAAAACGGAGAAGCGTTTTGCAGCGCAGGAAGAGCGTTTTCAAAGCCTCGGCTTCAAAAGAGACGGATGCAAAACAAGGCTTTCTGTGCCCTGCAGGTGGTGGTCGGAGGACACCAGAGTACATCATTTGTGCCAAAGCCCCCTTGTTCAAAGAAAAAAAAGCAACCTACCCAGAGCTGATCATCCATTCCCGGTGGGTTCTTTTTAATAAAAGCACCATAATACGTAGCGATATTTCGGTGGTGAGAATATTTCTTCAGCATGTTAATTTCTTGTTTGATCTCTTCCTCTTCATCCTGGGATGAGGTGAAAAGAAAGGGAAGAGAGACAAAACCAGAGGCGCTAAGAGACCGCACTTCGCAGACTCCCAGCTCTCTTTGCACGTGGGTGAACTGCCATGCACCCCATTTCTGACTGACCTCGTCGAAGTTTCCTTGCACCATTTTTTACAGCCACTGTTTTAGCAGAGCCCTGGGAGCCTGAGGTCTGGACTGGAGACTAACGGCTTACTCCTCGAGTAAAAAAGCTCAGGGCAAAACACGTGCTTTGCCACATTCCCTGTTGCACTTTTGAACCCCGAACCGGACAGATCTTCAGGCAGTGCAGAAATCGGGTCATTCCCAAACAGTTCAGATCACGGCGTCTCCTCTACAACGGGATCGCAAAGGTGCTGGCAGAGTTTAAGGTGGGCAGCCGTCCTCTCACGTGGGTTCATGACCCACCAGCCCCATGGGCTGCTTCCAAGCCTGCAGCACGGGTGGGAGCAGAGCCCCGGCAGCTCCCGAGCAGTCGAACGCCTGCAGGCTAAGGGCCCACCAGGAGGGGCTGGCCAAGCCAAGCAAGGTCTGCCCAGGAACGGAGCCCTCGCATGGGGACGTGCTCTCCATCCAGAGGTGCACCAGCGCCAGACTTTGGCATCCCAGCCAAATTACACGTTTCAGACGTTCCTCCATCTTTTAAAACTAATTTCTTTATAATTCATATCAGAGCCTAGACCAGCATGGCATAGCTCTGAAGCTCAGTGACACTTGTGTTGCCCCAGTAACACATCAGCACACTCTCCTAGACCCATCAAAGGCCCAGAGAGATGGCTTCCCAGAAACCGTTGTTGCATGGCAGGAGTGCTCCCGCACTTTGCATCCCAGTCTCCCGACATGCTGCTCCTGCCCACCCGGGAAGCAGCACGAGGCATTCGGAGACACCAGGTGTTACTCGTGGTGTGGTGGCACCACAAACTCTGTGCCAGACTGTCTTGGTCCTGGCGACAAGCACCATTCCCGTGGGTTGTCATGGCCCCTCTCCGTCCTGTCTGCAAAGCAGCAACCACTGAAGCAGCCAAGGCAGGGGAACTGCACCTATACCTGTTTTGATGTCCTACCATGGCCATCAAACACGCCCTGGTTTTATTTTAAGCTGACCAAACTCCAGCCTGCTGTAATTCCACCGGCTGAGAAGCAGCAGATAGCTGCCTTGATGTCGACAAGCTTTATTACAAAAGGACCAGAAGGGCTGTTACTTCTTTATTCTTCTCCCTTGTGTCCCTCATCTGCTTCACCCTGACTTCAGTTCTACAAATGGGCAAAGGACAAGACACCCCAGTGAACAGCGAAGCTGAAGCAGCAGCTCTTCTTGAAGAGCGATGCTCCCTCATTAGGTGTTGCGCACCACGGACAGAAACGCGGCTTTCTTCCCAAGCTACCACAGAAAGTGACTTCATGACTACAGTCTTCCAGAGAGAATTCAGGGAAGAACAGTGAAGATTAGGACAAGAGGAACTAATAAAAGCACCTGACTAGGAAAAATGGAGAGGAGCCACAGGGACACTTGGTTCTAAGGTTTATCTTGAGTCCCTCTTTCTGCTGAAGTAATCAAAATGGGGGAAAAAAGTTGAAAAGGCACAAAATCCCCGAAAAAAAACAACACTGGAGCTGTGGAGGTCAGGACGGCACACGAGGACATGTCTGCATGGCTAGGCTCAGGGGTCTCCAGCCCAGCCTCCTGCTCCAAGCAGGACTACTGCCAGTGACCACCACCAGTAAATCCAATGAGGGAGGGAAGAAAAAGGAATTCTCATAGCAAGCTGGTGTAACTACTCCAACTCCAAAACTGATCAAACCCACAGGCCAGGTTTTGCCGCCATGGTTTGCATCCATCAATCAATGTTATTACATCCATTGCTGGAAGTGGGTCATGCAGCAGGACCAGCCCCTGGAAAACAAATCCAAATTCTTAATTCAGAGATAGTGGCTGCCCAAACTGATCATGTGCTGTAATTTGAGGGCCTCAGTGCTGCAGTCTTCCCTAACAACTAATTAGCAAGAGCATAGACGAATTAAAGCATCGTCGTCAGGAGCCTTTGGGGGTTTACTGCAAGGCACGTGGTTGGGATGAAATGCTGGCTGGGAGCTCACTTAAAACACGGGCACTCTGCACTCCAAAAGCTCCCTCCATGAAACTGCAGATGGCTATGTTTGGGATGACCACACTAGTTCTGTTCTCTGTAGGCTTCTGAAAGACACGTTGTCATCAAGGACATCGTGCAAAAACAGGTGGGATGGAAGATCTGGGTAAAATGAAGCAGGGACTGTGCTGAAGTCAGCATGTGTCAGGAGACGGTGAAGGACTGGAGCAGACACATCTGGGTTTTCACCAGCAGTCCACTGAGCCTGGACCAGGTGCTGAAGGTGGCCTTAGGCACCGTTCAGGGACCGGCTTGAGCAATGACTCCAGAAGTGACTCCCAAGACCACTCCTGCGGCGGCTGGAGGACATGGCTCTAGATCTGACTTTGGCATCAACAGCTACAAAGCACAGTCAGTCCCTTGCCACATCACAGGTTTGCTCTGTCTTAACTGTGGTCATCGCGTGGCCTGCCCAAGCCTGGTCCTGCTCCCTGAGCAGCCTCCTGTCGGTGACCAAGAGCCGGCGGCATCCCTTCAGAGGACAAGGAGGTCTCACCTCAGCACCTCAGCTGATCCTGCTACCGCCTGCCAGGCAGCTACTTCTCCACTCATGCAATATTGGTGTCACCCGAGGCTGAGAAGCCACCACATGGGGCATTCAGTGGGGCAGGGAGAAGTAGAAGGGAGCAGAAGTTCAGTTAGGGGGACTTGTTAGAGGCTTGACTTCAAAAATTTGTGTATTATATATTAAAAGAAAAGTAACCAATGTGTTTTAATATGGCATTAAATATCCAAACATCCCATGTCAAATATCTGATTTACTACCTTGGATGTTCAGAGACTCTACCTGAGACTCTACCTTGGAAGGCAGAGGTTTAGATCACGCATATCTACTTAAAGACGTGGCTGAAAATATGAGTTATCGGGCAGGATGAGATTTGGGGTACTTTTCTTCAACATCTTTGCTTGGAAGTGATGATATGTTAAAACCACTGAATTAAGTGTGGACTCAGATTTAAGCCCCTGTTTGGCCTCAAAGCAATATTCTGATTTCTCAGCCTAAATTTGTTACAACCTCAGATTTCATCCCATGGGAACCCACTGCCATTTCTGCCATGCGGTTACGTTTGGTGGCTCTGTCCATTCCCTTAGAGCCTGCTCCCCATGAGAACTAGATAAATGGCACTTGTAGATATTGTGAGTAAACAGAAACAAATCTCATTCACATTTACTGACTTACTTCCACGCATCATTTCACCTGTTAGCAGAAAAAAGAACCTGGATGAAGATCCTGCAGGTATTAATACCACACCACAACATCTCAGGTATTTCAAAACATACTCCTGTGGCCACCTGACTGCTTTCACAGCGAGTCAGTTCTGTATGTGCTGAACTCCTTAAAACTAACTAAAAACAGTAATTCAAAAAATAAGGTGGGTAGGTTGGGATAGAGTCCTACATTTTGAAATGTGCTATTCCAGTAAAAGAAAGAAAAAAAAGACAAAACACAGTAAAAACATTCTTACTCCCAAACTTGGCATTGTTTATGTAGGCAGGAACTTTGGGAGGTATAACAGTATACTTAAAAAAAATAAATTTAAAAAAAGCACTTTCATGTCATCCTCCTGAATGCATCTGTTTCGGTTTTTAGGGATCATAGCAATTCCACCCATTTTTCCTTTTGTGGCCACTGGGAAATGGTGAAACCATTCTTTCCCCTAAATCCTGTTCTTCATTTAATAAGTTGTAAATTCCTGATTCTCTTCATCTCATACAATTTCCAAAGAGCCACATTTCTGAGACCAGGGCGGTGCACTTTTTCCTCTTTATCAGTAGGATGCACAGGAGTAATTTAACCTGCCTAGAAAAGCTATTCATAACAATACCTGCACATAGTTCTGGTGAACAGAATTTTTTTGTTGAAAAACATGGATTTGGAGGAGCTGAAATCTGTTACGAACACACGATCCCATTGCCACAATTTTCTTCAGATCTTATTAACGCATTCAGAAGAGCCACTGCTGGAACTGGATGCTGCTTTGTTTCAGCATAAAACTACATAACCTCCAAAATTCCTCCAGATTTGTATTTCTCTCACACATTTATTAAACTCAAAACCTCTTAACGGCACATTCCACGTCAAGGCAAAGGGGATTTGCTGTCCAGGAACTCAAACCTTCCACTAACCCTCCCCGCTATCACGCCCCGTCCCCTTTCCCCTCTTATCTGCTGCTGAAGGATGCAGGAGGAGCAAGATACATTACCCCGGTGACGTCCATAACCTTAATAGCAGCAAGCTGGCCTGTTTTAACATGACGACCCTGCAAAAGAAAAAGGAGAAGCTGGTTTAGCTTTGCTCAGTGGCAATGTTTTCCTTGCAGCGAACATTCTCCTTAAACCATCTCCTCGCCCTGGCAGCATCTGCATGTACTTTTGCTTTTTCAAGAGCATCTTCACAGCAGCCATGATGGGAAAGCAGTTCCCTCCCCTTCCGCCTGCCATTACAATTAATTAGTAAAGGGCCTTTGATGCTGTATTTTCCTGGCAAACGAGTGCTGGAAATATCCCTTAATGCTCAGCCATGCAAAAAAACAGCTTGGGGCCTCTCCCGAGCGCAGAGCATGATTCGGCTGGGAATGGTCTGCTGGAGCGGCGATGCTGGAAACGTGCTGGCTGGGGTTCCCCCACGGCACTGACCTCGGTCCCCCCGCGTAGGAGCCCCAGCTCTTCCGGACCTGGGGACACCCAAGGGACCGCAAGCCTGCAGGGCACCATTATACAGCCTGCCCGCTAATCTATTTAATTTGCAAAAGCCTTGGTTAGAGGGCTAGAGAGGTTTTTAAAATTGGATGTGCTTCTTGGCTGTGGAAGTGACCCCCTCTTCAGCGCTGGCACGGGTGGGGACCGTGCGTCTAGAGGAGAAGCCCCCCAGCCAGCGTGCCAGCAGAAGCCCCTTGACACCTCCTTGGTTCCCAGCAACTGAAAAATCAGCAAATCACCACAACGAACTGCTTGCTGCAGAGTGCACGACTACATTAATCCTAATGGAAAAACGCCTGGAAGCGATGGGGAAGACTATAAAAGAGCCCAGACTGTTGATGGGGTCTTCAAACCAACACAACTGCTATCAAGCAAGCCAACTCCCAGCCTCTCCTCCTCTCCCGAGAAACAGATGACCCAACATCTTCTCAAAACTGCTCACATCAAATCATTCCCCTCCCTCCATTTGACGGCACGTGCTCTGCTTACAAACAGGGCAGAGTCAGAGGAAAAGATGTTTCTCCTCCAGGAGAGCCAGTGGGCTGCAACAGGGAAAAATACGAGCTTTTCCTAAACGCCAGGCTCCCCTGGCCCCACTGCCCCTCACCAGCTCGCCTGTGGATGAGCTGGGGTCTGCGTCCAGGTTTCCCAGCCCTCCTGCGAGCTGGAGATTGTCTCTCACACCATCTCGCTTCCAGCAGGAGCCCCAGATTACCGGACACAGGGACCTCTCCCCGGCCCTTCACGTTTCCAGGCACGGCGTTGAGGAGCAACCTCACGTGCCGGCTGTGGAGCCAGGCAGCATCATCCTCTCCAAATTTATGACTTCACCAGGAAGCCAATTCACCCACAGGGCTCCTCGCTCATTTATTAACGCAATTTATATATCCTGAGCAACCGCATCTTCTAACCAGGGAAAAAGAGCTTTTTATTTTAAAACGTAGAACATAAAAAATGGTAAAATAAAACACGGCCCAGCAGCAGCAGGCTGCGGCTGAAGCATCCCCTGGATGCAGGCGTTGGGGAGGAGGGGCGCATTGCCAGACACCATCTATTTACACAGCGTGATGTGCAAAAACAAATCCTCCCCTTCCTAAATTCGTCTTTGTTTGCTTGGCCAGGAAGCCCCCACACATCCAGACTCATTAATTAAACCCAGCAGAGCACCAGCGAGGGATGCGCTCGGACACAACCACGGCATGCCGCCTCGTCCATGAAACGGCGAAGGGAGACGAGGCACTTCAAGCCATGTGTCTGCTACTTCTACCCACCTCCATCTGACATATCACCACCTCATTTCGCATTTCAGGGAGCTGCCCCAGCCCTGCTGCGAGTGCTGGAGTGCTGCTGCCTACCTCCAATACCAGTCGAGGGAAAAAGGAGCCCTGGGTGCCCACACCGCCCTTCTCCCAGGGATCTGCCACCGCCTCATACACCTCCCCAGCATTTACAGACGAAGGTAAGATCTTCATATTGTGTGAACATTTACCAAAACAAAATAAACTACTTCAAAATGTATGTTGATGTAAGCTGTGAGGGACACTTCGTCACGCAAAAATCGGGCGAAGTAGAAGGAATAAGTATTCAGCCCTGGAACAGCAGAACAAAGATTTGCTTTTCGTATAGTTTGTTCGCAGCGATGGGTTGCTGAGCTTCATCCTGGCAGATCTCCACCTCCGTCCAGGGAAACCAGCCATTTCCTCACTGGTTAACTGTCCCTTTTAATTCAGTGTACCTAGCGCTCAGCATTGAACCTTGCAGTGAAACCATCACATATAGTTTAGAAAACCAGTTGATTTTCACCCTACTGCAGGCACTCTCGGTCTTACAATACAGATAGACAGGATAGAGAGACACTGAGAACTGGAAGGGATAGAAACACTACAGGAATAAACCCAGCATCGGACCCATACACATTAAAAGGCATCACGGCAGCAACGAACCCTTTCGATGGCACTGGCCACCAACCACCTCCTGCATGTTGGCCATGCAGAAGTAAGCGGCCATGCCCCTGCAGCATTTCCACAGCATCCAGCGGGACCAGGCAGCAGAGCCATTTCTGCCAAGGCAAGCTGCAATTGCTAACTGATGCGTGGCAAGTGCTAAACTCTTCAGTGCGAACCCTGCACTGCTGTTAAGAAGTCACAAAC
>Ga0181612_173432_pt1 | contig 10300 bp, 5 predicted proteins | sample HoacroProtozoa21_FD_119630 | JGI IMG/M metagenome (GOLD analysis project Ga0181612, IMG submission 119630) | Hoatzin crop microbial communities from Cojedes, Venezuel. Combined Assembly of Gp0051906, Gp0051904, Gp0051908 | reverse complement strand
TTTTCAGTGGTGCCCAGCAACAGGACAAGGGGAAATGGGCAGAAACTGAGGCACAAGAAGTTCCGTCTGAACATGAGGAAGAACTTCTTCCCTCTGAGGGTGACGGAGCACTGGAACAGGCTGCCCAGGGAGGTTGTGGAGTCTCCTTCTCTGGAGATATTCAAGACTCGCCTGGACAAGTTCCTGTGCAGCCTGCTGTAGGAGACCCTGCTTCGGCAGGGGGGGTGGACTAGATGATCCACAGAGGTCCCTTCAAACCCCTACCATTCTGTGATTCTGTGATTCTGTGATTCCTGAAATGTAGCTCAGTAATTATTTTGCAGGTTATTGTACAGGTCAGATGATAGTTAAAATTGCATCTGATGTTGGGTACTAAAAATGCCAGCTGTCATGCAGCAGTAACAACTATAATTACTTGTTCACAATAGTTAGCTGTATATACTGTTGTTTATCTACTCATCTCAGAGCGGTTCACGAAGATCACCAATATTACTGTCCCAACTGGGAAAATGTCCTCTTTTTTTTTAAGGACGCCAGGTCTTGAATTCAAATTTTTCTAGCTTTATTTCAGCTTTTTGCTTTAGTCTCACAACTCGTTCTTTCCATCCCTCCTTACCCACTTGTGAATGACTTCAGTTCTTTTTGTCGCTCAGTGCCATTTTTCTCTGACACTCACCCCTGAGAGCAACCTACTTCTACCTCTTACAGTATCCAGACTCAAGGAATACAAATTCTGACGTCTGTGGTCAAATGAGCAATGTTTAGGCCTGTGTAAAGTCTCCTTGTACAGATGTGAGCGCTTGCTTAATTGATTTCAGAGAGGATGAAATCTGATAAAACCAGAAATTTCAGCAAAGCTAACTGTGGACAATCAGAAATCCACACTGCACAATCCACTACCATTGCTAACAGCTGGTAAGAGTTTCAAATGAAAAAGGGAGTGATTATTTGTGGAGTCTGAACCATCAGAACTGAAGCATGTACGTGGAACTGTGTTAAAATATCATGCTATTGTCTCTGCTTTTCCTGTTAGGTTGATATAATTTGCTCTTGTCACAGTGTTCTTGGTTTTATAATGAAGGTAGTACAGAATACTTTGTCTTCTGTACCATAAAATTCAGCACTAAAATTCACAGCTGCCTTTTTGACCATTAAATATAATACCATTCAAGAGGACTTTTTCCAGCTGTGATTTCTGAGTCTACGTGCTCTAGTACGAGTCTCTGGTGCTGTTCAGGAGTATACCTGCCAGATCAATACAACTAATCTTTTTGTTTAAACTGATTGGCAGCCAAAATCAGTCCCTCAGGAAAGGCTTTTCTTTGGTGATGAAGTGAGTTTCTCCATAGCCGCATCATACATTGAGAAGGATTTTCTTTCATCGTATTATCTGTTGCATTGGGTGTCTAACAGTGTTTGTAACTACATCAGTGACTACATCTTTACTCTGCGGAATAACCTGCTGCTCCAGTTTACTTTCTGTACGTTGTAGAAGTCCATCCCATTAGAATTACTGGCCTGTGTAGGAGCCAGACCCGAAATGTGAAATCCATCACGATATTTTTGGTTCAAAACAGGTGCTGGATGGGAGCATGTGTAGCAGCTCCAGCTCACTGTTAGTTCATTTGTATGAATTAACACTGTTAGTTTATGTGTCTATTAAGCATACAGCCTGTGTATAATCTGTCACAGCCTTTTCATTAGTACTCTTTTGTTTTGCACCTCCTGTTCTTTTGGTGCATTTTGTATTTCTGAAAGGTAATAGATAAGTAGCGTACAGTCTTCCAGATGCTCCCAAACCATTCTGCCAATGTGTTTCAAAGCACTTCTTGCAGCGTTTTCTTATTAAATGTCTTGTTTATATGTAAGAGTTTTAGGAGCAAGACATATTCAGATCTGGATATTCTCAGCTGAGACTCCTGCCCAGACTAAAGTGAATTCTAATAGAAATAGTTACGGATATTATCTCCAACTGTTACAAAGTGGTCTGAGAGTGATCTGTCTCCATGTAAATCATTGACTTTACCTACAAATATCAATAACTCTTGATCACTGTTGACAGTGTCTAGCAATTTAGGAAAATCTCAGTTTTGTACTGTGCAGTGATAAATAGTTTAGGAAACCAGCAAATATTATGAGGTTGTCTAACACAATATATTGATCCAACCTTGGAGGAATGTATACTGGCCAGAAAGCAGCAGTCAATTTGTCTGGGGAAAGAAGAAAAATAACCAAAATTAAGATAATACACAAATGGTGAAAAAAAGCTGTACTTCTGGAGCAAGATATTTGATGCCAAGTATTTATTTAGAGTTTTCTTTAAAATTTCAGAGCAACTATGAAATTACTCCTCAAATCCAAATTGGAAAGCTTTTTTTCCTGGTATATATTCATGGACCAATATAGTTTAGAAACCATGATAGGTAGTGAAATAGGATTTATTATGAGAACCTACTCTTCTGCCCGGTCCCCAGTAGCACTCTGGACACCTGAGCTGTTATATAAAACAGGTGAGATTTAATCATCTGTCTGCAGATGTAACTGTCATGGTTTGATATTTTAAAATCCCATTAGTTTGGTGTAGTATGAAGCTATCCCAAACTACTTTTTTTTTAAGCTTGTTTTGTTGTAAAATGTGTCAGAGCCATTGAGTAAATCCATACCATGTAGACTTTACCCACAACATTTGTTTATACTTACGGGCTATATGAAACTTCTTTGTAACAATCTTTCTGTTGTCAAGATATTGGTACTTTGTTTACTGCAATGAAAAAGAGAAAAGGTGATTGTAACTCTGATTTATGGGATATCAGAAGTTCGACAGCTGGCTTCATGGAGGAACTGGTAAACTTCTGAAGTGACATTTTAGAGAAACATTATTGGTGAAATTAGGCTATTTTACACAAAAATAAGTTTTATGATTTGAAGAAAGTAACTGTATATGTTTAACAAGGAAGACAAATACAGGTTTGAAATGTGTGTTGGATAAAGGCGTTGCTTTCTTTGAAGTTCAAACTGTAAAATTCTGTCCTCACATGCATTTCTCCATGTCACATTCAGAAATGAAAAAGCCCCTATTTTCATGGATCTTGTGTTGTGGTAACTGTTGTTAAAGTCAACTTTTGAGTAACAACTCTTGTATGTCTGATTTTATGAAGCTCATGTTCTCATAGCTGGCAAAGAAAGTTACTAGACTAGACTTTCACAGCTAGGAAATTAACTCCAGCTCTATCTGAGTTTCCTGTTGAGGTAATAAAGTAGTATACTCATTAAATTTCCCTCACTGACGTTGTAAGTAGAATTATATGTATTGACTACAATGGTCACTGAAAGGAGAAAGAGAATATTTGTGGGAAGGAAATTTTAAGTTCATAATAATGACTATTTGCTCTGGAAGACTGATTCAATTCTGCTTATCTGAAAAAAATGGAACGTGTGGCCTGTATGTTAGTGCAAAGAAGGTGGTTTTGACAAACCAAATGCTGTAACAAACTCAGAGCAGAATTTTGTGCTGAATGGGCCTGGAAGTGCCTAGTAGTTGAGTGAAATATCTCTTTCTTGTTTATTCATGCGAGTTATGGCTTTTGCTTTGTTTGAATCAAAGTAGAAGGTTGAAATAAGACATACTTATGAAGAGGCTGATTTGAAAACTGTGGGAATAGTTATACATCCAACTCCTACTGAAGTCACTTATACTCTGTAGCCACTACCTTTGATTCATGGGAATTACTTTCCCAGGAGACTAGTCCCAGATCATCTGAATTTGTGTGTAGAAATATGGGATTGTATTTACTCAGTAGATCATAAACTGCTTTATAAATTATGACAGCGTATATAGTAAGATCTGCATTTTCAGTTTAAGTACTGTCTGTTAAAGAATGCTATTACATTCCATCCTATTGTAATCTATGTAATGTTATAGTGACTAGAAACCTCCAGTTAGGCATGTGATTTTTCTGTACTAGGTGCTGTTGCAAAACACAAATGAAGGTCCCTGCCAGAAGTGTTTTGCAAAATTAACCTCCATCTTGAAGTTCTGTATTTTGTTCAAATATACTGCCTCTGCTACTGAAGTCTCTGTATCCTGGCACTAAGTTCTGCTTTCAGAATTTAAAGGAGTTTAACTGATAGCTAGGCTTCATGCTTGTCTCTCGCTGGCTTGTGAAACCACACAGATCTGGAAAATACATTGTATATTCAGTCACTCTTTGCAAGACTTTGGTATAGCTCTCAGTACTTCCTGTGACTTGCATGCGGCAATTGGATTTTGTTTTCCAGGTGTATGTGCAAATTAGTTGTACTTATGGGAAATTAAAGTTTGCAAAACTTGTATTTTCAGAGTCATCTGAATGTTTGAAATTATTGGTCTACTGAGAAAGATTCAGACCAACTCTTTCATTATGAAACAGTGACATTTGTTCTGTCTGAGAACATCTCAGGGATGCTTTGTATCAGCTGTTTACAGAACCTTATTGCTTCAGAGGCTGTACCAGCATAACAAAGGCTTTGTTCAGTCAGATGTTTACAAGAACATAACCTATGCTGCCAAAGATTAGAGATTTTCCCAGGACTATAATTCTGCACTGTACCTGGCAAACCTCCTAGAGTTCTTAAGCTCTATGTACATGAACATAAAATGTATGGGTGTAAACAAATACTGCAAATTGTATGAACAGCACTTCACTATCAAACACCATTGACAGGTATGGTAACTTCTCATTGTGATTATGGATAAAGCTAGGCTGACAGGTGTTGTTTTTTTACATAAAGATATGTTAGAAAATGGCAGTTATTAGAGAAGTGTTCTTTTACCATAGACCCAAAATTTAGAGGGATCCTTTAAAAGGAAATACCTTCTGCTACACCTAAATGCCTTCAGAACAGGATTTTTTCTTACTGTCTGGCTTAGAGGAATGTAAATGGATAATCATCAATTTGCTTTTGCAATAGTCAAAAGTTTGAAAAGACCAAAGCTACAGAGCCCTACTATGCTCCATATTGAATACCCCAGTGGTATGACTTGCCGTGATGTATGTATACATCCATCTGTCCACATAGTATATATAGACTTTATAAACTTGTCTGCAGCTACATACTTATGCCTTAAAAACAGGGCAGATTTTTCCTTTGTGCATTTGTCCTGGCCATGAATGCTCAGACAAAGCCATTCCTTTCAGGACCGTGCTGCTTGAGGCAGGCAGATACAGTTTTCCTGTGATGACAGTTGTTGCTTTGCCTAAAGGATGAGTGTAATCTTCTTCAGGTGTATGCTGGCTACCATGATAGTTGGAGTCTGGGAGACAGTGTGTCTAACAATGTGCTCTTCCCCAAGTTTCCCACACTACGCTGAGAGAATCAAGCATTTAGCCTACTTTCCTGTGTTGTGGTTAAATACCAATACCCCTTCACTGACTCATACTACTAGTGCATACCTCCTGTAAAGAACAGATGACAGTGTACTATGAAAATCTATATATTCAGAGATTTTCGAACCACTCTGGTGAGAGAAAGCACTTTCATTGCTTCACCAATCTGTTTTCCTGTTAGGCTTGAGCTTAGCAAGCATTTTTCGTTAGTTTTGACAAGCTTGCTGCTGCTAACATCACTCGTGCTTCCAGTACTATCCTAAGACACCATTGAAACTGGTCAGAGGAACAGCAATCAGCTGTGGTGATATTACCAAAAGCTGAGTGAAAAATCCTCTTTCAACCTCCTTGTACCTCTTAACTATATACTTCTAGGGTGATTTCAGGCTCAGGAGATGGGGTGAGAAGGAACTGAAGAAGGGTCAAGCGTGGTTGCCTTTTCAGCAGATTGGAAGAATCAGGTACAGTCCCCATTCAGCCAGACCTGTTACTGTTAAAATCAGTAATCAAATTGTGTGAAGAAAAGTCTGTCCCTTTCCAGTCCTCTAGAAGTCTAATTAGATACTGTGCCCACATATTACCTGGGTTGATGGTTTCTTATGCAGCAGACGAGTCTGATCTCACTCCCACTGAAACTGCCAGGAGACTTTCCATGAATTTCTGTGGCAACTAAGTGAGAAACTCCTTTTAACAGGTACTTAGATACTTAAAATATTGATGAATCTGAAGGGCGTTTGGAGACTTGGCATGACAGAAGAGAAAAAATTGGTGGTAACAGAAAAATCTGCGCCCCGAACAGTCTTGAAACAAGGTAAGTAGTGAGCAGTAGTGGAAGCTTGAAAAGGCTCTGATCATCAAAAATGGAACTTGGGATGTTTTACAGTGCATCAATAATGAAGAGCTGGTTTACAGGCTACAAAATTTTAAGTCTTATGTTAAGTGGGATTCTTGGCACAATGCAGCAGTATGAAGTGTGCTATTCCTTTAAATCTGGTCCCTCTGGGTCTGATTCTGCAACAAGATCAGTGACACAGATATCTTTATAACTCCATAGTGTCTCTCAAAGTTAAATGTATTCCGTAAAAGTTCAGTGGTCTGAGCGAATGGGTTTAGTTGCAAGGCTGAGACCTATGGTTGTAAAACTGCAGTCCCACCAGATGAAGCAAGCATCAGTCCGACAACCCTGACACAGGCAGAGCAAAACATATAACTGAACTCCAAGCAGGTAGATATTTTTTAAGGCTGTTTACTAACAGGCTCAAAGGTCAGTAGTACCTGCCACTAGTTCACTGTTCCCTTCTCTTTAAAAATCTTTTGAATGGGTGTTCCCATATCAGCTCCTCTACAACATGCATAGGATAATGTTGTCAGATACAGTTCTCTCATGTAGTTTTGGCAATTGTAACATTATACATGTGATTATTCTGTAACACACTAAACACCCTTACTAGAGAAGAAGGTATTTCTAGTATTTCTCCCAAATATTATATATTTCAACATCTCTAAAAACAATGCAGGAGACAATACTCAAATACTATTTAAAACTACTTTGTTGAGCTTTTTTTTTTTGATTCAAGAACAAACGTGGTTTTTCTGCAGCTAGGTAAACAAAAATTGTGGAATGGAGAATCATTACAGAGGCATGCTTAGAAACTGGTATCAGTTCAGCTGGTAGACAATATGTAATATCTAATAGCACAGTGAAAGGACAGCAGTAATGCTTCCCTTTCAGTGAGGGACACCTATGGTGGAAAATGAATCTCATTTAGTCTAGCAGTTCTTGCTTCCATATGCCCAGCTTCAAAGCCTTTACGTCTAATCCTAATAAGCTTGAACTGAAGCCTGCTAAGTTATTGATGCTTTATCGAAAATATTTTCCAGGCTCTCTTTTTCAATGTTTCCGGTGTAGCTATTTTTCCTGTCAGATAAGGATGTATTGAGTGGCCATCTAATTACAAAATATTGCTGATACAGGTAAGTCAAAAGAGGTGTGAAACTGATACATATAGTTATCTCTGATAACTTGCTCAAATATTGTATTTGTTTTATTTTTGTCTTTGCTAACTTGTATGTTTGAGCATTACAAAAAATTGAGCACGTGTGAACAAACAAGCTTCTTTCTGTAATCTACACTACTGATAGTCACTGTTCATAAATGTTTGCATTCTGATTTGCTAAAATTGGAATAAATTTTGGTCCTTCAGTTCACACCTTTCCCTTGCTCCTGGGGTCTAGCACTTACTGTAAGTGAAGCTAAGATTCTTGCACCAATTTCAGCAGCTGGAGCTTTGACAGCTATCAAATCTTGTGAGATTCCACGATAACATGCAGGATTAGTTATAAACAGTTGTTCCTTTCTTTCCTTAGGAATATTTTGTGTGATCTTTCAGCTATGAAGTTGTGGGATCTTTGGAAGTCAGTGTGGATTATAATCAATTTATCATAGTTAAGCAGGACCAGGAAATTAGTGAGATCCTTACTGTGGACACCATGGATAACCACGTCTACAGTGCCAGCACGGAACAAGTGGAGTCGCCTGAACCTTTCACTCTGATGAAAGACTGGGAAAATGAGCACACGGCCTCCATACTTTCCTAGAAGCAAAGAAGGCTGAGTGGCTGATTGCCAAGGGTACCATGCCAAGAGTTGCTGGGATCTCCAGAACATTACGGTGGGAATATTAACAGGTCTGCATATTGCTGGGTAAAGCCTTCCAAACTTTCAAGAGTGCTGTGAATTTCTACTGTTTAATGTATGTACGGTTTGTGGTCCCTAGCTATCCGGAAACTGTCAAAAGCCTGCAAATACCTTATGAAACTCTCACACCCAGACAGCTCTCCAAACATTCCTTCTCCCCTCTTTGAGCATATGTGGTCTCCTAATCCTAAAGCCATCTGGAACTATAAGCTATAGGCTTCCAATCATCACCTTGTAACAGGATTAGCACCCCATCAAGCCCACAGATGCTGGGCATCTGCTGAAATAACTGTAATGCTTTGAAATAGAAAATATCATTAAAGGGGTGTGTGAGGCCTGATCCAAAGCTCACTAAAGTCTGTGAATTCTCCTACTCCACATGTCTCAGTGGGTTTTGCATTAACCCATGGTCAATAAAGGCTTTGGATCCTCTGGGTCTTTATCCCATCTGCATATACTCTGAAGCAGCTCATAAAAATAAACTGAGAGGTATTTTGTTCCTTTATGCAGTGTGAATAGACTGAAATAATATAAAGTGGCTACCAAAAGCCTACTCCTGGACAGAGCAAAGACACTCTGTGGAGAACCTGCAGAAGAGCCTTTTTAATCTGTGGCCTTAAGAAGGCAAGAGGAGTGTGTCAGGTGTACACAATGCCATTTGGTACTTGGCTGACTCCTAGCAGCACTATGGCCCGCAACAGGGCAGAGTCCAGAGAAGTTCTGACTTAGGTTTTGGGTTATCTAAATCATGTTGCAGATAGAAGAAAATGGCCTAGAATTGGGATGTTTGAAACCTTCCTTTGCTCTCTGTCCTGCTGCACTGTGGGTGCTGTGCTCCACTTCCCAGAAGAGCAGTAAGGAAACTTGCCCCTAGGCTGCTTGGCACCTGTTAAGCTTGAATTTGCTCTGTAATTTTATAAGGGTGGCAAGAGATTTCAGTTCTAATGTTTAAAAAAGAAGTTACCGTTGGAGACGTGCCCTTTACTATTTTGGAGGCTCTACCTAAGCCCATATTCATCTTAAATGTCAAGAATAAGAGAAGCTCAACATGACCTGGCAAGGTGTGCTTGCAGCCCAGAAAGCCAACTGCATCAAGAGAAGCGTGGCCAGCAGGTCAAGGGAGGTGATTCTGCTGCTCTGCTCCGCTCTGGTGAGACCCCACCTGGAGTCCTGTATCCAGCTCTGGAGTCCTTAGCACAGGAAAGACATGGACCTGTTGGAGTGGGTCCAGAGGAGGGCCGCAAAGATGATCAGAGGGCTGGGACACCTCTTCTGTAAGGAAAGGCTGCACGAGTTGGTTTTGTTCAGCCTCAGTAATTTTTACAATTAGGGTGGTGAAACACTGGAAGGGGTTGCCCAGAGAGATGGTAGATGCCCCATCCCTGGATACATTCAAGGTCAGGTTGAATGGGGCCCTGCGTAACCTGATCTAGCGGTATATGACTCTGCTTGTTGCAGGGGGGTTCGACTAGAATGCTTTTAAACGTCCCTTGCAACCCAAACTATTCTATGAGTCTATGAGTAGTTTCATTTTAAGTTTAAAGATTACATTCACAAAATCTTCTGTTTTAACTGTTCTTCTGTTTTAACTAAGCCCATCTTGTATTTGGCTTCTTCATCTGATATGCTTTATAGCAGCTCACCAGTGCACCAGGAAACACTAAAAAGCTTGTACTGTGGTGATCAGAAGGGCTGTAGTGTCTGTTTCCAAAAGCATTCCAAAGGAAGCAATTTTTTTCTATGCATATTTAAAAGACAAAAAAGAACAGGAAGGCCATCAGATTAATTCATTGTTTTCCAACCATGTTCTGTAGTATTTGGCCTGCCCTGTCATTCTCGCTGAACACCAAATGCTTCATTTTGCCAAGTACAGTGGGAAATGCACTTTGAAATTAAAATACGCTTTGATTGTTGCAATCTCTTCTCTGACATTAAATGAACAAATATTCAAATATTCCTTTCCAGACAAAGGATTGTCTTGAATTTATAGCTCAGAAATATACAATGAAGGCAAATTGAATCCTGGGCTGCATCTGCAGGAGCGTTGCTTGCAAAAATAGAGCAAAAGGAAGGCTAGGGACAATGTGGGGCCGATGCTGAATGAGGCGGGTGTCCTGGTGAAGGAGGATGCAGAGAAGGCAGAGCTACTGAATGCTTTCTTTGCTTCAGTCTTCAGTGCTAAGACTGGCCCTCAGGAATCCCAGGCCCCGGAGGTAAGAGAGGAAGCCTACAAAGAG
>Ga0181612_170346_pt1 | contig 10300 bp, 7 predicted proteins | sample HoacroProtozoa21_FD_119630 | JGI IMG/M metagenome (GOLD analysis project Ga0181612, IMG submission 119630) | Hoatzin crop microbial communities from Cojedes, Venezuel. Combined Assembly of Gp0051906, Gp0051904, Gp0051908 | reverse complement strand
TTGTTTATTTTTAAAATTTTTTTGAATTGGAATTTTTTCACTTATGGGTTCTGCAAAATTGACCTCAATTTTTCATTAATGTTTTAGCAAAGTGCTGTGGTACTAGAGTAACTTCAAATTAAATATGCATTTTTAGTGAGAACAAGGAGATTGGAATTTGAAAGTCTTCTACTGTGATTGTCTTTTAAAAAAGTAGAATTACTGTATCTTTGTTGTCATTAAGAAACAGGAAAACCAGCCAAATGCAGTATACAGTTCTTAGAAGACTTACTTTTTTTCTATACAAAAACATTCTGTATGTTTGGAATATACTATTCATAAACTTTGACACTCAGACTATCAAATAATACCTCTAAGAGTGAGGGTAAGGGATTATTCAGCTAAGAGAATGTTCATACTGTTTTTCATCTGAAATTGTTATTAAGACATCATTTGGAGGGGGTTTTTGCCATTTTAAACATCTGTCATAAAGACTGGAATTAGTGTTAAGCTTTTATAGCTTTTCAGATATATGTATTTATGCATACTTATGTGTTCTGTTAACACAGTACACATGAAGGTTTTTAATAACTTCTAATGATTTTGCTTAGTTATTTAAAATTGGAATTAGTTTTAAGTCTCACATTTCACGTTTCCAGTATCAGTGACAGTAGTGCTGCAGGTCATACTTTTAAATTGGCAATTTTTAATATACTTTCATCCTCAAACATTCTCTGTAATATTGTTGAAAATATGACATTTTTAATTCCCCTGAAGTGTTTTGTTGAACCATTTTATTGGATCGTACTAAGTACTGCATACAGGTAAATCTATTTTCTAAGAGTCAAAGAAGGCTCCTTTTCTTGTACTTAGGTGGTTGTAGGCATTTACTGGCATTTGCAAAATTGCCAAACTTTTCAGTGTTCCTATTGGAGAATGATTATTTTCAGATTCTTGCGTGAATTCAGTGATGTGTTCAACCCAAATCTCTCAATTTTTAGTTTTGCTGGGAACAATCAACAGAATTACAGGGAGAAACTCTGCTAATTGCAATCTCCAACTGCCTTGCAGGGCCAGTGGTGTGAGAAAGTATATAATTAACATCTGCATTAGTTTACTTACTAGCTGTGCAAGTAAACAAATTGAATTCTGAATTCAATAGAGAAATCAACTATGCCACTATCTTTTCTATTAATTTTACTGTCTATTGTTGAGTATACATTTTTTTAAATCACTCCTTAGCTTGGTCAGTATTTTTCACACACTCTCAAGTATTATGCCTACTAGTTTTGGCAGGATATTAAGTTTAAAATCTATTTTAAAAGCAGCTATGGTTGCAGATCATAATAGAAAGCTCCTTTGGTGTTCAGACCAATAAATAAATTAGAAGAAGGGCTTTAAGCTCTGCATGATAAAATGAACTGAAAGTAGGGCAGAGAAAGAACAACCTTTGTAACGAGCCTAGCCTGGGGCTAAGGAGAATCAGAAGTTCATTGTGTGTTTCAGAACACGATGCAACAACAGTATGAAGAGTTGGTGACTGAGGTTTTTCACTGCCTCAGGATACCAGTGATTCAGCTGTATAGAATGATAGGGAATGCTAAGAATGCACTAAATAAATCCTGTGTCTGTAACTCATAATTTCATACTGGACCTGTGGGCAGGATGGAAGGCCTGACAAGCGTTAGTAGCCAAGAGGATACAGTATGGCCCTGTTTGCTATATTTACTTGATCACTGGGGAACACAGAGTGTATTTTATTAGTGTGATTATATAAAAAGATGAAAGAAAACCACAACAGAAAGAAGGCATGAATTGATGATGTATAAAATATTTACCCGTGGACTAAGAAAAGCATGAAATTTGCAAATGGTAGCACATGTTCCTCTGAAGATCAGAGATGTCTAAACCACCTGCCAGTTGAGAACCCTCAAACTTCAGGGTTCTATGTATTTCTGAAGTACATTTACAAGATGTCCTATCTGATCCTCCTTTCTGCTGTGTATCTTTTCCTTGTGAAAGCATGGTAAACAGTACTATACTCACACAACTGCTGGTATCAGGACTACAAATACTCCTGGTAAATAGGTGAGAATGAGGCTTATAACAGCCAACAGGTAGCGCGCAGACGTGAAGAATGCTGGGGCAGAGGTGAGCATTGCTCGATGATGCCATTCTGCACTCGTATGGCCTGCTCTAAACCTTCACCCAAGACTGTATCCTGTCTTTTCAGCTGTGCGGGGCTTACAGTTGTATTCTTTGCTTACTGGATGGTGGTAGTTCCTTTAAATGTGAATTTGGTAATTAATATATGAATTTGTATCCAAATAACATACACTTTATTTCTTAAATATTTCGTTTGAAATGCATACTCTCCAATTCCTTTCATTGGCCTCCTCTGTCGTGAAGAGAGCTTTTAAGCCCATCTAAAAATGCTCTAAACAGTTGCCCTGTGAAGTAGGCTTCATGGAAGAGAAGAGGGATGAACTATTCCACCTTTTCTGAGGTAGCAGTGTCCCTGTGTGGAAAGGAGTTGAAGAGTCATTGGGGCAGAGAAACAGGTGGAAGCCAGACTCTGTCCTTGCTCCAAGTAATGCCTGTCCAAGGACTATGTCATGTGGGATTTATAACCATATCACTGAATCTGCTGCTCAGATGAGGTCCTCCATATTTTCCTATGGTTACACCTAGGTACCAACTAGCTCTAACCTGGTGAAGAGCAGAGCTTTTGCTGATTCTTCTATGGCTGTATGTGTCTTGGAGCAGACTATGGAGTCTGAAAAGCTGAATAAATACTTATCTGTTATGTAGTCTATGCTGAGGTCTGGCTTCTGAGACCGTTGTTAATTGCACCATGTTTGAAGTTGTCTAGGTTATGTCTATATGTGAGCTGTGTGAGTTCAATAATTAAAATGCAGCAAGATTCCTAGATCAGTGCCGAAAATGAGATTTATCCTGTGTCGTTTTGGTACTTCCAAACAGAGTTTATCTCAAGTTCATTCATTAGCAGGCATGGTGGTGTTGGGTTGATGGTTGAACTTGATGGTCTTAGAGGTCTTTTCCAACCTTGATGATTCTATGATTCATAAACATCTTCCTATTTCCAGTTAATACTCAGCTTTTCTTCATAAGTTTTGGACTGATCCTGAGTTAATACACCTTTACCTTTGAGTTATGTTAGCCATAGTTACGCTGTATCTTGGATGGCAATTCTTAAATAGCTAGTGAAGTTTCATTTATAATGCTGCTTTACTTATAAAATGAAAAACTTCACCAACAGAAATTATCCTTATAAGTGCAAATTTAATTTATTATTTTCCATAAACAGAACTAATATTAATCACAGAAAATAAAATGCAAGAAGCAACTATTCGACAATATTTTAACGTTTTGAGTTGAGAAGCTCCTTACAGATGTTTCTAAACAAATGATGAAAAGACAAGAAACTGGGAGTGAAATATTTTCACTAAGATCACAAGGAGACAAGGAGTTGTGTGAGATATAGTATTTATTAAATACTGAGATTAATGCTAAACAGTTTACCAACCTTCTTCATTATCTTAATTTCTCAGCAAGATATTAATGTTTTGATTCGTGTTTGTGGTTTTTAGAACTGAGTCAACACAGCAGGGAGCTCTTTAAAGGGTATGGCTTCCCTCCTCATAAGCTGCTCTCTCCCTGTGTTACGTAGGAAGGTAGTGCTTGCCTTTCTGCTTGTGCTGCTTCCACAGAGCATCCTTCCTCAAGTTTTAGAAATGGTGAGTCACTGCTGCTTGGACCAACAGTGAAAGAGGGACAATTTTCTAAGGTAGGATGGGGAAATGACATTGCTGTCAGGAATTTGTCCTGTTTCAGGGAGCTCATTCTAGGCAGCTTTGCAACATTTCTCTGCTAAGGCCAGAAAGGCACAATAGTTATTTTGTGCCTCATTTACCTCAAATATCCCCTAATTGTTGCTTGAGGGTTCTAAAACAGAGGCATGGCAATAAAGGAATGCACATAACTTTTCCCGGTTGTGATAATAAAAATATGTTTAGTATTTATTGCATTAATGGCTGGTAATGGATAACTCAATTAGTTCAGACTCCATTTGTTAGGACACCATTCAAATGGGGTACCTCAAACAGCTAGTAACTTACAAAATTAGAAGATGCCAAATCGCAGATAAGCTAAAAGAAAAGAGAGTGGATAACAAAGATAATTAGAGGTTTTAGCACAAACAAGTATTTTGACATACTTGGTTGTTAAGCTTTTTATTACTCATTTTCTGCCAGTGTGTATGACAGCAGGAGAAACGTAATGGTGGAGGAGATGCTGGCTTCATAGATTGTGACTGGGAATTCTTTACACATTCTTTACACATGCAACAATCACTTCAGTGATTTTTCACTTTAGTGTGACTGGCTGCTATAACATAGAGGCTGGCCTTGCAGGATGATGATATGATAGGGAAGGTGCAGTTAATTTTCTGAGAGTGTTGGAATTTAGGGCAAAAATTCTGGGTTGGAAAGTTAGAAGAGAGATCCAGTGAAGGTAAATATATTTTTTTTTTTTAGATATAGTAGTAAGTGATAATCTAGAACATTACTTCACTTACCAGCATTTTAAAATTATTAAAAGAGGAGCGATCAGTGAGTATGTTAAAGACTTTGAGGCATCAGGATCAGTAAGAAATTGATGACTAACTATTAGATGATAATTGTTGAAAAAAAAAAAAAAGAGAAGTTATGAGATTTGAAAAGTTAGGATTCTTTCCTGCAGAAAGCAGTGGTTCACTTACTAGTATTGTACTCCACCACTAATTAATAGTCTACATGAAATTGTTGTAGTTAATTATGCAGTCATTAATATCCCACAAAGAAGGATGCTTGGCTTCAGTACACAAACTGCTGCAAAGAAGGATTCCAATTTAATTACAATGAACACTAAAGCAAGAAAGAGAAATCATTGTTAGTTCTATTTAACACCACGTTAATTTCTTCCTGTCTTTCTGTGAAAGGACATGTCATGAGATATATTGGGTTTTATTGCCATGGGTTGCAGCAATATTCTGTTTTTACTGCTACAGACAGTTTTCCTTTCTGCTTTTGGAACAACCTTCTAAAAGTGGTATTTTAAGTATTTTTTTGGTTCTTTTCCTTTAAAGAAGACCTCAGTATTTGTTAACTATCCTACTCTTTATAACTTAAGAAATAACAAACATAACTACAATGCCACCAATTAAAATAAAATTTTCATTGAAACTACAAAGGTAAAAAGGGCTTCCATAATATTCTCATACAATTAACTCTTGCATGAAAACTATATTAAGATGTTCAATTTGAGATTTTGTGAGAGATCAAAACTGGATCGTGTCTGAAATTTGTATTCAGATTTGTATTCAGTTACTACTGGAATCTTCTGGGTTGTTTTTGTGAGAATTCTATCAATTTGACTTGAAAATAAGCATGTACAGAACTGGCGCAGAATCAAAACTGAAGGGATGAATTTGACGAATTTCCTGTTCTAAATTATGTTTCCTTTCCCCTATTTTTTATTAAGATTCCAATGACTGTCTTATCCTCTAAGGTTTGTATATCATGTACAGGCATTATTTTAATGCCTCTTTGTTTATGGATCTTGCCTCTTGGTTTGCAATTAAATAAACACAAAGGGCATCTTCCAAATGATAAATTAGTACATTTGTGGCTAGAGTATATGAAGTTTAGGAATAAATCAGAACTGGTATTTTTACACTGTATATCTTGTGTATTGTTTTTTGAAGTTTCTAGAATATATGAAGTGCGCACAAACATTCTATAAGCAAAAAATAAGCCTGTAATATTTTGCATCTTTCAGTACTAATCTGTATTCTAAACCATTAAAAACTTGGCACCAATGCAAAAATACATAAAATCAATAAAATATTGCAGTTGGGTAATCATTAAATCCAGGTGGGTGAATCTATTTACTGGCAATACAGATGTATTCTGTAAAAATAGCACTTTATAAGGTTTTAGATTTTTTTTTTTCCCAACATGAGGGCTAGTTTATTCATGTAGTCATCACTTTTATTATTTAAAGGGATTTATCACTCTATTTATTACTCACAGATTATTATTAATCTGCTGCCTAGTAATCTTTGCCTCTAAAAAAATGCTGACTTGACATCAATTTGCCTGGTTTACTCAGTGCACTACTACTCCTACCCTTCTTGGCTTTGACATGAGCAAAACTCAGTATAAAAGAGATGTAATTGGGCCCAAGCTTTAAAACTTGGTGTGTCTCAGTCACTGACGTGGCAAGACCAGATCCCTTAGAGCGCAGACTATACTGAATGCTCATAAAATATTTGAACCATAGGGTATATTCAACTGCAAAGCTCTTAGCAATATAAGGCTTCAAACCCATTTGACTCACCAGGATTGCCTGGATATCAGTAAATGTTCAATCTATCTCATGCTTTCAACTTTAAAACAGGAAAGGAAACTAGTTCTTGAAGATGAATGGCCTGACTAATAATGTTCTGCAATAAATATACCACATTCACTTTTCTAATGATGCAGAGGTATGCTCTGCAAGTATTGTGACCAGATTCCATCTGAATATGTGAGTGAAATTATTTTTTTAGCTTTTATTGAAGAATAATTGCCTGCAAGCCTGTATTTAGGAAGTAGTCCTTGCTTTAGCCCTCATTCAGTACTGTTGTTCAGAAAAGTACCTTTCATGTAACAGTTTTGCTATTAGCAGTTTTTAATCATGCAAATATCATCTGTAGCTATAAAACTTAACAAAAATATAGAATGCAAAGATCTCAACAAAATGTAATTTAGTGCTTCACAGTTATGCATAACTTTTCTGTGTATGCATACACTTTCTCTACTGTTAAAGCATCATATTAATATCTGAGAAAAAATCTTATATTGAGCTATTTAGCGTAATCTGCTATTGTATTACTACTGAATATCAGTATATAGTAATTTGCATAATCAATTTATTTTTAAAGGAAGACTTTCTACAAAACAAATATTAGGATATGCAAAAATTAGAAATTATATATTCATTGTAATGTGCAAACTCCCGTAGGTGCATCTCTTAATGTAATAAATTTAATTATAATAGGAAAATAGTTCAGCATGTAAGTGACACAAGGTATTTAGGAATACTGCAGCCTAAACTAAATGGCCTCATATCCCATACATCTTTACAACAGTTATAGAATAGCAATATAGTATCAGTCTTTAAGTGTTCATTTCTTTCTCCTGTTAGTACTAATACTAATTAACACTATTAACCTCAGGCAAGGTAAATTCTTTATGACCTAAATAAGAATGCAGTTCTGCTCAATGTGATACCTGGGTAAATACTCACATAGACCCTGTTTCCCACCCTTGAAAAAAATGAGGGTGAGGGGGTTGAAGTCTTGTTTAACCTTCATAAATACTATTATGTTCTAAACAACTGCAGGTTAGAAGACATGTATTTCTTCATCCTGGTTTTAATGCAGAAGGGTGGTTTCTATTATTTCCTGATGACTACAAGAAGCAAAACATACAATTTTTTTTTAAATTCTTATCCATGTAGTTTACCAGCAGTTCAGTGCACTTTCTGGCTGATAGGAACCTTGGAAATGTTATTTTTTGGAGGAAATAATGAGATTATGACAGTAAAAACAATATGTAGCTGTTTCAGAACTGAGAAACAGCTAACATTTTTTTTCTTTTATTTTCTATTATTAAAGGCCAAACAAACTCCTGTTGTCAAGAGTTTCACAGAAGTTAAAGGCAAAATGGGAAACTAACCAGACCTACAGGGTTCTTCTTTTATTTGTGATACTACATGATAAAGTGTTGTTAGCAGCTTTTGAATGAACAAGAAGTAGTTAGATATTTTTAACAGAAGCTACATTTTTATCCAAAGCTAGAAGGTACCTGAAATATGTATGCAGCGGGACTGTATAGCTAATCTTGTACAAAACCACAAGGTGATTTACCAAGATGGAAGAAGGTAATTGAGTTTCACCTAGCATGAGTGTATTCAAGCACAGCAAGTTCAGAGGGCTTGCTATCCAAGGTTAGCTAAATGCAAAGTAGAAAACACGGAAATGCAGGAACACAGTCTTTAAACATGGATCACAATTTAAAAAGTCATAGTCAATTAATCAATATATGGACATATTACATGCTTTCTCAACATATAGGAAGATTTACAGATGTCAGAAAGACATCTATTCCGGTGGATTTGTATCCAAATCTTCATATTAGGGAGGTGATTCAATCCTTTAACATGAATTTAAGAACTTTGATAGTATTGCTAGTAATTCAGGTGATCAGACCTGTGGCAGAGCGGTGTCTGATGTTCTGCAGAGTAAGGAGGAAGAGATTTTGTCATGGATTTGTCATGTTAGACAATAGAGCCATTTCTTGGTTAGTTGTACTAATGTATGAAAAAGATCCAACACAGTTCCTACCGGCTGGGACAGCGTAAGTCAAATTCATATGAAAAGTCACATCATAGTTTCTTTGAAACTAGGTAAATAATTTTCTTGTATTCTGCTCAGAAATCTTTTTCATCTGGCTGGAGACCAGATCATATCCTGGAAGTGCCACAACATTTCATGAAATCGTGTTTACTATTTTTGAGACTTCTTTTATAGGACAGAAGTGCATTTAGGAATTTTTTTTTTTTTTTTTTAATAGCTTGTGTGAATCAGTGTAAAAGAAATTTTCTGTGCATCTTTTGTCCAGTGGAACACATTATCCTGTAAATAACTGATGTTTTGTTAGCTGAAGCATTAATATCCTATTGTGATGAAGGTGACCAAACATAGGCTAGGAAGGTTAATGAAATCAACCAAACTTATTGGTCTATACGTTCTTCCATTGAGTACTTTATTCTGTTTGGAATCTGCCTCTGGTTAGATTATCAGCTCACCTTTCTGAAATAATTCTTCTTGAAGATGTTTGCTATGTATTTATACTTACAGGAAAGTTGTCAGAGTATGGAATGAAGAACCAATTAGACAAGACAGTTTCTGAGTGTTCTCTCAGACTAGATTGTTCTCTCTTTTTTAAGTAGATCAAAATGAGGAACTGACTTTCATATCACGTCAAGTGTAAACCTGCACTAGCAAAATAATTGCTCAGTAACTTGCTCATAGGCTGTACAGGTATTCCAGAAAGCTCCTGAACAGGCCTGAAGTAAATCCTATGAAGAAAGAAGTTATATTCTTGTATTTCCCATAGTTGGTATGTTCTTAAGACTATACTTATTGCTTTACTTATTGTAGTAGTCATTTATTAAAGGTAAACCATTTGAAACTATAAATGTCTTGATCTCAAAATATGCTCAGTGTGTTCAAGTTGTAGGCATGATATTAACCACAGTAATTCAATAGGTCATGCTCATCCATCGATAGCAATATCAGGGGGAATTCCTTAAGTGACCATGCCAATAAATATCTGAAAGTCTGTGTATTAATGTATTAAGCTTTGATGACCTTTTCTGCTATCATCTCCCTAATGAAGAATACTGGTGAAGTGGTTCACTCCCCAAAAAGTATTCACAGAGATATTTGTAGTAATACTTGAAATAGTATCTTGTTCACCCTAAGATGTAAGGTAAAAATGTTTCCATCCTTTTTGTTCTGGTGATATTTAGAACTGCTGAGAATTCTTACCATTCAACACCTTCTCAATTTGCCTGTCTGTATGGGCAAAATAAATTGAGTTAAAAACATGCAATGTGGTAAAAAGAATCTGATGATACCACAGGTATTAAAATTATTTGCCATACATATTCCTGTTTCCTAAAATAATAATGAAGTATTAGATTATTTTTAAGAAAGAAATGTTATTTAATTATTCAACACAGTCAAGGAGAAGACATAAAAGACCTCCAAGAGGTGACCATCCAAACCTCTCAGTGCTAAACAGTGGACCACTGTAGGAGAAATGATGTGTAAGTTTTTACGAGCATTTTTCATGTTATTTTAAAAAATATTTTTTCCAGAAAGGATTTTCAAAATAAGATCTACTCAATTTCATGTCTGCTGGGGTCTTTAGTGACGTCAGAGAAATTTTTCCTCTACTCAAAGCAAGGAAAGGAGTTCAGTAAGGTAAAGAATGAAAGGTTATTTCAGAAATTTTTGAAACAGGAAATATATATATGCAGTCTTTGTTCACTGTAAAAGCTTATTCTTGAGTGCCTACTGGCAAAAAGTTGGATATCATTAAATTTTTTACAATAACTACTAATGATATTACCATAGCACACTTCTTTCTGCTGCCCGGAATTACGAGACAGATGTGAGAGGAAAGATACAACTGGTTGTTGTAAGAGT
>Ga0181612_143954_pt1 | contig 10300 bp, 5 predicted proteins | sample HoacroProtozoa21_FD_119630 | JGI IMG/M metagenome (GOLD analysis project Ga0181612, IMG submission 119630) | Hoatzin crop microbial communities from Cojedes, Venezuel. Combined Assembly of Gp0051906, Gp0051904, Gp0051908 | reverse complement strand
TGCATCGCATTCACTGTGGGAACGCTCATCCTGACTTGGATACCGCGAAGACGTGGCCAAGCAGCAAAGCTGGAGACACCTTACTGTCTGGCAGAGACAAGCCCTGGGGTACTCTGACCCTGAACCAGATGAGGGGCTGCACAGCCAGAGTCCTTTGGGAAGATGATAGAGGCCCACATGCTCAGGGAGAGACCCAGTGCCTGGGCTCAGCAAAGTAACCCAGAGTCACTGACAATATAAATGGCTCTGCTGACTGCCTCACCCCCTGCAAGGCTCTGCGCTGCAACAGCCAATTCTTTGCCCCTGGGGACCACCTCAGGACTGTCTTTAGTTACGTGTTGGGCTCCCAGCCCTTGCTGTGACTTACCTCGGGCTCTCACAGCTCTCCCAGTTTGTAGGAGAGCAGCTTGTCATGGGACGGGGCAGTGGAACAGACTCGTGCCTACTTATTGTATTTTACAACCTGACATGCTACAGAACATGCCATTTACATTTCACTTTCCCCACCTCTTCTCTCTCATTCATGCAGAGGAGGTTTAGATTGGATATTCTGAAAAATTTCTTTACTGAAAGAGCGGTCAGGTGTTGGAACAGGCTGCCCAGGGAGGTGGTGCAGTCCCCATCGCTGGAGGTGTTCAAAAAATGTGTAGGTGTGGCACATCGGAATATGGTTTGGTAGGCATGGTGGTGTTGGGTGGATGGTTGGACTCGTTGATCATAGAGGTCATTTCTAACCTATGATTCTATGATTCTATGAAGGCCAATGTTTATACCAGTTTATTTTAGAGTTGCTGCTTTCCCCTTCATAGGAACTTCCTTTCTGTCCCTGCTTTGGGCATTGGTTAGACAAGGAATAGGTAAGTTGTAATAGTTCTTCATGGGGTCTTTCATCAGTTTAGTTTCATCAGAAGTAAGTTTCCTATTATTTCTTTCACTGGTCCAGATAAATGAGAGATCTGCAGTGAGAAGAGCTCACTAGAATCATGGCACAAGGTCGTGATGTTCTCCAGAGTCTCTCTGCACACCACCACAGATGGGATAAATGGCCTTAGTTTGGGTCTCAGAAGAGCAAGGAGGAGACAGAAGACACTTTTCTCAGGAACTGTAGTCATCATCACAGTTCCTTTCCAAATAAAGCTGGACTGCAGCAGAATTATAGTGTCTCTGAGAGCTCAGGGAATCAATAAAGGCAGCAGGAAAAGGAAAAGGCAAACTGCTGTAGCTTCTTAAATGAGAATTTATTTTTATCCACTGTCCAGTCCCATGGCAAAGGAACAAGCTTATCACTTCAAGACAAGAATAGATGGGAGACTAATTCCCTGTTTTGGGAAAGGACAGGACCTCAGTAAAAGGTCAGTGAGAATATCAACACCATCATAAAGAAATTTTTTTTTACTTGACTTCCTGACAAAGAAAGTGGACTTGGGCTACTCATCTGTATGGTTTTCCTCCAATGATGCTGTCTGGGGCTGCAAGGAAACCAGGGTACACTACCAAGGAAAAAAAACATGTGCATGCATTCCTCAGGGATTCACTGAAATAAGGAGAGTTTGCAATATTTGCAGGCAGAGATCTCTCCCTCTCTCTCTCCTGGGAGAAACCCTGGAAGCATCAGCAGCTCTATGTTTGGCAACAGTCATCACCACAGATGACAGAGCTCTGTGGGGCTCCCAGATTCCCCACCATGACACTGCCTGAACAGCATGTCTGAAAGCAGCTGTTTCCCCAGCCAACTCCTTGTGGCATGCCAGTTCGCCCATATGATAAGCAGCCTAGATGGGGAAAAAAAAGGTTTGCTTTTTCAGGGCAGACAGATGAAGTGCAAGCACCAAACACACCCTTTAGTTTGTTCTTTTCAGTAACCTTCACACAGCCTTAATACTCATTGCTTTTTTCCATAATTGCACACCAACTGTCATGATTAAAACAAATATGATCAGTCCAGCTTTGCTTGCCTACATCTAACAATGCTGAGATTCCCTAATGCCTTTTACACTAGTAAAAATAAATACATATAACTATACATATATTTCTACATAAATTTATTCGCGAGGATGCCTCACAAGCATGAAAGGGAGCTGACTTTCACTACAGCAGAAGGTCAAAGGACTAAAATTTCTTGTTTAGCTCCACTGTACTGGATCTGTAGTGTGTGGTGTGTGCTCCAAGCAGTGCTGATGTGGAACGGAGGTTAAGCAGAATCTTGATGACACTTATGAGCTTGTTGAGTTTGTGCCAGTTCAAAACCCACTGGAGAAGTTCTATGAAGCTCAGAAATCAAGTGATGTTCATTCATAGTCTATGTTTTGGTGTACTTTCCTCCTACCACAGTGGCACCAATCTTTATGTGTGATGAAGTTGGTAGTCTCATTCCCCAAAAAAACAGAGAAAAGAAAGAGTCACTTCTACATTTTCTATGTAGGAACACAGTGGAAATTTGTAGACCTGTATGTGTTGTACGTGGCTTTCAGACTGACTGCAGAAAACCCATTATTGAGGAGAAGAGGGAAGACGCTGTTCCACTGAAGGGGATTTCTAAAAGTTTATAGCAATGTTAGTGTGCTTTTTAAGCAGATCTGAACACACCCTCAACCCCACTTTCTTTCTTCATGGCCCCCAAATCCTTGATTTCTCAGCTGAGAGCAACCAGCATGTTCAGTTCAACTCTGAGTACTTTGAAGTGTTCCTTTGCAGTTCCCGAATCCCTTTTGATTAGCCTTACAAGTTTCTTAAACTTTAAAGAAAAGAAAAAATGCCAGTGTAAAATATTGCTTCAGCAAACATCATAAGAAAAACATTTTGGCACTTCCAATGTTTATGTTTTCTTAGCTAATGTGTCCAAATAACATGTTTTGATGTTTATTTGTTTTGATTTGTGACTCTGTCCCTGCTGTTTTTTATGTGCCAGAGTTGCTCAGTGAATTCTGCCTTGAATTCATGACTAGTCTCCCCAAAATGCAAATGTGGGGCAAAAAGTGTGAAGGGTCCAAATGACGCCAATGCAACTAGAGTTCCACAGGTGCAAGTCGTGAGTTCCATGACTGTGCTGTGAAGATTATGTTGTGATAAACATTTCTGAAGAGACACGTGGTCATAAGCTTGTTGAGTTTGTGTCAGCTGAAAACCTATCAGAGAAGTCCTCTGAAACTCAGAAATAAGGCTGTGCTCATCTGCGGTCTACGTATTGGTGTGCTTTCCTCCTACCACAGTAGCATCAATCTTTATTTCTTCTCTAAATTGTACATGGATGTGCAGGGGTTTGGGGGCCCTTCAGATCAATCTGCTCAGCTGGGCACCAGCCAGCACTCTGTCAGAAAAGTCTTGCTACAGGTTGCAGTCAGCTTGTTGTTACAGTTTTAGGTATGGGGAAAGAAATGCAAGGTGTGCAGTCAGAGAATTGGATCCAAGTACCTGAGTACACCTCTTGTTGTGTTTTTGCTGCAGATTGATTATTTTGTTGTGTCGCCTGTTCTATACTGCTGGGTTTTGTTTAATTAAAAACAACACACCAAGTGCAGTGTTAAAACAGTTATAAAAAAAATTGCAAGCAGATCCTGAAGATGCACAGGAAGATTAAGGGAGATGCTTTTAATTCATGACATGCACTGCAATATACAGTACAGGAATTATGTTTCCAATATATTGCAGGAAATGGTCACCTTCTGGTTTCTGGTTATGATACCACATTTTGTGCTGTGGCAGACAACACAGTAAGCATGGTTTCTGCTCTCGAAGATGAGTTTGGGCTTGTTCAACTTATAAAAAACCCTAGTGATGCCAGTGGCCACTCAGGATTGCTTGAATGTAAGAATTGGCTTTTTTTGTTTTGCCAGACCCACTTTCTTCAGTTTTCTTGCCCAGAAAGTGTAAAACCCACTGATTTCAGACCTGTGATTTACAACATTTCATGGACCTGCAAACTTACATGTTTGGTGAAACATCTAAATACATGTTTATAGAATGATTTCTATTTTCTGCAGTTTAGTATTTTCTGAATTAACTTGAGAAATAATGCTACAAATGAAGACGACAGATCCTACAGAGACCTCTATACATATATGTGGCTTTAACCATGAGGAGCAGTCTCACAGAGAACAGTGGGGATAAGGCAGAGGTTATAATGTTTATTTCATCAGGATCAAACACGGGATTTATGAGAAAGTGAAGATACTGTCAACAGGGTAACAGAAAATCATGTGAAAGTAAGACTGGCATTTGCACTTAACATGGGTTTTCTGCATTATTTACCTTTCACAAGACTCCAGACTAAGTAGGCACCAATGTTAGACCACTGTGATTTGTCAAGGTTTAGGCTAAAATATTTTGACCTTTTAATTTTATGTTTAATTTTTTCTTTATAATTTTATATTGCTATTGTAATATTTGGTAATTCAAACTAATGAAGTACTGATTTTTTTTTCTGAAGGAGCACAGGCAGAGCACCGAGTCTTTTGCTGATATAACATCAAATATTTTTCCAAAGAGAGCGGATCCTAGCAACGTCCCAAGAAGTTCATGCTCGTCTTTGTAGGTGCTCCTTGCAGATGCTTTTTACAACTTTACCTGTGTTTCTTGTAGAAAAAAAATCTAATTTTTGACAGACATAACATTTTCCCTCTTTGTTCAGTGATCTCTCATCCATTCAGGATTCTGACTTTACTGTGACTAACTAGGAGGCATGAAGCATATTGCTTGATGATGTCATGAATGTGATGTAAGTTTTGAGACAATCCATGAAAGCAGATTTCCCTATGGTATGAACTACCAACCAGAGCATCTGAGTTCAGAGGCAGAACACTGTTTTTCTTACTTCTTCCCTTGTTCAAACAAACTTAGGAAAATGGAACATCCTTTGAATTTTTATGACTGCTTCCATTGTGTCTGTGTGAAAGGGAAAAGATAAAAGCATCCTACATGATGATCATCATGGCAACATTTTTCTATATATATTTGACAAATTGCTGACATAGATCATATGAAACACTCATGAAACACAGATCTGATGAAATCCTGGAAAATCTGGCAGTCTTGATGGATTCTGTGTTCAAGCGGATAAGGATACACAGGTGAACTAAGCATCAACTTCAGGGAGGTTTTTTAACCCTTACTTGCAACTACTCTGGCCAGCAACTACTCTGTCCTCAACAGTGCTGGCTACAAGCTTTGCCATAGTGATGATAGAAACAATCAAAGATCTCTGAAATAATTACCTAGAAATATGGGTTCACTGATGAGTGGATAAACTGTATATTCATGGAGGGCTACAGGGCATTCTGTGCCTATACCATTGGTCAGAAATGTCAGTTTCACTATAAGTACCTGGAGGACTGGGGTCATATTTCAACCTGTCCTAGGCAAATCTTAGAGATTACTTGCCACTAAATGTGATGGACCATGGGTTAAAATAGTTTAGAGTTCTATTTGTTTTAGGATTACTCTCCAGATTAGCAATAATTTATTAAATACTGCCCTGTGTTTCCAAAGTGGAGTGAATAAAAGATCCTAGTAGCCCCTAGTAGGCTACTGTAATTTATATTTTGTATCTGAACCTGAACTGTCCGCCATTTACAAATGGTCTCAGCAATTCCGCCATCACTGTCTCTATCAAAGCACAGAGATTTGTCGGCGTGTCTGTATAACAAGTACCAAGTTTTTAGAAATTAGCAAGCTCCTGTCTCGCAACTCTCCTCCTTAAAAGCAATGCCTAGGCTTGCATGAAAAATCCCAGATCTTTTATGACCAGCTCCCTCTAGCAAAAGAACATATAGAGACTGTTCTGGACTTTGGGGAAGCAGGGTGGGGTTTTTTCTGGGAATCATCCCAGAAAGCGTGTTCCATCAGTATCAGTGACTGGGAGAAAAATATTTTGGGTGGGAGATAAATCTGTCACAAAGCTGTCACAGCCAACAGCCATTTTTGTTGATATTATTCTGTCCAGTTTGGTATCTTCTTGTGACAGGAGCATGTCTCACATACTTGTTTGTAAAAAACTTTTCTTTCCTATAAAATAATTAGAAGCAATCACAGTCTATCTTTGTGAATGGAGGTATGCCAGCCAAGACACAGCTTTCACGGCAGAAAGAGAAGATAATCAAAAGGAATTATAGACCTAGATTAGCTCTACAAAGTAGTTGTTCTTCCCTTATCATGGGATATACTACAGACCCAGCAGTTTTGGTCGCAGCTTTTTCTCTGCATTTGTTCAATGAACAAACCCAGTGTCACATGACTGGCAGATATGATTACACAGTGATGAAAATTGATATATTCAGCAAAACCAGTTCATAAACCGCCAGATAATCAACTAGTTCATGAAAAATTATGATGTTTGCCACCAGAGATAAAGATGCTGAGTCTATTAACTAAATTAAACACAACTTGTAGTTTGATTAGACAACCAATCACATAGAATTAAAAACAAACAATCAAAAAAGGAGTGGCTTCAAATGATTTATACATTTTTAAAGTCAGGAGGAAGAATTTTCATCAGTTAAGCCTAACTGAAAGACACATGATACCGCTTTGAAGTATGTGTCCACAAAAAGATACTGCAACTCAGTGAAAAGATTTAAAGGCCTGATGGGCATGGATCAAAACAGTCCCTGACTGAAGATTTCTTTGTTAGCAACAAAAAGTAGGTCAATTAATTCCAAACATTTTTAGTGCATGATGAGATGCCACCATATTGTTTTGTAACCGTCCTGGAATATAAGCATTCATGTGCCATCTCTGGTAAACAGAGGTGAGGCTAGGGGATGAACCAAACATGAGGTTAAGGTGCCTGATGCTTATGCTTATGAGATTCGTGTTGGTGCCGGTGTATGTAAGGAATAAGCTCATCACACATCTTTGCAGACTGTTTGCAGAACTCCTTATGGTGGTAGGACCTTGCCCAATGCATTGCTCATTAATTCTCTTTATGTTTGAGCACAAATGTGTGTGTTATATCCTCAAAGGGTAAAATAAAAATACCCTAACATATAAAATAGAAAACTGAAACTTTGAGATCAATTAAAATCTATTTGTCATGGCCCTTAGTATACACAGGAACTTGCAAAGTAATCATCTGCATCAGTTAACACACATCTAATTACTGAAAACTGCTGCATGAAAGACACACTACAGGCATGGATGGATGCCATGCTTTCTTTTTGTACCTGAGGTAAATTGTTGACCTGAACCTATGTCAGAACTCCATGAACAGCATTTTTCTTCTGGAGTTGTTCCAGCCTACTACGTAAATAGGAAAACACATCCGGTATTCAGAGGAAGAGAATATCTCGTTCTCTGGAGATGTTCAAGACCCGCCTGGACAAGGTCCTGTGCAGCCTGCTGTAGGTGACCCTGCTTCGGCAGGAGGGTTGGACTAGATGACACACAGAGGTCCCTTCCAACCCCTACTATTCTGTGATTCTGTGATTCTGTGAAGGGGAAGACATTGTGGTCTGTACCAATGGGTGCAAGGGCTGAATGGTTTTAATTTGTTCACCTAAAAACTCCTTAGAATTTAAAATGTGTTTTCAACACGCTTTTGATTTGGGATATATATCTAGTTAGTGGGGTTAAAGTGTTGACACCTGATTGTACAGCAGTTTGACCTGGTGCACCTTTTGCAATTTATGTGTTCTGAATTAAAGCATTGTATCATTTATTTAATGCGCAAGCAGAGAAATTTGATCTAATATTCACTGAAAGCCTTTGACTGTCCTATCAAGTTAATTGCTGCTGAAATGCTGATGGCAGAGGAGGCACTCCCTGAGACTGTGAGGGTAATGGTCTTCACCTTGAAAAGCCAAAGGTGCTAGGAGCAATGTTTGAGTGGGGATTGCTCATTCATTAGGTAAAATCTGTATTTCCTCTACTCAGAACCAACTGCTTGGACGATTAGGAGTGGATCAAGCAGCTATGCTCTTATCAGCTCAATTTTACAACATGCAGAAGCATATTAACAGTGTTACCAGGTGACTGACCTGCTATGCCTGAAAATACTTCTAGTGTGCTAGTCCCACATTTACAGTTATCTAGTGTTATCTTTCTCAGCCATCAGATGTGCCTCACCCTTGCAGCACAGCTCTGAGCTGCAAAAGCAAACCTGTGTTCTTCACACAGCCCTTGCGGCAGCAGGGTTTGGTTTGTGTTGGTACTGCTGAGCTGTTTCGCAAAGGAAAACAAAAGTTCATTGTCATATTTATTCTTACTCTTCATGTTACTGTGCTGGCTGTGAGAATGCAAAGAAGCACTGCTTTGCTGAGAAATCATTTGTAGGTATATTAAGTATTTGGGGGATGTAACCAGGAGCATAGTCAAAGCTTTCTTGCCAATGGATTAATTTGGAGATGACAATTAAGTCTGTATCATCACCAGTCAGCATGCTGTGGGGGTTCAGCTGGGCCATTAAAGATATGGGACCTCTGGACACTGGTAGGAGATTATCTGGGTCTTGTGTCTGATGGAGGCAGGTGAGCCTGAAAGAGAGCTGAGCCAGGTTCCCAGCTGCAAGGGGAGGCAATTTCTTCTTAATTCCTAGTTTTGGCTCCTTCAGTCTCTGAGTCACTACTAGAAAGCATGGGGAGCTCTGGAACAGGGGCCAGGTATCAGTAACATGTCCAGGAAAGTTACTCAGGGCCCAAAGGGTGAAGCTCTATTGTCTGACATCCTTGGTGCCAGGCAGGCAGCGAGCCAGCAGCGCAGCATGGGTGTGAGCCTGTAGGCATCTCCAGCTCTTGCAAATCAGGACCAGAGGGGCAGGTATTATCTACTGCGTAGGCAGGTAAGGCCTGCTGTGAATTGAGTAGCCCTGTACTGACAGCCCAGGAGCTGCTCTGCCTCTCTGGCCAACATGCATGACTTCATTAGTAAGTGACAGGCACAGGGAGTCTCTGAAAAGGGCTCCTGTTGCAAGTTCACATATATGAGCGGCCAATTTATGTTGGAAATTTTGATTGCTTACTTTATGGGAACCAAAAAATCCCATAAGAGTTGGCATGGATATAGTTCACATACGTATTATATTAATTTGCATGTAACAATGTGCTTGCTACACAATCTGAAATTAATGGACTGTTGAAAAGTAATAACAATTAAAGAATGTGACTATCAAATGTTTCAAGGTCTTGATTGCTGCTAGAATTCAGTATTGCTAAGGTCTTCAAACAGCCAGCACAAAAGACAAGGCAAAACTGAGTTACATGAAAGGGACCAAACAACATTTCTTCAGAAATGAAGAAAAACATATATGCAGGCAAATTAATGTACACTGCGCCTGAGAGAAATGAAAACTTGGACAGAGCTACTGGAAGGATGATGATAGGAAAGACCCATCATCTAGGGATGATGATGAAGACATCAGAATCACATGCAAAAGATTATAACTTTTTTTCAGAAAATACAGAACTTCTTCCTTCAAAATAAACATAGTTACTCATTTCTGACTCACCCCTAGCTATTTTGACATTAAAATGCTTTTCACAAAGCTGAATTAGTAAAGATGAGAGATCTGTTTTCTGACAACTGTTGTAAATCACAAACTGACACTTTGCATATATGTTTTCCAAATCACATGCACTCGGCTTCCTTTATCCAGCTATTTATTGTATTCACAAATCAGGTCTATATATGACTTTTATTTGGCCAGTCACTTCACAATAGCTAAAAGCTGCTTAGAAAAGAAAGATTTATACTCTCCTACACTCCTAGCCTTCCCAGCAATATTTTCTTCTCTTTCCCTATTATGAGAATTCAGAAATCACCAAGAAGACAGGTAATCACAAAGTTCAGGCCCCCTGCAGAAACTGAACTTTCATTGCATGTTCATTTGTTTTTAGACTATATAGTCTAAGTGAAAGGGCTCAGCAACTGAAGAGGGAATATTTATATGCAAAGAAAGCAGGAAAAGCTAAAGCTACAAACACAATTTTGTAACTAGCATTTCTTTGCTTTCTGAAAGTAATTTTGTCTTAAACAAAGGCCTAATTCCAGTAGCATTTATGCATGTTGGGGAGCATCTTTTCCAGGCATGTGTTTAATGACCTTTTGATTTGAGTCTGCATGACTTTCAGGGAATTCCTTGTGCATACTTGGAAAAAAAAAAAAATTAGTCACCAATGTCCCACTGACCCCACAGTGGGACAAGCATCCAGCAGATCTGGATACCAAAGCATGAATCACCACTAGAATATGTTTGTATACAAAATATTTTTGTTCCTGCCAGCAACTGCAAAGATTCACAGAATCACAGAATGTTTGCGGTTGGAAGGGACCTCTGTGGGTCATCTAGTCCAACCCCCCTGCCGAAGGAGGG
>Ga0181612_119261_pt1 | contig 10300 bp, 7 predicted proteins | sample HoacroProtozoa21_FD_119630 | JGI IMG/M metagenome (GOLD analysis project Ga0181612, IMG submission 119630) | Hoatzin crop microbial communities from Cojedes, Venezuel. Combined Assembly of Gp0051906, Gp0051904, Gp0051908 | reverse complement strand
ATCCACGGCTCTCCCTTCGTCTACCCAGCCAGTCATGTCATCGTAGAAAGCTATCAGATTGGTCAGGCATGATTTCCCCTTGGTGAATCCATGCTGACTACACTATTGGAAAACATCCTCTCCCATGAGAAAGAACCAAATGTCACTGCTAAGATAGATCCTGACAACAGGGACGTGAGTGTTTGTTCTTGAAAAACAATCCCATGTGTCTTCTGCAGGGTCAGGCAACCCCAAAATGAGTCACTAAAAAGCATCCCATTCTTTCATTTATAAAACTGAGTCACTTTTAATCACTCTAAATTTCTACTACATGGGGATAGCATTTCGGTGGAAGGAATACTTACAAACTTTCCCTCTCAACTCGCATTCCTTTATTTCTCCTTCATAGGAGTTTACTACTGCTGAGGCCTGTCTTGAAAGTGTCACTGTCTATACCATATGGGCTGTGATGCTTTTTGAGCTTGCTACGAATCAAAAGATCATTTCTCACTTTTTCTTGCTAAAAAGTGAGAAGGGAGGTTAGCAGGCTCTGGATTGTTTTCTGTTTGTTCTTCAAAGAAAGCCAGTTGAATCGTGCTTTGGTTTTTTATCAAGTACAGTCAAGAGAAGATTCTTTCATGGGTGATAGGTAAACAGATTACATGGAATCCCATTTTTACTTCTTTTTGAGATAGGAGTTAGACTTGGACTCGAATTTTGTTATTTTTGATGTGCTACTTAATTTTCTAATTGAGCTTGGTGGTCAGAATTCTACAGTAGATCGAGAGTCCTTTCTGTTCCTGCCTAAACCAGAACAAATGGACTCTATAGGCCTGATCTAAACCCCACTGAGGGCAATGGAAAAACTGCCATTGGATCAGGTGCCTGTTAGAGATTCTATTTCCATATATGTAAGCAAAATCCTGGAAGAAAAATATCTGTTAGTTTCAGGTTTAATTACAAACTCCAATTTTTTACCAGTCTTTTTAGATCTTGCTTTTGGAACTTTTTATAATACTATAAGAGGAGCATAGATAATGTTTGAATTGTACAGAGAACACTAAAACCAAATACCATACTTACCAGCACGGAAAGGAAGACAAGGTAGCTCGTTATGTGCACCTGTGAGTCTGCTACATTTTCTTCACTAAAATTGCTGAATTTTGGAAATATGCTTTCCCAGTGCTTCAGAATCTAAAATCTCCTATGGTTTTCTAACATTTTTAGTAAGTTCATGATTGACTCAAGTATTAATTATTAGTTTCTTTCAGTAGAAAATAGTCACGTTTAACAGTTCACCCAAATGTCTCAAAATCCTTAATGGGTTGAAAAAGGCTTTGAGAAGCAAAGCTGTGCAGTGATGGAACCGAAGCATAACACGTTCTCTTTCCCTGTCCATGATTTTACTAATTCAGCCACCATTCTTCTCATCACTTTATGATCAGCTAGCAACCTTTTTCAATGCCAATTGGATTTTTCAGATAAAGCCACTAATTTTGATTGTACAATAGAAATCAGCTTTCAATGGTATTTCAATTAACCTTGCTATTAAAGAAATTGCTTTTTGCCAATACTCAATGGTTGGTTGACATTCAGAGAACACATGATTCCTTTAATACATACTGTATTGAAAGAGCAACCTGCATTTGTTGTCTTTGAACTGGCTTCTTGTAGTTTGGGTAGTTTTCGATATATCTGACATACAGCAGACTAAAAACAAATGCACTAAGTATTTTGAATGAAAAGCTTTCAAACATTCTACATTCCATTCCGTTTGGGCATATATCGTGTATTCCCTGTCCTTCTTTTGTAGATGATGTAAGTTATTTACTTAACCCACTGCAGACAATGATATGTGTGCCTAAAGATGCAGACTAGCACAGGGTAAGACTTTCTTGGCGGCTTTAACCCTTTATTGCTGGTTTTAACCCTTTATTGCTGGTGAAAGTCTCAACAGGCAGACTTGATAAGCTTGTAATTCTGGTGTGGTGCCAGTTTGGTGTGCTTGGCACAAGGAGGAGATAAACTGCTGGAGTCTTGTCAAAGGTTTTAAAGTTCAGGTGGGGTTGCTCCCCAATAACCCCTGGTAAGAACCACCTTATTAAGATTTGCTGAAATACCTGTGCAGGGAGGGGATCATGAGCCTGTAGTTGTCTGACAGGACAGAATTCAGAGTCCTGTTTTTTCCTAGGGCAGTGGAAGTTGACTGTCTTTGCCTGAAATATTGTTTGTGGCTGTCTGAAGGCTAGGTGACTTTACAGCAAGCTGGGGTCACACAGCCCTTTGAGGAAGCACTGACTATCTGAGATTGGGACATTTGTACAACAGATTCCTGCTACATTGCATTGGTTAGTGCTAATGCACTTCAGAGGAATGAGGACAGTAGAAGAAATCCTACCTATCCTCCTTGATATAGGTTATACTGCTGTACAAGTGACCTGTAGGAAGTCCATGCCAGCAGTGCAAATCCAAGAAAATGATTGTATGGATGAACAGATGAACAAAGCATTTGGGAAAGATCCTGATATTTTTTCCCAGCAGGAAAAAGACTTTGAAAGGCACTAGTCTGGATTTCCTGCCAGAGGATGGCTTTTGTAATCACCCTGTAAAGTCTAATCGTGCCTTACAGTGAGAGATACTTGGAACATACTGATACGGGGTTGCAGACTTGAGATGGTTATGTCACTGTGTCCAACTTTGTGTTTAGCATAGCATGGATCAGTGTTGTTTACTAAGAAGTTGTTTTGTTTAGCAAGATATTGAATAATTAGGGCTAACCTGCCCAATGTGCCCACATTCTGCGGTTTCAATAGCTTTTCCTACAGTCATCTTAAGTACCCATATTTGCTTGTGAACAAAAGTAAGCGCACAGGGTCTGATGTTAGACATTAACAGATGTGAGCCTGTATTTGTAAGCAAGTTGCAACCAGGTTCAGTCTGTGGATGATCCTACAAAGATTGCATGTATGGGAATGAAAAATGCATATGGAAATCATGCACATTTTGCCTATGAACTTGTTCATGCAGGAATCTGATGATCTGGCTCCAGGCGCTGTTCAAGGGATTTCTAGCTGGCATCTGGCTAAGTGGAGCTTATCAGTTGTGTTCAAAGCAGCCCAGCCTGCTTTTACAATGTCATTGTTTGGTTTCAGACAAAAAGTCAAATCTTCTGCCTCCAATTTGCTTTTTTGTTCCTGAACACCCCAAAAGTTAAAAACATCCTAATCAGAAGTGGGCTTTTCTGCTTTTTACACCTTTAATTGAAATCTGAGCCAAATGACCTTGCCAGTGTTTGAATTAACTGAGAAGGAAAGACCAATTTGAAATTATAGCAGATGACAGAGTAGAGCACTAAATAAGAATATAATAAAATAATGAAAAAGAGACAGCCAAGTTGTCAGCAGCATAACAGTATTTTAGATAATCCCCTCTGGGCCATTTTCTTAACAGAAACCAGTTGTGTTTATCCAAAGATTAGCGCAGACACTTTTGATTTTTACAGTGCATGTCCCCCATTTGCTTTTTTAAAAAAATATTTATATGCTTTTATATATATCACTTAGTATTCCATGTGAGGCAAATAGCACCACATTGCTTTAGGTTTTATTGGCAACGCATTTAATGTTTGGGGTGGGGTATGTAGTAAAGAGGAAGCAAAATTATTTGGTACTGTAGGCTGTTTAGATGGGGATTAGAGCCAAATGTTTGGGTCCCAGGAAACTGGCCAAGCCTGGATACTCACAATGTCAACTTGCACGTACAGTACATAGTTTAATATTATCATGAGTCTTTTTTTGAAGAAGCTGTTTGCTGTTTCAGCTCTGCTTGCAAGACAAGAAATAATCTGAATCAGTTAAAAATAAAAACCTTCCTTTGGCTTAATGTGAGAGTAGAGTTTTGCCCAAATAGGAGTATAGATCTACTGTGCTAGGAAGGGGGAGATGGGGAATTGTAAGAATATGGCTTTCACAGTGCTGCCTGTCCTGTTCCAAAAGGGAGGAAAGGATTTGCCAGCAATTGCTAACAGAGGCTTGGGTTTCTGCTTGCTTTTAAGAGATTTCTCTCATTTTAATAAATGTTTGAATAAAAATGTTAAAAATGAGCTGTCAAAAAGGATTATTATTTTTGCATTTGATTTAATCTCGTTTAAACAGGAAAGTTGCATTAAAACAGTGGAAATCCTGAAATAAGAATGGCTTTATCTCAACTCCTTTACTGGATCAAATCCTTGATCAATTGGAAACAGGTGTAAGTTAAAATGAAGCAGGAGTGTTCACACCAAGATTGGCCCTGGTTTAATTAAATAGATTTTCAGATCAATTTAAATTGAGCTGAATGCAATTTGCCCTGTTATTTAAATTAGGCCTGCAGGAGTAGTCTTGGAATGAGGAACTGTACACAATATGTGTAAGAGTATCTGAATCAGGACCATTATTATTATTTACAGGAATCTACTTTTCAATGAATTATTTTTTTCAAATTAGGGGGTAGCAGCCATAATAGGCCACTGGTGTTGGCTCCATTGATAATTATACCATTTTTCTCCTTTTCGTAATTGTCCTAGTGTGAACTGTGCTATTTTAGCAGAAAGTGTTAATTATTTTATCAACAATTGGCAGACCCTGCTTCAATTTACTGGTTTTCCTTTTAACCAAAACAAAGATTACAGGCCCTATTCCACAGCTCAGCTGCTGAATCTTTACGAAGAAACTTGGGAACCCCTTTCTCATGAAACACTGTGTAAAGCTTTAAGCACTCTTTGAAGCTGAGTTGTATTAAATGATAGACAAAAAAAGCCCTCTGAAGAATTGGTGCTTAATTACAACTTAATTAGCATAATTATGCATGCTAATAGCATCTCAAATGAATAGCAGTTGTCAGGAGGTTGGGACCATCTGTAAGAGTGTCAGATTAATACATCATTTTTTATTTCTAACAACGCTGTAACTCTTTCCCTGAAAGTGATTTTCATTAATCAAGTTCATTTTTATTATATAGAAAATTTGGCATTTTTCATTATGGGCCATTATCCGTTTCCCCATGCAGTCCTAATACAATACTAATGAGACCCCATGTGGCTACTCCACACTGACAATGGTAGTACAGGTGTATTATTATAATTGTTACAAACAGCACATTGTACCTCAGGACTAGTAGAGTTCTAATCTCAAGATATCAGGGTTTCCACTTGGTACCTTCCCTTGGGTCCAGTACAATTTCCAGAGCTTTATGAAAAACATACATGTTTGTGGTTATGAGGAAGCAGATTTAAAGAGATACAAGCGTGTTTGTTTTAGAGCCGGAAAACTTCGAAGTTCAGTAAGCTGCTACGGAGATTTTTTCTCTTACTGGCTCTGCTAAGCTTTGAGCTTAAAAGAAATTGCTTGCTCCAAAGAGCTGTTGAGGGGGACAAGGATGATGCAGTGGATATTCTAAAAGCATCGGTATTTACTTAAGAATTTTTTTTGTGTGTGATCAGATTCTAGAAGCAGTATTGGCTATAAAATCTAGTAAAAAGGGGGCAGTGGAAAAATTGTCCTGGATACCTGAATGTCTGCAGAATATCCGTATGCAGCAAAGTTCCAGTGGTATATGGCATGCACACATGTGCAGAAAGTGGCTTCTGAAAGTTTAGAGTGTCTCTTGCATTTAGTCAGTTGGGCAGCCTCTGCTGCCAGATATGCTACTGGAAATGCAGAGTCTATGGACTTAGTTCAGATTTACAGTGCAGCAGCTTAGTGCGTAGCTGACCTTAGCGCTTGTGTTTTAGTTTTAACTAATTGGTTAATGTTTGCTTTGTAGAGTCAAAAAGATCTGTGTAAGCTCAAAGAATTATTTTTATTTGGTGGCATGTTGGTATATTCATGCCAAATGTTTGTACTTGATTTTTTTTTTCTCTGAATGCACTGCGTTTTCTTCAGATGAGATTTTCCCAGGGGATTTTTTTTCTCTTGCTTTCCTTAAATAGCCTTCTGAAAACTAAAGGCCTTCCAGTAAATTCTGATTTCCTTTGGTGGCCTGACTATAGAATGAATGGAGCAGTTTTGGAAATGCGTTTTTAAGGAGAAGAGGGAGTGAAAGGGTGAGCAGAGGAGGACAATCAACAAAGCTGCTGTGCCTGTATTTATCAGGCTGCCGGTGGGAGCTGTACAGTTCAGACTGCACTTCTAATCAACCCTAAACAAAAGAACACTGAAAATAGCTCAACTGACACAGTCTTCATCATAACTCAGGACTCAGTGGCAGGCACCAGTAAATCCTGCTCTCTTGTTGTTGTTCGTGAATATATTTGTGTATATAAACCCCGCTTCGACATCTACCAGAGTTAGGCATCTCCATAGAACAACCCCATCAACTTTTCCCCCACTGTTCAATCAGTTGAGACTGGAGACAAATGCCCTGTGGCTTAGGAACAGGTGGAGGTTGAGAAAATAGGACCTGGCCAGGACTGAATGAAGATTGCATGTAAATTAGCAGCATTAATATGTAAAACAAAAGCACAGCAGAGACTATTTGTCCTGGTGTATAGCTACTCCAAGCATGATACGGCCCCTGGGTAAAATATCGGCAGCACCCCGAGATCAAACCTCCCTCCCAATGTCTGATGTGTTTGAATGTCATTTTACACTGAAAATCCCATGTAAACAGGCAAGATGGCATTTAAATGGGAACTGGAAATTGCTAGGGCAGTACCGCGGTTTGTGTCTCCCAGTGTTCTGCCCTGCAATCTCTGCTGCAGAGTCCCAGGCAGGGTGGGGGAGGCACTCTGTGGTTCAAGTCGCCTGCATGGTCTGTAATCCTGTTATTGCTAAGGTACCAGCTCAGCCTCTGTCAGGTAACTCTCATTATCTGGGATGTCTGGTTATCGAGTTAGCCTGGTAACTGCTAGTTTGTTACTTCAGAAATTGAGAGAGATTAATCCATTTGCAAACACCCAGAAAGACACTGATGGTGTCCACAGCGAGGTCAGCTTTAAGCAGGTTAAAATCTGAGTCTGCTCAGAATTGCCCCCACCAGTATGTAGGGAAGCGTGGCGATCTGACAGCTTACTCTGTCCTGTGCTCAGTACTGGACATCTTTTGTTCAAGGATTTTAGAGTAGGCTTAATTGTATTGCCTTGGATAATGTTTTCTGGTGTCATTAAACATCTACTGAGAACTAAGAATAGAACTTCAAAGTAATGTCACCTGTACAATTTACATTCAGATTTTCTGAAGAGAAACACTAACAGTTGCTGGAGCCCTTGAATTCTGTACCTTACATTTAAATCTAAATTCCCTGAGCAAGGCAAACAGTGAAGCTCTTTAAAAGACAAACAAACTTCCCCCAAAATACTGAAATGTGAATAAACTAATAAAAATCAACAAACATGCTTCCCTCTTTTGCCTTGATTTTCCTCAGTGTTGGATTTAATCATGGATTTCTGTGGGAGGGGAGGATGCATATGAAGTTTTTAAGTGTAGTTCTAGTTTGCTCTGTATGCAAAGCCTTCGGCGCCAGTTGTGTCCTCTGCAGACTTTAAGAGCTGTGCCTCTGGAGCCTTTTGCAGGGTGCTGATCAGGTGGCCAGCACCTGACCACGCAACACAGCTGGAGCAAGTTACTGCAACTCAACCTGAAATACAGTTTTATCAAGTGAAGCACTGCATCTGTGGCTTTTCAAATGCAGTTGTAATCGTTGTACGTAATGTGTGGGAAACACTACGTTATGGATAATGTGTCCTCCAGAGGACTGGACCTGCTGCAGAGGTGGTGAAACCTGTCTGGAGAGATGTGCACGCCAAGGTGCCCTTGGACAGGGACTTGCCCAGCATCTGTCTCTGATCTCGAGTGTCGGGCTGAGGGGGTCCCAGAAGGGCGGTGGCGCCCCGTGCTGTTTCGCTCACTGGGGGCAGCGGGATGTTGCCCGTTCTGGATAGGGGGATCTCCGTGAGGGAAAAGAGTGCCAAGGAACCTGGCTGTATCTTAGGGACATATGACTTGTCTTATTTATCAGTTGGAGTGATTTTTTTTTTTTTTTTCTTTCTTCCAACGTCTCAGTTATCTAAAAGATACTGACCCACAGCTCTGAAAGGTAATCCGGGAACAGTTTGTCTCTCCCGTCTTTCTGTGGTTCCTCCTAACCTTTTGCTCTACTGCAAAATGCAGAGGGATTAATTTTCACTGATAGCACAAAATTTCATGTTGGGGGGGAAAAGCAAACCAAAGAGTGAGAAGCCCGATGCTGATGAAATCTTAGATGGCAAAACAGCACTCTGCCCAGGCCTGGTGCAAGGGAGCAGCATGCTCGTTGTCATCTGTTCATTTTGCTTGAATGCGCTTCGATGTATGAAATCCAGGGTGTGCAATGACTACAGCAGAGAACGGGCGCAGTGATCCAACTGCAATAAAGTACTGGCACATGGGAGCTGGTTATTAGTTTACATGAAAAGAATCACAGGGTTGGAGGTTGTAAGTGGAAGCAAAATATGTGGTGCAGATGGCTGTCTGTTGACATTGCTATGGACAGATTATGCTTTCCAGAGATAAAAGAGTAATCATACACTGGATGTCCTGCCAGGAGAGTATATATGCTTGAGTGATGGACTTGGACTATGGGGTTAGTCTCCAAGATCGTATTAAGTATGTATTTTCAAGAAATTTGTGGATTCTCAGATTCAGTATTTAGTTCATCATAAAAAGAGCTCCAGGTCATGAAGCTTGGGCCTGAATCCAAACTTTTGCCAGATTTAGCAGATTTGGAAACTCGTGCTTCCCTTCCAAGCTGGGGTTGTGTTGATAGTGATGATTCTTAAGTAAAGCAAGCAATGAAATCCCAAAGACCCAACTGTTGTGCAAGCTCCCAGGCTGCTGAGGGCACTTCCACACGCTCCTCCGTGTGGGCACCTTGTAGTTAGGTGCTGATACGTACGGTGTGTCTGAGTACTGGGCTGGTAGGGCCGGAAGAACATACTGAGCAGGATGTGTGAGCGGGCTGTTGCAAGCTGGTAACATAATTTGCTGGTCATGGGCCCAAGAGGAGATCTTCCCAGGCACAGGGATCGGTAACACTCTTTCTCTGTTTTGCTCTGTTCTGTTTCAGCATCTGTGCTGAGCTTTTCTTGTGTCCAAATATTGACTAGAAGGGTCCCTAAAATGTGGGTTTGGGGCTAAAACCCACTGTATGATGTGCTATCCAATATTTGTCTGGCAATAGCGGTGGGATTTTGCTGACAGATCCCTAATATCTCCTTGGAGGTTAGAAACATGTTGCGTAAGTATGTGAGTGCATTTGAAAGGGTTCTCCACAGTGGGGAAAAGCACACTTGTTGGGCTTAAATAAAAGACCTGTTAGTTGTGTGGTTAACAGCATTCTTATTAATGCATAAAACTTCCATTGTTTCTTAATTTACTTGAAAGAGTTGTTTAGACCCTTAATTGCCCTATAACAATATAGTGATAGTAAGTTAGATTTCAATCAACATACTCATGAATTGCCAGTATTTTAGCAATAAATTGCTAACTAATAAACTTGTAGCTTCCTTTGTAAATGCCAACTAAAGGCCTAAACATTCCTTGCAGAGTTAATTGCACATTTAGTGCTGATGTAATTTTGAATTAATTACATACCAAATGGATTTATGTTGTATGTACTTAATAAACCTTGGTAAGTGCCCTTTTAACAATCAGTTGGTATTTAGGATCCTATTTGTGTAAAAAGAATGACTTATGACATGGGGTCATGATGTTTCCACCACATGCTTACATGCTGACTGTAGTGTGTGGTGCTCTGTACAGGATTCAGGACAAGAAGCTGCAGAATTCAGTGAGTGCAGGTGTGAATCCCGGGGAGGCTTGTGAAGATTTACTGTATCCCAGCTTGATCCCGTAGTCAGGAGATGGAGTCTGTATGGGCTTCCATGGTCCAGAGCCCACTGGAGTGAGCAGAATGGTTGGTGCTGGGTTTATTTTAGGTTTGGGCTGCACTGCAAATCTAGAACAACTCTGGAAGCAGTACATGGCACTGAAGCAATAGTAAGAACTAGTGGCAAAAAGAGCAACACCCTGCTGAAATGGAAGAGAAAATCCATACCAGACTGCTGATTCGACATCCTTCTGTAAAGTACTGTTTTGTCAGTCTCAGACTAGTAACCTGTGAAGACATCTGCTTTCCTGCAAAGCTGAGTATTTAATATGTAAAATTTTAAAAAGCTTGAAATCTGCCAGTGCTAGTAGTGTACACCTGCAAGAAGCATGGATGTTTAGGTAAATAGATAAGTAAACTAACTTTCCACTCAAAAATTGCCTCCAGGAGTTGATCTTTTTTAGGTCCTTTAGCTTTT
>Ga0181612_162459_pt1 | contig 10301 bp, 5 predicted proteins | sample HoacroProtozoa21_FD_119630 | JGI IMG/M metagenome (GOLD analysis project Ga0181612, IMG submission 119630) | Hoatzin crop microbial communities from Cojedes, Venezuel. Combined Assembly of Gp0051906, Gp0051904, Gp0051908 | reverse complement strand
TGGTGCCGCGCTGCCCTCTTTTTAGAGACCCCTTTTTTGGCACCCGCGGGCCCCCCCAAAACGCGCAAATCCCCCCCCCCCCCCCCCCCCCCGCTTCTTCATTCTCTGCACATGAAGATCCATCCTGGTCCTAGCACTCCCATCTTCAGAGCTGATCCACTTTTCCTGTGTGATGTTTAATTTTCCTTCATTGATGATCCTTCCTTTCTTCATATCATCAGTGATTTTACTCAGAATCCTTCAGCTTTGCATAATGGAAATACAACATGAATTTGGTCTGGAGACCAATTCTGGAGCAGTTCCAACGCTGATCCTGGTTTAGTAGGCATGTTATTGGTGAAAACCGTGGGAGACTTCCTGATGACCAATTTCTTATGTCCTTTCTGATCGCCACCTTTCCAGCTGGATGCATGATTGCCTGGTATTATAGCAAATGTTCCATTCCAGTTTCAAAAGACCGTGATGCTGTGTGCCACAATGCAAGAGGAGACTCATCAGCAACCTGTAGTCAGCTTACATTGATGCTTTCCATAAGGAAAACACAATGTGAAGTCTTCGGTGTCGCATTTGTTTGGATTCAGGACACTTCTTGGACCTGTGCACAGACATTGCTCCCTGAGTTTTATTTCAGCCCTTGATGTGATCTGCTCCAGTTTAACATACGTGTTCCCATAGGTCATCCTGCCTTTGCCCTCTTTCCTCTTCAAATCTGAAGCAAAGTATTGTACAGTTTGGAGCATACCTGGATTATCTTTAATCCTGGTGCCACCCATAGTGAGCTTTTTCTTGTCTTGTTTTTGGTGTATTTATACAGAGAAAACATTTTGCCATTTGAACTAGATGCTTTATTTCCTTTGCAGGCTCTAAATCAGTTTAACTTGTGCTATTGTTCACTTACAACATTGTTTCTCAGCTTTTAAAATGCAGCTTTCTTTGGGATTATATTTTTTCCTAATTCTTTGCATTGTCTCTACTTACTCCTAGTACCCTTTAAGAGAGATTTATTTATCCAGTTAGTCTGGAGTTTTCCTTACTATTTTTTACCAATCCCTCTTTGTTCAGGATGCAAACTTCTACTAATTTTGCACCCAATAGCTAAAGAAATTCCAGTCATCCTCTCTGTTCCTATCCCTAAGCTTATCTAAACTGATTTTGCTAAGTTCGTTTCATTTATAAGAGGTTTTTTCTCTTGAATGAAAGGTCCAGTTTACACTTGTGATAGTTACATCCTTGCAATTAACTTCATAAACGTAGCCAAGTTTCACTATTCACCTTTTCCATTCGGCATCTGGGACTGGAAATGCCTGTGGACACTGGCCATCGCTTCCTTGGGGGGATCTTCAGGCAGAACAGTGAACACCGCACCATTGCTCTTACTATTGATCAAAAAGGTGATTGCTTCCTCTGTGAGGGCTCTCGTGTGTAAGATGCTTTCCTGCTTGCAGTAGCTCTGCTTACTCTCTGCCCCTGTAGCTAAAGCAAGCAAAAATCACGTTGAGACCATCAAGAATGATTCGCAGGAGTGTGAGGAGCCATTAGGTTCAATCTATTACTGAATATATTTATGTAGTGAACCATATGTGCATCAGAGTGCATGTAGCTAATGCTGGAAACCATGCTCCGGTTCCTGTGCAGAACTAAAGCTTAATTAGTAGCTGCTAAGGGTCACCAGAACAGCCCAGTTTCATAGGTGCATCGCACTGCTTAGCTGTCAGCTAAACAAGCCAGATTCAAAGCTGCGTGTGTGTTGGCCCCAGTTTCTAATTTCCTGCCCTCGCTGTTGTGTACGCTGGGCCCCTCTTGGATGCTGAGACTCTCCCCATCCCCTTGTTCAGGACTTGGTAGTTTGGAAGCATGGAAGCGAGGGCTATCAGCATGCCTGGGCAAGGCTCGTTCTGCAAGGCGATTACCTACTTGATAAAGAAATGGAGGAAAAAAGAAAGAAAGCAGAGTAAAGCAACTAGTTTGGCCACAGGTTTTGGCTGGCAGATCGGGCAGCAGAGCAAAATCTGCCACTAAACCTGACCGGGCGGGTGCCCTGGGTCATTGTTCGGGAGCGGGATGAGCAGTGGGTGACCTCTCCAGGACAGGGCAGACAATTTATCCGACTCCATCCCTCTGGGATCGAGTCAGGCTGGCATATGCTCTTCCCCCTGAATATGACGGTCTTGAATTATTTAGCTTTAACTTAATTGTTTCTGCAATGGATGTTTTCACTATTTCCTTCTCAGTGACTTCTTCTACTGGCAGCCTGGCTGTTTAGCTGGAAATGAAATAGTTATCCTTCTGACAAAGTTGATAATAACAGGCTTTCCGAAAGCCTAAATGTGGATTCCTTGTATATATTCATGATGTGGTGTTTTGCTGTTGATGTGTTAGTCTAAAGGTATTAAAGGAATTCGAAAGGAGTGGCCATATCTTTCAGTGGGCCAGCTGGTAAAACTGATAAAAATAGGCAAGGTTTTACACATGCTGGTCCATTTATTTCAGTTCCATTCAGATTAGTTGGTCTAATAAAAAAAAATACAAATACTTACAAGCTTGAATTCTCTTGTATGCTGGTCACTTCTTGGTATTAATGTAAAATGCATGGCTTTTTATCTGGACAATCAACATCACCTGCCTGTCCCTGGTAAAATCTACCCAGTGTGTACTCAACCTTTTAAAATACGCTTTTTGAGCTACTCACTGCTACTACCATTCAGCTCATTGCTGAACTCATTTTCTCTAGGGTTAATGAGAACAAATTCTTTGAACTTGCTAGTTATTTCTGTCTGATTTGGTGCAGGGCTCACTCTAACTGCCTTTTCAGTCAAATTGGTATATAAATTATCAAAGGTTAGACTATGAAAAAGTTTGATTAAGTTAATTAGAAATTCAGAACTTGGCCTTTGGCCAAAATGTAATTTACTTTCCTTAAGCCCAATTTGAAATGAAATTTTGCTGCAGGTTTTAATCTAAAAATGCACAAGTTTTCTTAGCTCTGTTTTCCTACTGTTTATAAAACAACCCAATGAATTAAAGGTGTAGAAGTGTTTAAATAAGAAAATCAAACATGAAAAAATTCCAAACTCGGTGTGGGGACTGTTTCCCCTATGTGGACTGCGGAGGGCTGCCTTTGGCAGGTGTTGATCACCCGATGTGAGTTAGTTTAGGGCAGATGCAAACCTCCTAACCCTTCAGTGGGTTACAGATGAGGGTCTGGTGACTGTGCTGGTACCAGTGCTGGGTTGTGGACCTGCCACGGGCATCTGAGCATCTGTGGTACTTAGTTTATCCTAGTGTGGTTTTGGTCCAGGAAAGGTGTCTCCTGCAAACCAAGCCTGGGCTGGGTTCAGAGGAAAACATGAGCCAGGGACCATCGTTAGGAAGTAATCTAGACCTGAAGCTTGGACTGCCCCAATCTTAAAACTGTTTCTAGCTTTGGGGTTACTGGGGGACCCCAAAGTCTTCAACCATCCCTCCTCACGGTTGCACCTGGAAACACCCACATCTCCATGAGACCAGGATCTGACCACTGCCAGTGTTCATCCTTCCCAGATGTTGCAGCCCTGAGCTGGCAGCACATCCCCACTCTGGGCAAAAGCAAAAGTGCCAGGTGAGGAACACACACTGTACCCCAGGTGTCCAGACCAGATGAGTGAGGATGCCCATCTTTGCTGCTGTGTCAGAAATAGGTTTACCTCTGATGCAGAGCAGTATTTGCATGTATACCCACAGAGCAGTTTTGGTAGTGGCTGGGCCTCTCTTTTTCTCCAAATGAAGTTTCTGCCCTAGGGTTTTGCTGCTTGGTGAGCTGTTTCTCTGCAGTGGTGTGTTGGCACAAGCTGGGAGGCTGAACTGTGCAAGAGGATCGAAAGGTCTCTGCACCAGCTCTTGCTTCAGTGCAGTGACAGAAGACAAACACACTCCCCTGCTGGTATTAAAAAAAAAACAAATCAAAACCCTAAAACTAAACAAAGCAAACTATTTAAAAGCCAGGCATTTCAGAACTTTTAAAACTAGCTCTACCTTGGTGATGGCTCTTTGGGATCAATGGTAACTCCAGACCCAACAGAGACACTGGGACCATGGGCTATCGCAGTGCTACAGCAGAGTTCATAGTCAGAACCTGTAGACTCTTTTCCTGCTAACCCAAAATACGCCTCTCAACAGCGCTTACCCCCCCATCCCTCCACTTGCACGTTTTTGAACAGACGATTCTGTCATAACACAATAGGGTATCATTAACGACTGCGGTGCATTTTGATGCTCACAGGGGAAAGTGCCACCAAAGCCAGCGATTTTGTTAGTACTTCTTTTTCATCATCACTGTGTTGAATCCAAAATGAGGGACCAGTATTCTTGGTGACACAGGACGATAAGGGACGAGAGGGATATAGAGCCCCAGGTACGTATGGCAAGGCCGACTGCCTTCTGTCATGCTTAAACCCCCTTTGGGACAGGAAAGCAATACGCTCGCTATTCCACCTAAATGATTTTATAATCACCCCCGGCCTTCGTTTTATTCTTCTGTCCATTCGCTATTTTAATTATGATTTTTTTTCTCCCTGGGCAGTAAAACCTCTTGGATTTTGCCTTTTGGTTCAGTTATTTCAGGAACTCATTAAATGCCTAAGTCACGTGTTCATTATTAGAAAGTGAAAACAACTCTCTAGCTGTGCCATGGGAGAGACTTCATGGTGAATTACCGTAGTTAAGTAGTAGCTTAACAGCTTGAGACTCTTCTAACATTAGGCAGGGTTTTTTTAGACCTTTAATGCATGGCAGATTATGATGCTTCCTGTACTGAATGGTATGAGGTTATTGTCTGTGGTTGGTTTAATATGGATCCTTGTAGAGGGATAACACACAATCCTGTACATGCTGTAGAGGAATTAGGTAATGTTCTCTGTTCGATGAGGACAAGGAATCATTTAAATAGGAGGGGATAAAAAACAAAACTCCAACAATAAGCAAAGCCCATCCTATTGCTTAGCTACTCTTACAGCTGTTGTCTAATAGGAATCAGGCTAGAACCGAGGTTGAATCACTATGTGTGTCACACCTAGAGAAATAATTTCTTGTGAAGAAGCTGGTTCATCTTATCCCTCTGCTCCTGACAGTTGAGATCATCAAAACCTTTAGTGCAGCTGGGAGTGCTAAAGAGCCCCATCACTTGCCCTGAGAAGCGCTGCAGTCAGTGGTGAGACAGTGGAGACGAGGAATCGATACTGCAGGGCTCAGGCGGCAGCAGCCTCGTGGAGACCAGTGGGGAGTTAATGCCTGTGTCCCTGGATGTCACTGGGGGTGACAGATGATGAGGTGCAAGATATTGCTGTTTAGTGACCGAAACAAAAACATGAGAACAAGACTACTCAGTCTTGAGCTTTTGTGGCTGTCCTTTCTGTGTTTTGGTATCCTTTATCGCGCAATGGCAGATTGGTGGGGTTTTTTTTATACCGGTTGCTTAGTTATTGGGCAAAAATGGGTCTGATCTGAAAAGTACTAGGTTGTGAGCTCAATAAAAAGTTGTCAGGAAAAGCTCTCCTGAATATCAACCAGTTGTCTAATCTGAAACTTGAATCCTTCGGGATTCACCCATCATTTGTTATCAGATGGTGACTGTGGATCACAGAACTAGCTAGAAGTAATAATCCAAATATTTGCAGATGTTTGTTCTTCTTTAATCAGTCATAGCTAATGTCTGTACACCCAGAATGAACACATAAGCTTAGAGATATATATCTGAAAAAGAGGACAGATGATGTAATGGGAATCCCAGGCAAACCTGTGAATACTCTCTGCAGATACAGTTTGCTGTAGCAGAGAACTGCCATTCTCTTGTAGGAACAAGAGGAGAGGGGAAAAAAGAAGCTGAACACCTCTAGTGAAAATTAATAGGCTGGTAATGAAATAGGCTCAGTTTGCTCACTGTTCCTTATTTCGCCTTATTAGTCTGTGCCCCCTTCAACTCAAAATGAACCAGACGGGGTAAGGTTCCTCTGCGCAGCATCTGACCCACGGCTACTTCGTGCAGCCCCTGTCAGAGCTTCAGGCCATCTCTGGGGCACCCATTGGGACTGGCTGTGGGGCAGAGCGTTAGTGTTGGGGAAAGGGATACAGAAGGTCCCACCCCCATGCAAATTCCACAAGCTCCTTGTCCACACACTCTCGTACTTCTTTTTTTGTTTAATTAGGTTTTGGTTTTTTGAAGAAGTTTCAAGAAAAGGGTCAAATGCCACACAGCGCTTCCCATTCTGGGACCAAAGTGCTGGGTTGTGCAGGAGGCAGCAGCTCCCTGAGATCAAAAGCCAGCAGTGAACAGCAACCAGGCGGTCCTCAGCACCTTCTCCTTTCCATCCCGCTCCCCACTCTGCTCTTGTGCAAACCCCTGCAGCTGTAGCGAGCAACACGGGAGAGGAGACGGATCAAAACCCAGCTGCTTGATTCAGGCACTCGGGGCTCTGAGAGCGCGTGCAGCCCTGTGGTCTGTTCCCCCAGTTACAACTCGTCCCTTCTGCCTCTACGTGCTGTTATCTTCCGCATCTTCCTAAGCCACAGTGTGTAATCCAAATGCAATGCATTATGTAGTGGCACCAGGAATCCGATTTGTTTTGCGGTACGAGGTCCCAGGAAGGCAGCGGCTGCAGAGGGCTTGAAACCAAAGCCTTGCTTTGCCTTTGTGTCTTTGTCACTTGTTAAAAAGTGCAAGAAGAAAAACAGCCTCATACCCTGCCCTTTTTGATCACAAGAACATTAATGAAGCCAGCAATTAAAAGGAAATGCAACTTTCTGCTTCTACTTGAGCAGGCTTGATATGTAGTTTAAAAAAAAAAACCAGGCAGAAAATATGGCGTCTCTCATGCCTCTGTCGTTTTTCACAGGAGAATGCCCATGAAATGTCAGAACCATGAATTCCCGTGCGAGGAGCTCAGACCTCCCCTGCTGAGCAGTGTGCGCTGCGCTGTGCACAGCGGGTGCGTGGCATGACGGAGGTACCCTCTGCAGCGCGGGGGGGACAGCGCAGCTTGCCTGCTGCAAACGCTCCCCGAGTTCTGGACAAGCTCTAAGCTGGTCCCTGCACTGTGCCCTTCCCCACCTCTTTGCTTAGGTTTAAAGCAGGTTAGTATTGCCAAGAGAAAAGTATCTACAAGGTAGTGTCGAATAGTTTTGAACTCTATTAATTTTTTCTGATATTACTTTTATGGGACAGAAAGAGTGAGGAATGAGCTATGGAGTGAACACCTTTGACCTCTAAAATACAGCCAGGAGCTGGGTATGCTCGCAGCAAGTCCTGCTTAAAAAACAAGTGGAAAACTAATAACTTTAACTCTTCTTTTGGCCTGTCCTACCACTCCTGCCCCTCTTTTCACTGACTGCAACCAGTTCCCCTCCGTGGCCCCACAGCAGGAGAGTTTTGCAGCCAAGCTAGTTCCCAGCAAGACCAGCTCCAGCATGGAGCCCAACTAATAAGCCCCACAGAACTGATTAGCTCAGGTTCTGTGGAGTGTGTCGCCTCTAATGAGGGTGCGCTTCGCTGCGTAGGGAGCATTGAACTAATGCACCCGTCGGGGACGGGGTCTCCCAGGTGTCAGACCCTGCTCAGCGTGCGAAGACGTGGATGATTTGTAATGCAGGCCTTTCCATTGCTATTCAGGGAGTTCTCCCTGCTGTTCGTGTTGATTTACAACGATTTTTGAACCGCTGGCAAAGTTTCAGAATACTGGAGAAATATTGAATTTGTATGGCCATTAAAAGAAAAAGAAGGGGCCAACCAAGTGCTGAGGTAATTGGTACAACGCGCAAGGAAGCCATGTGCGTGCCGTTTTCTGTAAGAAAGGGTGATGCAACTTCAACATGGCATGCACGAAAAGGACTAAAACCTCGTTAGGTGGCTGGTTTCAGGGTGATTTTAGTGACTTCCCTTTCTAGGGGTGAATCAGGTGGTTGTGGTCTTACTGCAAGTTCTGCACTGCCTTCTAGTACGTGTTCTTCTGAAAGAATCTCCTAGAAATTGTGCGGGGTCAGAGGGAAGCTTGGATGGCCATAAGTGAAGAACACGCAGAGCCGTCCGACACCTCTTATCCTTCCCTTAAGCAGAGAACAGTCGTGTGCTAATGGTCTAAAAGAGTAAAAATGGAGTACAGCACTGGTAACAGGTCATCTCTTCTAACTCCTGCCCATTCTGGGCCTTCTCGCTGAAGTTTCACAGGGAATAAAAACAAGAGTCAGGCTTTGCTCAGTGTAGCTCAGCCAGGGATGACTAGGTCCCCAGATCAGGAGCTGAAGCTGGGTAGATGCAGGCTGGTGATGAGGCTCACGTTTAGCAGCGGAGGTGTATATCCACCACAGGCAATTTTTAAGCTAATTGTACATTTTCCCAAAGAAAGTCTCTTTTTCAAAGAGGATTTCATTCTGGGCAGAGTGGTGTTTCCATAAGGAGGTTGGACTATGTGCTCCTGCTTGCACCAAGCTTTCAACCACTGGCTGCCCATCACCGCGTTACGAGCTGATGGTTGCTTTGGTTTTGCTACCAGTCATTTAGGAGTTCAGATATCAGCTTGCAGACTTCAATAAACTCCGCCATGCTTTCTTAGCGCTGCTGACTTGTGGGTGTGGAAAGCAAGGCCCATGAAGATGAGTCACCTCAAGGTCTACGTGGTAGAGCATGGTGAGACCATCACATGAGGGTGGTGATATTGGTAGGAGCATAATGCTAAGGTGATGACACCACTTCTGTAGCTCCATAAATTCACCTAGCTGCTCATGCATGGAACTCCATGGCACCTTGCAGACCTACCATGACAGGCTTGGGCCATTTGTCACCCGAAGTCCAGGCTAGCGTAGGCGATGAAACGTCTTCTCGTGTGGCTTCCTTTTGAAATCTGGAAGGGGAAGAACAGCATGAAGAACTGTGTCCTGTTGCTCTGGACTGAGATGGTGTTTTTTTTTGTTTTTTGCTTAATAGTCTGATTTATCTCATTTTCTTCCCTCTTACTGCACTTGTTTTAATGCCTACAGTGACACGCAGTGGTGATGAGTTTCTGCTGTGCCAAAGCACTTGCTGTGACACAGGGAGGTAGAGGACATTGTGGATGGTGGAGAAGGTGACTGCCAAGCTCCCCTTGCAGGCGCACACTGCCCTGGGCTGGATCCACTTGCTGATGTGACTTGGGCTGCAGGCTGCTCATCAGATGGCCAGATAAGGAAGCTTTGGTGCTTTTTACTCTTCCATCCAATGTACTGCCCATTTGCTATGGATTTTTTTCACAATCAGTAGAGAACTGTGGGTTTCATAAGCTGATTTGTACCATAAATGCCGCACACAAATCCTTTTTAATTTTTTGTGACAATGCAATTTTTTTATCCTTGTGTAAGCAGCCACGAAATCAAAGTTACCTTTTGGCTGTTGTACTTCCCCTGTTACATCCGCTCCTGTTCTGCTAGAGGACCCAGCAGGAAAGCGTCGCTCAGTTGCTCCTTCGGAGAACATTTTTCAATGTCACTGGATGTGTTCACCTTTCGTTTCTAGGTGGTATGTTTGCAGGGGAGGTAGATGACTGTTTTCATCAGGATTATTCCATTCTGCTATTCCATTGTTCAATTTCCCAAGAAGATTTTTGAATTTTTTCCCCCTGCTTTGAGAAGAAAAGTGATCAGGTGATGAGAAGTCTTGGGCTGTCTTCATACTCGAGCCATTACTTCACACTGGGTAGCTTCAGGCAAGCCCTTATTTTCAAATCTCAGCTTATCCAGTGATTAGGATGATAGAGCAACATGCTGATGTATTTGGTTTGGAAGGTCTGGAAGTGGGGGGCAAGCTGTAAACAAAGCCACTGACTTTGAAAATGGGTGAAAAAAGGAAAATCTCCAGTTGTCAGGCCTCATCCCTCTGAGCAGCTACGGTACCTGTAGTGCGACGCAGCTGCACCCGTGGAGCTGGTGCTGGGTGGGTTGGCGTGGCCCCTTGGCATGGCCCGGCGAGGAGGGAGGTGTCTCCATGGAGCAGAGCAGATGTGCTGGGTCTCCGTCATCTGGAAAACGCTTCTTGCTGGCAGCACAACACAACTGTGCGGGTCAAGGTCAAGTTGCTGGCAGTCTGCATCCCTCCGGAGCTGAGCCAAAGTGGTGTGGAAACCCCCCCCACCCAAAGACCAAAATCCCTTTACCCTCCAGTTTCGATGGCCAGCCCCGTGCCCCCTGCCCCGCGCTGTGGTTGGCAAACGGGGGGGGCCCCGCGGGCCCGGGGGGACGGGGGCGCCCCGCGCAGGGCCCGGAGCCGCCCTCCGCCCCGCCCCCCCCCCTGCCCCTGCCCCCCC
>Ga0181612_132969_pt1 | contig 10301 bp, 8 predicted proteins | sample HoacroProtozoa21_FD_119630 | JGI IMG/M metagenome (GOLD analysis project Ga0181612, IMG submission 119630) | Hoatzin crop microbial communities from Cojedes, Venezuel. Combined Assembly of Gp0051906, Gp0051904, Gp0051908 | reverse complement strand
TACTGCTGTTACCACTAAATAGAATGGCACAGGCAAAGGGAAGTTGTTACTTGAATAACCATCAATACCTCTATCTATTTAGCAAGTTTGTTTCTCAAGTTATCTGATTTTTGTATTTTGACAATATTCTGTTATCTGACAAGCCAAAACTATTATAATTGATAAAATTTTTCAATTAGGCAGCATAAAAGTGAAACACAAACCCCAATGTTCAGGGCACTTTTAAAAATGGTAAAAGGTAAATAAATTTTATGAAAAATCTTAACCATAAAACTAACCTATCTGAAAACTGCATCCTTAATACTTTGCCATGCCCATCAGGAATCTAATTCTTTGTAATAGAGTAATTACGCTTAAAAACTTTTTTGAACTATAAATCTGTGTTTATTGATTTATTTCAGCAGCCAAATTATAAATAAAAGGACAAAACATGGATGTCTATGCACAAAAGCTCAACTTTGTGAAAGGAAGGAATTTTAAATAGCAAGCATCTCCTTAATGGGCATAGCATCTACAGCTTTGCATGTCTGCAAATCATTTAGAGTTGTATAAAGCTTAGTTTCTTACCCCCTACTGCGTCTGTTTTGCAATGTTCCTCTAAGATGCAGATCCAGCAGCTCAAGGATTGCCCCATGGAGTAAAAACAATGCTTCATTTACTCCCTGTGGCATGACCTGAGTCCCTCTGCCAAGTTTTCTTCCTTCCTTCCTTTCTCCATAAACTATATCTGCATATCTCAAAAGTAACAGAAAATGTAAAAAGGTGCCAGCAACTTTCAACACTCAGACTTCTCTCCTTTCCTCAAATGCAATGGCAGGATATAAAGTAAAAACAAGCAGGAGAAACTGTTTTTTCAAATTTAGGCAGTCTATTAAGGAGCTGAAGTGCATTATAGGGCACCGAGATAAAATTTAAAAAAAGAAAGGAAAGGCAAAAAAACCACACTAGTAAAAAAGAGACATAGCATAGCACAAAAATGGAGTACTAGAGGGATTATGGAAGACAGGAAAAAAAGGGAAAAGTACACCCTGGTATGTCTTGGTGCAGATGTTGTCCCTTCACCTTTTCCCCACCTTGTCATCTGTAGCTCCCTACCTACAAAGCAAGTCCTTTATCAACGCAGTAATAAATTCATATGTGCAACCATCTGCCTAGCAGATGGGGCAGGTGCTGAGTATCGTCAATCACCATCTCCTACTTCCGTTCTTTATTATGAGGAATTAATAGACTCTGGGACAGGAGGTGAGCCATTCACACAGCAGGAACAACAGTATGTTGTGCCATGTTTGTTCACCCAAGGTCTCCAGGGAGAAAGGGGATGGTGAAGGAAGGAGGCGAAGGAAATAGGAAGTTTTTTTGTCTAATGTGTCATTACATACCAGACAGTAAGTGTTACCTCAACTTGCTAACAGATGTTACCTCTCCTGCACTGCACATCCCTTTCGTTTGAGGGGCATACCCTTGTACTCTGAACTCACGCAACACTTTTCCCAAATTGTTAACATGTGAAATTATGAGGCAACATTCTTGTTTGTTGTTGTTTTGTTGGTTTCTTTTTCCAAATGCGACCAGCAAAAAGTTATAGAGGTAAGGTGTTATGAAAAGGGGGAGAAAAAAACCCCACCTGATGGTAATTGGCAGCTGCAGAAATGACATTAGTTTGTGGTCAACATGCTAAAGGACCACCTAAGGGAAGAAAATTTCCTTGGCTTTCTTAGAGTTGAATACCAATACTCATTTCTTATGCAGACTAGGTAACACAGAGCTTCAAGTACAGTCTCATTTTTTCCTCTGTACGTTTACACTTCCATTATACATTTGATGTGACTGTCAATAAAAAGTCGACACTTACTGTAAAGGATCCCCACCGAAATCTGGGAAACGTCATAGCCTGTGCGATGTTTCTCACTGAGGTGTCAATGAAATCTGCTTGTGACTTACTGTCCTCACAGTACACTGACAGAGGATGTGAACTCTGTTATTTAGCACTCTTTCTATAACTAGAAACTGTGATAATATGAGGCAATTATTTTCTCTGTACATTATAACTGATTGATTAGAGAGAGAACTTTCCATTTTGACAGATGTTGAAATAAACACAGAAAATACACTCAAAATCTTAACTATGGAGTAGTTTCTTCTTGATGTTCATTTTTTCCTGTCGAAAAAAATTAAACCAATTTCAACTGCTGGTTTTTTTATTAGCATAATTTTAAAATACTAGTTTTGTTTTTTTTACTAGTATGATTTTCATCACATTAATTTAATTTTCTGACAGTCAACCACCTAACAAAAAACAGATTTGTTTGCCTAAAGTGGAGGTATCTTACTATCATTTAAATTTATTTTACCGCAAATATCATCATGAGTTCACTCTGCAAGTATGTGCTCCATAACCTCTACATTTGATACCAGTTCCTTATTTTGGTTTCTTCTTCCTTATTCAGCAATCCTGTGTGTTACAGAAAACACACTTCCTCCAATGGAGATCAGGAATTACGTGCTTTAACACATGGTACATTTCTTCCCATTAAAGTCAAAGACTCTATATTCTTTCAGATCTTCACCAGTCATATCACTAAGGTTAATTCTGCTTCAGAGCACATCTTTCATGAATAGCCTGATAACTCATCAAAAAACAGTCACTTGGAACTTGTATAAATAAAAAAATGTAGATGAGAACACAGCCATTTTAGTGTTTAAATACAAGACAACGGAAAATCTTAAAATGATAATCAATTTGTAGCCTTCTTCACAACCCAATTTCTTTGTAGGGAGCTCCAGCTGACAGATTCAGCATGTGAGCAGTCTTTTTTTGCTACCAAATGTCTACATATACATACAACTTCTATGCATAAATAAACATACATACACACACACAGACATCTTGTTCCCTCAAGATGTTTTACTGCTGATTTTTCTATTAAATACATTGATTTCAAAAAGCTTACAACCTCCAAGGAAATGTATTTAACCACCAACTGGCAACTGATGCAAAGGAGAAAGTAGTCAGAAAAAAAGAAAGGTTTCTATATCAGGCATCCAGAAGTCTATTATAAATAATAATAAATACAGAATCATTTTACACTATGCAGAATACTTAATAGGATTTCAGGAATTTTCCTACAAGCAAGTCTTGTCAATGTATTTTCAAGCTTTTTCTGTTCTGTTAGGTCATAAACATCTGCAGCTAATGCAGATTCTTGCATCTATTTGTCATAATAGCACATTTATCTCCCCTCAGTCACACAAATGTGCTCTTTAAACCTTGTAAGTATGCAGGCCCTGACTTAACCTCTTTTTATTGACTCCTATGACCCAGAGCTCAAAAGCTTGAAATCTATACCAAAAAGATGAGCACAAGCTGTTGACATTCTGAATCTCTCAGCCCATGAAGGAATACATATTTTTTTCTTTATGTTGTTTACTCAAAGTGACACAAAGACATTTAAAATTAACAACAGAAATTGGGTGCCATGAATTCAGTCAAAGGGGAAAAATGAATGAATAAATGGCTTCATTTTGTGTGGGCCTTGTGGCATTTTTATCAAATAGATCCAGAAGATAAGAAGGAGAAACCAGTGAAGAGTGGATCATGAATGGAAATGGAAATTGTTTCTGGCAGTGAAGCTCCTATCACAAGGTTTATGTTTATAAAAAGCAGATCCTTATTCATCAAGAAGCTCCACAGAGTCCAGGCAAAGTTTGTTTCTCATCTTTTAATTACTAACTTTTTCCTGGTGCCTATCCTTATAGCAGATGGAGAAGAAATTGGAAATGGAAAGAAATTTTCCTTATAGAAAATGAAGAAGAAATTGGAAAGAAAAAAATGACATCAATCATACACCTTACAGGAAACGGGAAAAAAACTTAAGACTAGGGATATAAACTCACATACAGTGCTAATAGTATATAGAACCAGTGCCATCTCTATATAATATACAGTACTAATATTAGCATATTATAGTGCTTGCAGGTAGAATTAGAATCCCACTGTGTTAAGTGTTACACAAAGCATACAGTAGAAAGTCTTGATGTGCAGTCTTTTTGACCAAGTAAACTAAGTAATAGCTATTCTTATAACCATTGCTTTTTTTATAAAAGTCTTCACAGAACAGGACAGCAGAATCTTTCACTGTTTATTTTATGTAACAGTTTTATTCTCTAGCCTGCTGGAACAGTTTGAGCTGGGATCATGCTGATAGATTGCAGTAACTGCTGTGCCTTCAGGTTTATCAGAGTATAGTGCAATGATTGTTTGATCCTTTCCTATTTAAACCTGAGACATTACCAAACTGCAGCCATAACAGATGATTATTATTCTCTCTATGTTCCTGAGTTTGCAGATAGCTTCACTCTGCAAGACCAAGACTCAGTCATAAGGCCTGATTGTATCCTCATTTACATTTATGTACATTGAGAATAATTCCACAAAGGCCAGTGGAAACCCAATGAGGTAAAATTGTTGTGAAGCTACTTGTGAAGTGAGACATGAATTCAAGGGTTTTGTGTAATGAATTGCCTCATCCACAAGAAAGCGTGTGGAATTGGAACAATTCATAATGCACAATAACAATGTACTATGTATAATTTATTTTGTTATAAAGCAGGTTTTTTTTCAGGGCTGTTGCTTGTCTCCTGACTCCATTATTTTTTCTATTTCTATTTCCTTTCTACTTTATTATTAAATGGCTGCAGTTTTACTCTCTTCCTTAACAACAGGATATAAACCAACAGGATTATAATGGATGGTTTTGAACACAAGTCACAGAAAAAGATAGTTTAGACATCAATTTAGAAACAGTACACTACCTTTAACACTTCTAGAAACCGGAACTGAAATAAATAAGGTCTTATCTTTAACAAGAGGTCTGTATGCATTCTAACCAGAAGCAACTGGAATAAAAGATGACCTCAGGTAAACTCTTACCTGAAGCCAAAGCAATTTTTATTTTTGACTCATTTTTCCCTGATGATAAGTCATCATTATAAGAAGGAATGAGTATTCTTAGTTGCTGCATAAAAACTGTGTTGTCTCCCAGTTCTTTGTATGGATATCGCTTGAACATCAGTTACCACCATGGTGAATCAAGAGAGAATGAAATATTGCAACCCATGCCTCATAAATAATCATTACAAATTCTGAAAATACTTCTAGATTAAACTGTGTATTAAACATTTTTCTCATGTAGGACAAATGCAGGGACACCACTGCCCCCCAACCCCCAAAAAACAAAAAATGAAAACAAAACATAGAAAAACAATGGACTGTTAGAACACACTGCTCCCCTTTAAGTACATGAGATTCCCTTGGGAATCTTATTCCCAGATATCACATCCCTGCAATAATGCTCAACATCACCTTGTCTAACTATTAATGTTCTACTTCTTAAAATGAAGAGATGACATACCGCACTCCCATGCACAATTCTTGGGAAAAACAGAAAAAAAACAGAAAAAAAAACCCTCACAACACCAAAGATGAACTGGAAGATTTAAAGAAATAGGTGCCCAGAAATGAAATTCAAGACCACTAATATGCCAAATACATATTTAAAACTGTGAAAAAAAGCAGAGGCAGATGTGTTTGTAAGTCCATTCCTCTTGTTGAGTGATCCGTTTGCTTTCTAAGTGACACAGTATAAGGCAAAAGTGGCTGCTGCTGGGGACTGACCTAACTATTACAGCAAGGTTGATGATGATGCACTGTACTATACTGTAAAATGGATTGTTTCCAAAGATATTCAGCATCAGGTCACAATCAAAATTTTTACCAGCAGTGTTGTTCAAAATATCATAGCTGCATATAGCCTATCTAGATTTTCAGCATTTTGGATTCAGATATCTGCTGTCTTTCTCCTCTTTTCAGATGATGTCTTTACATGAAATTACACAAAGTATCACAACACACACATATAAATATGAACTCAGAACTGGTAATAATCAGACTCTTTTGCCACTCAGAAAGACAGATGGATAGTATGAAGAAACATCCTGATATTCAATCACCTAGTAGTGATCAAAGAACTGCAAGCAAAAATCACAGAATCAGAGGCTGGCTGAGATTGTAAGGGAACATCTTGTCCTATCCCCCTGCTAAAGCAAGGCCACCTAGACCTGGTTGCCCAGGAACTTGACCAGGTGGCTTTTGAGTATCGCCAAGGAGGGATACTCCATAACCTCTCTGAGCAAAATGCCTTACTATAAAATTTTACTGCCTCATTTGTTTCACTCTGAATGTATTTTGACAATTTTAACTCAATTTGCCTTGCATAGTTCATCATTACCAGGATTCTGCCTTTATGAAAAACTAATTTTCATCTGAGGAGGGAAAAACACCCCACATTTTGACTAGCTTAAATATGATACTGGAGAAAAAAAGAGTTTTTAAATCATGATTGTTTTACCCCTAAAGAAAGGACAAATTGAAGAGCCACTAAACAGGAAAAAACATGAGAGTAAGAAGTTTATTGCACTCATTCTACCAAAAGAATGCTAAACATTAAATCAGCCTGTAGCAAGCTAGATATTAATTTTCAGACTGTCTAGCCATAACCATATTTCAAAGGACATGGTTCACATTAGAGTTCCAGGGGGAATACAGTTGATAAGAAAAGTCTATTATTGTTACATGAACACAATTTGACTTTACTACGTGGGGCAGGGTAAATACTGCAAAGCAACATTTAAAATCTTTAACTGATAGTTATATGGCTAAATCTGTTAAAAAAGAGACAACAGGTCAGATCAGTTAAATAAGACTATGTATGAAATTTTATTGTATGGTTAAGCAAGTCAGATCTAACCAAAATTTAAGTCTGGCATGTGGCCTGCAGAAAATGATCTTTTGAAAGTATATTGGGCAAACATATGCTATGAGACAGTACTCGTACAGTAGAGATTAACTAAGCGAAATGTTTCAAGGGTTGCAAAATGTTTTCATGCAGGTACTTCCAGTCTTCGTGTATATAGATTTACATTAGGTGTGGGGTGGGAGAATGTTTTTAAGCATTCTAACACACACAGGAATTCAGTAAATTTCAGTAAGAAAAGATTTTAAAATATTTTTGTAGATTTTACAAAGCTTGGCTATATTTTTGAGATAGCATGAAGAGAAAGAGCCTAAATCAGAAAGTAACAAAACCTTTAATGAATATTAAAGAAATGGTAACACATACCTATGCTAGAAGTGTTTGAGGAATGACAACTAGTTCAAGATTTTCAAGGCAGGAAACAGACTAGATGAGAAAAGACAGAAGGTGATAAGAAATACTAGATCAACCATGTCAAATTCTGGGAAAAGAACAGTTCATATAGAACAGAAATTAAAGTGTGTGTATAAATTATTCCTGGACATATTCTGGAATAACATAACTCCTTAATTTCAAAACCGACAGATGTATCTTTTAGTAAAGGCTACTCCATTCCAGATCAAAACTTAAGGTATCCTCAAAATACTTAGATAAGCAGCAGTATAAATAGATAATGGACAACTGTACTAGAAGAAAAAAAATAACAAACAGGGAAATTAAATAACACATATTAACATGGATATATGTAAAAACTTTGTTGATGTAAATACATAACCTCATGCATAAAAAAGATGCTACACAATATGAACTTGCCTCCTTGACACTGCCATCATTTTTCATGCATTTTCATCCTTGTCAGACTGTTACTCTATGTTTTCAGGCAAAGGTTCCCTGGCTATTCAACAACAACTATATTTTTAATAGTTTTTAACAAATTCTTTGACTGTTTCTTTTCCATGCCATCCATTCCATGGATCGTTTTCCATTCTATCAGACAAATATTCAGTAGTACACCTCCAATAACAAGTGGTGTGCTTTTTCTTACTTTTTTTCCTTTTTTCAAATGGGCAACATGACAACAAGATTCTCATTTTCAGCTACAGTTCTGAAGCCAGTCTGGTGGTTCTATTTGTATTGAATATTTTCTTTGGAGCTGTACATTATGCACTTAATACATAAAGCTAATATATAGCCTGAGAAGCTTTCTGTTTCCCAAGTCATCTCTTACGGAGGTAGAAAGCCTGCTTAGCTCTTTTCAATATGTTTCAAGATACGCAGCGGACAAGGTGCAGATGAGTTTCCTATGATAGAAACATCTTAAGACGTTGATTTGTCTTTGTTACAGCATACAAATAATCATTCCAGCTTCACATCTCAGATTCAAACTATGGATCAGAAAGCAATATTCTGAGTTAAGTAAGGACTCCCAGAACCTCCACAGGAAAGACAATGTGTATAATATACGCTCCTCCACTTCACAAGCAAAAGAATTAATAAAGCAAACAAATGAGCAAAAGTCATAAACTGCTTAAGGGGGGGGGGGGAACTAGAATATCAGAGCAAAACAAACAAGATAGTCTATTCTGATTCATAACATCAGACAAGATAGGTATATTGCTACAGAAAATGTGATTCAACACCTAAGTGCTAATAATTAAACAAGACAAAAGTAAGCCACTACCTTCCAGAACATCCACTAATTGTACTCAGATATAAAACCCCACCGGAAGCCTGGAATCATATAAAAACATGTGGACAGAATTGAAAGCTACACTATAACAAACCAGAAAAACTACTTCTTAAGTTAAAAATAGATGACTTGTGCACAGAGCTGAGATGATAAATAACCGACATTATATTAAAACCAAGCCGCAGAAATAAAATTTTAAATGCACCTTGTTCTTAATTAATTGAAACATCTAAAGGGAAAAGACTGTGATAGAAAACATGACATCTAATAAAAGAAAGAAAAGCAAAAATAAACTACTTTTGCCCTCACCCCAAATCTACAACACTTTATGGACATGAGACAGAGTGGAGAGATTGGCAGAAATACTACAATGACAAGATTGTATCTAGTCTGATGTCAAAGGTAATGAAAAAGACTAAATCCAAAAGGAAAACGGTATTACTCCAATCTAATATGTGGGTCTATTGTAGGTGAACATTAAGTATTATATTAGACTAAGACAAATTCAATGTTATGATATTATTTTCATGCAACAATGAAGAGTATTCTTTGTCAGATTCTGAGACCAAAACGAAACTGGAAGCAATTTATTCAGGCCTTTCCTAATTTAAATCACACTATAAAGAAAACATTAGTAGGCTATGTCTTCCACAAAGATTGATATAATCAGGTAGTGTAGGTAAGATGTAAGCTAGTGATTTATAACTATTTTTCTAGAGACTTTCCTACACAGACAATCATTTACTCATTCACCTTCTGTTGAGGCTTTTTTACTCCAGTACTTTCTTCCAAACTTCGTGATTTGCATATGCTGACAATGCTTACAGTACAGCTAATATACACACACTCATGCCCATGGTATTATAAGATCCCTATTCAGACCACTTCAGAATTATTAAAACTCTGTAATTTTCTCTCTAGTCTATTAATTGCTAAAATATGCTTCTATTGTAAAGCATTTTTAAGATTATAGCGAAGCACTTACATAGGGTGGTATTACTAATAGCAGTATAAGTACGATAACATCTGAAAAGAAAAACACTAACAATATTGCTCATATTTTACATAATTTATATTTGTAAAGTAAATGTATGTATTTTAATTAAATTTTCACTATACCTGCTATTATACCACCACCTAATGGCAAAAGATAATTAATATAACACACAACTACATAAAGATTCCTGACAATCCCTTCAATTAAAACACTTGCAACCAGCAACATCCTTTTCTCTGTCTTTTCCAGGTCTCTTCTTTCTCCTGCTGTAGCATATGCTTTGTACTGCTTCATTCATACTTCTGTCTCCTCCTTCACTTTTTACTACTTCAATTATAGTTCCCAAACACGGGTGATTAGACAAGCATATCTCATTACAGGTAGGGTTATACTAGTCCTCTGTTCCACAGTATAAAAACTTCCTGTCCACGTGGAGTTATGCTAGAAGTTACTTTGAGTTGCAAAATTCTATTTCTACTTAAAATATCATATTAACCTTCTTTGCATTTTATTTTTAAGACATATTCACTTATTTTTGTAGAAAAGGACCTAGAGGGTTGGGTGCTGCTGGACAAATTGAGCAGGAGCAGCAAGCGGCAGTATATAATTAACATCAATGCCACGGATCACAGAATCACAGAATAGTAGGGGTTGGAAGGGACCTCTGTGGGTCATCTAGTCCAACCCCCCAACTTCCTTGTGGCAAGGAAGGCCAACCATATACCTGGCTCTGACACTAAAAGCATACAAGGTTTAGAGAAGTGATCATTCTCTGCTACTCAGAGCAATCAATCTGATAGCT
>Ga0181612_166910_pt1 | contig 10302 bp, 10 predicted proteins | sample HoacroProtozoa21_FD_119630 | JGI IMG/M metagenome (GOLD analysis project Ga0181612, IMG submission 119630) | Hoatzin crop microbial communities from Cojedes, Venezuel. Combined Assembly of Gp0051906, Gp0051904, Gp0051908 | reverse complement strand
TTCTTGGTGGGAGATTTAGCCACCTGTATGTGCTAGCCGGCACCTCAGCATCCCGGACCCGCGCTGTGAAAACACTCGGAAATCTGCCTGGTCCCTCCCTGGTCTGGAAATTGTTGCAACACCTTTGGTGGGGAAACTGCGGGAGAGGGGACTTCTGCCACGGCGAGGCAGCGGCTGAAGGACTCCTCCAGGGACCAGCCAGGTGAGGTTAGGCAGAGAAGCACTACAGTAATGAGAAGAGAAGGGAATACGTGGAAAGGACAAATAAATGAACACTCATTTCTGCAGAAAATCAAGATAGCGGAAAGCAAAATGAACAAACAGGGTCAGAAAAGGGGGGAAAAAAAAAATCAAACAGTTTGTGCTGAGAGAGTAATGAGGAAGGGTAACTGGAATGACTCATTTATAAGCCTAAATTAGATCCACTTCGTGTTACTGAGATCTAGCAGGAAGGCTGGTATGGCTGGAATGATAAAATCAATAGTGAGAACCTATTTAAGATGAATCACTTAGGGGAGGAAAAAGTACGAAGAGTGGCATTTCATAATAAAATTGGTATTAGTTCTTTCCTATCTCAGGAGTAAATGATCTTCAGTGCTTATGGATTAGCGGCCTCAAAGAGCAAGCCAGAATCACTGTGTGCTACGGGTCCCCAGACCACACCCGAATAGACTGAATATTCTCTTTACTCCAAAGGCAATCATGCTGGAAAAGATGGAAACATAAACAACCAGAAGCCAAGGTGTCTTCCATCATCACGTGAGGCTTCAGAGCGGGTGGTGCAGGGTGGGAATAGCGCTCTGCCCGTATGCCACTGAATTCAGACAGCTGATAGGGGTAAGTCCAAACTCCAAACATGCTGCATCTTCAAATTGAACAGTAGTCTTTCCTGGCATATAAAATGAAGTATAAAAAAAAAAGTTCTCTCTTAAATTTACGGATCGTGAGCTGATTATGTTTGTTATGGAAAACCAGAATGAAGACCAAGAGATACCTGAAAAATTTCACAAAGCTGGAAAAAAAAGCAAGCCAAACAAACTAGAAAAAAGAATTTACACTGAGAAAGATGTGAAAGCTGGGCTCAAAGCAGACTTATCTCGGTATTGTTGAATGCTGTCCTACAGCTGAGGAGAGGGAGGTGGGGAGCTCGGTCCTGGGAATAAGAAACTCAGAGGACTTGTGGTGTGAGCTCAACAGAAATAAAAAAAAAAAAAAAAAAAAAAAAACGGAAAAAGAAAAAGCTAGGTTAGTCATGTTGGGCAGAGTGCAGAATTTGACTACGGAGAAAATACGCTGTGATTGATCAGTGAGCAATTGATCTGACTGTTCCACAACAGGGGCAGTTCACCTGTGGAGTAACTTGGCAGGGATCGTTTTGAATTCCTTTTCACTGTGAATGTTTTGTACAAGAGAAGTCATTTGCTAAGAATGAATATTCTCACTCAGCGAGGATTATGTCCTTTGTTCTGTATGATGTCAAAGCTGATCATTACATTGATCTCAATTTCAAGCAAAAGTTCTGAGATTTCTGAATGCCTTATTTTTTAAATAGTTAATATCTTTCCTAAGTCTGGCTAGGACCTTTGTTTCTTTTTCTTATCTAAATAATATGTCAAGAAAATGAATTTGTTATGAACTCCCCAGAAGAACTATTGACTCTTCAAAAATTGTTCCTCTTTTGATTGGGTACTGTCACCCAAATCTTGTTTGCATTCAGATCATGTTTAAAAAAAAACCCAAAACAACGAGTACAAGGCGACAGCATAAGACACTGAGTAGTGAATCCAACCTTTCCCCAGGAAGCGGAACGTGATTCACAAACTCGGATTCATTCCCGTGATAAAGATTGCTCAAACAACAGTCATTTCAAGCCCTTCTAAAAATGGAACAGAAAAATAACAGCCAAATAATAATGAATAACTTTTAATTCCTAAAGCAAAGGCAGCCTAAAAATTACTCTTTGGCAGAAAACTGTTCCAACTTCTAAAGGCTTTTGTTTTCTCCAAGGTGTATAGCAAAGATTGTGCATCTTTATGTGCACATGATTCAAAGAATCTGTTCTGGAGAGGCAAGCAAAAGACAGATGTTTCTGGGCTTGGATTTCCACTGAATAGTGAATTAACTGGGGGACTCGGTAAGACAGGGCAGGATACCAGTCTCCATCTGCACTGTCTGACCCAAATTAGATCAGAAATCAGTGGGCTGTCAAGAATGAATCACACTGAAGTACCTAATAATATAACTGAGTCCCTGACAAGAAGAGGTAGGAGGGGTTTTCATATTTGAAATGCTAAAGGGACACCAGAAAAGCAGGGGAGATGGTCACACTGAGACAATTCCTGTGGCAGTTTGGCTGAAATCAGCCTAACTACAAGACCAGCATTTCTGGTGAGATAATTACCCAGATTTTAGGTCTTGTATGGCTGAATGCTGCTTGTTTTTAATTCAATTTGCATTTGTGTTTGTTTTCTAACAAATGTTTTAAGCGAATTGTAGGTAGCGTCGGCGTTGCCTCCAGCGGCGTGCTCCCCGAGCACGGGCAGACGCGTGGCCAAGGGCTGCGGTGGGACTCAGCGGGCAGCTGCCTAGCTCCAGCACTGCCAGCAAGTCCCGGGGGAGAAATGCAGTTGCTCCTGCGAGCAGGTGACAACATTCACTCCATCACTACATGGACTAACGTCAGCCCCCCCTCCTCCTCTGTGTCTGCTCCATCCCTCCGGGTGTCGATGGCACTACGTGCCCTGGCCCGTGAATCCCAGCCCTGCCTTGGCAGGGTGCTGAGCTGCTGTTAGACCCCATCTCCAAGGGTCTGGGGTTCATTTGTTTGAGGTTTTTTTAAATTTCCTCAGGTAGGGTCACATTCATTAAATCCAGACTTTTATCCTGTTCACTGTGCCTGTATCCCCTACCACACAAATCCGATAGGAAGAATCCGTTGTGAAGCTACCAGGGAGGAATTTGAATTCAATAGAAGCAAACAAGCTGTATTATTTCAGGTGGTTCTGTTGTCAATAGGTGGCAATAATATCCTTCACTGCAGCTGCTTAATATATGTTTACAGTTTTCCTCCTCCCCAGTTGGAAATTTTATAACATAGTCTCAAGTTATTTATATCTGCAAAGTTCTGCATTTCCACCATTATAATTTTTCATGTCAGTATAGGCCAGCTATGGGGGAGGTATAGCATGACATTACTTTATTAAAGCTGACACTTTCCCTTGGATTGAATGAGTTTTCATCTTTTGTATATGCAGCCAAAAATCATTAGCATTCCAGTTCTGTTTTGCTCTCGACTAATCTGCTTCAAAATATTTGCATAAAATCAAATTTATATACCGGTCAGATACATGCAAAAAAATGTATAATTTAAAGACCCAGGTCCACGTTGCTGCTGTTTAGGTGCTTAGAGCACAGAGGAGTCACCACTCAGCCTCATGACTGGGAAGAGACAGGCGAGACTATCCACAAAAGCTGTCACCGCTTCTCTCTCTGGTGCTGATTTATACAGTATGAATCCCAAGCATTTAAAAACACATGTTTTCTTGTGGTTTATCAGAAAGGGTGATGACATTAAGGCTTCTTGCAAATTTGTCATCTTTGAAGTTTATGGAGTGAAAACCCATCTTTTTATTGGTGAACATTTGCTGAATCTATTTAAACACACTCACACAAAACACAATTGAGACTGTAAAACATTCAGGCAAATACAAAAATGAAACAGGATGGATACCATCAAGTGCTTTCTATAGTGGTTAATCTGCTTCCCTTCATTCTGTTTTTTTAATCTCTTAAAACATGAGAACATTATTTCCATAACAGCTTTGTCCTGCTTCAGCCTGACAGCTGTGGATGTACAATATTAGTGGTTACTTTCCCTGCATAAGATTTTAGAGATTCCGGCGTTTTCAGGTCACACCCAGACCTTAGTCCCAAAGGTCCAGTTTCTAAAGTTGATGGATACATTATATTCATCATATTTTCCCGAAATTCTTCTGAGATGACAAACCAGGAACTTGCCCACACTGCATATGAATATATACAGAATATGTATATACGCACATATATAGACACACAGAATATATATGTATACACAGAATATAAATATACGAATATATATATACACACAGAATGAAGTTATCTTGAGCTTCGGAAGGAGGGGACCGAGGCCAGGGTGAGACCGAAGATGCATACCACACCATCTGCACTTCTCGTGCTGTTTACTTGATTTTGCTGTGACATTTCCAGAGGAAGATTAAAAAAAAAAAAGTTTCTCCCAGAGTATTCTCATAGGGATTTCTTTCATCCCAAGGTGAAAGGATTTTTCTTTTTTAAAGAAACAAAAAAAAATTCACCCAGATGACATTATCAGATGAATCGCACCTCTTTCTACATGTAAACAAAATTAATCAGTTCGCACCCAGCTTTTGCCTTGAAGAAAATAAACCAGTCCTATTTTTGCAAACTGTAACTGGTTTTGAGAGTGTGAACATGGGCTCTTTGGAAGTGCAGAGCGCTGGCCCAGGTTTGTGCCACATGGGCAATTTCTCAGTGCTACAAAGAAGAGGAACTGGTGATCATTACCTTTATTTTACTTTGTGCTCTTTCGTTATTGAAATATAGAATTTTAAAAACAAATAGCCCCACAAATTGCTAATATTGGGGGCAATCAATCAGAATTAGTATCTTGTATCGACTAGTAAATGAGGAAAGAGATGTTAAGAGAATAGCTTCCTCAGGGCTGTTTCTCCTCACCCTTTCCTGTTCGTGTTGATTTAATTCTTGTATCGCAGATATGAACACAGTAGGGCAACTTGGTGACTAGTCTTGAGTCTTTCCATACTACAAATTATTTCTTTTATAAAAAAGTCCATCAAGTAAGGGAAGTTGTAAAGATGTAATAGAATTTCTTAAGACTTCTAACAGTATCTGAGAAATTTGATTTCCAATATATATTAAAAAACCCCTGCCTGTTTTTATAATGTGGGCTTCTTCATCTACATTTGTAATTAAACTCACAGCTTGTAAAGCAAATGAAATTAATTCCAGAAGTTACTTAAATATTACACACTTCTAATCCATCTGCAAATCCTCTCCTCTTCCCCAGAGGAGCAGCACCGCGGTCGCCGGGGCTGTGGTGGTGTGGAAGGAGCCCAGTGCAGCCCCCGGTTCCTGATGGCTCACAGCCTCCTTCTTCCCCGCCGGCCGCTGCTCCCATCCTGCCTCCAGCCGGCAATCCAAAAGCTGGAATGGCTGTTGAAGAGCAGCATTTACAAAGGGTTATAGATTTATTTAGTAGGGCAGTGGTTATGCGTAAAAAAGTACAGAAGATATTCCATAATTTTTATCATTTATCCTTAAAATCTGTAACAACAGTAGTACATTTTTATCCTTATTGCTATTACTTTTATTAGGGAAAATACAGCAGAATGCTGTAACTTTTTTAAGTCCACAGCTACAAAACTTAAAGTACCACATTACTGCACGCTTTTATTTTCATCCCGTTGTCATGTGTGATAGAGTTAGATCTTTATCTATCAATATTATCCACGCTAACCTTGCCAGACTGAGTTTGTGAAAACTTTTCGGTATTGATCTCTTCTGGTTTCATCACATCTTCTTGAGCAGATTGCTTCTGGGCTCGGCACCCAGGGAATGCTGATGAGGGAGGCCTGTTTCTTGTAACACCGATGGAGAATGGCAATGAAGCTCCTGTTAGAAGCGTCCTACCCGGAGGATCACGATTATGGGAGAAGCGAAGATGAAATGCAGATAACAATATTGGTAAGTTAGTGCAATAAATCTGATTGTACTGTGGGAATCTTTGCCTGATGCTTTGGTCTGTGAGCGCCAGGTTTCCACAGGAGGGGTCTCAGCTTGGGCATTTCGGGCTGGATCCAAACGAGGAGGTGACCCCTTGCTTTCCGCGAGGTGGGAGCCAGGGCTTTGGGCAGAGAAAGGAGCTGACCCCGCTGCTCCGGCAGCACCTAACTCCCGTCCACGAGGGGCAAACAGCCCCTTCCCTACAAAGTTCACAGACTCCAGAATAATTTTGTTGTTTCCATGGTAATGCAGCTAAGCAGAGATTTCCAAGATTTGGCTTGTAGATTTAGGTGTGTAAATTCTGCCTAAATCCATTTCAGACTTCAGGGCTGAAAATAATCTTTTTAAAAGCACTGGTAGTCCGAGTGTCCTGGGAGCTAATCCCTTGCTACCTTTTGGAGTTACCAGTGCAAACTGTGACGAGGAGATCATACTTCTTCCTTATTGCTAGTTCTCCTTTCCTCTTACAGAAACTGTTTTGGACGTCTGGACTGTCCCTCCCCATGTAGGAGGGGGCAGAGCCTCTGGGACCGGCTGCCCCGAGGCGCTGGGCCATCTCCATCCCATGAGGTTGTCAGGACAGGGCTGGATAAAGCCCGGAGCAACCCGGCTGGATCCAGTAACTCTCTTTCCCTTGACCAAGAGGTTGAACAAAATACACAAAACACTGTGCTGCTTTGGTGGGCAAAGCGTGGTGGCAACTCTCTAGGTTTTAACTCTTTGGCTACGCAGAAGTAAATCAACGAGCGGAGACCCGAGGAGCTCTGGTAGATCGACTGACACCCGAAAGAGGAGGTCGGCTTTGCTCGGTCCCTGCCCTCCAGCTCCTCCTCCCGGCACACGCGGTGCTCCCGGCACAGTCCCTCTCAGCAAACTGGTGCTGCCACAACATGAATAGTGTGAAGAACAAGAGCAAAATTTTCCTTATTTTTCACAGCTGGAAAAACCTAGAGACAAGATTTTACCACTCTGAAAGAATCCTTTGGAAAAAAAGCTGTTTACCTACCACAACTGAGTAATGAAAATTAAAAACACGTGTAGTTTTTTTTAAACTTGGGATTTTTCCACATGGGCCCAAATCTCCCTGAAGGTGCCCGGTTAACCCACTTGTGGAAGAAGAACAGTTCTGCTGTTCGTATGCTCGTAACAAGTGATGAGAAGTGGAAGAGTTACCTACAAATGTGGAGGTAATTACATGGAAAATCATAGAAGAGGAAAAACTGAATGACAAAGGCAGCAGCAAGTAAGGATTGATGAGAGAGCTGTAACACAGAGAGGAGTGTATTAGTGCAATTGATTTTAAGGTTTAGGTAAACAGAAACGATATTCCAGGAAGAGTGTAGACAGCATGATACAACAAAATGAGAATACAGTAGGAAGAGAAAAGTGCGGTGAATGAATGAATGTTAATTACTAATTGTAGAGCAGCAGCACATAAAATATGTACAGCTTGGTACAGAGCTTAGCAAATATATACAGCTCAGCTTTGTACGGAGCTATTTCTGTTACCTGCTTTGCTCCCCAAACAAAACAGAAACCATTTGCCACACGCTCACAGCCTCAAGTTTCAAGAAATGGTGCAACTTCGTGCAGAATCAGGGTCAGTCACTGTTTCTGCCTTTTAACCCCAGTAAAGAAATGTCTTTGCACTTGCAACATCAAAAGTGTTGTGACTAATGGAAATAGCGATGTTCAGAAAGCACCATTTGATTTCTTGACAGGACAGGGCAAAGAAATGACGCCAGTGGACGGAAGAACGGCAGAAGTGATACTATGAGATGTGAAATGTAATCAGGGCTGCAAGCAGTTGACAGCAAATCCCAAAAAGGCATTATTGTTTGGTTTGTAAGAGCTGGGAACTCTGCTGCTGCGGTCGGCTCCTGGCACAATGTTGTAGACCATGGTGAGTACCAGGAGGCTGGAGATGTCAAGGCATCGCTCATCCAATTTGCCCAGCTTAACAAAACCTCAGTATCCTCCAGCCCCTTGCCTTGCTGGAGCACTCTGATGCCCACCCACCCTTGCCCTGTGCCTGCGGACCCCCCAGTCCCACCAACACGTCCTGGTGCCGGCGGCTGCAGCCGCGGCTGCTCCTGAGCCACCCCCACCCTCTGCAACCCGCCCGGTATCCGGGCACCTCATGCCTGCACTGAAACACAATATTCCCGCAGGTTTTATGTGCTACAATGAAATGGTTTCTGGTTGATTAATTCAAGATATTGTTAAAGAGCAACCCAGTTCACTCTGCATAGGAAACTATCTGTTCGGAGCTTCCACACCGCACTTTAGATATATCGGTGCTGCTACCGACGTAAAATTAAATTAGTGTGCAAGATGTTCCTGTGTCACACGGAAACTGATTTGGTCCTTTCAGTGCTTTGCAGAACCTGTTCGACTCTCCGGTTAAATAAATGTTTAACCATTCTTCGGAGGAGCAGCACTTGAGAAGCTTGACTGTGCTGTTCATCGGGTGCATGTGTGCATCTGCTCACTTTTTGCATCCATTAATACATTAATGCCAAGAAAACTGGCAACGCAAACGGAAGAGTAGAAGCCATCTTACAGTCTTCCCAAGAAAAGGTCTGAATATTGTTGAAAGAAATCATTCTATTTGGTTAAAAAAAAATTCTCTCTCATTTCCATTAATTTCTATCTTCCAGCGACATGTAGTATGGGAGGATTATTCTGTGATACTTTTTGTCTGACTTTGTTTCACACATCAAAACAAAAAAAAATAAGCACTTTTCAAAGCAAAACAGCAGGTGACTGTGTCTGCTTTTACATTTATACTATCTTCTACTGTGTTTAAAAAGATAACACAATATCTGAGCTATATTATTTAGCAAAGTAACGCTAGCATTTCCAGTAGAAGAAGCTGGTATCCCACTTCAATAGAGTGGCTGTGTGGACATCCAAGTCCCCATACTTCTGTTTACCAAAACTCCCAAAAGCCACACCAAAAGCACAGTTGCTGAGGGAATGTGAATACTCTCACTGGGCATCCCGAGCGGGGAGACGGCAGCAAGCACTTATTTGTAGGTCAGCTCACTCTCTACACAGGGAATAGTGCATGGCAAAAATTGCTGACATGCATCGTACAACGGGTGCTATCAGGCTTAGTAAACGGTAAGCTGAAGTTCATGGTTTGTGTGGTAATGACACAAACATTAGTAATCCAGTGGTTTAACTTGAACTTCTTCAGAAACTGGTCACGGCACCTAGAATGCATCTAGATCATCCAACAAGGGCTCCAGAGTAAATGCAAACAGCCCCCAGTGCACATCCGTAGATGGGCCTAGGTTGGAGCTATGCGTTTTGTTCTTAACTCTTGTGACTCTGCCCAAATTTCTCCCAAACCCTGGGAATCAGAAAGAAAGAAAAACATTAAGAAATCAGCAAAAGCAACATATACCACAAACCCCTCTTCCCTCTGTTTTCTAAGGCATCTTTTGAATGTGAGTGGCTCCCTTTTCTGCATGTCCAAGTTGAAGCATCTCAAAGCAAACTAGTTTTCCAAACCTGCGTACTCGGTACGGCCGGCAGAAGGGCTTAGCGAGGTGCTGAAAGCCAAAGCACCAGAAATGAGAAAATGCCAATCGTTGGATTCGAATGAGATCCATCCTGCATGTCTTTGATATCACTAGGAACTGAAAATCTTGTGTGCTACATGATGTGCAGAAACTTGAACGCTGCTCAGAAAACTCTGAAAAGTGTGGAATTTGAATAAAGCAAAACAAATAAAACTGAGGTTCATATTTTCTTTATTGTCATTTATCTTGGAAAGAGCAGATCTGACTCTGCTATGTTCTCTTGACACGTGTTCTCCAGCCATCCCTAACTTCAAGAAACCTTCGCTGAACCTGCTGAAACAAAACATTTGGGAACGACACACTACCCTTTATTTTCCCTCGTGCTTAAATCGTCATTTCTGCGGCTGAACGTGTGACCGGGGGACGTGGAAATCCTGGGGACTGCTGCCAAACTGGCACCCAGCCCACGGCGCACCGTGACGCTGGCTGCCAGCTGATCCATTTGCTCCGTTTGCAAACATCCCTCTTCTGATCTGAAACCAGGCTAGGTCTGAGGACTTAATTAAGGGGGAAATATGTTGTTCTGGCTGTGGCAAAGAAAACAATTAGCTTTTACGGTTTTTGGGCTGCGAGTGCTAGGCATTTGTTTCTTCTCATGTCAAAAGCTACACAAAAGACAAATCTGTCTGCGGGTCGCAGCTTTCCCTACCCTCTGCGTTCAACATAATGGATGGAAAACTGGGGTTACTGGCACCGATGAAAGCAGCGTTTTGCCAATGATGTCACAGAAACACACAGAATGACAGAATGGCAGGGGTTGGAAGGGCCCTCTGTGGGTCACCCAGCCCAACCCCCTGCCCAAGCAGGGTCACCCAGAGCAGGCTGCACAGCACCGCGTCCAGGCGGGTCTGGAATATCTCCAGAGAAGGAGACTCCACAGCCTCCCTGGGCA
>Ga0181612_162766_pt1 | contig 10302 bp, 9 predicted proteins | sample HoacroProtozoa21_FD_119630 | JGI IMG/M metagenome (GOLD analysis project Ga0181612, IMG submission 119630) | Hoatzin crop microbial communities from Cojedes, Venezuel. Combined Assembly of Gp0051906, Gp0051904, Gp0051908 | reverse complement strand
CTTGAAGTAAAAAATTTCATATGTAATTGAGATATGTGTTTGTAACTTCATAATATATCCGGCAAATGGGGGTGGAAATTGTAAGTTCCTGCTCCTTTCTCATGGTTTTGAATGACGTGCTTCAGAGTTTTATGAAGCCAGACTACAGGGAATACTGAAAAACTGCAGATCTAATTCATGTTATGATGGCATTATAATGTTTTGACATTGTGCAAAGAAATTTTGACAATACCAATTTGTAAGACCTCATTCTAGATGATTGCTTTACTCTTGCAGTATGCAAATACTGCACGCCTCACTTTCTGTTTACAAGTTTTGGTAGGAAAACTAGCAAAATAGTTCAGACGTCAGCAATGACACTGGACCTGACTGCCTCTCCTAGGGACCGAGTAGTCAAGGAACGTACGGAAGCGTTTTGCGGCTCCGAGCTTGTTTTAGGCGTCGTCACCATGTTGGGAACTGCACTGAATTGTCGGGAGATGGCAGTAAAGGAAATCCTGACGTTCTAAAGGGTCAGTAAAAATTTTAGTTCTGGTATTTTCAGCTTTTTGTCAGTTTGACTTCTTGTCTGGCGTTGTTTGCTCTGATAATAATTGGGGTCCATAATGAGATTGTTAGGGATATTTTAGATATTTTGTTTTCTCTTGGTGTGAGAAGCAGTAACCTACTGCTTTTTTGCTGTTGTTTATAACTTGCAGCTATCCTTTCTTGCCCAGCAGGCATCGAGATCAAAGGAATATGTGATTTTATGAAAAGATACGTATCTCTCTCACGCAAATAAGATCCTTATTTCCCTGCTTTTCAGAGCTCCTTTGAAGTCTGTGTAAGTCCTGGTCCTGGTCCCTGGAAAGCTCCCTGCTCTCAGGCTCTGCAGGCAAGTGCCCTCCCAGACCCGCAGTCCAGAGAGCTGGTGAAGCGTGGGTTGTGTTGCCTGCGATTTGAGGCAGTGCGACTGCTGACAGCCATGTTCCCGTGCTGTGACCTGGGGAATGCTGCAGGATTTGATGGAGCTGGGGGTCAGATCTGTGCTGAACGGACTGCTTGTGTGCTGTCAGTTACTCCAGGTCCTGAAGGGATTTGCTTTAAAACCTGTCAGAAAAGGCTTCTGCCTTTTTCCACCTCTGCATCCGTCCTTTTAGGTGGATGTTGTCACTGAGAGACCACAAAAACCTAGCACCGGATAGCATCTGTGAATGCCTCTTCATGTACAGACAGCCCCTACAGCCTCCAAAGGTTCTGTCTCTTGTTTTACATCAGAAAACGGAAGGATGTTCTCTGGTGCGGCTGAGAACCCCCGTTGCTGCCAGGGATCTTTGCCTCGCTGTCCTCTGGCCTCTCCCTCTTGCTTCCACTGTTTGCATTCCCGTCTGCATCCTGTGCTGCACTGCCAGCAGAGACGGGCCGCCCGCAGCATCCTTCAGACTCTCGAGCCCCAGTTCAGTGGGGATCAAAATCCAGCTTTCTTCCTCCTTGTGGGCAGTGTTTTGTTTCTGGGGTACCGTTACTTGAATCCACGGGGCTATTGGTCTGAGTCTTGGGATTTAGCCCGTCGTTCTGTAGCTGAGAGGTACTGCAGAGGATGGGCTGCAGTCACTTGGACCAGAAATGGCTGAATCGCTGTCACGGAAGGCGGCTGTCCCTGGACAGACCTGTTTCTTACCACCCCAGGGAATGTGTTGCCGTCCCCGGGGGCTCGCCTGTGGCTCCTGGGGTTCGCTAGCATCAGCACTGCTCCTGCGCCTGACTTGCAACTCTCTGCTGATCTCCCAGTCTATCCAAAACCCGGGCTTGCTGAAGCAGCCTGGGCTCTGTGGTCCCTTCCAGATGCAGCCCAGGAAGATGCTACATGGCTGACGGGAGCAGCAGCAGCCCATCTGTAAGAGCTTTTCAGGTCAGCACTGCTTACTTTTAGTGAATCCCATATAGGCTTGCTGATTCCTGCGGAGAGTACTGACCGTGGGCGATCCCTGCCACGTGCAGCTTCCTGGCCGGTGAAGATGTGACCACACTAATTGCCCAGGGACATCCAGATCCCCTGGAAGCCATACTGCGAGCTTGCTTGTTGCTCCTGCAGACCAATTAGGATCAAGCCTCTGATACTCCCAGGTATCTCTGGGTCGTCTTGTTCCTTATGGTTTTAATGTCAAAACATGTTCCAAAAATATCCCAACAAAGTATTGGGTTGGAAAAAGAAAGCAGCAAACTCTTCACAAATGTAAAGTGTGACAGCTAGACTCCATGAGCAGCGTTCTGCAGCCTGCCTTGCTGGCACAGCTGAGCTCAGCAGAGAGGCTTAGATGTGTGCATGGGGCGGAGGTTAGAGACAACACCTACTGACAGCTGCCCTAATTAGGCGCTAAAGACGCCCTTCTGCTGCTGTAGTTGGAAGCTTTAGAGTCTTAAACAAGCAGGTTTGTGTGGAGCAGCAGGGCAGCGCAGGCAGGATGGCGGCTGCTGCACAGAGCTGGCCGTGTGACAGAGTTTTGGGGTACACGGAGGTGATCCTGTTTAGGCTCGCCGGTCCAAAGGTGTTCCCATAGCTTCCCAGCAAGGCTGTCAGACTAAGGGGGACTGTGGCAGGCAGAGCACTTGGAGTAGTGTGGCGGCATTATTTACATGCTAGCGTGGGTGAGCAAGGCTCATCTGAGTCAACTCTGGTGTGTCATAGAATCATAGAATGGTCAGGGTTGGAAGGGACCTTGAAGATCATCTGGTTCCAACCCTGTGCTCCAGAAGCCTCGTTGTTTCTGATAAAGACCACGGTATTGCAGACTCTGCAAGGGGGAAGAAAGTTACCTCGTGTGGAGAATTCACCCTTTTCCATATGTTCTCTTGGAATGGGAGACAAAGACTGCCTTCACTTTAAAGAGTATTTTAAGATATTTTATAATTATTCCCTGACTATGCACTCTGATAGCGGCTTTTTTACTTGTTTGAATATGGTATTTCTGTGCTGGGCAGGGTTGGCTTTCAGCTCCTTGTCCAGTCCTCTGGACATTTTTCTTCTGACGAATTTAATCCTAACCAGCTGTCTCACTATTCCATATAAATATGTCCTGCTTGAATGGTTTTGAAAATGCGCTTGAAGCTGCTCCTTTATTCAGGTAACTTTTAAAATCAGAATACTTCTTACTTTTTGTAGTTTATACACTTGGTTGGTTGTTGGTTTTTTTCTATCATTCCCCTAAAGGCTGTCAACTGCATTAAATATGTTAAGTACGTACTGTTTCACGGATGAGGTAATCTTTTACTGCTAATGTTGATAGACTGGTTTGTATGTATGAATGATACAGCCTCAGATGAGAAATTAAATAATAGGCTGCATGGCAGACTTCAGTGTCAGATGGGTAGGGAATGACTGTAGAGTTTTTCTAATGACTAAGGCTTTAAGTTGCCTCACTGTTTAAAGAAATTCTATATCCCCAAATCTGATTGCTCTTTGTTCTCTTATTTACACCTTTCTAAAAATTAGAAAACTCTCTTTGTGAACCAGACTAGATATTCTAGGTCATGGGGCTGCAGAGTTTTAAATGTTTGTTTTTTTTTTTTTTATTTGAGCACGTAACTTTTTGATGTGTGGCTTCTTGCCAGTCAGTCTGCATTCATCCCCATGAAGTTTGGTAAATGACAGAGTTAGTGTAAACAACAGAAATGGGAGGCAGTTTATTAAATTTGATATTGGCCGGTTACAATTATGTTTTCTGTTGCCCATCAGAACCAAAACACTGAGTTAATTGTAAGGATTTAGGGGAAAAAATTATCTGCGTAGGCTGCAGGGTAGGTGTGTGCGTGCACAAAGCTTCTGCAAGCAGACAAGTGGAGCCTGCGCCCCGTTCTCTGTTTCGGACTGCTCCTGGACTGCACCACCTGAGCAAGCCGGCATCTTCAGTTCTTGCCTGCCTGCATCTGTTTATCTTACTTAGTGCTTGTCCTTGTGCCCTAAAAGAGAGCCCCATCCCAATAACTAGGCCACTGCCACCTTTGCCTTCCTCGGAGGCCTCTGGTAAAAACTGTCCATCTCCCTTTTGCTAAAAGTGTATGTTAATGTACTGTTACTGCAGAGTGGAATAACTCGCTATTCCTGTTGGAATTTGTACCTACTGTGAGTGAGTATGCGCCTCTTACTCTCTTGTGCTTTGCACGCTTGCTTATTTTTTGCATTTTTCTAGCTGTTGCATCCCTGTCTTTGGAATGGTGCTGTGCCAAGAGGTGCTGTGTTGCTGGCAGCGGTGCCAGGGTTTGTGTTAGTCAGAGACTCGGGTGCACAGCGGGACAGCAGCCGTCTGCGCTTGGATGTGATCATGTACCAAGCACAGCATCTTTCGTCTGCGGAGGGGCTGGGAGAGCTGCCGTGGTTCAGCGGAGGCCAGGGAGGGCTCCGGGGCTCCCGCAGCCCGCGAGAGAGGGAGCCCAGCTCTTTCTGCTCGGTGACCGGGCAGGAGGCAGCGGGCACAGGCTGAGACTCAGGTAATTACATCTGAGCACGAGGAAACGCTTCTGTTACTGCACGGGCGGTCAGACATGGGTGAGGGTTGCCCGTGGAGGCCATGGGTCTCCATGCCGGGAGATACCTCCCGACGGGGCACGGCCCCGCAGCTGGCTGAGCGGGGCGGTGGTGTCCCCCACCCGCGGGTCTCACTCAGCCGGCTGGCATGCATTGGCTGCTTTGAACGGGGAATGGCTGGGGAGAGGGTGGAAATAGCCCTTGGCACGGCTCTGTGCCCTGGGGTCCCGGCACCCGCCTTCCTGGGAGCGCAGTGCCGTACGGGTGTGCAGACAGCGTGTGCTGGTTCCCTGGAGCGCGGTGATGCTGCCATGTGGAGCGGGCTGAACTGTGGGGAGGCTGAAAATAAGAACTAGGGTATAACTGTCTTCAGCTGTGGCTTACGGTCCTTGTCTGCTTAGTCATATCCAGAAACAGGAACCACTGCCTCTGCCCAGAAAGCTTCTCGTCTGCTTCAGTATCTAGTACAAAACCCCCTTCTTGGTTTTCATGTTCCTCCTTGAACTTCCCCCTCAATTCCAGCCTGACTTTTCTCTCACGCGTCTCTGAACAGCACGGCATCCTGGCCCCGGGCAAGCTGTGGTGAGCCTTGCTTCCATCTGCCTTCAGGTGGTGGAGCAGCTGCTTTCGTCTCCAGCACCCTCTCCTCTCCCTGCCCTACCCTATCCATGTGTGGTCAGTAGGAGACACGTGATGCCAGTGGCTGGGGAGCATACTTCCCTGTGGAAGCCTCTGCCGAATGCCGAGCTGGCATCTGTGTCGGTACACATGTGGGAGCCGCAGTCCCTCCACATCCGCATTGAGACATGCCGCTAACGGAGACTTCCTTCCCCGCGGTCGCTTTGCCCGAGAGGTGTCTCCGAGAAGAATTATCTGTACGCCATTCCTGTAACCTACAGAGCTTCCCGCATGCAGACGCTCGCTGAAGTCTGGGGTCTGCTCTTGGTCCTTCGTATATGACGCCTAAAGTACCACGCCTGTTGCCAGTGCCTGTGCTGGATTCACCCGAGTCACCAGCTGTGTGTGCTCATTGACGCCTTCGGCACCAGCCTCTACCCGGGCTTCACTGTCGGTATTGCCTGAAGTCAGACACTCAGTTTGCACCTCCAGCTCAGCTGTTTTACAGCTGCGGGAGAGCCTGAACTGGGTTTAGCGGGATGCTGCAGTAAGCATTAAATAGTACTGTTTAATATGCAAAATAGTCAATTTTGGGGGAATATGCCCTTCAGATAACATGATTTCCTCACTTAAGAAACTCCCAAAATTATTTGGACGTGTCTCATTTTCTCAAAGTCACTTTTGGAATAGTTTGTCCAAACTTAACCATTAATTTTTTTCTCATTTCAAGTGAATGATTATGAACCCTTGTTTTCCCCTAAGTGGGATAGCTCTGACATGAGACATTTTTTGGGATGCTGCCTGAACGATCAAATTCTGTCATTTGAACTGTTCCTCGTTAGAAGTTCATGGATTAATATTACTTACTTTGAATCGGATTTTTCTATGCAGAGGTTACAAAATCTAGTAAACGTTGTTAATCATTACTGTAAGACTATTTTTTAAACTTAATTGCAAAACATAAAGATGCATCAGTTCTCTTTCGTCTTGAGTATGCATCGTAGTTCCTAAGTGATGCTGAGGAAATGCTTTCCAGTCCTTTGCATTAATGACAAGCGTGTGCGATTTTCACGACCAAAAAGCAGAAACAACGGTCACGTGTTTATCGTGTCCTGCCCTTGTGTGCTGTGCTTTGCTGTCTGCGGGCTGGCTGCAACAGCGGGCTGTACGCAGGCTGGCCTTCGCACAGAGGCGGCCAGCGCTTCGACTGCCAGCTAGCCACAGGACAAAAGGAGCTAGCGACAGGACGAGAGGCGATGGCCTCGAGTTGCGTCAGGGAGGTTCAGATTGGATATTAGGAAAAACTTCTTCACCGAAAGACTGGTCAGGCACTGGACCAGGCTGCCCAGGGATGTGGTGGAGTCACCATCCCTGGAGGGGTTCAGAAACCATGTAGACGTGGCACTTCGGGACATGGTTTAGCAGGCATGGTGGGGTTGGGGTGGCAGTTGGATTTTATGAGCTTAGAGGTCTCTTCTAAGCTTAATTATTCTATGATTCTATGACTGCCATTTCTAAAGCAGTGTGGTATGAAGTGTAGTGCTAAAGTACATCCCCTTTAGGCTGCAGTTGTTTTTCTACACGAAGAGTTAGGAGAGAACTGCCAACAGAAAGGTTTGTCTCGTTGGGCAGCAGGTAAATGGCCGTAAATGGTGGCAGAGGAGCCAAGTGTTACAATTGCTTGCTTTTTTTTAAGAAAAAAAAAAAAAGGAAAAAGCTAAGAGAAGAGAGCACAATGCAATGGTTGGCAGAGTTGGGATAATTAGTGTTTTGTCAGTATGGCAGCCTCTAATTAGAGGAAAGGATTAACCCTGGAATGCTTCCTTTGCTTCTTTCTAGAAGATGCTGCTGATGGTTTTTTCTGGTTGCACAAAACCTGCTGATAGTGGAAGCTGTATTGTAAGCTGATGGAGTTGCTTTCTTTGAACCCCCGTGAAGAACATGCCATGCAAGATCCATCTCCCATGCGCGGTGCTCTCGGGGGTTAGGGGTAGGTGGCTGTCCTGAAGTTCTGAGCCATGCGGTCCTGGCCTCTCCCTCCACACCACTGCCTGCTCACTGCTGCCCGGTTAGCCTCCGTCTGCAGTCCTGCAGCTCCTTCCTGACACTGTCTTTGGGAGCTGCTACTCAGCTCCAGTTCCCTGCTCAGAGCAGCATCGGCTGCTCCTGGCCGGCCAGGACCTTGTCTGGTCAGGCATTGAGTATCTCCAGGCCTGGAGACTCCACAGCATCTCTGGGAAACCTGTGCCAGGGCTTGACCAGCCTCACAGTAATAAAAAAAAAAAGGCAAAAACCCAACCAAACTACCACCACCACCAAAAAAGCCTATGTTCAGGTGGAGCCTTCTGCATGTCATTTTGTGCCCACTGCCTCCTGTCCTGGCACTGGGCACCGCGGGCAGGAGCCTGGCTCCGTCCTCTTTGCACCCTCCCTGCAGATATTGGTACACGTGGGTGACATCCTCCTGAGCTGCCTCTTCTCCGGGCCGAGCAGCCCCCCCAGTACGTCAGATGCTCCGGTACGTTAGTCGTCTGCGGCCCTGTGCTGGGCTCCAGTATGTCCGTGCCTCCCCTGTGCTGGGAGCGCAGAGCTGGGCGCAGCACTGCCGTGTGGCCCCGCAGCCCTGAGCCGGGAGGAAGGCTCACCTCCCTCGGCCGGCCGGCACCGTTTTGCCTCGTGTGGCCTGGGAGGCTGCTGGCTTTGCTGCGAGGGCAGGCTGCTGGCTCAGCTCGGCTTGTCCGCCAGGTCTTTCCCGGAGGAGCAGCTTTTGGCGTGTCCTGGTGCAGGGGGCTCTTCCTCCCCAGGGCCAGGACTTTGCTCTTCTCCTGCTTGAGCTTCCTGCTGGCCCATTTCTCCAGCCTGTCTGGGTCCCTCTGGGCGGCTGCACGACCCTCGGGGGTATCAGCCGCTCCTCCCAGTTTGGTGTCCTGTTCCAGCTTTTTCCCCTTCCCGTCCCACTGGATTACAGTTCTTTTGCTGCTTGGAAGACACAGTTTTAATCTCTCACCAGATCACACTTCCAGTCTTCCCTTCGGGGGGGGGGTGGCCAGAAGCAGGTGCACATTCACATGTATTTCTCCAGAATAACTTCAACTTTTCCCGCTTTTAATCTGTTCCCAAGCTTCTTTCCATTGCTGTTCTGCCTGTGTTTTCGTGGGCTCTGTTCTTGGCAAAATGGGCAGCATGGAAATCTTTTTCATATATTCACCCTTTAACTGCATAGGTTGTTCCTTGCTTACCCAGTGTGCTTTATTATCCTGAAGTCATAGTCGTTTAAATTTAAAAAGTTTTACACACACAGTAGTTGGGGCAAAAGGCAGAAACTGGTTATTAAGCTCCAGCGTTTGGTGCTTGGGTGGTCTTCAGCTCCTTGCAGAGGAGCTGGCGTCGGTGCAGGCAGGCAGGCGGGCGGCTGCGCTGCTGGGCGCTGCGGCAGCGCCCGGTGCGTGCAGCTGCTCCCGCGGTGCTCTGCCCCGGAGACAGCGCCTGCAGCCGCGCCTCGCCGGGCTGTCGGACGAGCTCAGTCAGAGCCGGTTCCTGAAAGTGCTCGCTTTTAGGGTTGAGCATTGGTGTTATGCAGGGCAAAGCGTTAGGGTAAAAAACTCCTAATGAAGCTGTAAAAACAGTCAAGGTGTTGTCTGGGTCACAAAGGAAAAAAGTGAGATTGATCACAGTACACCTTCTTCCACTGTAGCTCTGGCTGTTGCGCATCTGTCACGTCTCAAATGCTACAGGGGATGCTGTGAAAAAGTATCTCGTGGGGAAAAAATTAAATTTTTATTGGTACACGCATGTAGACAGTGTCAGTTACTGTTTGAAGTAATTCCAATCTCACTTTTAGGTGTTTTACTTTTCATTGAAACAATTTCTGTTGATTTTTTTATATGCAGTTCTAATTCACATTGCAGAAGGACAAAAAAATCTGCTGTCAGCTGGGGTTTTTTGCGCTTCGGTGTGTACTGCTGCCGCGCAGTTGGCCGTGTTGGCTGCTTGCACCAGCACCGCTGCTCCAAAGAGGAAGGAACAGGGCACGGGGGTTTTGGGGTATGGCTGGGAGAAGTTCAGCCTGGTGCAACCCCTGTTGTTCATGAGCAGCCTGGAGAGTTCCCACTCCGTCTGCCCTGCTCGGAAGCGGCCGCACTGCCGATCCCGGGCGGGGTTTTGGGGTGCTCATAGCAGCCTGGAGAGTTCCCACTCCGTCGGCCCTGCTCGGAAGCGGCCACACTGCCAATCGTGGGCGGGGTTTTGGGGTGCTGGCTGCGGAGAGCTGCTGCTCGTCCCCAGGCCTGGCTGCTCTGCCAGCTCGTGGCTGTTCCTGCTGCGGTGCAGTGAAGGTGGTACAAGCGTGATTGACACTGCTCGTCGTCAGTTGTCCCTTTGATATGTCACTGACATTTTCCCAAAGGAAAACAAGAAGTAGTGGTTGTCTGAGTATCTCATGTGAGGTTCAGATGTGGAAACCTGCTTTGGATCGTCAAGGGTGTGAGGGGTTCTCTCTGGTGGGGTTTTTTTTAGGAAGGTACTGTAATTTTTTATGTTGGGAAGGGTTAAAACTGCTGAAGCGTAGGAATTAGTACTGCTGACTTCCTCCAGCGCTCTCTCGGCAGCCCTGGGGTTCGTGTCTCTTGCAGCCTGGTTTCCATCGATAGCTGACAGCAGTGTGGTGGATCTGGAGCTCTTGCTTCATGTCAGGTCCGTTGTCAGTTAGTTCCAAATGTTTAATAAATATCGCACACTTCGTGTTTGATGCTACAGTCTTACTGCAGGTGCCTTGTCTGGCTTTTCCCAGTGCTCGCCTGGCCAAAGAGGAGCCCTCTCTGAACTTTGTGGCGCGGAGGTGAGCAAGGGACTCGTCATGAAGAGGAGGGTGAGGTTCCTTCCGCCGTCGGTTGTTCCTGGAAGTGTCTTGTGCGGGGCTGCGTGTCGTGGAGCCGGCTTCCCGGTGGAGATGGCGTTCCTCCCCTCCCAAGGGCTGCCCCAGCATCGGGCAGACCCCAGCCTGCGCTGGCTGCCTCCCTCCTGCCCCTCGTCCCTGCCTGGCCGCCCTGCGCGGGCGTCTTCCCGGAGCCCCGGCCCCACTGCCTGCCAGCGCAGGCTGGGCTGCGGGGGGCGGGGGTGGGGGGGCTGGTGTCCCCGCCCCCGCCCTGCGCTCGGGGGCGCCGTCGGCCGGGGGGGGGGCG